>Ga0209483_1001939_pt1 | contig 15025 bp, 9 predicted proteins | sample NGEPerA_FD_184508 | JGI IMG/M metagenome (GOLD analysis project Ga0209483, IMG submission 184508) | Arctic peat soil microbial communities from the Barrow Environmental Observatory site, Barrow, Alaska, USA - NGEE PermafrostL2-A... | ecosystem: Environmental > Terrestrial > Soil > Wetlands > Peat... | reverse complement strand
CAAACAGGCCGGGGGTGACGGGTTGGAGGTAGCGGCTAGGTGCTTTCATGCCCACAAGTTATATAGCTTGCTTTCATCCTATGGAAGTTATTAGTCAGGATAAGTAGGGGGTTTTTGGAAGTTCCCTTAAGTTCATAAAAACAGTCGCGTATGAAAACAGTTCAAGCGCCAAAGACAAGCGCAAACTCCCGGTTTCAAATAATTTTTCCGTTGTCATCCGGCGGGTCTTCGCTGATAACTTGCGCGATCGCCTGAAGCTTGTCGCCCGCGTCGAGATTCACCAATTTCACGCCCATCGTGTTGCGGCCGGCTTCGCGGATTCCATTCACGGGAATGCGCACCATCTGGCCGCCGACCGTGATCAGCATGATTTCATCCGTGTCGCGCACGGTCAGCGCGCCGATGACGCCGCCGGTTTTGTCGCCGGTTTTCATGGTGATGATGCCTTTGCCGCCGCGTGATTGGACGCGGTATTCGTCGAACGCCGTGCGCTTGCCAATTCCATTTTCACCGGCAACGAGCAGCGCCGCGTCCGGCACGACAATCGCCGCCGCCACGAGCGCGTCGGTTTTTTCCAGATTGATTCCACGCACACCGCCGGCAGCGCGGCCCATCGAGCGCACATCCGTTTCATGAAAACGAATGCTCTGGCCTTCTTTCGTGATGAGCACAACGTCGTCGCCATTGTCGCCTTCGCCGGCGCTGCCGCGCGTCAATTTCACGTCAATCAACGTGTCGCCCGGCTCGATGCCGATGGCGATGATGCCGCCTTTGCGGACGTTGGAAAATTCGTTGAGCGAGGTTTTCTTCACCGTGCCTTGCTGCGTTGCAAAAAATAATTCGCCGGACTGCGACCACGTCACGTCTTCGCGGTTTTCATCGGTCTTGGACAAAATGCGGATGAGCGCGGCAATTTTTTCATCGGCTTTCAGTTCCAAAAGATTTGCGATGCTGCGGCCTTTTGCCGCGCGGCCCATGTCGGGAATTTCATGCACGCGCTCGACATACACGCGGCCGGTATTCGTGAAGAACATCAAGTAATCGTGCGTGCTCGCGGTGAAAAGATGCTCGACAAAATCCTTGTCATCAGCCGTCTCGCCTTCGCGCGTCGTCATGCCGATGACGCCTTTGCCGCCGCGACGCTGCGCGCGATATTCGCTGACGTTCGTGCGCTTGAGCAGGCCGTTGTGCGTGAGCGTGATGATGACGCCTTCGTTCGCGATCAGATCTTCAACCGCAATCTCGCCTTCGTCAGGAACGATTTCCGTTTTGCGCGGCGTGGCGTGCTTCTCTTTGATGGCCTGAAGCTCGGCTTTGATGATCGCCATCACGCGCGATTCTTTCGCGAGGATGTCGAGCAAATCCTTGATGACTTCGATCAGCGCCTTGTATTCCTTGTCAATCTTGTCAATTTCCAGGCCGGTCAACTGATACAAACGCAGTTCCAAAATCGCATCCACCTGCCGCTCGGTCAGCGCGTAACGTCCCGCTTCCAGGCGCGTTTCGCTGCGGATCAAAATCCCCCATTTCTCCACCTGCGCGCGCGACCACTCGAACGCAAGCAGTTTCACACGCGCTTCGTCACGGGTTTTGCTGGAGCGGATGATGTGGATGAACTCGTCCAAATTCGACAGCGCGATCAAATAGCCTTCCAGCAATTCCGCGCGCTCCTCGGCCTTGCGCAGTTCAAAACGCGTGCGGCGCAAAATCACTTCTCGCCGATGCTCGATATAGCACTGGATGATTTCTTTCAGGTTGAGCGTTTTCGGGCGGCCATGATCAATCGCCAGCGCGTTGACGCTGAAAGACACTTCAAGCTGGGTGTGTTGAAATAATTTGGCGATGACGACTTTCGGATTCGCATCGCGCTTGAGTTCGATGACGAGACGGCAATGTTCGTCGGACTCATTGCGCATCGCGGAAATTTCCGTGATGATTTTTTCGTTGACCAGGTTCGCGATTTGTTCTTCGAGTCCCGCGCGATTGACGTTGAAAGGAATTTCCGTGATGACCAACTGCTCGCGGTTGCCCTTCATTTCCTCGACGCCGATGCGCCCGCGCAATTTCAAACTGCCCTTGCCGGTCGCGAAATAATTTTTAATTCCTTCGATGCCGCAAATAAAACCGCCCGTCGGAAAATCCGGCCCTTTGATGAATTTCATCAATTCGGGGATTATGATTTCCGGTCTGTCAATCTGCGCGCAAATGCCATCAATGACTTCGCCCAAATTATGCGGTGCCATGTTTGTCGCCATGCCGACGGCGATTCCCGTGCCGCCGTTGACGAGCAGATTCGGAAACGCCGCGGGAAAAACTTTTGGCTCGGTCAGCCGCTCGTCGTAGTTCGGGACGAAATCCACCGTGTCTTTTTCCATGTCCTGCATCAGCGCCGCGCCGAGGTGCGTCAAACGCGCCTCGGTATAACGCATCGCCGCCGGCGGATCGTTTTCGACGGAACCGAAATTGCCCTTGCCGTCCACGAGTTTCTCACGCACCGCCCACGGTTGCGCCATGTGAACGAGCGTCGGATAAATCACCGCTTCGCCGTGCGGATGGTAGTTGCCGGAAGTATCGCCGCAAATTTTCGCGCACTTGATGTGTTTGCGTCCGGGAAACAACGAAAGGTTTTCCATCGCGTAAAGAATGCGCCGTTGCGACGGCTTTAGCCCGTCGCGCACGTCGGGCAGCGCGCGCGAAATGATCACGGACATCGAGTAGTCGAGGAACGAGTTCTTGATCTCGTCGGCAACGTTGATCTTGGAAATTTTCTCGCCCTGGGTATAAGCGCCGCCGCTCGGTTGCTGCGGTGACGGTTGCGGAGGTGTGGGTTCGGTTTCGTCTGGCATGGGAAAATCAGTCTTTTGTTAGGTCGGAAATTTGTGGCGGAAAACACGCCACGCCCATCCGCTGGGCGGCGGCGCGAAGTTTTCCGTCCGTCGCGCACATCGCGCCGCGGGGATGCATCATGGCGGTGGCCAGATGAATCGCATCCAGCGAACGCAATGCCACTTCCGGATGGCAACTCTCCAGCAAACCTGTCGCGTGCCGGATCACGGCGGAACTCAACGGGTGAAAGCGGACCGTCTCGGCCAGGTGCATGGCTTCAAACCGGGCAAGGGCAGATTTCCGCTGGGCAACGGAAATCCGCCCCGTCCGTTCTTTGATGAAAATCGCCGAGCGCACTTCGGCCAGCGCGAGTTCGGACGACCACAATTCATGGCCGCGCATATTGCGGTCAAACCACGGCGAGTCTTCCTCGCGCACGAGCAGCTTCACGATGATGGCGCTGTCTAGATACATCGTCAGGGTCGTGAATCACGCTCGGACCGGATGATTTCATCCGCGCCCGGTCCGCCATGAACCGGCTGTTTCATCAGGTAATCGCCCATGCCCGTAAAAACTTTTCGCGCCTCGCGCTTGCCGACCGGTGACAACACGGCTTTAGGAACGCCATCCGACGTGATGGTAACCTCCTGCCCGCCGGCGACCAGTTCGAGCAGCGCCGAGAGCTTGGCCTTGGCCGCGCGCACTGGAATCGTCAGCCCCATACCCGGCAAGGCAATCGTTTCGCGCATGATCATCGGCCCGGTAGATTCCGCCGTCATCTTCAAAATCGGTGTGCGTTGCTTGTAAAGCGGCAATGATGTTTTTGTTTTCATGGCTCCAATGTAGTCACGCGTGACCACATTGTCAAATCAAAATTTACACATCGAGATTCCGCACGTTCAGCGCATTGTCTTCAATGAACTGGCGGCGCGGTTCGACTTCGTCGCCCATGAGCCGCACGAACATCTCCTCCGCCTCAATCGCGTCGGTGAGTTCAATGCGCAGCAGTTTGCGGTTAACCGGATTCATCGTCGTCTCAAAAAGCTCCTTCGCGTCCATTTCACCGAGACCTTTGAAGCGGGTCATCTGGATGCCCTTTTTACCGACGGTTTTCACGCCATCGAGAATTTCCGGAATGGAAAACAGCGGCGTGACACTCGCCCGGTCGCCTTCGCCCTCGGTCAGTTCAAACAACGGCTTGTCCTGCGCGGCGTAATGATCCACGGCGAGACCTTTCTTGGAAAGTTTGCCCAGCAGATCCGCGATGGCCTTGCCCTCAAGATGCAAATCAGAAACCTTTGCGCGCCGCGTCGGCCCGTCCTTCTTGCGCGTCTCGGTATCGCCATTGAACAAATCGCCGTTCGCCAGCTTGAATTCCTCCAGTGCTTCGCCCGTGATAAAATAATGCACCGTGTCTTCGTTGCCGTCGCGCACCTTCACCATGAACTGCGGCAGCGTCCCGTCCTTCGCACGCTTGTCAACGTAGTTCGCAAAATCGCCGCCGAGCCGTTTGATGTAAGTGGCGTGCTTGTCCAGTGATTCGAGCAAAGTTAAAATTTCTTCAAGCTGCTTTGGCGCGAACTCACGTCCGTCCGCGAGATTTTTCAACTTCACTTCTTCCGTGCCGTTTTGCAGCAGGATGCGGTTGAGCTGCACGTCGTCATCAATGTAATCCGTCTTTTTTTTGCGCGTGATGCTGTAAAGCGGGGGCTGTGCGATGTAAACAAAACCCTGCTTCACCAACTGCGGCATCTGGCGGTAGAAAAACGTCAGCAGCAGCGTGCGGATGTGCGAACCGTCCACATCGGCATCGGTCATGATGATGATTTTGTGATAGCGCAATTTCTCCAGGTTGAACGTGCCTTCGCCCTCGCCATCGCCAATGCCCGTGCCGATGGCCGTGATCATCGTGCGGATTTCGTTGTTCTGAAGCACGCGGTCGAGCCGTGCTTTCTCGACGTTAATTAATTTTCCGCGAATCGGCAGAATCGCCTGAAACTTCCGGTCACGACCCTGCTTCGCCGAGCCGCCGGCGGAATCACCTTCGACAATATACAATTCCGTATTCGCGGGATCGCGGTCCGAACAATCCGCCAGCTTGCCCGGCAGCCCGCCGCCGGTGAGCGCCGATTTGCGCACCGCTTCCCGCGCCTTGCGCGCCGCCTCGCGCGCGCGCGCCGCCGTGAGACCTTTGTCAACGATGCGTTTGGCCACCGGCGGGTTCGCATCAAAGTAAGCCATCAAGCCTTCGTAAGAAATCGAGCCGACAATTCGTTCCACTTCCGGCGAGAGCAGTTTCACCTTCGTCTGCGATTCAAATTTCGGATCGCTATGCTTCACCGAGATCACCGCCGTTAAACCTTCGCGCACGTCGTCGCCGGTGATCTGCGGATCTTTTTCCTTCAGCAGTTCGTTTGACTTCGCGTATTGATTGATCGCGCGCGTCACCGCGCTCCGGAAGCCCGACAAATGCGTGCCGCCATCGGGATTGTGGATCGTATTCGTGTAACAAAGGACCTGGTCGTTGTAGCTGTCATTGTATTGCAACACGACCTCGACGTGGACTTCGATGTCCTTGTCGTCCAGTTTCTCTTTCATCTCCTTGCGAAATGAAATCGGCTTCGGATGCAACGGCTCCTTGCTCTTGTTGAGTTGCTTGACGAATTCCTCGACGCCATTCTTGTAATAAAATTTTTCCGGCTCATTCGCCGTCTGGCGCTCGTCCGTAAAAATAATTTCCAGGCCCGAATTCAAAAATGCCAGTTCCCGCAGCCGTTGCGAAATGATGTTCGCCTTGAACTCCACCGTCTCGCGGAAGATTTCCTTGTCCGGCAGGAACGTGATCAACGTGCCGGTGCTTTTCGTCTTGCCGATGACGTGCAGCTTCTGGACCGTCTTGCCGCGCTCAAACTCCATGTGATGCACTTCGCCGACGCGTGACACTTCCACCTCGAACCATTCGCTCACTGCGTTCACGCACTTCGCGCCCACGCCGTGCGTGCCGCCGGAAAATTTGTAGCCGCCCTGACCATATTTGCCGCCGGAATGAAGCGTCGTCAAAACCAGTTCCACGCCGGGCAAACCGGAATCCTTGTTGATGTCCACCGGAATGCCGCGCCCGTCGTCGCGGATGGAAATCGAACCGTCCACATGAATCGTCACCTCAATGTGGTTGCAATGCCCCGCGAGATGTTCGTCCACGGAATTATCCAGCACCTCGCTCACGCAATGATGCAGCGCGCGTTCGTCCGTGCCGCCAATATACATGCCGGGTTTTTTGCGGACGGCCTCGAGTCCCTTCAATTGGCTCAACTTGGAGGCGTCGTAATTGCCCTCGGCAATCCGGTCAGATGACACATTTTTTTCTTCAGGCAAATCAGAAATACTCGACATAATTGTGGTGCGATTCCGGATAAAATTTGGTGCGGCAACGAATGTGAAAAAGATATGAAAAACCGCCCGTTTCCACAATCCGAAACTGCGGTTTTTTTAGACGAAAAACACCATTAGGTGTGGCAGTTTTTGCTTGCCAACCAAACTGGTTGTGGATGGGCGTTTTTGAAATTGCCTGATTCACCCGTCTTCTCCACGTGCGGCTCCAGCGGCATCTTGCACGGTTTCAAGCCGGCGTATCAAGGCTTGGTCTGCTCCGCAAAATAAATTTCCGCCACCTGGCTTGCCACGATGTTGGCCACGCCGTCTTCGCCGGAATTGCACAACACCACGATCTCCAATCCGTCATCGGGAAATCGCTGATTGGACGCGGCAAATCCATCGGTGCTGCCGGAATGCCAGATGCGCTTGTGCCCGTTCAACGGCGAAAGAAACCAGCCGAAGCCATAGCCGGTTGGTTTCCCATTGTTCAATTTTCCCGAAGTCCACATCTGCTCCTTGCTCGAACTACTTAAAATTTTTTCCGTGTCCAAGGCCGCGTCCCATTGCATAAGATCGCCGACGGTGGAAACAATTTCACCGGCGGAAAACAGATCAGTGCAATTGGCATCACGGTTCACCAGATGGTTGCTGGCGTCCCGATCGTAGCCGGCCGCCCGGAACTTGAGGACGCGGGCAGGTTCCCGGTTCGTGGTCGCCGACATGTGCAGCGGACCAAGAATTTTCTCCGTGAGAAAATCCCAATACTTTTTTCCGCTCACATTTTCGATGACGTAGCCGAGCAGGTTGTAACCCGTGTTGCAGTAGGAAAATTTTTCGCCCGGCGGAAAATCCAGCGGCAGCGCGCCGGCTTTGGCGATGAACTGCTCCTGCGTCAGATGCCGGGACAGTTCAAAGCCGTCCAGCCCGGTGTAATTTTTGATCCCGGAAATGTGGCCCAAAAGCTGGCGGATCGTGATTTCGCCCCAACTGGGCGGCGTGTTTGTCAAATACCGGCTGATCTTGTCATCCAGCGAAAGCCTGCCCTCCTCCGCCAGCAAAAGAATGCACGCCGCGGTGAATTGTTTGGTCACCGAACCGATTTCAAAAACCGTTTCTGGCGTCGTGGGCGCGTTCCATTCCAAGTTGGCAAAACCATACGCCGCTGTCTTCGTTTCCTTGCCATGCTGAACCACCTTCAACGCCAGTCCGGGAATGTGGTGCGAGGCCATTTCACTTTTGACCAGTTCATCCACCGGGTCGGCAAGACAGTTTAGAGTAAAAAACAGCCCCGTGATTAAACAAAAATTTTGCACCGGATGATCATAACGAACTGATTTTATTTCTGCCACCAAGACTTGCGGCGCGCTTCCTTGTCATTTCCAAAATTTCACCATGAAAAGGCGCATTGCGGAGCCGGCGAAAAAATTACCGTTCAAATCGCGCTTGATTTACTGGCGGTCAAACTTACTTTCTTCGGATGTTGTTTTCTGAAAATGCTGTCACCGACCCGCTCGCGCACCCCGACCAGTTTGTCCGCCGCCACATTGGGCCGAACGCCGAAGAAACCAGCGAAATGCTCACGCTGCTGGGCCACAAAACTTTGGACGGACTTATTGACGCTGCCGTCCCGAAAAAAATCCGGCTCCCCAAACAATTAAATCTCCCTGGCGCACGCGGCGAATTTGACGCACTCGCCGAACTCCGCCGCATCGCTGGTGAAAATAAAGTTTTCCGTTCCTTCATCGGCCAGGGTTATTACGACACCATCACGCCGCCCGTCATCCAGCGCAACGTCCTCGAAAATCCCGGCTGGTTCACGCAATACACGCCCTATCAGGCCGAAATTTCCCAAGGCCGGCTCGAAGCGCTGCTGAATTTTCAGACGATGGTCACCGACCTCACCGCGCTCGACATTGCCAACGCCTCGATGCTCGACGAAGCCACCGCCGCCGCCGAAGCGATGACGATGTCGCACCGGCTCAAGGATGATCGCAATATTTTCTTCATCTCCGAAACGTGCCATCCGCAAACCATCGAAGTCGTCCGCAGCCGCGCCCACGCTTTGAAAATTCAAGTGGTCATCGGCAATCAGGAAACATTTGCGTTCAACGACCAAGTCTTCGGCGCGCTCGTGCAATATCCCGACACGTTCGGCGCGATTCACGATTACTCCGGCTTCACCGAGAAAGCTCACGCCGCCAGCGCGCTGCTCACCGTTGCCACGGATTTGCTGGCGCTCACGCTCATCAAGCCGCCGGGCGAATTTGGCGCGGACATCGCCGTCGGCAACGCGCAACGCTTCGGCGTGCCGCTGGGCTACGGCGGACCGCACGCCGCGTTCTTCGCCACGCGCGATGAATTCAAGCGCCAGATGCCCGGCCGCATCGTCGGCGTGTCCAAAGATTCGCGCGGCAAACCAGCCTTGCGCCTGGCGCTCGGCACGCGCGAGCAGCACATCCGCCGCGAAAAAGCCACCAGCAACATCTGCACCGCGCAGGCGTTGCTCGCGAACATGGCTTCAATGTATGCGGTTTATCACGGGCCGGACGGCTTGAAGAAGATTGCAAAAAGAGTTCGCGCGTTGACCGAAATTTTGGCGGCTGGATTGGAGAAGCTCGGCTTCACCGTAGGACAGGCGTCGCGCCTGTCTCCACCTTCAAATGAAAATGGAAAAGAAATGAGACAGGCGCGACGCCTGTCCTACTTTGACACGCTCACCATTGCGCTCGGTGACAAGCGCGCCGCCGACATCATCAAAATTGCCGAAGCGCACCGGATGAATTTCCGCGCGATTGATGAAAAGATGATTGGCATTTCGCTCGATGAAACAACAAGTGAAAGTGACGTTTTAGAAATCTGGCAAATCTTTAACGGCGACAAAGCCCCCGCTTTCACCGTGGCCGAACTGGTGCCAGCCAATTCGCAATTCGCAATTCGCAATTCGCAATTTCTCTCGCACAAAATTTTCAATTCGCATCACAGCGAGACCGAGATGCTCCGCTACATCAAGCGGCTCGAATCGCGCGACCTTTCGCTCACAGCCTCGATGATTCCGCTCGGCTCTTGCACGATGAAGCTCAACGCGGCGGCGGAAATGTTTCCCGTCTCGTGGCCGGAGTTTGCGAAAATTCATCCGTTCGCGCCGCTCGCGCAGGCGCGCGGCTACCAAATTCTTTTTCAAAATCTGGAAGACTGGCTCGCGGAAATCACCGGCTTCGCGGGAATTTCATTGCAGCCCAATGCCGGATCGCAAGGCGAATACGCCGGACTGCTCGTCATTCGCGCCTATCACGAATCGCGCGGCGACATTCATCGCAACGTGTGTTTGATTCCGACTTCCGCGCACGGCACAAATCCGGCCAGCGCGGTCATGGCCGGAATGCGCGTCGTCGCCGTCGCGTGCGACCCAAACGGCAACATTGACGTGGCCGATCTCCGCGCCAAAGCCGCCGCGCACAAAAATGATTTGTCCTGCCTGATGGTAACGTATCCGAGCACGCATGGAGTTTTTGAAGAAACCATTCGCGAGATTTGCGAAATCATTCACGCGCACGGCGGCCAGGTTTATATGGACGGCGCGAACATGAACGCGCAAGTCGGTTTGACTTCGCCGGGATTTATCGGCGCGGATGTTTGCCATTTGAATCTGCACAAAACGTTTTGCATTCCACATGGCGGCGGCGGGCCGGGCGTCGGACCGATTGGCGTGGCGAAACATCTCGTTTCATTTTTGCCGAGCCATCCGGTATTCACTTCACGTTTGGTAGGGTCGTCGCGCTGCGACGACCGGACATCGCAGCGCGATGTCCCTACCAAAAAACACATCGGTCCCGTGGCCGCCGCGCCGTGGGGCAGCGCGAGCATCCTCACCATCTCGTGGATGTATATCGCCATGATGGGCGCGGAAGGGCTGACCGAAGCGACGAAATACGCCATCCTCAACGCGAATTACATTTCCAAGCGTTTGGAAAATTATTTCCCGACGCTCTACAAAAATCACAGCTTGGTCGCGCACGAATGTATTTTAGATTTGCGCGCGTTCAAACAAACCAACGCCGAAGACGTCGCCAAGCGCCTGATGGATTATGGCTTTCACGCGCCGACGCTTTCGTTTCCAGTTGCCGGCACGCTCATGGTGGAACCGACCGAAAGCGAATCAAAATACGAACTGGACCGTTTTTGCGACGCGATGATTTCCATCCACACGGAAATGATCGCCGTGGAAAACGGCACCGCCGACGCGAAGAACAATCTGCTCAAAAATGCCCCGCACACGGCGGACCAGATCGCCAGCGACAATTGGAACCGGCCTTACAGCCGCGAGCAGGCGGCGTTTCCAGCGAAAGATTTGCACGACTACAAATTCTGGCCGCACGTCAGCCGCGTGGACAACGTGTTTGGCGACCGCAATCCGGTTTGCTCGTGTGCCGGGATGGAGAATTATTCGGAATAAAATTTGCCACGAAATTATGGCGTCGTGACGTTGAGGCGATAAAAGCGCGCGGGAAGATTCGTCGTCGGGTCGGTCACGGTTTGCATCGTGGCGTTGCCGGAAATGCCGCTGGTCAATGCGCTCCAATTGTTGCTCAACAAATTTCCAATCCACTCAACGGTGTAATGGCGGTTCGTCAGGGTCAAAAATGTCAGCGCAAATCTGCTTTGCTTTGCAATGGAATCAATTTGCGGCGGCGGTTCGGAAGTAATCGTCAAATTCAAACTTCCACTGCCGGTTCCGTTGCGATTGAGCACGCGGAGCGTGACAGAAAAATTTCCTGTCACGGTTGGAATTCCAGAAATGCGCCCGCTCGCCAGGTCGAATGAAAGTCCAGACGGCAAACCAATCACAAAAAAGCTCGTCGGATAATTTGTCGCGGTGATTTGATAATTGAAACTTGCCGACAAACTTCCCGCCGCCGTCAACGCGCTCATGATAACGGGCGCGGGCGCGGCTCCGTTGTAAACGACGATGGTCAGCGAATTAGTCGTCGCGCCGGTGGAATTATTGGCGACGATGCTGACGTTGAAAATGCCGCCGGTCGTGTTTGTGCCGGTGATTGCGCCGGTGAGCGAGTTCAGCACAAGGCCGCTCGGCAATCCATTCGCGTTGTAACTCGTCGGCACCGGCGCGGCTTGAATTGTGTAATTGAACGGTGCGTTCGCCAAACCGTCCGCGACGGCGGAACTCGTGATGACGGGCAATGGCAATTTCACCGTGAGCGCAAGATTCGCGTAGCCGACGCCGCTCGCGTTGGTCGCAGACAAAAAAATGTTGTAAGTGCCGACAAAATTTGGCGTGCCGGAAATTACTCCGTTCGCGAACGTCAAACCCGGCGGCAAATTCATCGCGCCAAAACTTGTCGGGCTTCCGCTGGCGGTGATTGTGTAATTGAATGGCGTGCCGACGATGACGAACGCGGCGGCGGCGCTATTGATGACGGGTGCGCCGGGCGCGGCGGCGACGGAAATGGTTTTGTCCTGCGTCGTTTCGTGCAAATCATCAAACGCGCGCAGCGTGAAAGTATAATTGCCCGGAATCAACAAATTGCTGACGGTGGTGTTCGTCGCGCCTTGATGATCGAATTGCGGCTCGGCGCCGGCGGGAATTATTTTGATTGCCCACCAGTGGCGCAGCGGTTGATTCGTCGGGCCGCTGGTAATGGAGGAAAGCAGCAACGAGTTTGTCGGCAGCGTCACGCTTGGCGGAGTCGCGGTGATGGAGCTGATGACGGGCGCGGTGGTCGCGGGCTTGACGGTGCAAAGAATTTGCGCGGTGAGGTTGGGATGGCCGGAATTGGTGACGTTGATTTGAAAAAGATAATCGCCGGGCACGGTCATGTTCGTGGCGTTGCAACGAAGGCTCACGAAAATATAAATCGTGCTGTCCACGCCTGCGTTCGCAGTGGCGGGCTGGCTCACGAGACTCCAAGTGCCGCGTCCGGCGAAACTGCTGTTAGCCAAATCAGAAATGCCCGCCTGCAAAATCGCGGACGATGTCAGTTGTTCGATGACGGCATGCGTCGTGCCGCTTGGGTCGCCGAAGACAAGTCCGTAAGGCGCGGCGATTCGGAATCCCGTCTGGCCGAGAACCGGCGGCGGATTCGTGGCATAAGCGGCGAGATAAACTTGCCACGAAGAAATGTTCGTCCCATCGCTCACGTTCATGTTGAAAACGTAAGTGCCGGCAACGGTCAATCCGCTGACCATTGTGCTCGCGGCATTTGAATTGGCGAAAGTGGCGTTCGCGCCTGCCGGTTGATTCGTCACCGACCAGCGGTATGTCAGCGCGGCGAGTTCGGGATCGCTCGCGATGACGGAAAGCGTCGCGGAATTTGTCGGCGCGATGAGAAATCCCGGACTCGCGCCCCAGACTTCAATCGTTGGCGGCATGTTTGTTCCCGAGTAAGGATAAATGGTCGTGACCGCCGAACCGTTCGCGACATTTGTCAGCGTGAGCAAACCGTCCGCACCGACGGTGCGGATTCCGAGTTCCTGAAATGACGTCGCGCCGGACGCGGATTTCGACACGCCGTAATTTCCCGGCGGCAACGCGCTCAGATTGATTGTTTGTGCCGAGCCGGAATTGTTTTCGATGACCGTTGTGATTTTTCCATTTTGCGAAAATGCGAGCACGCGCACGGACGGGTCGCTCGAAAGCGCGGCGATTCGCAGTGCGCCCGGCCTGACGTAGTGCATCAATTCACGCAGGCGAAAATAAGTGGACGATGGCGTGAACGCGGTCAGTCCCGCGTTCGGCACGAGCGTGGCGTTCGCGCTGTAAGCGACTTCCCAATACGAAACACCCGCGAGCGTCAGGTCGCTGAACAGATCATCGAAGCCCGGATTGCCCATTTCCGTCTGCGCCGTCGTGAGGCCGCGCGCTTTTCCGTAATCGCGCATGCAAGCACGATACGGATCAGCCGTGCCGTAATTGTGAAATGAAATTCGCCCGATGGATTGCCACAAGTCGGCGTCGCTAAAAACCGGCGTGATATAATTCCAATCTGTTTGCGGCGCGACGGCTTCGGCGTATTGCACGCGCGTCGTCAAACCGTGCGAGAGAAATCGCGGGCCAAGCGCCTTGATGTCGTCGGTGAGGATTGCTGTGGCGAGCGATGGCTCGTTGTAAATGACGGCGTAACTGATATTGATGCCGTAATTGGTTTTGTAATAAAGCGCGCTTGCCCAGATTTGTTGCGCGCGTTCGCCCGGATGATTCAACACCCACGGTTTCGAATCGGACGCGTGTGTCGGATAACCCGGACTCGAATAAAACGACGGCTGAAATCCCTGCGCGAAAATTTTGTTCTGAAAATAAATGAGGTAAGCCGCTTCCTGCGCGGGCAACGTGTCGCCCTCGAACAAATTCCAATCAACGACATCGCAATCGCCGTCGTCCGTGCCTGTGCCGTCAATACGCGGGCCGACTTCCCACGTGCGCGAGCCGGTCAAACCTAAATCGTCGGTCAAATAATCGAGATATTGATAATTCACCGCATCGGCCAGCGACGCCGGCAACATTGTGGCCGCGCCGGTCGTTCCGCCGAGAACGCCGCCGCCGTGACCCCAGCCTTCAATCGTTTGAAAACCTTGTGCCGGGTTAATCACTACGTCCGCGCCAGCCGTCACATGGAAAAAAAATATCGCCACCGCGAAGAAAAAAGCAATATGAAGAATGGTTTTGATGCAGTTAAAATAACATAGGTCAGTGAATTGTCATTGAGTTGGTTTTGATTAGTCGCTGCGGCCCAAGTTTAGCTTGGCTTTGATGATGGCCAGTTCCGCGCGCGGTTCGTCTTCGACGTGTTCCATCCGGTCGGCGCGGCGATACCAATAGCGGGCATTGCCCAAGTCGCCCTCGAGCTTGTGCAGCACGGCGTGAATCCACGCAGCGGTGCCGTCTTCATATTGCTGGACGATTTGATGGGCGGCGTCCCGGTCATCGGCCAATGCCAGTTCAATCGCGCGCAACAAATTTTCGTTCAAAGTTTTATCGCGGCTTTTGTTCATTCGATTTCAATTCCAACGGGACAATGATCGCTGCCCAAAATATCGGCACGGATGAAAGCTTGTTTCAAACGCGGACGCAGGGACTGTGAGATGAGAAAATAATCAATGCGCCAGCCGACGTTCCGCGAACGCGCGCCGGACATCGGACTCCACCAACTGTAGTGTCCTCCGCTCTTTTCAAATTCGCGGAAGGTGTCCACAAAACCGGCGTTCACAAACGCGGTGAAGCCGTTGCGCTCCTCGACGGTGAAGCCGTGGTTGCGGACGTTGGCTTTCGGATTCGCCAGGTCAATTTCCGTGTGCGCCACGTTGAGGTCGCCACAAAAAATCACGGGCTTTTTCTTCTCCAGATTTTTCAGGTAGGCGAGAAAATCCCTGTCCCAAACTTGCCGGTAAGGCAGGCGCTCCAGTTCGCGCTTGGAGTTCGGCACATAAACATTCACGAGGAAAAAATCCGCATACTCGGCGGCGAGCACGCGGCCTTCGCGGTCGTGCTCGCTGATGTCAATGTGCGGAATGACTTTGATCGGCCGGGTCTTGGTGAAGATGGCGGTGCCGGAATAGCCTTTCTTTTCCGCGCAGTTCCAAAACGTCGTGTAACTCGCGGGCCAGAGCGGCTCCACCTGGTCGGGCGTGCATTTGATTTCCTGCAAACACAGCACGTCGGGCTTCTCGGCGTCGAGAAATTCGAGAAAATTCTTCTTCAGCACGGCGCGCAGGCCGTTGACGTTCCACGAAATCAGTTTCACGACGCCAATTAAAAATTAAAAATGCAAAATTAAAAATGAAAAACGGCGCAAATCTTGTTCCTCTGTTT
>Ga0209483_1001938_pt1 | contig 15033 bp, 19 predicted proteins | sample NGEPerA_FD_184508 | JGI IMG/M metagenome (GOLD analysis project Ga0209483, IMG submission 184508) | Arctic peat soil microbial communities from the Barrow Environmental Observatory site, Barrow, Alaska, USA - NGEE PermafrostL2-A... | ecosystem: Environmental > Terrestrial > Soil > Wetlands >... | reverse complement strand
CTATCCACTGTGTCCATTCTAAGCCTAACGGTTCGAAAGAACCGAAAAGTCGCAGATCAGGACGTTAGCCGGAAGGTGGGGCCGGGACGACGCTTACCTTACAACTCTACAACTCTGGGGCGAACTACTCTTAAAAGGCCAAAGCCGCCTTGCGGCGGCTTCCCGTACCTGCTGGCATCACGCAGAAGTCAGGCCACCACTAACCCGGATCTGGTCTTGCGTCGGCAAGCCACGAAACCAAGCCCGGCAAGGCCGATGATCATCATCACCCAGGTAGACGGCTCGGGCACCGCCGCAGTGAACTGCACCTCGCTGAGCATGATCCAGGGCTCTTTATTCGGAACAAACGCGTTTTCATTGAATACCGGATCGTGATCGCCCGGATACAAGCTATGGTAGTAAAGCCCGTCGTCCAAAAGCGGTCCCCGATCGAGCGTGAAGGCAAAATCCGTCAGGTCGGTATAGCTGAGCGGGTTGGCAAAACTAAATGTAGCCACCTCCACAAGGGAAGATAAGGCATATGAGGAGAACGTCGCCGCCAGCGTCGTACCGCCTACCGTCAGTGTAACTTGTCCCGGTACTCCGACCAGACCACCCGCGAGACTATTGGCGAGCTGTGTGGGATTGGCAAAGTACAGCGAGATCTGACTGACCTGCGAGCCAGGCTGTAGGTAAAAGTTCAGGGTCGGATCGGTGTATTTCCAGCCGACATACTGGCTAGAAGCCTGGGTGTAATCGACTGTCGGGATGATACCGTCGGTCAAGATGCCGGTGCCGCCCGTCAACGACGCGCCTTCTGTCGTCGAATTGATGGCGGGGGACGTACCTTTGTAGGCGCCGTCCAGATAGTTATAGGTACCCAACGATGCGATGCCGTTGCCGTTGTTCATATCATAGCTGGTGACCGTGATCAGGTCCGCAAAAGCACTGCTCGACCCCAGCAGGAGGATTAGGGCGGACAGATAAAATCTCGATCGCAGCGGCATCTCGCATTTCGCCTTGTCTTGGTTTCCAAATCCCCAACGAATACTCTTATCAACTGGTTACCGTGCGTCAATCGGCTTCAGCATACCAATCTTCAGGCTGTGTTTTATGTTTAATTGGTATTCGGCCGGTCAATGGTCAAAGATGTAGCCTTGCATCAGCAAGATCAAAGGGCTCGGACAAATCTACCCAACGCGATACGAGGCAAGCAGCGAACGAAAAGGCCGCCTCGTGGGCGGCCTCACGTCGAGAAAACCGTTGCTAGGTCACGCTCTCACTGCCGACATCGTGGCACGACGAGCGGATCGTCGATACCCGACTAAGCCCATGCCGAGGAATCCCAACAGCATCATGGCCCAGGTTGCCGGCTCCGGCACCGCGGACGCAAACCCCGCGTCGATGTAACGGATCGGGCCTCCGGCGGGAATGTAACAACTGAAAGAACCCTGGCACTCATAGGAAGGACCACCGCCAACAAGCGGATTGTTCAGGTTCGGCACGCTCAAGCTGTCGGCAAATACCAGATGCAGATCCTGCTCATAACCAGGCTGGAAATCAACGTAAAATGTGCCATTCGAAAAATAGCTGTCGCTGGAATTATAAGTGAAGCCCGTGAAGGCTCCCTCGGATTGAGTTGTCAGGCTGTAGTTGTCCTCGAGAAAGCCATACACATTGGTCGTAAACGAGCCGGTTAGCGTGGTGCCGTCGTCAAACGTCCCGCTCACGGTCCAGACCACGTCCGCCTTGGCCGTCGTTGCGGTGTTCAACAAAAGCATCATCGCGGCTGCGAAAACCGCAAACAATCCGAATTTTCGCGTGTTGCTTGGATATTTCACGGATGCCCTCCATATTTTAATAACGCCATTTAATCGCACATTTAAAATAACTTAATTGACAATGCCATGAAGTCGTTAGCGCGTCAAATCCTTTTGACTGCAAATCCCCGATTTTACTTGCTCTTGCCGGATGGCACGGGATTGGGGATGGGCGCGAACTCGTTACTGACGCCGTCAGTGGCCAACCTGCGAAAAACGAAAAACCCGCGATCCGTGACGACGATATCGCCTTTCAGAAGCAGGCTGTCGTTCATCACCGCGTCCGAGGCGAGGCGTTCTTCCTCGACGGCGGTTGGAGGTTTTCGCTTGATGCGACCGTGATCCTGAGCTGACGCAGGGGCCGTGAAAAGCACCGTCAGTGCGGCCAGCAGAAATGTGCTCGTATCATTTTTGCGCGAACCCTGAGGGCGTCTAAGGCGCCGCCCGGGGCCTTTCGCTTTCTGGCATCAGTAAAGCATCATCAGGCAAGTTTCGGCAATGCCCTACCCTATTTAATCGGCGCCCGCCCGCGCAAAAAAAGACCGCCAAAAGGCGGCCTTTTCGTTGTTCAAGTCCGACGAGGGTTCAAGCGATCCGGAACGACGCACCCGAGAACTTTGACGATTTCCGGTAGCCAAGGAAGCCGATGCCAAGGAAACCAAGGATCATCATGGCCCAGGTTGCGGGCTCGGGCACAGCGGAGATGTTCGTGATTTCAAACGAGTTCTGCGCTGAAGATAGGGAGAAACCCGTCAGAGTGCCGGTCGTATCGGTGAACGTCACGTAACGGTTACAATTGGTCAGCGTTTGGCAACCGTTCGACTGTCCGCTAGGAAAATCAGCAGCGATCTGTGTACCGGTGAACGACGTTCCATCCGACAACGTAATCGTATTGTAGTCGTCGATCGAACCCCAGAAAAACGAGAACGAGGTTCGAGCAGAGAACGAAACATCTTCGCTTCCGCTACCCAGCACACTGAGGTAGTTGCCGGTGGTTTGATAGGGTTGAGCGCCGTTGCCGCTGGACCCAATGTTAACTTCTACCGGCTCGGTACCATTGGTAAAGGTCCAATCACCGATCGTGAACGACGGCGCGGCGTTGCTACTCGTGGAAGCTGGCTGAGAATTAAAATTCATGCCAGCGGTAATATCTTGGCTGGGCCCAGCCACCGTCACATCGATGACATCAGCTCTCGCAGCAGTCCCAATCGATAGGCTCACCACCGCTGCGGCAATAGCAATATTAAATTTGCGCATGTCCAACTCCTAGGTTAACGCTATATTAACTAGCTTTAATGACCCCGATCGCAAGAGTCAAACAGTTTTTTACGCGATTGAAAAAAAATTCTGTCAGATCTTTAAGTCCTCAGATATTCTGATCGGGTGATTTAAATACAGACCACGGCCTGGCAGGATTGGCCCCCACAGTTGGGGCGCCCCTTGTGGCCAAGATTGCCATCTCAGGGATACCCAATCTAACGCGCTGGACCGGTCATAATAACCAGCCGGCAGAGAATCGGCCCCCAAAACAATTAATTATTAATTTTGATGACAGACCCTCAATTAAATCCTCTCCTCGATCGAGGCGCTAGAAAGAAGGGCCGTTTCAGGGACCCTGCTTTAGAATCCCAGTCAGAGAGCTTGCTTAAAATCCCAGGAACGCCCACCAGGCCCAGTGACGGCCCGGCCTGCCGTAATTGCCCGGCCCAGCGTAAGCACCGGGGCCATGGAAGGCGTCATCGCCATATACCCAACGCGCCACTGGCCGCCGGCCACGCTGGTAGCAGTAGCCGTTTTCCTCGCACACGATCTTGACGTTCACGATGGCGTCGGGGCGCGCGATAGCTCCGGGTGGGGGCAACGGCAGCGCAGACGCGCTCGACGTCAACAACGCCAGTGCCAACACGAAAAATGAGGTTTTGAGCACAGTTGAGTTGAGCACGGTTGAGCCTCCGAATTATCGTAACTGGTTATATACCCAAGCCAAGACTGCAGACAAACGTGCCGAATTGCAACCGATCTGAACCGCAAAGTCTAAGGCGATCGATTCAACCTATCAACCTGGTGAAGCGGTTTTCGGTGGCAGCTTCCCGGTTAGTTTTCGACATCCCCAAACCAACCTGAACTGCCAAGCTGTTCTCCAAGGGGGCGGACAATACGAGCGGCACTAATGCGGTAGCAGATTCGTCGGCAGCCACATCTCGGGAGCGAAGATAGCGCCGTGAGAATTCGGCAAGGCTGGTTCGCTGAACATTATTCATGGGAATCCCGGCAAAAGGCCAAAAAACAATAACGCCTTTAATTCTGCAACACTCACGGACTTAGTCAATGGCCAGCTTGGCATTGCAAACCAATTTCCACCTGGAAAGCTGAAGCTTGCCGAGCCGAGCGAGTGGCATTGCCAATTGCGGACTGGCCCATTCTCCGCACCTTCCACAAAAAAGCCGCCCTCGAAGGCGGCTTTTTAGCTCAGGCGTGATCTCTCATTAAGCCAGACGGAAAGCGACCGGCGATTTTCGGCGGTGGGCCAGGAAGCCAATGCCGAGGAAGCCCAGGATCATCATGGCCCAAGTGGACGGCTCCGGCACCGCGCCAACCGAGACATCGAGGCCCGAGGGATTGCCGCCATTTTGCGCGAAATTATCTACCACGAACGACAGGGCGTAGATATCTCCCGTGAGAGTCCCCAAAGAAAACGCCGTTGGCGAGCTATCACTTCCCTCGCCGGCGCCGCTATAAAGAATCTCCGATAGTTTGGGATGCGACAGATCTATCAGCGAAATTTTGGTGACATCGTTGTCAGCCAGAAAATCTCCAGAAATAACGCTGCCAGGTGTCACGGAGAAAATCTCCGAGTACAAATAAAAACCATCCTTATTCGGATCCAGGCTTAGCGGACCAGGATGGGTCGGCGTGATCCAGTTAGAATTCGGCAGGGGCGCGGCCCAATAGCCGAAAGGAAAGGCGTTGTTATCGGTGACCACATGCGCGAAGAATGGCGTTTCACCCTTGTTAAAGCCTCCTCCGATTTGAATCACCGTCCAATGCGCATCGATTGATTCATTTGCGCCCAGTGTACCCGCACCATCGAATCCGGTGCCGTAAATAGCGGCATGCGCCCCGCCAGCGGTGAAACCCGTGGCCATTGTCGCCAGAGTCGCCCCCACAATAAGGTTTTTTAACATTCAATCGCCCTCTCACACGAAAAAATTAGATCAACAGTGATCCCAAAGCGAAATTTATTGGCAAGCAAGAGACGTTGTCAACCAATTATCCAACGAGATTTTATTAATTTTTTGACGTTTCTAATGAGCGAGGCCCTATTTGGCGGATCGGGTCCATCCGAGCGAATGGCCAAATGTCGTTAGTTTGCAATGTGATACATTCCCGCGAGGTGAAATTGCTGAGGTTTAGAGCGTCCGAAAAATTAACCAGAATTATATATAAGTTTTAGATTCAATCATCCCCGCTGCCGGATGGTCTCGGATTAAATCGCCGGGCCACGGCGATATTCCGTGGCCGTCATTCCGAATTATGCTTGGCAACATTGCCTGAAGTGCACCCAGAAACCAGGCCAGCCCGTGCTGGAATTTTCCGGGACCAGAAGCCTCCCGGGTGAAGGCATGCCTCTTGCGCGATTTCGTGCAAGCCATGGAACATCGTTTGGCTGCTAGGCGCTGGCCTCTTTTGTTGCCCATGGTTTGCTGGCTGCGCAGTTGGCCACGCGCAATCGCTTCCGGGTTATATACGGCGCCCGCGCCCGCAGTTCGGTTGAGAAAAGAGCCGGTCGACCACCTTCCGCAAGGTATTCACATTGGTCGCGCGGCATTTGGCGGCCGCCGCGATTATTTCCGAGGCTTAACCCCAGACTGAATCTTTGCCATTCCCGACGCAACGCAGGCTGCAAATCGGGTTTCCGAGCTTTCCGTGATCAAGTTTGATAACCGCTCGACGGAACCGGCGCGTCGATCGAGCGAGCGCCTTTCTATTTCATCCAGTAAACGACTCGCGTTTGCCAATTGAAGCGAAAGCAGCGCCAATTCCTGGCGACGATAATCCTCAAGTCTGCCCATGATTGAGGCCCAAGCAGTACCGCAACAGCGTGAAACAATTAAAGTTAGCCGATAACAAAACCAGCCAATCATAGACTCGCGATTAAAAAACCTGTGCGGCGCGTCGTCAAGGTTTTTAAGGCTGGCCGCCGGATTTCTGAACCGTCAGAAAGCGCTCATAAGGCGAATAATCGACGCCGTTTAACTTCGGCAGCTGATCGGGCTGCGCCGGATCGAACGGTCGGAAGGTCGTATCTATCGGCGCCGCGATAATGGCATTTACAACGCCGTTGGGCGCGAACGCAATGCTGGAGAACGGAAGCGTCCATCCGATCTTCATCAAACGCCAGTTGATGTCGGCGCGTTCGCTCGCCGTATGCAGCGTTGTTTCCCAAGGGATCAGACCTCGCCCGTTCACCAGCCGGGATTGCAGGTCGACAACGTAAGCGTTCCAACGGCGCGTTGCAGCGACGTCGGCAACCGATTGCGCTGCGCATAACAAGATCAGGATGAAGATGGTCGTGGGCTGCATCCAAAGCCGGTCCGGAAGGTTGTATCTGAACAGCAAAATCACGGCGGTCCCCAGCACCGCGCTGATGATCACTGGATGATATCGGGCCTGAAGCTGCGCAAAGGGCGAAAAGCTCTGTTCGACCATCACAGCAACGGCCATCGCCGCGAACGCAACCAGCGCCCATGCGACCGCAGTCATTCCGGCAAGTCGCCGCGCCCGATCGGAGGGCTGGGTGATAAAGAGGAAAAATACCGTCGATAACGCGAGCAGTGCCAAACCTCCGGTAGCAAGCGGCAAATTGAAGTGGCCGTCGACGTACAAAAATTCTAAGCGGGTCAGGCCTTGCACGATATGCCCGCGATCGTCCGGAAACTGCGGATAGGCAACCCAGCGCACCTGGTAGACGAAAATCGCTGCCAACAGCAAAATCGCGAATGCGACAAACAGCCTTTCGCGCCTATCGGTGGCGGGGCACAAAACAATAGCGAGCACCAGCACGGCGGTCAGAGGAAAGGTGGCCTCGTGCAATCGAAAGGCCGGGATGCAGAGCAATAGAAACAAGGCCCGCCCACCGGTCGAACCGGTACGGAACAGCAGCAGGAACAGCAAAATCCAGTAATAGCTGGCCGCGATGGCCGCTTCCCCAATGGCGTGCATAGAGGTTGCCGCAAAACCAATCAGGAGATAAGCCAGTGGAAATAAAATCCATGTCTTTCGGTTGTGTGGCGCGATGAACCAGCAAAGCGCGCACAATAGTGGCGGCAACGTCAGCATCACCAAGGTGAAAGCCTGTCCGCATTGAAATAACGTGGCAGGCGTATACCTTGATAACAGAACAACCGGCGCTTGCCGCAATATCTGGACAATGGTGCGGGTATCGAACAGTGAAAACCATTGATGCCCGTAAACGGTGACCAGATAGCCGACGCCATCGGAGTAGAGACCACGGGCGTCACGCGCTGCATAGAAACTACAGGCTAGGTTCGCAATGAGGACGAACCAGAATGTCAATCGCAACATGCGGGCATCCCGGATTGTCGGGACGGCTTCGCTCACACGGCTCGGCAAACTCATAAGTGTGGTGCGCATGGCACCACGATAGGGCCACAACGGTATCGGAGTCGATCCGCCAGCTCTTCTTCCCTTGACGCGGCTGCGGGGTTGGAACGCCGACCCATCAGGTCCGCTGAGCGATCTCTGGCTAGACCAAAAGGATGGGTTTTCAAGTCCTGCGAAGAAAAGCCGGCGCATTCCATCCGGTTCGCCGCTTAGGTCAATATCCTGATCGAACCTTCGCCATACCGGAACTGATGGTCGCGGCAAACCTGTTCTCCGAAACCTGCGATTCGCCCGTTTGCGGTCCGGCTGTATCAGTTCTCCCTCGCAGGATCGCCTCGATTGAACGCCAATCGCTTTCGTTTACCTCAGCGGATTCATTCAGTGCGGCGAGCAACGTACTGGTAAATCTGTCCGGCACGATCAGATGTCCCCTATCGATCAGGTGGTCAAAGGCCGCTTCGCAGGCCGATGGCAAAACCAGGAAATCGGGTATTGATCGCCGGCACCAAGCTTAAGACCGGAATATCCCCATCACGCTACATCCCGACCGTTCGATCATGTTGTTGAGGCAGCCTGATTCGCAAGTGTTCAGGCTGTGCTTCCACAGCTCGAACGTTGGGCAGTGTCCGCAGCTTGAAAGGGAAAAGCCGCCCGAAGGCGGCTTGTTCGATCCGTGGGGAATTAAATCGGGCTTAAGTGCCGAGCATCCATTGGAGCCCCGTAACAAGCATCCACACCCAGCCTACCATCGCCACCGTGATGGCGGTTAGATAGACCGGTTGCGCCAGCCGTCGACGCATAGTGTTCATCGCGCGTTTTGCCATGATTCCGCTTCGGATATCCGCTCCCGGAGACGCCGTAATTCCATATAACGCTGCGCGATACTGGCCATAGAAAGACGTTTGCTGGTTTTTTTTGCTTTTTTGGACTTTGCACGGCTGGTGATTGTGAACCGGTAACTCTTCATGGGACTCGCCCTCTGCTGCGCCTTGAGTTAAGCAAACAATGTGCCAATACCTTGGGATTGTTCACACTGAGCCTGCAGTGTTGCGTCGGGGCTGGACATAGCAAGGTTCGATAACGGTCGCGTGACTATGGTCCGTTTCCCGGAGGTTATCGTATCGAGTTCAGGAAAGGCCACCGAAGACAGGCACCGGCGCGGGTTGGCAGCCTGACAGAAACCAGCCGTTCATCGCGGCGTCGCTTCGCGGACCTCCACGATCAACTCTGCGACCCGATAGCGCCTGACGGCCAAGCGCGCAAAGCGCCAACCAGACCGATCAGCAACGTCAGCTTTTCAAACCAAGCGCCGTGGTCCGCGGTAGCGACCCCGGCTGCGCCAGGCTCGACTGCGGTTACGATTTTTCCCCGTCACAGACCACATCGGCGATAAAAAGAAAGCCGCCCCGAAGGTCGGCGATCCAATTCAAATCGAAACATTCAATCAGGCGAAGCGAAATGATTGCTTGTTCTTTCTGCGATACGCCATGAAGCCAATGCCGGCAAAGCCAAGCACCATCATCGCCCAGGTCGACGGCTCTGGCACTGCAGACTGCACCCCGACCGTGAAGCCATACCAATCTTCATAGACCGGATTGGTCCAAGAGATCGATGTAAAGGTCCCGAGAAATTGCAGAGTACCGTTTCCTTCTGCACCGTAGACCGTGTTTCCAGACGAAGTGATCGAGGCGCCGTTATATTCTGCGCTTGGGCCACCTGCTTCGATCGTAAACGGTGCATTGAAATCGAACTGGGCGTTGATTCCACCCTGTCCCAGGCTCCAGATAGCCAGCGTAGGATCTGTCACGGCGGTTGAAAACGTAATGGTATTGGTGCCACTACCACTACCGCCGAAGATCTGAATAATATTGTCGCTCGGAAGCGGCGCGTTGCTGATTGTGCCACCCACGTAGGACGTGCTAGGCGTCCAGCTCGGGTAGTTCAAATAGAGTGATTGGACTTCGCCGGAGTAGGAAATCGTAACCGGACCAGCGGTTCCAGCCGCCGATCCGTTGGTCTCGCCCGCGGTCGCGCCCGTCCAATCAGTCCAATCGATGGTATTGGCCTGAGCCACTCCGGCCGAAGAAAAAGCCAGGGCAACAGCGAAACCGGCAGGCCAAAGAAATGCGCATTTATACCTCCCGGTCGAATGGTTAATACTTTTTAACATTCGCATGCCGGCCAAGCAAATTCAAGCACCCCCTTCGGATTCTGACGAATTAAACCGGAGCTCACGGAAAATCGCACGATAGGAATTCATTCCGTGCCATTAATTGCACGGCGCCTGCGGTGGGCTCTAGCCAGGTGTGGAAGCCTCAACAGGTTGTCCTCGGTGAGGCGGCTGATCGGTGTCCGATATTTTAGACCGCCATGGGGCCGATGCCAGTTGTATCGGTGTAGCCAGATCGGCAATTCCTCGGCGCGATGTCGGGACGTTGGATGGGCTTTGAGTAACGGCCGCGACGTTGGCTGGGAGTTCCTGCATGCCTGCATCGATGACGCCTCGCGGATCGCCTTCTCGCAAATCCGGCCCGATGAGCAGGCGGCCCGCGCCGTGGTTTTTCTCAGCCACGATAGCCTATTACAAAAGCCTCGGCGTCACTGTCACCGGTGATAAAAGAAAGCCGCCCGAAGGCGGCGATCCAAATTCAATTCGGACCAATCAGGCGAGGCGAAAGGAGCGCCTGTTCTTCTTGCGATATGCCACAAAGCCGATGCTGGCAAAGCCAAGCACCATCATCGCCCAGGTCGAAGGCTCGGGCACCGCTGAGATCGTCAAAGTCTGGGTGCCGGAGTTATCCGGATAGTAGGAATCCCAGTAGCCGACCTTCAAATCGCCAGAGAGGCCTGCGGTTGTCAGACTGGTCCCGATCAGGAAGAAGGTCGAGCCAACCTCACCCACGAGGGCGCCGTAATTGGCGGTAAAGCCATCTTCGGTCCATTCACCGTAACCGGACGCGACAGGATTAATGCCATTCGCGGTTGAATCGCGCGAGTAAGGATCATCGGATCCCGCGCTCCAAATTGTCGATGGGTCGAGCACCGTAAAACTGTAGGCCTGACCAGCATTCAGGACCACGCCGGTATCCTGCCAGCTTTCGACCGGAGTGAGGGAATCTACCGTGACCGTTATCGGCAAAACAGAAGCAGATGCCGCCGTGCAAAGAGTGCCGGTGAGCGCGAAAATTAACCCGGTAAGAAATGATAAAATCTTCATTTTAAATCTCAATCAAGCGAATCGATTACGATACAACCTAAGGCTAAGTCCAAGCAGGGGTCAAGATAGATTTTTGCACTGCACACGGCGCCAGGTTAGTACCGATGGTCGTCAGCCAAATCCCGCAGTTCTGACGTTCCGCGGATTGAGGGAGTTGGCGGTCCGGCGACGTCGAGGAATTCAGACGCCCCGCCGGGCCTGTCATTTTCGAAAACACCGATGACCAGGCGGCCGGTTTTCCAGGCCAATCCATCGAGGTTGGTTTTGCCGTTGGTGACGATGGGCGCTTTGGGATCGGCGTGGTGCCCATGCACAACGTGACGCCGGCCGTAACCCAGTTCATATCCGGTCCGGTATCGCTTCCACAGCAGGGTCTGTTCGCTCTGCCGATCGAGCGCGACTTTTGGGTCGACCGCCGCATGCACGAACACCCGGCGCTCGTCGACGTGCATGAGAGGCAGGGCGGCGATCCAATTCAGATGCGCCGAAGGCACGCTTCGGGGATCGCGGTTTTTGCTGCCATAGGATGCAAGGGTCCGGTCGCCTCCGTTTTCGATCCACCAGCTGAGCTCGGCGACATTGTTGCAGACCTGCCACATCATGGCTTCGTGGTTGCCCTTTAACGAGACAAGTCTAAGCTTGTCCGACTGCCAGCCCATGAGGCGCTCGAGCACCCCCCTACTATCGGGTCCGCGGTCAACATAGTCGCCCAAGGTGACAACCGTCGCGGAATCTCCAGCGGAATGTTCTACGATCCTGTCGATGGCGGATTCTAACAGGTCGAGCCTGCCATGAAGATCCGGTATGGCGTACGTCAAACTCATCGGCGCTCGGTCCACAGATTAAGCAGTGCCATCCTTCATTCAGGCGGTGTCAACCCACAAAATCGAGGTCAGAAACATCCACTGCCTTTTGGACAGGATTGTCACTTCCGCGGCCGACCCCTTGGTAAAGGAAGCCGTGCGCCGATACTTCCTCGGGACGATAGATATTACGAAGGTCGACAAAGACAGCCTGCGCCATCTCGCCTTTCAAGCAAGCTAAATCAAGTGCACGGAACCGAGTCCACTCCGTCACGAGGACCAATGCGTCAGCGCTCCTCGCGCATTCGTAAGGGTCGTCGCAATATTCGATGTCGGGCAATTCGCGGCGCGCCTGTTCCATGCCGACCGGATCATGGGCGCGCACCCTGGCGCCCAAGTCGAGCAGCCCGGTCACCAGCGGAATCGACGGCGCCTCGCGCATATCGTCGGTATCGGGCTTGAAGGTGAGGCCGAGCACGGCGATGGTCTTGCCGCGCAGGCTGCCACCGGCCGCATTGGAAACTTTGCGCGCCATCGCGCGCGGCGAACTTCCCCTTGCGACGAACTTGCAAAGGGCCGCTGCCTATCTTGTCCGGAGGCTCGCGCTCCACTAGCAGGTTAGGTTGACTTGGAGCGTCGATGCCCCGCAGCCCCGAAGATTCACGTTCTCATCCGGGCCCGCTAATGATGCCACTCGCCTTGCCCAGGAAGTGGACGAAATGGGCGCAAGAGAACAGCCGCCCGGAGGCGGCTCTTCTATTGCCAAAATCCCGATAAAGTCGGATCAGGCGAGGCCAAACGAGCGACTGCTCTTTTTGCGGTAAGCCATGAAACCGACGCCTAAGAATCCCAGGATCATCATCGCCCATGTTGAGGGCTCCGGAACCGCAGCAGTAAGACTGTAGGTGCCATTGAAAGAGGTGTTTACATCGTACGAGCCAGTCGTACTCAGAGTGGCCGAGGTACCACCATCACCATAGACATTAAATCCCGTGTTCGGTTCGCTGGGATAATAGTAGTTGGTGATACCGGCGTCATAGAATGCTACGCCGCCGTTGTCCAAACTGTATGGCGCGACGCCTCCAGTTGTAACCACCAGATTGTCAAAGCCAAAATAATTGCCCGGGTCACTGGGTGCGGGGATCAAGCCGGTTATCGCGTAAGGCGTCCCTCCTTGGGAGACGCTGCCAGTGATGCCTACGACATCGAAATTACCACCGCTGGCAACGGTCTGCAGAACCGCCGAAACGTCGAAGGGACCACAACACCCGTTACCGGGGGTACCCGCTTGAGTGAACGTGAGATCGAAATACGTATAAGTCGTAGCCTTCGCGCTCGTTATACCCAAGGCGCCTGCAGTCATCAGGACAGCCGCCACTAAATTTCCTGCTCTTATCATACTGAAGCCCCACCTCTAAATGAGAACACACATTTAACTTTATTTAATTCGCCGCACGTCCAGCAACGTTGTTTAATCTCTGCCCTACCGTTAGGCAACAGTTAATGAAGAGTCAACGGTTCTTTTTCACCCCCAAAAGTATGAGGTGATATTCCGGCGTTACCTCTAGCATTCCTTCATACGGTAATGAGGTCACCAACGTCGGCCTGACGGCCGGAGTTCCCGAGCCCTCGACGTGGGCGATGCTGGTGCCTGGTTTTGCCGGCGTTGGTTTCGTGGCTTATCGCAGAAAGACCGGCCGCGCGTTTCGCCTCGCCTGATCGACTTATCGGGAATTGGATTCGAAGTGCCGCCTCGGGGCGGCTTTTCTTTTGTCGAACTGGCTCCTTCACCGTAAGAGCGGCGTTCCGCGGTCACCTTCCTGATGATGTCCTGATCTGCGAGTCTGGTGGTTCTCATAACCGTTAGGCTTAGAATGGACACAGTGGATAATGCTATCACCAAGCCGGTTCATCGGCTCGAGGTGTTCACCGGTGCGGGTTGACCCTGAGCTGATTCCAAGGCTAACTTAATATTGAAGAATACCGGCTATATTTAATTGGAGTAATATCGTGAAAATCTTCTCAGGAATTCCATTATCGTTGAAAGTCGTCGGTTTCGCGGCGATGCTGGTTGCCCTAACGGGCAAGGCTGACGCTACGACTTTTGATTTCAGTTATACGATCGTGGACAATGGGGACGGCTATCCTTCGATCGATGCACCATCCAGCAGCTGGGGACGTCGAACCTTCCAAATGCGCTCACGCGCTCGATTAGGGCAACTTTGACGCGCCGCACGCGGACGAGTTCGAGCTCCGCCTCTGCGGCGCCTCGCGCCAGCTCGATTTTGATGTTGTCTTCGGTATCGCCCGCGATCTGACGGGCAAGCGTGTCCACCTCGCGGATGAACTCTGCGCTTGTGATGGGTTTCGTCAGCCCATGCCGGTAAGCGTTCTGGCTCGCCCGCTTTTTGCCCGAGGTAGAACGAGGGCCGCTGCTGTTGCGGGCGTTCCGCTGGTTCGCTGCGATTTGGCGTTCGCTAGCCATCGTCAATCAGATCTCTTGCTCGCCGCGACAAGACGCGGCACCTCGTCATTTTCAAGGATGCGGTCGGTGCTCCGTTTTATCCGAATGGCCAGGCTCTCCCGGTAGCCCTCAACGTAATGCAGCGCCTTGTCGCGGCGGACCTCCACCAACGCCAACATCCGGTCCATCCGTTCGAGGTCCTCAGCACGCAATCGTATGGCTTCCGCTTCAATGGCCCCCTCATCTAACCCGAATTTGCGGAGTAGTGTGGCGACTTGGGCTTTGGACGTTTTATTCCTAAACCAGCCACGGGCCAGATCTTCGGCGACCTCTTCATGTTGGAAGCGGAGTTCGAAGTCGCGGGGGCAAAGCAGCTGCAGAAGGATGCCTTGCAACGCCGCGAGGAAGGTACTGTTTATGATCCCGGTCTTACTGCGACGCAGACGGCGAATATCCCAGGTGAGGGCAATTACGTCCTCGGCGTACATTCGCTCGATGAACCCCGTTGGCTTAATATCCTGGTTCACCTGTTCGCACATCGATGCAAATTCGTCGGACGTTTCGCCAATCAGTAGGGACGATGAGCGTAACTGACCTGCCCCTGAACTTTCATCCAGTGGCGATTAGAGTCTCGGTAGATATTACGCCGTTCGGCGCGGGGTGAGCAACGTGCGATCGGCGGAGCTGGTCGGGGTTGCGCAGCCGGTCGCACGTTGCGGTGAGGTTGGCGGCATAGGCCGCAGGTGTCAGATAGCCCAGCGAAGAATGCGGGCGGCGCCTGTTATAGTCGTCGGCCCAAGCCGCAATCCTGGTTCGGGCGTGGTCGAGGCCGAAGAACAGGGTTTCGTTGAGAAGCTCGTCTCGCATCCGGCCATTGAAGCTTTCACAGAAGCCGTTCTGCGTCGGCTTTCCCGGCGCAATGAAGTGCCAGGCAATCTGGTTGTCCTCCGACCAGGTCAGCATGGCGTTGCAGGTGAACTCGGTACCGTTGTCCGAGAGTAACCATGCGCTGTAGGCCGCAGGTACGCTGATTTGTCCTGTTAACGGTTAGACTTCGTCGGACTCTTCGTTTTTCGGCTTGATCATCGCAACGAGCGCTTGGCGGCGTTTTTCGATGATGCTGGG
>Ga0209483_1001936_pt1 | contig 15041 bp, 15 predicted proteins | sample NGEPerA_FD_184508 | JGI IMG/M metagenome (GOLD analysis project Ga0209483, IMG submission 184508) | Arctic peat soil microbial communities from the Barrow Environmental Observatory site, Barrow, Alaska, USA - NGEE PermafrostL2-A... | ecosystem: Environmental > Terrestrial > Soil > Wetlands >... | reverse complement strand
AGGGCGCCATCAACTTCATGTCCGATCTGATGCGCGCCATTGAACTCCCGGTCGAGGTCGATTTCATGGCGGTCTCGTCCTACGGTGCCGCGACCAAGACGAGCGGCGTCGTGCGCATCGTGAAGGATCTCGACGTCGACCTGGTCGGTCGCGAGGTCCTGATCGTCGAAGACGTGGTCGACTCCGGGCTCACACTGAACTATTTGCGTCAGTATCTCGGCGCGCGTAGTCCCAAGAGCCTGGAGGTCTGCGCGCTGTTGCTCAAAGAGGGCGAGCAGCGTGTTGAACAGTCCTTGAAGTACGTCGGTTTCACGATCCCTTCGGATTTTGTCGTTGGTTACGGGCTTGACGTCAACGAGCGCTACCGCAACCTCGACGCGATTTACACCTTCACCGGCGAGGTTTAGACGTGGTCGATCACGCGCGCGTGCAGAGCCTCGTGCGCGAGCTGCTCGAAGCTATCGGAGAAGATCCCACTCGTGAAGGTCTCCTCGAGACGCCGCGACGGGTGGCCGACATGTATGTCGAGTTGTTCCAGGGGAATGAAGTCGATCCCGGAGCGCACCTTCGCGTCACCTTTGAAGCCGGTCACGACGAGATGGTGATGGTGCGCGACATAGCCTTCACCTCATTGTGCGAACACCATCTGGTGCCGTTCGTCGGTTTCGCGCACGTGGCGTACTTGCCCGGACCCGAAGGCAGCATCACCGGGCTCTCCAAATTGGCGAGATTGGTCGAGGGTTACGCGCGTCGCTTGCAGGTCCAAGAGCGTATGACCACCGAGATCGTCGACGCGATGGAGCGAGAACTGCGCCCCCGGGGCTCGATCGTGGTGATCGAGGCCGAGCACTTTTGCATGTCCATGCGCGGGGTAAAGAAGGCCGGGGCGACGACGGTCACCTCGGCCGTTCGCGGGTCGTTTCGCACCGACGCCGCCAGCCGAGCCGAAGCGTTGCAGTTCATCCATCAACGTCGGTCCGCATGGCGCTGAGCCCCAGCGTCATGGGCATTGTCAACGTAACGCCGGACTCGTTCTTTCCCGAATCACGCACCCTCACTACGGACGACGCCGTGCGCCGGGGGAGGGCGCACTTCGACGCCGGCTGTGACATCGTCGACGTAGGCGGCGAGTCCACTCGGCCGGGCGCCACACCGGTTGCGCCCGACGAGGAGATCGCGCGTGTGGTGCCGGTCATCGCCGCGTTGGGCGCCTTCGGGCCGGTCTCGGTCGACACGCAAAAGGAGTCCGTGGCCCGGGCGGCGATTGCGGCGGGCGCGAGCGTCCTCAACGACGTGTCGAGCACGTTGGTCGACGTGGCCGGGGAACTGGGCGTGGGCTACGTCGCCATGCACCGCCAGGGCGACTCGACGGTAATGCAAGCCGATCCGACCTACGAGGATGTCGTGGGCGAGATCGCCGAGTTCTTGTCCTCAATGGCGCAACGCGCGAAGCGCGCGGGCGTCACCACACTGTGGCTCGATCCCGGCATCGGATTCGGCAAGACCACCGAGCACAACATCGCGCTCTTGGCCCACGTGTCGCACTTCGTGGTACTCGCGCGCGACTTCGACGCCGGCGTCTTGATCGGCACGAGTCGCAAGCGCTTCCTCGGCGACTTCGGGGGAGAGCGGCTCGACGTGGACCAACGATTGGAGGGTTCCATCGCCACCGAGGCGTGGGCCCTCTTGCAGGGTGTCAGTATGGTACGAGTACACGACGCGGGGGCGGCCGTTCAGCTCCGTGAGCTGCTCGTGCGTCCCGTCGAGGAGGTAGTCGCGTGAGGGGCAAGTGGGCTGCGGGTATCGAGCCGAGAAGTTTCACCTGGGTGTACAAGGGGATTCTGGCGGTCTCGGAGCGGCCGGGTGGCTCGACCACCGTGCACCGCCGGGTTCGCCGCGACGAGGAGTTGCTCTGGTTGAAGCATCAGGGCTTCGGACGGGTCATCTCGATCCTGCCGGTGATGCAGAACCTCAGCGCCTATTTCGAACACGGCCTCACCGCGAGTCACTACGCGCTGCGCGGCGGTCCGCAACAGCGCGAGGTCCTCGAGGCCTGCTACCTGGACCTCGCGAATTCGATGTCGAATAAGACCATGGTCCTGCTGCACAGCGACGAGGTTTCGGACCGACTTCTCGGCGTGATCGCCGGCTACCTCGTATGGAGCCAGCGCGTCCCGAACGTTCCCTTAGCGATCGCCTACGTGGAGCGACTCTTCAAACGGTCGATCGGTCCGGACGGGCGAACCGTGTTGTTCGACCTGCCTGAGGTGACCGCGTGAACGACGTGATTGAGCTGCGCGAACTGCGCTGCAGCGCGGTCGTGGGCGTGTTGGCCGAGGAACGCGACCGGGCCCAACCACTCGTCTTCGACCTCGATCTGGTGCGGCCCTTCGAAGAAGCGGCCATCAATGACGACATCGCCGAAACCACGAACTACGCCGACGTCTTGAGCCTCACCACCCGCACCGCGACCGAAGGTCGCTACCTCTTGCTCGAGACACTGGCCTACCGCGTCGCCTACGAGGTCCTCGCGTTGGACGAAGAGATTGCGTCGGTCACGGTGTCGGTGCGCAAGGTTCGACCACCGGTGGCGGAGGACGTCGCCTCGGTCGGCGTGCGCTGCACCGTTCATCGCCCCTAGTGCACCGGGCCTATCTCTCGTTGGGATCGAACATCGGTGATCGTGGCGAACACCTCACGGCCGGCGTCGAGATCGTCGTCGAGAAGGACATCTTCCGGGTCTCGTCGGTGTACGAAACCGAGTCCGTCGGCGGCGGGGCCCAAGACGACTACTGGAACATGGTCGTCGAACTCACGACGAGTGCCAGTGCGTACGAACTGCTCTCGCGCGCCCGTCGCGCGGAAGAGGCTCGTGGTCGGGTCCGTGCGCAACGATGGGGTCCGCGAACCCTCGACGTCGACGTGCTGCTCGTGGGTGACGAGCGCAGTGACGACCCGGAGATCGTGGTGCCGCATCCGCGCATGTACGAGCGCTCCTTCGTGCTCATTCCACTGCACGAACTGGCGCCGGCACTGGTGAGCGAGGCGCAGTTGGGCGCTGGCGCTGGGGCGGTCACGCGACTCGGTACACTCGATTCGTTGCACTAGAAACCGAACGGCACCCGCGAGGGGCTGGAACGGAGAGGAGCACTGATGAATATCTCAATTGTTGGCGCCGGTCGTGCGGGCTCGTCTTTCGACACCGCCCTAGAGCGCGTTGGCCACCACGTCGAGTTGGTGCACCACGACGACGTCTCGTCGATTGGCGATTCTTCGCCCGTGACGTTTACGCCCTCGACCGACACGGACTCGGGCGGCGCGCGCGCACTCGTGGCGGCGATCGTCGACGGGGTGCGACTGATTGACAACGGTCCGGTCCTACTTAAAGGAGAACGGTGATGCTGCTGGCCATGGATGTGGGCAACACCGAGACCGTCATCGGCCTCTTCGGACCCGAGACGCCCGAGACGCCCGACGCCATGGGCTTCGCGCGAGCCACCGACGAGCGCGGACTGGCATTTCATTGGCGGATCTCGACGGTCGCGGACCGCACGCCGGATGAGCACGCGATGGTGCTCACCCAACTGCTCGATCTCGAAGGCCTGGACCTGCGTACGGCCGTGACGGCGATCGCGATCTCCTCGTCGTCGCCCATGGCCAATACACAACTGCGCCGAATGGCGAATCGTTGGTTCTCGACACTCGACTTCACCGTGATCGGCCCCGGGACGAAATCGGGGATGCCGATCCTCTACGACAACCCCCGTGAGGTCGGACCGGACCGCATCGCTAATGCCGTGGGTGCCTACGACCTCTATCCCGGCGCGTCGATCGTCGTCGACCTCGGGACGGCGACGGTCTTCGACGTGATCTCGGCCAAGGGTGAATACCTGGGTGGCGCCATCGCACCGGGCGTGGCCATCTCACTCGACGCGTTGTACTCGCACGCCGCGGCGCTGCGCTCGGTCGAACTGGTTCGGCCCCGCTCGGTCATCGGTCGCTCGATGGTCGAATCGATCCAATCCGGTGTCCTCTACGGGTTTGCCGCCCAGGTCGACGGGATGATCGAACGCATCCTCGAAGAGCTCGGCGAAGCGACCGCCATCGCGACCGGGGGCTTGGCCGGACTCATCGCGCCGCACACGAAACACGTCCAACACGTCGAACCGTGGCTGACCCTCCACGGATTGCGTATCGTTCATGAACGGAATCATTCGGGAGACAATTCGTGACAGTGCCGTATTCATTTGCCCACAACGCGTTCGCCGCGGCGCTCCAGAGCAGCTACGACCACCTGGCCGACGGCGAGGAGTCGGGTGATTCAGTGAATGTCGCGGGTCGCCTGATGCTCCTGCGACGCCAGGGCAAGTTGGCCTTCGCCACGATGCGCGACTCCAGCGACGAGATTCAGCTCTTCGCACTCGACGCGGTGACCTCAGACTTCGAAGAGTTCACGAAACTCCACTTGGGCGACTGGGTCGGCGTCAGCGGCGAAGTGGTGCGAACGAAGCGCGGCGAACTGTCCGTGAAGGTGGCGACGTGGGTGACGCTGGCGACGGCGCAGCGCAACTTTGGTGACAAGTGGGCCGGCATCGCCGACTTCGACCTGCGCTATCGCCATCGCGAGGCCGACCTCTGGGCCAACCCGATGTCGCGCACGACGCTGAAGCGCCGCAATGACGTGACGCGCGCCGTGCGCGAGCGGTGTTGGGCCCAGGACTTCATGGAGGTCGAGACGCCGATCCTCAACGCAATCGCGTCGGGATCGGACGCGCGGCCGTTCGCCACCCGCCACAACGCCCTCGACTCTGATTTCTATTTGCGCATCGCGCCCGAACTGTGGCTGAAGCGACTGGTCGTCGGGGGATTCGAGCGCGTGTTCGAGATCGGACGAGTCTTTCGCAACGAGGGCGTGAGTCCGCGCCACAACCCCGAGTTCACGATGCTCGAGATCTACGCCGCGTACTGGACCTACGAGGACATGATGACCTTCACCGAGGAGCTGACCGCCGGCGTGGCGATGGATGTGCTCGGCACGACCGAAGTCGAGTACCAGGGACGCCCGTTCTCCTTCGCGGCGCCGTGGCCCCGTCGCACCATGGCCGAGCTCGCGAGTGAAGGGGTGGGCGAGGACGTGTCGGTCCATACGCCGCGAGAGAAACTCGCCTCGATGCTCCAAGAGCGCGGCGTCGAAGTGCACCGCGCGTGGGGGGCGGGACGGTGTCTGGCCGAACTGTTTGAAGCGACGTGTGAGACGTCATTGTGGAATCCGATCTTCGTCACGGACTTCCCGGTCGAGATCTCGCCGTTGGCGCGCCGACATCAGAGCGACCCGGACTTGGTGGAGCGTTTCGAGTCCTACGCCGCCGGGCGCGAACTCTCGAACGGTTTCTCTGAGTTGGTCGACCCGCTGGACCAACGGGCCCGTTTCGAGGATCAGGCCCGGTTGGCCGCCGAGGGCGAACCGGAGACGATGCACATCGACGAGGACTACATCAAGGCGCTGGAGTGGGGACTTCCGCCGACGGCCGGTCTCGGACTCGGGATCGATCGACTGGCGATGCTAATCGCCGACGAGTCCAATATCCGAGAGGTCATCGCCTTTCCGACGCTCAAACCGCTCAACGATTAATACGTCGGCAAGTCTTCGAGCAGTGACTCGATGAGCGAGGCGAAGCCGATGCGCAACTTCTCACTCGGGAGCGTATTCAACGCGACGTGGGCTTGGGCGAGGTAGGTCTGGGCCGAAACTATGGTTCGCTCGATGCCGTCGGTGGCGACGACGAGTTTGCGCGCGCGCTCTCGGTCCTCGTCATCCAAGATCGCACCTAAGGCACCGCGAAGTTCTTCGCCGACGTTGGCGTCGCGCAGGGCGAAGATCGTCGGCAGGTTGTAGATGCCCTCGGCGAGGTCCTGGCCGGCCGGTTTGCCCAACTCGTTGTCGGTGGCGATGACGTCCAGGATGTCATCGCGTAATTGGTAGATCATGCCGAAGCATCGCCCGAATTCGGTGAGCGCCTCGCGCTCTTCGATGGGTAGTTGCGCGGTCAGCGCACCGACGTGACAGCTGGACGCCATCAGGGCGGCGGTCTTGCCTTCGATGGCGGCGAAGTAGTCGGCTTCGGTGCGCTCAACGGAAAAGGCCGTCCGCACTTCCGAGACCTGACCTCGCGTCAGTGCGGCCAAGGTTCGCGCCAAGAGTCCGGCGACGTCGGTACCGAGGTCGGCCGCGATGGCGGCCGAGCGGGCCATCAGGTAGTCGCCGGCGACGATCGCGATGAGGTTGCCGTAGCGGGCATTGACGCTGTCGACGTTGCGGCGAACTTCGGCTTCGTCCATGACGTCGTCGTGGTAGAGCGAGGCGAGGTGCATCAACTCCAGCGCGACCCCGCCGAGCAGGTCCTCTTGGGTGGCCCCGCGCTCGCCGCTCGTCGCCGACGCGACCGCGAGTAGGGGCCGTAACCGCTTGCCACCGGCGTAAATGAGGTGGGTGGTGACCGAATCGAGGTACGAGTCGCCGAAGATGACCGATTCCGCGAGTAAAGTCTCCAACCTTGTGAGGTCGTCTTGGACCAATGCCAGTTGCAGTCGCTCGTGAGGGTTCACGTTCCCACACTAATTGAGGGTCCGCGGGCCATTCTCTGTGGTCCGAGGGGTGGGAATCAATTGGCACACCTCACCGGTACACTTTTATGTATTGACGCACAAAGGATGACAATTGTTCGAACGATTTACTGACCGTGCCCGCCGAGTACTTGTGCTCGCGCAGGAAGAAGCACGTGACCTCAACCACGCATTCATCGGCACCGAGCACATACTGCTCGGACTGATTCGCGAGGGTGAGGGCGTCGCTGCCAAGGCGTTGGACGCCCTGGGGGTCACCTTCGACGTCGTGCGCGAGAAGGTCGAAGAAGCGATCGGCGCGAACACCAATCCTTCGCCGGGATCGCCGCCGTTCACGCCGCGCGCGAAGAAGGTTCTCGAGCTCTCGCTTCGCGAAGCCCTGCAACTGGGACATTCCTACATCGGCACCGAGCACATGCTGCTCGGGCTGGTGCGCGAGGGCGACGGTGTCGCGGCCCAGGTCCTGAGCGACCTCGGGGCCGACATGGCTCGGGTTCGCACGCAAGTGATTCAGATGATGTCCGGTCAGGCCGGCAAGGAATCGGGCGGCCAAAGCCCGTCCGGCAGCCAGAAGAGCGACCCCGAAGGCGCGGGCGGCTCGGCCGTCCTCGACCAGTTCGGTCGCAACCTCACGCAGTTCGCTCGCGAGGGCAAGCTCGACCCGCTGGTCGGACGTGAGAAGGAAGTCGAGCGCGTGATGCAGGTGCTCTCGCGTCGTACGAAGAACAACCCCGTCTTGATCGGCGAGCCCGGCGTCGGCAAGACCGCGATCGTCGAGGGTCTCGCCCAGAAGATCGTCGCCAACCAGGTGCCGGTCACCCTCGCGGACAAGCAGCTCTACACCCTCGACCTTGGCGCGCTCGTCGCCGGCAGTCGTTACCGCGGTGACTTCGAAGAGCGTTTGAAGAAGGTCCTGAAAGAAATTCGCACGCGCGGTGACATCATCTTGTTCATCGACGAGATCCACACGCTCGTCGGCGCCGGTGCCGCCGAGGGCGCCATTGACGCCGCCTCGATACTGAAGCCGATGCTCGCGCGCGGTGAACTCCAGACCATCGGCGCGACGACGATCGACGAGTACCGCAAGCACATCGAGAAGGACGCCGCGCTCGAGCGTCGATTCCAACCAGTGAAAGTCGAGCAGCCGTCGGTCGCCATGACGATCGACATCTTGAAGGGCCTGCGCGAGGTCTACGAGGAGTTCCACGCCGTCAAGATCACCGACCAGGCGTTGATCGCCGCGGCGAACCTCTCCGATCGCTACATCTCGGACCGATTCCTGCCTGACAAGGCGATCGACCTCATCGACGAGGCCGGCAGTCGCCTGCGTATTCGTCGCATGGACACGCCACCGCAGCAGAAGAAGTTCGACGAAGACATCATGCGCGTTCGCGCCGACAAAGAGAGCGCGATGGCGAGCGGGGCGATCGAGCAGGCCAAGGCGCTCGAAGAACAAGAGCGCGAACTGATCGCCAAGCGCGACGAGCTCGACCTGACGATCCAGGCGTCCGGCGGCGTGGTCTTTGACCTCGTCGACGAGGACACCATCGCCGAAGTGCTCGCGGTGTGGACCGGCATTCCGGTCTATCGCCTCACTGAAGAGGAGACGACGAAGCTCTTGCGCATGGAGGACGAACTCCACAAGCGCATCGTCGGACAAGACGAGGCCGTCATTTCGATCAGCCGCGCCATTCGACGCACGCGCGCCGGCCTGAAGGACCCCAAGCGTCCGGGCGGGTCGTTCATCTTCCTCGGACCGACCGGCGTCGGCAAGACCGAACTCGCCAAGACACTCGCGGAGTTCCTCTTCGACGACGAAGACGCGCTGATTCAGCTCGACATGTCGGAGTACATGGAGAAGCACTCGGTCAGTCGTCTGGTTGGATCGCCCCCCGGCTACATCGGGTACGACGAGGGCGGTCAACTCACCGAAGCCGTTCGGCGCAAGCCCTTCTCCGTCGTTCTCTTCGACGAAGTCGAAAAGGCGCACCCCGACGTGTTCAACACGCTCTTGCAGATCCTCGAAGACGGCCGTCTCACCGACGCGCAGGGCCGCGCGGTGGACTTCAAGAACACGATCCTGATCATGACCTCGAACCTCGGTACCGCGGACCTGCGAAAGGCGGCCATTGGTTTCGGCAAAGCCTCGGACGTCGCGGACTACGAGCGGATGAAGGAAAAGGTCCACACCGCCCTGAAGGCTCACTTCCGACCGGAGTTCCTCAACCGGATCGATGACACGATCGTCTTCCACGAGTTGAGCCGAGAAGAAGTGATCTTGATCGCCGACATGTTCATCGCGCGCTTGCGTGACCAGTTAGCGGTCCAGGGACTCGGACTGGAATTGTCCGCCGCGGCCCAGGCCTTCCTCGCCGAAAAAGGCTACGACCCCGAACTCGGTGCTCGTCCCCTTCGCCGGGCCGTGCAGCAGTACGTCGAAGACGCGCTGAGCGAAAAGATCCTCTTCAAGGAGTTCCACGCCGGTCAGACGATCGTCGGCGACATCGCCGAGGGCCCCGACGGACCGTACTTGACCTTCGAAGGAGTCGAGGGCCTACCGCCTTCGGTCGACTTCGAGGATCTCTCTGACAACGCCTAAAGTCACAGCCCGCTCATAGCCTCTCGAGGGTGAAGACCCATTCAGTTCACGTCTGTCGTGAATGCGGCACGACGTCACCGCGGTGGAGCGGTCGTTGCTCGGGTTGTGGCGAATGGAACACACTCGACGAAGAACGAACGGCATCCAAAGCCCGCGTCACCCCGCCCGTCACGACGTCACTGCGCGACGTGGCCGCCACGTCGGCCGCGGTGCACTCGACGGGCGTGGGTGAACTGGACCGCGTTCTGGGAGGCGGCTTCATCGCCGGCTCGACGACGTTGCTCTTCGGTGAACCGGGCGTCGGTAAGTCGACCCTCGCCCTCATGTCGCTTCGTGAGTTGGCCGCGTCCTCCACGACCGTTCTCCTGATCGCGGCCGAAGAATCGGTCGCCCAGGTGGCCCAACGGGCCCGTCGCCTCGGCGACGTCCCGATCGGTCTCGACGTCGCGGCGTCGACGAACGTCGACGTCGCCGAGCAACTCCTGCGCGAGCGTCGCCCGACACTCTGCGTCATCGATTCGATTTCGGCGATGAGCGACGACGCGGTAAACAGCGTCGCGGGCTCGGTGCCGCAGATCCGTCACGTCGCTGAACGTCTGTGCTCCGTCGCCAAGGAGACCGGGGTCGCCTTATTGATCGTGGGCCACGTCACGAAGGACGGTGAACTGGCGGGACCGCGAGCCCTCGAGCATCTGGTCGATACCGTCATTCGGATCGATGGCGATCGAAACGGCTCGTTGCGACTCATTCGCGCGCTCAAGCACCGATTCGGAGCGACCTGCGAAGTCGGTCTTTTGGAAATGGTTCCTGACGGACTGCGCGAGATGCCCGACGCCACGATCTTGCGCGGACCGGACTTGAACGTGCCCGGCGTCGTGTTCACGGTCACGAATGATGGATCACGGTCGTTCCTCATCGAGATGCAGGCGCTGGTGGCGACCAGTTCGGGTTCGCCACGTCGCGTCGCCCATCAAGTCTCGTCGCAGCGTTTGGCACTCTTGCTCGCCGTCTTGGAATCGCGCTGCGCCATCGACACCAGTGATCTCGACGTCTTCGCCGCCACCGCCGGCGGACTGCCAGCCAACGAGCCGGGGGTCGACGTGGCACTCGCGTTGGCCGTCGCGTCGGCGGCGCTGAACTTCGCGGTGCCGCGGACCTTGGCGGCGATGGGCGAGGTGGGCCTCGCCGGCGAACTCCGCGCCGTGACGGGCCTCACTCGTCGGGTCCGAGAGGCCCAACGCCTCGGTGCGACGAGTGCCGTGGTGCCCAGTGACGGGGACATCGAGGACGTGTCGGGCGTCGAGGTCATTCGTTGTCGAACGCTGGCTGAGGCCATTGAAATGGCCCAATCAGTCACGAATTGACCATTGTCTGGTAGAATAATTAATCCCCCTAACGCCGTTCAGGCAGATTTTCATTGAGGAGAACCCCGTTTATGACTGTTCGCAAGTACAAAAAGGGCGATCGTCTCGTCTACCCCCACCACGGCGCCTGCACCGTGGAAAAAATCGAGAAAATGACTGCTTTTGACGTGAAACAGGACTACTTGAAGCTCAAAGTCGCCTACACCGACCTCGTGTTGATGGTTCCGGTCGCCAATGCCGAGTCGGTCGGGCTTCGCGACGTCATCAACGACGAAGAGGTCGAAGAGGTCTTCGCGGTGCTTCGCAAGAAGGAAGCCCGTATGCCGACGAACTGGTCGCGCCGTTTCAAGAACCACTCGGAGAAGCTTCGTTCGGGCGACATCTACCAGGTCGCCGAAGTCGTGCGAAACCTCTCGATCCGCGACAAGGACAAGGGACTGTCGGCCGGTGAGAAGCGCATGCTGACGCGCGCCCGCCAAATCCTCGTCTCAGAGCTGACGTTCGCGTTGAACGTGGACACGGAAGCGGCTGAAGAAAAGCTCGCCTCGGTCCTTCCGTAGTCATGTCGGTCGCGGCCGTGATCGTCGCCGCCGGTCAGGGCCAGCGCTACGGCGGAGCGAAACAGTTCGCCGTCTTGAATCACGACACCGTCACGACCCACAGCGTCCGGGCGGCCCGATCCGTGGCCGAACGCGTCGTGCTCGTCGTGCCCGACCACTATCAAGGTAACGGCGAGGGCGCCGACGTGGTCGTCGTCGGCGGCCCGACGCGCGCGGCCTCAGTGCGCGCCGGCCTCGAAGAGTGCGGTGACGCCGACGTCATCGTCGTGCACGACGCCGCACGACCCTTGGCGACGCCGTCTCTTTTTGCCTTGGTCGTCGGTGCGGTTCTGGCGGGCGCCGACGGTGCGGTTCCGGGGTTGCCGATTTCGGACACCGTGAAACGAATCCGACGCGAGGGCAATTCCACGGTGGTCGACGGAACCGTCGCGCGCGACGAACTCATCACCGTGCAGACACCCCAGGCGTTCGCTCACGACGTGCTAATCCGCGCTCACGCCAGCGGCGATGACGCCACCGACGACGCCGCGCTCGTGGAAGCGGCGGGCGGTCGGGTCGTCGTCGTTCCGGGAGAACTCGACAACGTAAAGATCACCGCGCCGGGCGACCTCGCGAAGGCTTCGTCGATAGCGTCACGTCGATGAGAATCGGTCACGGACTCGACGTGCACCGCGTGAGTGACGACTCGTCGCGTTCGCTCTGGCTCGGTCTCGTTGAGATTCCGGACGCGCCGGGACTGGTTGGCCACTCCGACGCCGACGTCGCGACGCACGCGCTCTGCGACGCCCTGCTCGGGGCGGCCAATCTCGGCGACCTGGGACGACACTTTCCCGACACGGATCCGCAGTTCGAGGGTTCGTCGTCCCGTCGGCTCCTTGAAGAGACAGTGGCTCTCGTTCGCGCGACGGGCCTGCGCACGATCTCGGCTGACCTCACGATCATTGCCGAACGTCCCAAACTGTCCAGTTACATGTCGCGCATGTCCGACGAACTCTCCGCCGTCGTGGGCGCACTGGTCACGGTGAAGGCGACGACCGCCGAAGGACTCGGCGCCCTCGGTCGTGTCGAAGGCATCGGCGCGAGCGCGGTCGCGCTGTTGGAAGATTTGTCGTGAGTCCGCGCCCCGCTCCTCGAAAAGGTCCGCCCGGGCGATCGTCGCGCCAAGGTGGTCGCCCTATGACCGGTGGTCAGGTCGGTGGTCCGAGACGCGCGCCGAGTGGACGGGAGAAAGAGGGCCTCGGTGGCGAGCAAGTGGAGGGTCGTCACGCCGTGCTCGAACTCCTCAAGGCGCGTCGTCGTCAAATCCAAAAAATCTACGTCGCGGACGCACAAGACGCCAGCGAAACACTCGACGCCATCGAGTTCGAGGCGCAGCGCCAGCGTGTACCGGTCCAGGTCATCTCGATGGCCCGTCTCGATCGTGAAGCGCGCACCGAAGGACATCAGGGCGTCATGGCGATCGCCGCCCGGCTCGAGACCGTGAGTCTCGACGAGCTTCTCGAGCACCGGTACCCGTTTTTGCTGGTCTGTGACGGCGTGACCGATCCGCGCAATCTGGGCGCCATGTTGCGCAGCGCCGACGGCGCGGGCGTGACCGGCGTCGTCGTGCCGCGTCATCGATCGGCGCGGATCTCTCCGTCGGTCACCAAGACCGCCGCTGGCGCGATCGAATACCTCACCTTCTGCGACGTCGGGGGCGTACCGGCGGCCCTCGACGTGCTCAACAAGGCCGGCGTGCTGACGGTCGGTTTGGCCGGTGAGTCGCGCGACTCGATCTACGACCTTGATCTGGGAACCACGCCGGTCGCCCTCGTCGTGGGAGGAGAAGAAAAAGGACTTTCCGTGTTGACGCGCAAGCGATGCGCGGCCGTTGTGTCGATACCCCAGTTGGGCAAGATCAGTTCGTTGAACGCCGGTGTCGCCGTGTCGGTGGCAGCTTTTGAGGTTGCGCGTCAGCGAAGTCGACGTTCGTAACGAGATTCAATTAGGGACTTCGTACCCTACAAAATGCGAACGCGCGATGTCTAGTCTTGCGAGGCAAGGGAAAGACTGCAGCAGGATTTAATCGTCCCTGATTTTCATCTTGGAGACGTCGCCAACCGTTTCGAACGCATGTTTGCTTGTCGGTGTGGTGGCTGCGGGAACAACGCTCGTTCGTTTAAGAGCGCCCATCTCCTATGAAGGACGTCCCATGCACTTTTTGTTCGACAGTAAATTCCTCACGATCTTCGACCGGTTGTGGTCATGATTGCTGTCGAAAAGTCAAGTCACAAAGTCAAGGCACGCGGAGTCTTCGCGTTACTGTTCGTAACTCTATTAATACAAGGTGCGATCCCATCTACTGTCGCGGTTGCGTCATCACCAATATTTCACTCAGTGACATTTGTTGAGAACGACAGTCCATCGGACTCGGTCTATTCCTCACAATCTGCGAATGTTCAGACTGCGCTGACATATTTCGCCAATTTGAATCCATCGTTCGCAAATAGTGGGTTCTCATTCGCGCACTGGAATACTTCACCAGATGGATCAGGTACGTCATACGCGGACGGCTCCACTTATAGTTTCACTGCGGCAGAGGTTCTTTATGCAACTTGGACGATGATTGATCACTCGGTGACCTTTGTTGAGAATGACAGTCCAACCGATCCGGTTTATGCCATTCAATCGGCAAACGTTACAAGTGCACTCTCATTGATTGCAAGTTTGAATCCGAAGTTCTCAGATTCGGGTTTCTCATTCGTTGATTGGAACACGGAGTCCAACGGAGAAGGGCTTGCCTATGGTGATGGTTCAACGTATTCATTTTCAGGACCGATTGTCCTTTATGCCATCTGGTCACCGATTCCGACTACAACGCTGAGCTTCGAATCGACTAGGGGAACTGGGTCAATCGGATCTATAACAAATCAAGTAGGTGGATCTACTACTTTGCCCTCTGGTTCCGGCATAAGTAATCCCGGATACACATTTGCTGGTTGGAACACTGCAGCTGACGCAAGCGGAACAGAGTATGCAGCCGGCGCTACATACGTCTTTTCAGGAAATCAAACACTTTACGCTCAGTGGTCGCCTGACACGTATGCAGTCACGTACTCATATGACGGAGGAGTCGCGATCATCGATTCATCGAACTTTGTCGTCGGCACTGCTGCTCTGATCCTTCCGGCACCAACATTCAATGGCAATACATTTGACGGATGGTTCAGTGCTGAGGTTGGCGGGACACTCGTCGGAGTTGGCGGATCCTCGTTTTTGCCAAATAGTTCAATTCAGTTGTTCGCGCAGTGGACATCAATTGCGAACGACGTTTTGACATTTAATGCGAATGGCGGAGCAGGTTCTATCGCTTCATATTCGGGTAAAGATGGTACAACGGCGATTCTGCCCGCAATTGACGGCATGACTTACCTGGGTTTTTCGTTTAGTGGATGGAACACGCAAGCGGACGGAAGTGGAACACAATATGCGGAAGGAGTAAGTCTGACCTTGGTCAGCAGCCAAACGTTCTATGCGCAGTGGACCGCGGGACCGAGCGACACCGTGACATTCGATGCGAATGGCGGAAGCGGTTCGATTAAGCCGATAAATGGGACACCTGGCTCGACGATAACGTTGCCCGATCAGAATGGTTTGATTCACGCAGGATTCGAACTGAAAAACTGGAATACGAGTGCAAAGGGTTCTGGCACTTCGTACCCGGTCGGTCATGGATTCAAACTTGCTGGATCAATCACTCTCTTTGCGCAATGGAGCGGCCATGCGCCCGCGACTTTGTTCGGGGCAATAGGAACATTCAAGAACGGTTCCTCTTCGCTGTCGGCTGTCTTGAAGAGTCAAATCAATCGGGTCGCATTAACTATTAGGTCGAGAAAGTACCTCAAAGTCGATCTC
>Ga0209483_1001935_pt1 | contig 15047 bp, 12 predicted proteins | sample NGEPerA_FD_184508 | JGI IMG/M metagenome (GOLD analysis project Ga0209483, IMG submission 184508) | Arctic peat soil microbial communities from the Barrow Environmental Observatory site, Barrow, Alaska, USA - NGEE PermafrostL2-A... | ecosystem: Environmental > Terrestrial > Soil > Wetlands >... | reverse complement strand
CGGTCCAACGGTGACCCGCCCACCGGCGGCTGACTCAGGCGACCGAGGCGTGGAACCCGTTGAGCACGGCAGCGGCCTGGGCCGGGTCCTGCAGCGCCCACCAGTGGCCGACACCCGACAGCGTCTCGTGGCGGGCACCCAGCATGGCGGCCACCTCGACCGACAGGGTTGCGTCACCGTAGGGGTCGTCACTGGCATGGAGCACGAGGCCGGGTGCCGACGTCGGGGCCATGGAACTGCCCCAGGACGAGAAGATCCGGGGGGTGGCCGACCGGTAGAGGTCGAGGATGGACGAGGCCATCACGGTGTCGCTGAACGGGACCAGCGCGCCGATGTCACCCGCCGGGATGCCCATCGCCTCATACCCCGCCGCCAGGTCGGCAATCGACACATCGGCCTGGCTCGCCATGAACTCCTCGCCCGCTCCCGGGGTCTGCCAGATCTTTGCGAAATCGTGCCACTCGTAGGCCGGATGCATCACATTGGCGACGTCGGCGGCCCATGACCGCAGGAGGTCGCCCCGGGTGGTGGCCACCCGGTAGGTGAGGGCGGCACCCCAGTCGTGGCCCACCAGGTCCACGACTCCGCCGATCCCGTCGAGCTCGCTGATCAGCCAGTCGACGTACTCGTCCTTTGTGGCACCGAAGCCATCCGGTCGGGGGCTGGCGAAACCCGGGAGCGACAACGCCACCGATTCGCCGTCGAGCATCCCCCGGACGCGGTCCCACAGGGCTGTCGACTCCGGTACGCCGTGCACGAGGACGATCACGGATGCACCGTACCCAGATCCTCCGGCACCCGCCCGGGCCGACGGCTCACGGGGCGGTCGACGTGGCGGTGGTGGTGCTCGTGGAGGCCCCCGGCACGGTCGTGGTGGTGGCACCGTGGGGAGTTGTGGTCGTCGTGGACCCGACCGGAGGCGTGGTCGTCGTGGTGGTCGTCGTCGGTCGGGTCGTCGTGGTGGTCGTGGTGGTGGTAGCCGGCGACCCGCCGACGTGGGTCGTGGTGGTGGCCGACGGGTGGGTGGTCGTGGTGGTCGTGGGCGACGGGACGAACACACCGGGGATTCCCCCGGTCCCGGTGGGGGACGTCCCCGACGTCGTCGTGCTGTTCGGCGGGTAGAGGAAGCAGAGCGTGCCGAACCCCAGAAACGCGACGAGCATCAGGGCCGTCGAGCGGCGGATCGGCACCGAGCGCGAGATCGGGACGGCCATGAGGCCCACCAGGCGGCTGTGGGGCACCGGCTCCTCGATCCGGGGCGTCGAGCCGGTGGTGGGCGCGTCCGTCGCCGCCCAGTCGTCGGCGCCGTCCGGGGCGCCATCGAGCCCCGACACGTTGTCGCTCATGGGGTGCCCCCGGTGCCGGTGGCCCCGACGCCGGGCGAGGCGATATCGGCCGACCGCAGTGCGATCGACGCCCGGAGCCGGATCTCCCGGGCCACCTCGAACTGGCGGCCGGGCAGGGTGCGGGCGATGAGTCGCAGCTGCACGTAGCCGACGTCGATCGACTCGACACCGGCCACCACCGGGTCCCCCAGGATGAGGCCGGACCATGCCGGGTCGGCGGCCATGGCCTCGACCACGTCCTTCAGGATCCGGGTGACCTGTTCCAGGTCCTCGGTGACCGACACGGGGATGTCGATGACCGCGCGCGACCAGTCCTTGGACAGGTTGGTGACCTGGCGCAGGGCACTGTTGGGTACCACCACCAGCTCACCCTGCTGGGTCCGCAGCTTGGTGACCCGGAGGGTCAGCTCCTCGACCGTTCCGGTGATCCCGGTGGTCTGACCGGGCATGGACAGACGGATGACGTCGCCGAAGGCGAACTGGCGCTCGGCGAACAGGAAGAAGCCGGCCAGCAGGTCCCCCACCATCTGCTGGGCGCCGAAGCCCAGACCGATGCCGATCACGGTGGCCGGAGCCACCAGGGTCGTCAGCGGGATGCCCAGTCGGTCGAAGGCCAGGATGGCCACGACGAAGGAGGTGAGGGCGACCACCGACCACTCGACCGCCTCGCTGATGGCCCGGGACCGCTTGAGCGACTCGGAGGCCACCGCCCCGGACTCGATCTGACGGCGGATCTGCACGTCGATCCAGCGCCGCCGGCGCTGGCCCAACCAGTGGGCGAAGCGCACGCCGAGACCGGCCCCGAGCAGGAGGACGATGACCGGGAGCACGTGGTTCTGGAAATCGGACGGATGGATCCCCGAACCTTACCGTCGGTGCCGGGACCGACCCGGACGGGACCCGGCTCGCCGGGCGGCTGTGCGTGCCATAATCTGACGCACTGTCAGTTCCGGGGGAATGCCGCGCCGGGCCTCGTCGTCCGCCACGGCTGCTCCCGGTCACACCCACGCTCAGCGGGCCGCGGACGCACGCACCGGGCCTCACGAAGGGAACCGCACATGCTCGACTACGTGATCCGAAACGGCCTCGTCGTCGACGGCACCGGGGCACCCGGCTTCCGGGCCGACGTCGGGATCAGGGACGGGATGATCGTGTCCGTCGGGACCGTAACCGAGGAAGCCACAGCCGAGCTCGACGCCGACGGCCTCGTGGTGGCGCCCGGAATCATCGACCCCCACACCCATTACGACGCCCAGCTCTTCTGGGACCCGACGGCCTCCCCGTCCAACCTCCACGGCGTGACCACGGTGATCGCCGGCAATTGCGGCTTCACCCTGGCTCCGATCAAGCCCGAGGACCACGACTACATCCGCCAGATGATGGCCAAGGTGGAAGGCATGCCCCTGGTCGCCCTCGAGAACGGCATCGACTGGACCTGGACCTCTTTCGCCGAATATCTGGACCGGCTCGAGGGCAACCTCGGGGTCAACGCCGGATTCCTGGTCGGCCACTGCGCCATCCGCCGTTGGGTGATGGGTGCGGACCGGGCCACTGAGGTGGCGAACGACCAGGAGTTGGCTGCGATGACCGCGCTCCTGGCCGAGTCGATCGAAGCCGGTGGGCTCGGATTCTCGTCGTCGCAGTCACGCACCCACTCGGACGGCGACGGCAATCCGATCTCGTCCCGCTACGCCGACCGCCGCGAGATGCTGGCCTTCTGCGAAGTGGTGCGCGACCATCCGGGCACCACGCTCGAGTACATCACCAACGGCTGCCTCGACACCTTCACCGACGAGGAGATCGACCTGATGGTATCGATGACCAGCACGGCGAGGCGCCCGCTCAACTGGAACCTGCTCACCGTCGACTCGCGTACACCGGACAAGACCACCCGCCAGCTCGAGGCGTCAGCCACCGCCGCGGCCGCCGGGGGCCAGATCATCGCCCTGACCATGCCCACCCTGGTGCCGATGAACATGAGCTTCCGCACCCACTGCGCCCTGTTCCTCATCCCGGGCTGGGGCGACGTGATGGGCCTGCCGGCCGAGCAGCGGATCGAGAAGCTGCGCGACCCGGTCGTGAGGGCCCAGCTGGACGAGCTGGCCCACTCCGAAGACGCCGGCGTGTTCCGCCGCCTCTCCAACTGGGCCAACTACATCATCGGCGATACCTTCGCCCCCGAGAACGCCGGCTACAGCTGGCGTGACGTCGGCTCCATCGCCGCAGAGCAGGGCAAAGAGCCCTTCAACGCCCTGCTCGACCTGGTGATCGCCGACGGCCTGCGCACCGTCCTGTGGCCTAAGGCCTCGGACGGCGACGCCGCCTCGTGGGAAGCGAGGGTCGACGTGTGGAAGGACCCGGGCGCACTGGTCGGGGGGTCGGACGCCGGCGCCCACCTCGATCGGATGTGCGGCTCCAACTACCCGACCTCGTTCCTCGGGGACTGCCTGCGCAACCGTAAGCTGGTCCCCATGGAGCAGGCCGTCCACTGGATGACCCAGGCCCCGGCCGACCTGTTCGGCCTGCACGACCGCGGCCGGGTGGCCGAAGGCCTGCGAGCCGACCTGTTCGTGTTCGACCCGACGACGGTGGCATCCGAACCGGCCACCCTGGTCGAGGACCTGCCCGGCGGGAGCCCGCGCCTCATCGCCGACTCCATCGGCGTGGTCCGGGTCCTCGTCAACGGAATCGAGACCGTGGTCGACGGCCGCCCGACGGGCAACCTGCCCGGCACCCTGCTGCGCTCCGGCAAGGACACGGTCACGGTGGACACGTCGGTGGCCACCGTCTGAGACGACGGCTCCGGCCCCACCGCATCACCACTCCAACGCAGCACCACCGCTCCGCATCCAGCACCACCTCCACGAGAACAGGGGACACATCATGGGCAGCACGGTCACCAAGAACGAAACGCAGCTCCTCATCGGGGGCAAGTGGGTCGACGCCGGCAACGGCACCTACGACATCATCAACCCCGCCACCGAGGAGGTCGTCGGCCAAGCCCCCAACGCGTCGGTGGCCGACGCCGAAGCCGCCGCCGCCGCCGCCAAGGAGGCCTTCCCGGCCTGGGCCGCCACCCCGGTCGAGGAGCGGCTCGCCCTCCTGAAGCAGGCTGCCCAGGCCATCCGGGCCAAGAACGACGAGCTGGTCCCGCTGGTGATCGCCGAGACCGGGGCCACCGCCTCGGTCGGCTCGCGCATGCAGGTACCGATCAGCGCCGATCGCTTCGAGCGCTACAGCCGGGACCTCCGCCACGTCCAGGAGTCGATGCTCCCCCCGATCGCCACCGCCGCCACCCCGCTGGCCCCGGGCGGCCTGATCAGCGCCCTCGCCTACCGCCAACCGGTGGGCGTGGTCGCCGCCATCGCCAGCTACAACTTCCCGCTGACGAACATGGCCGGCAAGGTGGCTCCGGCACTGGCCATGGGCAACACCGTGGTCATCAAGCCCGCGCCCCAGGATCCACTGGCCATCGTCGAGCTGGCCCGGGTGCTCGACGAGGTCGGGTTCCCGCCCGGAGTCATCAACCTGGTCAGTGCGGAGGGCCCCGAGCCGGCCTCGGTGCTCACCTCGACCCCCGACGTCGACATGGTGTCCTTCACCGGATCGACCTCGGTGGGCCAACGCATCGCCGCGGCCGGCGCGCCGACCATGAAGCGCCTGCTCATGGAGCTCGGCGGCAAGGGTGCCGCGGTGGTGTTCGAGGACGCCGACCTGAAGGCCGCCATCACCGCCATCGGCTCGACGTGGGCCTTCCACTCCGGCCAGATCTGCACCGCCCCCACCCGGGCCGTCATCCATCGGAGCATCTTCGACCAGGTGGTCGAGGGCCTCACGGCCTTCGCCGGCCGCCTCACCGTCGGCGACCCGACCGAGGCCACCACGATTGTCGGCCCGGTCATCTCGGGTGCCCAGCAGCAGCGGATCCTCGACTACATCGAGTCGGGCCGCGCCCAGGGCGAGGTCGTGGTCGGCGGGGGCAGGCCCGAGCACATGGAGCGGGGCTACTACGTCGAGCCGACCCTCATCACCGGGTCCAACGACATGACCGCGGCCCGCGAGGAGATCTTCGGACCGGTCGTCGTGGCCATTCCGTTCGACGACGACGACGAGGGCGTCGCCATCGCCAACGACTCCGAGTTCGGCCTCTACGACTACGTGTTCTCGGGCGACACCGCACGGGCGTTCCGGGTGGCGAAGCTGCTACGTGCCGGCCACGTGGGCATCAACACGGCCCAGCGGAACATGGACGCCCCCTTCGGCGGCTTCAAGATGAGCGGGATCGGCCGTGACGGGGGCGATTACAGCCTCGAGGCCTACTCCGAGCTCCAGTCGATCATCTGGGCCGGCTGAGCAAGCCCGGTACGGTCTTCCGAGCCGGAGCGTCGCCCGGCGTTCCAGCCTCCAGGGCGTCCGGTCAGCCGGCGCCGCCGAACGGAGCGTCGTAGGCGAAGACGCCGCCGTCACTCGCCACCAGCCAGTAGCCGTCGGTGGCTCCGTCGACGGCCATGCCGACCACCGGGGCCTGCAGGGGCAACGACCCGGCGCTCCCTCGGAACGGGGCGCCGCCGAAGGCGAAGATGCCGCCATCGCTCCCGACCAGCCAGTAGCCGTCACCCGAGGCGTCTGTGGCCATGCCCACTACGCGGGCGTTGATGCCGGTGCCGCCGGTCGAACCGTGGAAGGCGGCGGCGAAGGCGAAGATGCCGCCATCGCTCCCGACCAGCCAGTAGCCGGCACCCGAGGCGTCCCCGGCCAGTCCCACCACCGGGGCATTGAGGGGAAGTCCACCCATCGAGCCGTGGAAGGCGGCGTCGCCGAAGGCGAAGATGCCACCGTCGCTCGCCACCAGCCAGTAGCCCTTGCCATCGGACGTGGGGGTCATGTCCACCACCGGAGCGTTGAGGCTCAGGCCGCCCATCGAACCGTAGAACCCGGCGTCACCGAACGAGAAGATGCCGCCGTCAGCGGCGACGAGCCAGAAGCCGTCGCCCGAAGGGGTCCCCACGATGTGCGCGATCGGGGCAGTCAACGACTTGCCGGCCATCGATCCGTAGGAGCCGGCGGCCCCGTGGGACGACACGGTCCCGTCGGCCTCGGCCACCCAGTAACCACGGTCACCCGATGAGGCGGCGATCCCGACGATCGGATTGGGCGCGGGCGGAGGGGCGGGCACCGGCTCACCGGACACGGCCGGAACCGGATAGGGGTACGGGTACTGCCCACCCGTCTGGGTGACCGCACCGTTCGGGCCCATGACCTGTCCGGGACAGTAGACGGGCGCACCGGTGTTGACCCCGGCCACCGCGGGGCCGGCGGGGACCGGGTTGCCCTCCACCGCATTCTGCGACGCCTGGCGACTCTGGGCGGGGCCCAGGGAGCCGTAGACGAATCCGAAGAGGGTGACGGTCCAGGCCTGGCCGCCGCTGCAGGCCACGCCGACGCCCACGGTGTCGTAACCGGCATTGAGCAGGTTCTGGCGGTGGCCGGTCGAAGCCATGTAGCTGGCCTCCATCCCGTCCGATCCGTCCCCGGGCCAAAATCCGTTGCCGGAGCTGCCCGCGTTGCCGGCCAGCACGCAGAGCTGACTGGGTGCCGGGGCCGGGCCGCAGCCGGCCAGCGACGCGTCCTGGACGGTGCCGGTGGCGGCGATGTGCTCGGCCCAGACCTGGGCGGCCAGGTTCAGACCGCCGTCCATGAGGAGCGGGGGTACCGGCTGGCCGGGAGAATTGCGGGCGCTCCGTTCGGCGTTGATCCGGGCCAGGAGATCGGCGGCGTACAGATTCTCAACCGAGGCGAGGCCGTGGGCCACCGGAGTGGCCGAGGCCCGCACCGAGGTGAGGGGGCCCAGCGGGGTGAGGACGATGGTGGTGGCGAGGAGCGCGATCATCCACCCTCCGGCCACCAGCCGGCGGAACGGGCCGCTATGGGTCGGATGGACCGCCCATCGGCCGTCGAGTGCACGCGTCGTTCTCGCCATCAGCTGCATCAATGAACCCTTCCTGCGCGGTTGTCCGTCACCGTCTCGAGCACTTCGAGATTCGCGGTTGAGTCCCCCAGACGTCCGTCTGGGCCTCGACCGGGTTGCTTCCACCCATGTGTCATCGGCGCGTAGGGGCGAAAACTGTTGCGCGGATCGGCTACAACAGGTGCGTGCCGGCACCTGTCCCCCCCTCGATCCCGTCGTCCTTCACCGAAATGGCCGAGCGGGTCACCAATTGGGGGCGCTGGGGGCCCGACGATCAGATCGGCACCCTCAACCTGATCGACGAGCCGGCCCGCCTTCGGGGCGTGGCCTCGGTGGTCGACGGCGTGGCCTTCCCACTCGGGATCCCGATGTCGAAGGCCGAGGGCATCCAGATGGGGTTCATCGAGGGCCGGGTCAACCCGACCCACACCATGGTCACGGTGAACGCCCCCCAGAGCGACGATCCCGGGTGGGTCGCCTTCAGCGAGGACGTGGTCACCTTCGCCATGCAGTGCGCCACCCACTGGGACGGTCTGGCCCACACCTCCTACGGGACCGGCCCGGACGGCGGGCGCCTCTACAACGGCTACCCGGCGTCCTCGATCACGGAGGACGGGGCCTCTCTCCTCGGGATCCAGCAGATTCGGACCCTGATGACTCGCGGCCTGCTCCTGGACGTGGCCCGGGCCAAGGGGCTCGAGTTGCTCGAGCCCGGCTACGCCATCTCCCCGGACGACCTCGACGCCGCCTGCGAGCTGGGCGCCCTGACGGTGGAGCCCGGTGATGTCGTGCTGGTCCGGACCGGGCAGGCCGCCCATCTAGCCCTGCCCGGGCGGCCGGGCATCGGGGGGAAGCCGCCGGTGCGCGACCTGATCGCCTACACCTGGCCGACGCCGGGACTGACCGTCGCCACCGCCGCATGGTTCCACGACCACGACGTGGCCGCGGTGGCCATCGACACCATGGTGCTCGAGGTTTACCCGTGCGAGTCCGAGGACCTGTTCCTGCCCGTCCACCTGCTCCACCTGGTGGAGATGGGCATGACCCAGGGCCAGAATTGGTTCCTCGACGACTTGGCCGATGCCTGCGCGGCCGACGGCCGCTACACGTTCCTGCTCGACGCCACCCCACTCCCCTTCACCGGGGCCCTGGGGTCACCAGTCAATCCGGTCGCTCTGCGCTGAGCTGGGCGGGAGGCGACGGCCGCCCGGCGGTCAGCCGTCGCGCCGCCCCCGGCCCTTGGCGGTGCGGGCCGAGGCGGCCCCACCCCCCACCACCGGACCGGTGCGGGGTGCCGCACTCTCCGAACCGGGCACCCGGGACCCCTCGGGGGCGGGTCGTCCGGTCACCGACCAATGGAGCAGACGGGCCTGGCTGTCGACCAGTGAAGCGGTGCGGATGCCCCAGAACTCGAACCCGTAGCGGTGGCCGGCCACCTGGGCCAGCATGGCGATCAGCGTTCCGGCGGCGGCCATCGGGTCCGCCCCGGCGGGCGACCCCGAGGTCGGGGCCTGGTTGGCGATCACCCGGGCCAGCGTGACGGTCACCGCATTGAGGGCCCGCACCCGCAGGCCCTGGAACCGCAGGTCGCCCTCGACGGTTGTCAGCTCGACCACCCGGAACACAGCCCGGTTGCGCTCCCAGTAGTCCATGAAACCCTCGACCACGGCCACCGCCGTGTCCCACGACGCCTCCTCCGACCAGTTGCCGTCCACCGCGTCGGCCAGGACGCCCGCCCCCTCGACCAGCTCCTCGGCGAGGACGGTGATGGCCGCCTCCACGTTCTCGAAGTACTGGTAGAAGGTGGCCGGCGACGTGCCGGCCTGCCGGGCGATGTCGATGACCTTGATGGAGCGCCACGGGGTGGCCACCAGCAGCTGGGCCGTGCACTCCAGGAGTCGCTGACGGGTGGCCAGGCCCCGCCGGCCGGGGACCCGGCCGTCGGTGGTGGCGATGAGTTCCTGGTCGTCCTCGGTGGGCTCGGCAGTGGGCATGGCGGCCCATCGTACCGAGGGCCGGACCCTGCCGACGGGCTGACGGCGATCGCCGATCGCTCCCCCCAGGCCGGGCTACCCCGTCCTGGCGCAGGCGTCGGTGGTCCGAGCCGGGAAAGGGGGCCCGACTAGGGTGTTCCTCCATGGCGAACGGTCCGGTGCCACGCACCTTGACGCGGGCCCAACAAGCCCGGCGACAGCGCGTCATCGACGCCGCCATGTCCCTCGCGCTCGACGGCGGATACGAGGCCGTCCAGATGCGCGACGTCGCCGCCCGGGCCGACGTGGCCATGGGGACCGTCTACCGCTACTTCACCAGCAAGGACCACCTGCTGGCCGCCGCCCTCGTCCACTGGGTCGAGCAGCTCGACAGTCGCCTGGCTCAGAGCCCGGCCCAGGGCGTCAGCCCGGCCGAGCGGGTCATCGACGCCCTCGATCGGGCCCTCCGGTCGATGGGCCGCCAACCCCAGCTGGTCGGGGCTGTGTTCACCGCCCTCGCCTCGCCCGACCCGGCGGCCATCGAGTGCCAGCAGCAGGTGTCGGTGCTCATGGAGGGGATCATCACCCGGGCCATCGGGGAGCCCCAGCCGCCGGACATCAGCGACCGGGCCCGCATCCTGGGCCACGTCTGGTACTCGGCGCTCGTGGGTTGGGTCAACGGCTGGAGCAATATGAACCGGGTCCACGACGAGCTGGTCGTGGCCATCGGCCTGCTCCTGCCCATCGACGTGTACGCCGAGGTCTGACCGCCAGGGCACCGGCCGTACCGGCGGCCCCGGCACCCCCGGGTGCCGACGACCCGACCATGGCCCACTCCGCCGGGCCCACGTTGCTACGGTCAGGCATGACTTCCGCCATCGAGGTGCGCGACCTCGGCAAACAATTCGGTTCCGTCCGCGCCGTCGACGAGTTGTCGTTCGAGGTCGCCGAGGGCCGGGTCACCGGGTTCCTCGGTCCCAACGGCTCGGGCAAGACCACCACACTGCGCATGCTGCTCGGCCTGGTGTCGATCTCCGCCGGCGCCGCCACCTTCGGGGGAAAGCGCTACGGTGACCTAGATCACCCGATCCGCCACGTCGGGGCCGCCCTCGAGGCCACCAGCTTCCACCCGTCCCGCCGGGCCGAGGACCATTTGAAGACGGTGGCCCTGGCCAGCGGAATCCCGTACTCCCGGGTGGGCGAGACGCTGGAGCTGGTCGGCCTGGCCGACGTGGCCCGGCGCCGGGTCGGCAAGTTCTCGCTCGGGATGCGCCAGCGCCTGCAGCTCGCCACCGCGCTGCTCGGCGAGCCAGAGATCCTCATCCTCGACGAGCCGGCCAACGGGCTCGACCCCCAGGGCATCCAGTGGCTGCGGACCTTCATCCGCCATCAGGCGTCGCTCGGCCATTCCGTGCTCGTCTCCTCGCATCTGTTGTCCGAGATGGAGGAGACCGTTGACGACGTAGTGATCATCTCGCAAGGCCGCCTGGTGCTCCAGTCCACGTTGGCCGACATGGCCGCGCAGGCCGGCACCGGTACCGGCATGCGCATCCGATCCCCCGAGATCAACCGACTGGCTGAGGCACTGAACGCCGTACCGGTGGGATGGCGCCAAACTGCACCGGACACGCTCGTGATCGACGGCGCCACTCCCGAGTGGTTCGGCCCCTTCGCCGCCCAGCACCAGATCGTCCTCTACGAGCTGGTCAACGAACGGGGCAGCCTGGAGGATGTCTTCCTGCGCCTCACCCATGGATTCGACGCCGCCAACCCGATGGGCCCGTCCAGCGGCCAGTCGGCACCGTTCCAGCAGCCCCCGACCCAGCAATCGGGCGGGCCGTCATGATCGCGGGCGTCCGCTCGGAGTTCCTGAAGATCCGGACCACCGCGGTGCCGTGGGTGCTGGCCGGCGTGGCCGTCGTCCTCGAGGGCCTGGTGATCCTCGGCACGTTCCTCGGCAACCGGACGTCGGGCGGCGGGTACGCGGTTCCCTCCTCCACCCAGGAGCTGCGCAACCTCCTCGGCGCCGGCTTCCGTGGTCAGGGCTACCTGTTCGCCCTCTTGCTCGGGGCACTTGTCATCACCACCGAGTTCCGACACAAGACGGTGACGACTTCGTTCCTCGTGACGCCCCGGCGCTGGGCGTTCGTGATGGCCAAACTCGTCACCTCAGCCCTCCTCGGCGCCGTACTGGCTCTGCTGCTCCTGGTGGAGGCGCTGGTAGGCGGTGGGATCACTCTGTCGGCCCGGGGCGGCTCATTCAGCGGCCTCGTCCATCAGATCCCGGCTGTGGTGCCTGGCATGCTCCTGGTGTTCGCGCTGTTCGCCGTGCTCGGGGTCGGGATCGGGTCGATCCTGACCAATCAGGTGGCCGCCATTGTCACCTGCCTCGGCTGGTTCATCATCGGCGAGGCCATCCTCGTGAACCTGGTCCATTCGGCCTACCGGTGGACTCCGACGGGGGCCGGCGACGCGGCCTCGAACCTGACCCGGGGCGACCGCGGTGGCGGCACGTTCGCCATCTTCAACTGGTGGCAGGGCACCCTGCTCATGCTGGCCTACGGCCTCGGGTTCGCCCTCATCGGCTCGTACATCCTGAGACGCCGCGACATCACCTGAGCAGGGCAACCGCCCGGTCGTAGGCCGGGTCGTAGGCTCGGATCATGGCCGACTTCGCTGACAACCGACTCCCCGAGCACGGGCTCGACGCCGAGGCCGTGCTGGCCCGACTCGACGACCTGGCCGCCGATGACCGCGACTGGCGAGGCGGCCGGGTGTTCAGCCTGGTCTACAACGCGGGCGACGATGTCCTCGACCTGCTCTCCCGGGCAGCGGCCCGCTATTCGGCGGAAAACGCCCTCAACACAATGGCGTTCCCCAGCCTGGGTTGGATGCAGCACGACATCGTCACCATCACGGCCGGACTGCTCGGGGCCGACCGACGCCCGGCCGGCACCGGTCCGGCCCGGGGCTACCTCACCTCGGGGGGCACCGAGTCGCTCCTCCAAGCGACCAAGACCGCACGCGACTGGGGACGGGCTGAGCGGGGGGTGACCCGGCCCAACATGGTGCTGGCCACCAGCGGGCATGCGGCATTCGAGAAGGCGGCCCACTACTTCGACGTCGAGTCCCGCCGGGTGCCGGTGTCGCCCGACGGGAGTGCCGACGTCGGGGCCATGGCCGACGCTATGGACGACGACACCGTGCTGGTGGTGGGGTCCGCCCCCTCGTACCCGCAGGGTGTCATCGACCCGATCCCCGACCTCGGTGCCCTGGCCTCCGAGCGCGGCATCTTGTGCCACGTGGACGCTTGTCTCGGCGGTTTCATCCTCCCGTTCCTCGGCACGCTCGGCCACGTCACCAAACCGTGGGACCTGTCAGTCCCCGGTGTGACCTCCATCAGCGCCGACCTCCACAAGTACGGGTACGCGTCCAAGGGGGTGTCAGTGATCCTCTACGCCGACGCCGATCTGGCTCGCCTCCAGCCCTTCATCACCTCGAACTGGCTGGGCGGCCTCTACGGCTCGCCGTCGATGGCCGGGACACGACCCGGTGGGCCCATCGCCGCCGGCTGGGCCGTGCTCCACTACCTCGGCCAGGGCGGCTACCTGCGCTTGGCAGCCGACGCCCACGCGGCGGCGGCCTCGCTGCGACGCACCATCGACGCCACTCCCGGCATCGCCGTCCGGGGCGCCCCCGACGCCACGGTGATGGCCTTCGGCGACGACGGCTCAGGGGCCGTCGACACCTTCGCGCTGGGGGACGCCCTCACCGAGCGGGGCGGTTGGTTCTTCGACCGCCAGACCCCGCCCGACAGCCTGCACGCCACCGTGCATGCCGGACACGCTGCGGTCATCGACGAACTCTGCGCCGATCTGGCCGCCGTCGTCGCGGACCTGGCCGGCTCGGGATCCCGGGCCGCGGACCGGGGCACCACGTACGGCACCGTGTGACCCGGTCGTCCTCCAGACGGGCCGGACGGAACCGCGGCCAGGTGGTCCCGGGGGTGCGACATGGCAACGGAGGGTGCGGCCGGCCCTGCCGTTCCATTGCCCGACCCAATCGCATGGTCTATACATGCCGAAGCACCGGTCAACGACGGCGCAGCAGGGGATCAGACGCAGCCGGCGGACTGAGGTGAGGAGAGTTTCGTGGATCGCAAGTGGTGGACCCTCATCGCCGTCTGCTTCGGGACCTTCATGCTGCTCCTCGACATCACCGTCGTCAACGTGGCATTGCCCGACATCCAGGCGGCCCTGCACTCGTCCTTCGCCGATCTCCAGTGGGTGGTCGATGCCTACGCCCTGACCCTGGCCGCCTTCCTCCTCACCGCCGGCGTGCTCGGGGACATGTACGGGCGGCGCGGGATGTTCGCCATCGGCCTCGTGCTCTTCTCCCTCGCCTCCCTGGCCTGCGGGGTGGCCGCCACGCCGCTCGTGCTCAACTTGTCCCGGGCCGCCCAGGGCGTCGGTGGGGCCATCATGTTCGCCACGTCCCTCGCACTGATCGCCCAGGCCTTCGCCGGCAAGGAGCGGGGCACGGCCATCGGCGTCTACGGCGCGGTGGTCGGCGGCGCGGTGGCGATCGGCCCACTGGTCGGCGGGGCCATCACCAGCGGCATCGGCTGGCGGTGGATCTTCTTCCTCAACATCCCGATCGGGGTGGTGGCCGTGATCATCACCCTCACCAAGGTGGAGAACGCCAAGATCCCGACGGGCCGGAGGATCGACTGGCTGGGGTTCGTCACCTTCACCGCGTCGCTCTTCATGCTGGTGTTCGCGCTCGTCCAGGGGAACGCCAAGGGCTGGGGCAGCACCTACATCCTGTCCCTGCTCATCGGCTCCGCCGTGCTCATGGCCGTCTTCCTGGTCGGCGAGTGGCTCCAGAAGGACCCGATGCTCGACCTCACCCTGTTCAAGCGCCCGGCGATGGTCGGGGTGTCGCTCGGGTCGTTCACGCTGTCGGCGTCGATCTTCGCCATGTTCTTGTACCTGACCCTCTACATGCAGGAGATCCTCGGCTACGGCGCCTTCCAGGCCGGGCTCCGCTTCATGCCCCTCACCCTGCTCGCCTTCATCGTGGCCCCCATCGCCGGCAAGCTCACCGTGCGGATCCAGACCCGGTACCTCATGAGTCTCGGGCTGGCCCTGGTGGCCATCGGCTGCCAGCTGATGACCCATGTCGGGGCCACGTCGTCGTGGCTCGTCCTGCTCCCCGGATTCCTGGTGTGCGGTGCGGGCATCGGCATCACCAACCCGGTGCTCGCCTCCGGCTCGGTCTCGGTGGTGCCCCCGGAGCGCAGCGGCATGTCGACCGGAGCAGCCAGCACCTTCCGCCAGGTGGGGATCGCCACCGGCATCGCCGGGCTCGGCGCCATCTTCGTCCACCAGATCAAGCCCGCCGTGGTCGCCAACCTTCAGGCGACCAGCAGCGGCCAGGCCGTCCTGGCCCACGGCGGCCAAGGGCTCGGCTCTGCCCTGGCCTCGGGCGGCGTACGCCAGGCTGCGTCCTCGATCCCGTCGGCCTCCGGCCGGGAGGCACTGCTGTCGGCATACCAGGAGGGATTCGCTTCGACCCTCAACCACCTGATGGCGATCGCCGCCATCATCGCCCTGGTCGGTGCCATCGGCTGCCTGTTCCTGGTCCGCCAGAAGGACTTCGTACCGAGCGTGGCCCCCGGTGAGCAGCCGACGCCGGCACCGGCGCCAGACCAGACGCCGGACCAGGCTGCGGGCGACGACGGCTCACCCGGGCTCGCTC
>Ga0209483_1001934_pt1 | contig 15049 bp, 11 predicted proteins | sample NGEPerA_FD_184508 | JGI IMG/M metagenome (GOLD analysis project Ga0209483, IMG submission 184508) | Arctic peat soil microbial communities from the Barrow Environmental Observatory site, Barrow, Alaska, USA - NGEE PermafrostL2-A... | ecosystem: Environmental > Terrestrial > Soil > Wetlands >... | reverse complement strand
GAGCGGGTCGGCGTGCTCCTGGTCAATCTCGGCACCCCCGACACCGCGGACGCTCACGGCGTGCGCGTCTATCTCAGGGAATTTCTGTCCGACCCCCGCGTGATCGAGAATCAAGGGTTGTTATGGAAGCTGGCGCTGAACGGCGTCATCTTGAGGGTCCGCCCGCGCCGCAAGGCCCGCGACTACCAAAAGATCTGGAACACGGAGAAGAACGAGTCGCCGCTGAAAACGATCACGCGCGCGCAATCGGAAAAGCTGGCCGTCGCGATCGCCGACCATGCGCATGTCGTGGTCGACTGGGCGATGCGCTACGGCAACCCGTCGATATCATCCCGCATCGCCGCGCTGACGGTGCAGGGCTGCGAGCGCCTGCTGGTGGTGCCGCTCTATCCGCAATATTCGGCCGCGACCTCGGCGACCGTATGTGACGAGGTATTCCGCGTGCTCGCCAGGATGCGCGCGCAGCCGATCTTGCGGGTGACGCCGCCTTATTACGACGATCCCGATTACATCGAAGCGCTGGCGATCTCGATCAAAACGCATCTCGAGACGCTGCCGTGGCAGCCGGAGGTGATCGTGGCCTCGTTCCACGGCATGCCGCAAAAATATGTCGACAATGGCGATCCCTACCAGGCGCAATGCGTTGCCACCACCGAGGCCCTGCGCAAACGTATAGGACTCGATGCCTCAAAATTGCTGCTCACCTTCCAGTCGCGTTTCGGCTTCGACGAGTGGCTGAAACCCTATACCGACAAGACCATCGAGCAACTGGCGAAGGATGGCGTGCGCCGCATTGCGGTAGTGACCCCCGGCTTCTCCGCCGATTGCCTGGAGACGCTGGAAGAAATTGCGCAGGAGAACGCCGAGATATTCAAGCACCATGGTGGCGAGCAGTTCTCGTTCATCCCGTGCCTCAACGACAGCGATCCCGGCATGGACGTGATCCGGCAACTGGTGCTGCGCGAGCTGCAGGGGTGGATTTGACCGTAAATTCGAATGGCAAAGTTCAGCCGCCATGCATCTGGCGGCCGGTAAACGCCACCCTACCTATGTCCGGACAAGCGCAGGCTGAACCGGCGCGGCCCGTACCAAGACAAATATGCATGCGCCCGGGCGCGTTCGGTGCGGGGCTTTGGGAGAATTTCATGATCGGGTTCGACATTTTCGCCATTGCGCTGGTGCTGCTGGTTATTTTGACGCTGTTTGCCGGCGTCAAGACGGTGCCGCAGGGCTATGACTGGACCATCGAGCGGTTCGGCAAGTACACGCGTACCCTGGAGCCCGGCCTCAATCTCATCGTGCCCTATTTCGACCGCGTCGGGCGCAAGATGAACATGATGGAGCAGGTGATCAACATTCCCGAGCAGGAGGTGATCACCAAGGACAACGCCACCGTCACCGTCGACGGCGTCGCCTTCTTCCAGGTGTTCGACGCCGCGAAAGCAAGCTACGAGGTCGCCAACCTTAACCAGGCGATCATCGTGCTGACGATGACCAATATCCGATCGGTGATGGGCTCAATGGACCTCGACCAGGTGCTGTCGCATCGCGACGAGATCAACGAACGGCTGCTGCGAGTGGTCGATGCCGCGGTGTCGCCGTGGGGGCTGAAGGTCAACCGCATCGAGATCAAGGACATCGTGCCGCCGGCCGATCTGGTTGAAGCCATGGGCCGCCAGATGAAGGCCGAGCGCGTCAAGCGCGCCGACATTTTGCAGGCCGAAGGCCAGCGGCAATCGGAAATCCTGCGCGCCGAAGGCGCCAAGCAGGGTCAGATTTTGCAGGCCGAAGGCCGCAAGGAGGCCGCCTTCCGCGACGCCGAGGCGCGCGAGCGCTCCGCGGAAGCCGAAGCCAAGGCCACCCAGATGGTCTCCGAGGCGATCGCCAAGGGCGACGTCGCAGCGCTGAATTACTTCATCGCCGACAAGTACATCAAGGCGTTCGGGCAGTTCGCGGACTCGCCGAACCAGAAGATCATCATGCTGCCGGTCGAGGCCATGAGCATGCTGGGCTCGCTCGCCGGCATCGGCGAGATAGCGAAGGCAACTTTTGGCGAAAGCGCTGCGTCGGCGCAAGCCGCCGCGCGTCGGCCGTCGGTACCGAGCGCTGGATCAGCCGCCGTTCCGACGGTGCCGCCGCCGAGCGTATGACCGAGAGGGTCGAAAGATGAGTGAGATGTTCGTAACGCTCGGCACATGGAACTGGCTGATCTTCGGCGTCATCCTGATGGCGCTGGAGCTGTTGGCGCCGGGCGTGTTCCTGTTCTGGCTTGGACTCGCGGCGCTTCTGGTCGGGCTGTTGTCGTTTGTGCTGCACCCGTCCTGGCAGATGCAGATCCTGAGTTTCGCGATCTTCGCCGCCTGCGCGGTGCCGCTGTGGCGGCATCTCGCGCGTTCCGGCACGGCGGTCAGCCAAAGCAATCCGTTCCTCAACCGGCGCGCCGACGCGCTGGTTGGCCGCGTGTTCACGCTGGAGCGGCCGATCATCGACGGCTCCGGGACGGTCAGGATCGACGATACTATCTGGCGCGTCGCGGGCCCTGACACGCCGGCCGGCAGCCGCGTGCGGATCGTCCAGGCCGACGGCGCCAGCCTGACGGTGGCTGTGGCGTAGTTTTGGGTCAAGCCGTGAGCGACCGAGCTCGATCCACCTCGCCCAGCTCGCGGAGAGAGGTTGAAATTCGCGGCAGCGAATTTCGGGCGAGGGGGATCTCCACGAGTCCCGATGTTGAGACGGCCCCTCATCCCGACCCTCTCCCCGCGAAGAGCGGGGCGAGGGAGAACTACAGTCTGCTCCAGCGCTCGGCGAAGCGATAGAGCGGCAGGAAGTTGTCTTCCAGTTCTCGGCCTATCGCGGTCAGGGCATATCCGCCGCCCGGAAGCAGTTCGACAAAACCCGCTTCGCGCAATTCCGACAGCCGTGACTGCAGCACCGTCGGCGAGAGCTCGTCGCAGGCCGCCCGCAGCGCGCGCGAGGTCAGCGGCTCGCCGTGCAGCTCCCAGAGGATGCGCAGGCTCCAGCGCCGCCCCAGCAGGTCCAGCAGCACCATGATCGGCCGGCCCGATTTGGAGCCGCGCACGGCGCGTTTCTTCACGGCTGGCATCCGTTTCGGCATCGCTGCTCCCTTGGCAAGCCTGCTACGGATAATGTAGCATGACGCTACGTTTATTGTAGCACAGGAGTCCGCCATGTCACGCATTGCGCCGCTGCAGCCGCCTTATGATCCGGAAATCCAGGGGCATTTCGACCGCATCATGCGCGGCGCGCCGCCGCTCGTCCTGTTCCGGGTGGTCGCGAGCAATGCCCGGGCCTGGGAGAAATTCCGCGCCGGCAGCCTGCTCGACAAGGGCCCGCTCTCTTTGCGCGAGCGCGAGATCGTCATCGACCGCACCTGCGCACTGACCGGCTGCGAGTACGAATGGGGCGTGCATGTCAGGGCGTTCGGCGCCGCCGCCGGTCTGGGCGAGGAGGCGATCCGCGCCACCGTGCTTGGGGCCGCCGATGCGCCGTGCTGGTCGGCGGCCGAGCAGGCCCTGATCGCAACCGTCGATGCGCTGCACGCCCGCGCCACGCTGGACGATGAAGAATTCGCCGCATTGGCGGCGCACTACGACGCGGCGAAGATCTTCGAGATCATCCTGCTTTGCGGCTTCTATCGCACCGTGTCGTATCTGGCGAACGGGCTGGCGCTGCCGCTGGAGGCGAATGCGGCGCGGTTTCCGGGTTAGTTGTCATTCCGGGGCAGCCCGCAGGGCTGACGCGGAATCACGAGATTCCGGGTTCGCGTCTTCGACGCGCCCCGGAATGACGATGGATACAATGGGAGCAGCGCGACGACAGCTACGCCACGCCCGCCCTGAGCACATCATGCACATGCACGATGCCGACCGGCTTCTTGCCCTCGGCGACGATCAACACCATCACCGCCGGTTTCGACGAATCCACGCTCTCGCGCATGATTTCGGTCGCGAGCATGCCCGGCGCAATCGTCCTCGGATTTTTCGTCATGATGTCGTCGACCAAAGCCGTCATCAAATCGGGCCGCATCATGTGGCGGCGCAGGTCGCCGTCGGTGATGATGCCGGCGATCTCGCCGTTCTTGTCCACGATGCAGACCGAACCGAATCCCTTGGCCGACATCTCCACCAGCGCGTCCGACATCGGCGTGCCGAGCGGCCGGATCGGGATGGCCTCGCCGGTATGCATGATGTCGCGGACGAATTTCAGCATCGCGCCCAGTTTGCCGCCGGGATGGAAATTGGCGAATTCGAGCGCCGTGAAGCCGCGGCCTTCCAGCAGCGCGATTGCGAGCGCGTCGCCGATCGCGGCCTGCATCAAAGACGAGGTGGTCGGCGCCAGATTGTGCGGGCAGGCCTCGCGCGCCTTCGGCAGTTCCAGCACGATGCCGGCGGCTTCGCCGAGCGGGGAGGCCGCATTCGACGTCACCGCGATCATCGGAATCGCAAAACGCTTCGAATAATTGACGAGGTTCTTCATCTCCGGCTGCTCGCCGGACCACGACAGCGCGATGATGACGTCGTCGGGCGTGATCATGCCCAGGTCGCCGTGGCTCGCTTCCGCCGCATGCACGAAGAAGGCCGGCGTGCCGGTGGAGGCGAGAGTCGCCGCGATCTTGCGCGCGACATGGCCCGACTTGCCGAGCCCGGTGACGATGACGCGGCCCTTGGCCTGCCGGATGGTCTCGACTGTCTCCGCAAAGGCCGTCCCGAGCGGGCCTTGCAGCGCGGTCGATATCGCCGCGATGCCGCTGCCGCCGGCTTCCAGCGTGCGCAGGGCCGACTGGACGGCGGCGTTGGCATCGCGTGCGGATGATGGTGTCATCAGCGGTTTCGACTTGGACATGGGTTGTTCCGAAGGGGCGGGGAAAGCTCGCTTTCGCCGCGGACCCCTCCTTAGCACGGCCGATTTCGCGACGCGACGCGGCCGGCCCGTCTCAACGGGTCATTAACCATAATTGTTTTAACTCCATTAACGACGTTTTCCGGCTGGTTTCGCGCGGGCGTGGAATCCGACCGGCAAACGTATGAATTCGTTGGAGTATTTTTTATCGTGAAGGCGGGTCCAGCAAGGGGCCGAAGCAGGCGCGCGGGGGTTTTGCGCGCGGCGTTGCCATGCCTTGTCTTGCTGACTGTTGCCGCACCCCGGGCTGCGGCCCAAACCATGACGCGAGACCTGTTCCGCCCCGTCCGCGACGGTTTTGTCTCGCCGCAGGATTCTCCGCTGCGCCGGACCAGCGACATCACCGATGATCCCGCCAACGACCCCAAACTCCGTGACAAGGACAAGCCGGCGCCGTCGCGGATCGGCCAGGTTCCGACCTACGGGCTGCCCGCGGCCAATGGCGCGGCCGATACCGGCTTCGATTCACTGAATCGCACCCGCAAGAGACCAAAGCTCTATCCGGGCCAGCCGAAGCCGAAGGCGCCGGCGGGTCCGGGTACACCCGCGGCCGCAACGCCCGCGCAACCCGCTGCAACGAACGGCCGCGTGCGGCTGTCGATCCCGCCATCGGAGACCGCCAACAAGCCGCCGATCCCGCCGGCGCTGGCCGGTACCGTCGACGGCCAGCCGCCGCGCAAGCGGCTCAAGGTCGACGACGATCCATTCGGCGCAGTCGGCGATTACGCCGGCAGCTTCCTCGTCAAATCCGCGGTCGAACTGTCTGGCGGCTATGACAGCAATCCCGGCCGGCTTGCCGAGCAGCACGGCCTGCCGTTCTATGTCGTCGCGCCGGAGTTCCTCGCCGTCTCCGACTGGGACCGGCACGCGCTGGTGGCGGATTTGCGCGGCTCGTTCACCGGCTATGGCGGCAACCTGCCGCAGACCATCGACGGCGGCGTCTCGCCGGCGCCGACCGACGTCAATCGTCCGAGCTTCAACGGCCATGTCGACGGCCGGCTCGACGTCACCGACAATTTCCATTTGACCGCGCAGACCCGGCTGCTGCTCGCCACCGACAATCCCGGCAGCCCGAACATCCAGGCAGGCCTTGCGAGCTATCCGATCTACACCACACTCGGCGGCACCTTCGGCTTCGACCAGAAGTTCAACCGCCTGCAAGTCTCCGCGGGCGGCACCGTCGATCGCACTTCCTATGGCAACTCGACGCTGACCGACGGTTCGACCGCCTCCAACGACGACCGCAATTTCAACCAGTATGGTGGGGTCGGGCGCGTCTCCTATGAACTGACGCCGGCGATCAAGCCCTTTGTCGAGGCCGAGGGCGATACCCGCGTCTACGACCTGCAATTCGACCGCAACGGGTTTGAGCGAGACTCCAACGGCGGCTACGCCAAGGCCGGCACCTCCTTCGAATTCTCGCGGCTGTTGACCGGCGAAATCTCGGTCGGCTACGCCGCGCGTGATTACGTTGATACGAGGCTGGAGCGCCTGCAGGGCCTGCTGGTGACCTCGTCGCTGGTGTGGACGGTGACGCCGCTGACGACGGCGAAATTCTATTCCGACACCCAGATCGCCGAGACCACGCTGCCCGGCACATCAGGCGTGCTGGTGCACACCTACACCATCGAGGCCGATCACGATTTCAGGCGCTGGCTGACGGCGATCGGCAAGTTCACCTACGGCACGCTCGACTACCAGGGCGACAACCGCAGCGACAAGATTTACTCGGTCGAGGGCGACCTGATCTACAAGATGACCCGCAACATCTGGATCAAGGGCTCGCTGCGACACGACATCCTCGATTCCAACATCGGCGGCGCCAGTTCGAGCGCGACGGTGGTGATGCTGGGGGTCAGGCTGCAGAACTAGCACCTCGTCATTGCCGGGCTTGACCCGGCAAACCATCCTTCTGGAATGATGCTTCTTGTGAAGATTGATGGATACGCGGGTCATGCCCGCGTATGACCATGGGCGAGGTAGCGACAGATTGCGTCCAACCCACCTGAGTTCTATACAAACAAAAAGCTCGTGGGGGGTCAGCATGCGTGCCAATAGATTGTCTGCGGCCTGCGTCATCGCGTTGTTTTGCATCGCTCTCGCTTCCCGCAGCCGCGCAGAAACGCGGCGGCACGCTAAGACTCTATCACAACGACAATCCGCCGAGCACCTCGCTGCTGGAGGAATCGACGATTGCGTCGGTGACGCCGTTTTCGGCTGTGTTCAACAACCTCGTGATGTTCGATCCCGCAAAACCGCATGAGAGCATCGATACCGTCATCCCGGATCTGGCGGAAAGCTGGTCGTGGGATTCCACCAACACCAAATTGACCTTCAAGCTGCGGCACGGCGTGAAATGGCACGATGGCATGCCGTTTACGGCGAAGGACGTGCAATGCACATGGCGGATGCTGATCGGCAAGAGCGGGACGCAGGATTTTCATCGCAACCCGCGCAAGGTCTGGTACTCCAAACTCAGGGACGTCAGCATCAATGGCGACGATGAGGCGACCTTCGAGTTGAGCGAACCGCAGCCGAGCCTGCCGGTACTGCTGGCGAGCTCTTTCTCCGCGGTCTATCCCTGCCACGTACCGCAGGCCGTGATGCGGACGAAACCTGTCGGCACCGGGCCGTTTAGGCTCGTCGAGTTCAACCGCGGCACCTCGATCCGGCTGGTGCGCAATCCTGACTACTGGAAAAAAGACCGGCCGTATCTCGACGAGATCACCTTCCGCGTGGTCAGCAGCCGCGCCACGCGGCTGCTCGCGTTTTCGACCGGCGAATTCGACATCACCTTCCCCTCCGATGTCAGCATTCCCCTGATGAAGGACATCAAGGCGCAGGCCCCGAAGGCGATCTGCGAGATGGTGCCGACGGGAACGCAGATCAATCTGCTGGTCAACCGCGTCAATCCGCCGTTCGACAATCCGGATATCCGGAAAGCCATGTCGCTCGCGATCGATCGAAAACCCTTCAACACCATTCTGATGCAGGGCCAGGCGCTGATGGGTGGCGCCATGCTGCCAAAACCGGTCGGCGAATGGGGTATGCCCCCGGAGATGGTGGCACAACTGCCGGGCTACGGTCCCGATGCGGCCGGCAATCTCGCGCAGGCGCAAGCCATCATGCAGAAGCTCGGCTACAGCGATACCAAACCGCTCGCGATCAAGATCCAGACACGGAACCTGCCGACCTATCGCGAGCCCGCGGTGATCCTCGCCGACCAGCTCAAGAAGATCTACATCTCGGGCGAACTCGACATCCTGGAGACGCCGCAATGGTACGCGCGACTGGCGCGCAAGGATTACACCATCGGGCTGAATGTCACTGGCGTCAGCGTCGACGATCCCGACGGCAATCTGGTGGAAAACTATTCCTGCAAGTCGGAGCGCAATTACACGCAATACTGCAACGCTGATGTGGACCGGCTGCTGGCGGCGCAATCGCGCGAACTCGACAAGAACAAGCGCAAGCAGATCGTCTGGGAGATCGAGCGCATCCTGGTCGACGACGCGGCACGGCCGATCGTGCTCTCCAGCGTCGCCGTCAATTGCTGGCAGCCCTATGTCAGAGGCTACACCCCGCACGACAACAGCCAGTATAATGCCTTGCGGTTCGAGGATGTGTGGCTGGATAAGTAAGCGAGGCACGGCGGCTTTGCACCTCAACCCTCGCCCGCTAAAACGCGATAACTCCGGGATGAAACGTCAGACGACGTAGCCGGCTCTGGCGGATGGCGCGGCAAGGTGTCAAAGGGGTGGGTGCGGCAAAGCATCCGCATTAAAGGAGAGAAGCGATGGACCTCAAGGGCGCGGTTGCACTGGTGACGGGCGGCAATGGCGGGCTGGGGCAACGCATCTGCCACGCGCTCGCGCAGGAGGGCGCACATATCGCTGTCATGTACGCGCGCAGCCGCGACCAGGCGGAAAGCGTCGCCAGCGACCTGGCGTCGCGCTATCAAGTCAACGCCCGGGCTTTCGCCTGTGACATAACCGACGGCACGGCTGTGGATCGGCTGGTCGGTGAGATAACCCGGGCCTTCGGCCGCCTTGATGTTCTGATCAATGACGCCGCTTACAACGTCTCGATCCCCTTCGGCGATCTCGACAATCTGACGCCGGAGGTGTGGAGCAAGATCATGGCCGTCAACCTGACGGGACCGATGCATCTGACCAAGGCGGTCGCCCCCATCATGAAGGCCCAGGGGCAAGGCCGCATCGTCAACATCGCTTCGGTCGCAGGGCTGAGCCCAACCGGCTCTTCCATCGCCTATGCCGTGTCGAAGGCGGGGCTCATTCATCTGACGCGTTGCATGGCGGTGGCGCTGGCGCCTGAGACGCTCGTCAACTGCGTGGCGCCGGGTCTGCTGGAGGGCACGCGCGCGACAGCCAATCTCCGGCCCGAGCAGGTCGAGCGCTCCGCATCGGGCTCGCTTTTGAAGAAGGCTGCCGACAAGGACGACTGCGCCGACATGGTGGTCGCCATGTGCCGCACCGAGACCATGACCGGCCAGACCGTCGTCATCGACGCTGGACGCGTCTTCCACTAAAGCGCGATGAGATCAGGATGAATCATCATCGCGCTTCAGATTCTTGTTTGGGCATGATCTTTTCGGAAAACCGCTTCACACTTTTCCGGATCATGCCTTGAAACAACGGGCTTAAGATCGATGGTCGTTTGGTCTCCCTTCAGGTTCAAGTGCGGTCGAGAGATGGCAAACCGGTTTGCAATCGCTCCGCTGACAACCGATTCATCCCATGAAGACGGAACGGCTACCGAACACGAACTCGAATTTGTCCGACGACGCGCTGCCTCCGGATTCGGAGCTGTCATTTCTTCCGCGGCTTACGTCGAACAGGACGGGCGCTCCTGGCAGGGAATCGGTGCGGCACATGATGGACACTTGTCCAGTCTGCACCGGCTCGCCGAAGCCATGCAGGCTGCGGGAGGTCTTGCGATCCTCCAGATCTATGATGGTGGCCGCATCGCAAAGCCCGAGTTGACAGGTGAGCAATGTCTGCGTGCGCCTTCGGCCGTTGCATCGTTGCGTCCCGGGGCAAAGACGCCAAGGGCCATGACGGCCAATGAGGTTGAAAACCTGGTTGCAAGCTTTCGAGAAGCTGCTTCGCTGGCTCGAAAAGCCGGTTTTGACGGCGTTGAGATTCACGGAGCCAACCACTACGCGGTTCATCAGTTTTTTTCGCCTCGGGCCAATCATCGCGTCGATCATTGGGGAGGCACGCTTGCAAAACGTATAAACTTTCCTCTCGCCGTCGCGCAGGCGGTTCGCGACGCACTCGGTCCAAAGCTGATCGCGGGGTTTCGCGTGACGCCATTTGAGGCTGAGGCGGACGGTTATACGCTCGAGGACGCAAAGCTGCTCTGTCATGAACTTGCCAGGCTGGATCTCGACTACATCTCCGTTTCGCTCGATGATTACCGGAAGAGCCGACCTGTAGGAGAGACCCGTGTTTATAATGGTCCGGTCGAGAAGAGTTATACCCCGGCAGAGAGTCCAATTACGGAATTTGCCCGCGTTATAGCGGGCCGCAGCGCGGTCATGGCAAGCGGTGGGATCAAGACGTGCGGGGATGCCGAGGGGGCGATCAACATGGGAGCTGATCTGGTTGCGGTGGGACGCGCTGTAGTGGTTGATCCAGAGTGGCTTTCCAAAGTCCGAAGCGAGAGCGAAGCATCGATCCTTCCGGGACTGCCGAAAGATGAACTTGAGATAGCCAGCGCTTTGAGCATTCCTCCGCGAATGGTCAAATACCTGTTGAGCCGTCCAGGCTGGATCCCTCGCCTTTAGACCTCGCCTGCCGGCGGCGAGCAGGGAAGGAAGCAGCAGTCACTTCGCGTATTTGCCCGAAAGTTGCGGGGTGATGTCCGGGTAGGAGCCCGGGGTCTTCTCCCTGGCCTCTTCGTGCATCTGGAGGCGGGTCTTGCGCGCCCAGCCGCGCTTCAGGTCGTCCTTCACAGCGAATTTCAACCGACCAAGCCCTTCGATTTCCTGCTCGATCGTGTCGCCGTCCATGAACGGGTTGAGACCCCGGTGATTGGTGCCGGTGGCGACGATGTCGCCGGGCAGCAACGTATGGATCGACGACAGCCAGGCGATGCACTTGCCGATCTTGTGACCCATATCGTCGGTATTGAAGTTCTGCATCAGCACCCCGTTGTTCCACTGCCTGATTTGCAGCTTCAGCGGATCCTTGATCTCGTCTGATGTGACGAGCCAGGGGCCGATCGGCGCGAATGTGTCACGGCTCTTCATCTGGAAGAACACGTTGCCCGGTGGCGGCAAGCCGCGCGCCGAACCGTCGATGAAGTTCATGTAGCCAAAGACGTAGCCCATGGCATCAAGCTCGCTGACATGGCTGCACTTCTTGCCGATGACGACCGCCATCTCGGCCTCGCCCTCGAAGATCGTGGCCGGCACGTCAGGCAGCACCATCGTGTCGCCATGTCCGATGATCGCGCCCGGCGATTTGTGGAAGGCATTGATCGGCGCCGGCGCGTTGCGCGTGCCGTCTTCCATGTAGTTGACCGCCATGCAGTCGATCGTGCGCGGGCCCGGCACCGGTGGACGGATGCGGACGCTGGAGACCGGCACCCCGGCGCCGCGCGCGACCGCCGCCTCGAGCCGCGACTTGTAGCTGTCCCAATGTTCGATCAGCCCGTTCATCAAATCGCCCGGGCAGGTTCGTGGGATGTCCTTGACCTCGGCACCGACATCGACCACGGCGTCGCCCTTCAGCACGCCGAGCTTGAAATCATCGAAATAGAGTAACTTCATCGTTCCACCTCTACCCGGCCGGCCTTTCGGGCGGCTACCCTCCCCACGCGGGGTATCAGAAACGTCCGCCGCTACAACAGCGCGCTACCGCGGCAAATTCGTCGTCCCCATCAAGAACTGGTCGATCGCCCGCGCGCACAGCCGCCCCTCGCGGATCGCCCACACCACCAGCGACTGTCCGCGGCGCATGTCGCCGGCAGAGAATACGTTGGGGCGTGAAGTCTGATAGTCCGAGGTGTTGGCGCGGACATTGCCGCGTTGGTCGAGATCGACGCCGAGCGTCTTCAACAAGCCTTCATGCACGGGATGGACGAAGCCCATCGCCAGCAGCACCAGCTCTGCGTCGAGTTCAAATTCGGATCCCTGAAGCGGCTTGAACTTTTCGTCGACCTGCACGCAATGCAGCTTTGCCACCTTGCCGTCGTTGCCCGAGAAGCGCTGCGTCAGCACGGCGTATTCGCGCTTGGCGCCTTCGGCCTGGCTGGAGGAGGTTCGCATCTTCAGCGGCCAGTTCGGCCAGGTCAGGCCCTTGTTCTCGTGCTCGGGCGGCGCCGGCATGATCTCGAGCTGGGTCACCGATTTGGCGCCTTGCCGGAACGAGGTGCCGATGCAGTCGGAGCCGGTATCGCCGCCGCCGATCACGATCACATGCTTGTCGCCGGCGAGGATATCCGCCGCACCGCCCAGGGGCTCGTTGGAGACGCGGCGGTTCTGCTGCGGCAGGAAATCCATGGCGTAATGGATGCCGGCGAGATCGCGGCCGGGGATTGGCAGGTCGCGCGAGGCCTCGGCGCCGCCGGTCAGCGCCAGCGCGTCATAGTCGTTGAGCATCTGGCGCGGATCGATCGCGCCCGGCGAGGTGCCGCCGACGGGACTGCCGTAATGGAAGGTGACGCCCTCGGCCTCCATCTGCGTTACGCGGCGGTCGATGACGTGCTTCTCCATCTTGAAATCGGGAATGCCGTAGCGCAACAGCCCGCCGGCCTTGGCCCAGCGCTCGAACAGATGCACGTCGTGGCCGGCCCGCGCGAGCTGCTGCGCGCAAGCCAAGCCCGCGGGGCCCGAGCCGATCACCGCGACCTTCTTGCCGGTTTTTGCCGAGGGGAGTTCCGGCTTGACCCAGCCATTGTCCCAGGCGCGGTCGACGATGGCGCATTCGATGGTCTTGATGGTGACGGGGTTGTCGTCAATGTTGAGCGTGCAGGAGGCCTCGCACGGCGCCGGGCAGATGCGGCCGGTGAATTCCGGGAAATTATTGGTCGAGTGCAGGTTACGCGAGGCTTCTTCCCAGTTGCCCTGGTAGACCAGATCGTTGAAATCCGGAATCTGGTTGTTGACCGGGCAGCCCGGCGTGCCCGGCGTCACCGCGCCGGTGCCGTGGCAATAGGGAATGCCGCAATTCATGCAGCGCGCGGCCTGGTCGCGGGTGTCCTTCTCGCTCAGCGGGACGACGAATTCACGGAAGTGTTTTACGCGCTCGCCAACCGGTGCGTACTTCCGATCGTGCCGGTCGATCTCCAGAAAGCCTGTAATCTTGCCCATTACTAAACCCGTCGTCCCCGCAGCTCGCTATCGTCTCTTGCCGTCATTGCGAGGAGCGAAGCGACGAAGCAATCCATTGGCAGCCACGCCGGATCTATGGATTGTTTCGCTACGCTCGCAATGACGATACATTACCTCTTGATGTCTCTCACGCCCCGATCGCGATCTTCGGCTCGGCGTCGGCGTTGGCCTTCAATTCCTTCAGCGCGCGGCGGTATTCCACCGGCATCACCTTGCGGAATTTCGGCAGCATGGTCTTCCAGTTGGCGAGGATGTCGGCGGCGCGCTTCGATCCCGTCAGTTTGGCGTGGCGGGTGATCAGGATGTGCAGCCGCTCGATATCGGACTCCAGCAGGTTCTCGAACACGTCGACCTGGCCATGCGCCTCGAGGTCGCCCATCGCGTGATAGGCATTCTCGTTGATCATCTCTTCCGACAGCACCGGCTCGAGCTCGACCATCGCCATGTTGCAGAGTTTAGGGAAATCGCCGGCCTCGTCGAAGACATAGGCGACGCCACCGGACATGCCGGCGGCGAAATTGCGCCCGGTTTTGCCCAGCACCACCACGATGCCGCCGGTCATGTATTCGCAGCAATGATCGCCGGCACCTTCCACGACCGCGACCGCGCCGGAATTACGCACCGCGAAGCGTTCGCCGGCGATGCCGCGAAAATAGCATTCGCCCTCGATCGCGCCGTACATCACGGTGTTTCCGACGATGATGGATTCCTCCGGCACGATGCCGGAATTGCGTGGCGGCTTGACGATGATGCGGCCGCCAGACAGCCCCTTGCCGACATAGTCATTGGCTTCGCCTTCGAGGTCGAAGGTGACCCCGCGCGTCAGCCAGGCGCCGAACGCCTGGCCCGCGGTGCCCTTGAAGCCGACCTGGATGGTGTCGTGCGGCAGGCCGGCATGGCCATAGATCTTCGCAACTGAGCCGGACAGCATCGCGCCGGTGGAGCGGTCGGTGTTGTTGATCTCCGTCTCGATTCTAACCGGCGCGCCGCGATCCAGCGCTGCTTGCGCCTTTTCGATCAGCCGGCGGTCGAGCACGGCCTCCAGATGATGGTTCTGGCTCTGCGAATGATAGATCTTCTGGCCCTTCTCTTCCTTCTGGCGCACGAACAGCTTTGAGAAATCGAGCCCCTTGGCCTTCCAGTGCGCCACCAGCTTCGACTGGTCGAGCATCTGGTTCTGGCCCACCATCTCGTTGAAGCTGCGATAGCCGAGAGCCGCCATGATCTCGCGGACTTCTTCGGCGACGAAGAAGAAGTAGTTGATGACGTGTTCGGGCTGGCCGGTGAAGCGCTTGCGCAGCACGGGATCCTGCGTCGCCACGCCGACCGGGCAGGTGTTGAGATGGCACTTGCGCATCATGATGCAGCCGGCCGCGATCAGGGGCGCGGTGGCGAAGCCGAACTCGTCGGCGCCGAGCAACGCGCCGATCACGACGTCGCGTCCGGTGCGGAAGCCGCCGTCGACCTGCACCACGATGCGGCTGCGCAGCCGCTCGCGCACCAGGGTCTGGTGGGTTTCGGCAAGCCCGATCTCCCAGGGCGATCCGGCATGCTTGATCGACGTCAACGGCGAGGCGCCGGTGCCGCCCTCGAAGCCCGCGATGGTGACGTGGTCGGCGCGCGCTTTGGCAACGCCGGCGGCCACCGTGCCGACGCCGATCTCGGAGACGAGCTTGACGGAAACCTGGCCGTCCGGATTGACGTTTTTGAGGTCATAGATCAGCTGCGCCAGATCCTCGATCGAATAGATGTCGTGATGCGGCGGCGGCG
>Ga0209483_1001931_pt1 | contig 15066 bp, 10 predicted proteins | sample NGEPerA_FD_184508 | JGI IMG/M metagenome (GOLD analysis project Ga0209483, IMG submission 184508) | Arctic peat soil microbial communities from the Barrow Environmental Observatory site, Barrow, Alaska, USA - NGEE PermafrostL2-A... | ecosystem: Environmental > Terrestrial > Soil > Wetlands >... | reverse complement strand
GACCTGGCGCGAATCACCAGGCGCAAGGATACGCTCAGCAGCCAATCCCAATTGGGCCGCTTGAGCGTCATCAGCACCGGCGAAATGGCCATCTCCCCCGAACGCGATTTGCGTCCGCGCATAGCATTCACCAGATCCGCGTGTCCCTCCAGGCGCAGCGGCCCGGCCCCGGCTCCTCGCTCTACCTCATCACCAGCGCCACCGCCGGTGAAGGGAAAACCACCCTCAGCATGTCGCTGGGTCTCTCGTTTGCCGCTTCCGGCGTTCGCACCCTGGTCATAGACGGCGATCTCATTGGCCGAAAACTCACCGACACCCTCCAGGCCCGTGACATGGAAGGGCTCAACGAAGCGATCGAAACCGGCAGCCTGCGCCAGCGGGTTCGCAAGACCGACGCCGGCTTGTTTGTGCTTCCCGCCGGCAAGGCCGCCGGCCGCCACGCCTGCGCCCTGCATCCGCCGGGCGTCAAGGCCTTGCTCGCCGAGGCGCGCAAATATTTCGACATGATCTTTATCGATACCGGCCCGATTCTCGGCAGCCTGGAAGCCTCCGTCTTCTCCCAGGAATCAGACGGCGTCATCTTCGCCATCTCCCGCGGCCAGGAACGCCAAATCGTCGAACAAGCCATGCGCCGCCTCCGCTCCCTGGGCGTCTCCATCGTCGGCTGCATCTTCAATCGCGCCAAACCCGAAGATTTCAACCGCTCCCCCTACGGCTCCAGTTCCCTGTCCTCCAGCACCGAACCCGCCGGCACCGCGCTGGCCCAGGCGGGACATCGCCTGACAAGATTCGGCGCCTTGGTGCAAGCCGTCGCCGCGGGGATTCCGATAACGCAGAACTAGCCGGAATCGTTGCCCACCCACCATACGCAAACCCGCCACTGTTTCATGGAGAATTCACCACGAAGCCACGAAGCCACGAAGCGAATCCAATCCATGGCCAAACATGGAGCGAGCCGCCCCGAAAGCCGGAGGATTCACCGCAGAGACGCAGAGGCGCGGAGAATAAAAGACTTAACACAAAGGCACCAAGCCACGAAGCGGATCAGCTCCTGGCCAAACCAGGGGCGAGCCGCCCCGGCAGAAAGCCAGAGGATTCACCGCAGAGACGCAGAGAACGCTGAGAAGAAAAGAATCTAACCACGAAGGCACAAAGGCACCAAGCCACGAAGCGGATCAATTCCTGGCCAAGCAAGGGGGCGAGCCGCCCCCGGATCAGTTATAAGTTATCGGCCGTCCATTGCTTATGATTTTGTAGTAGAACGGGGCGGCTCGCCCCCAACGGCCAATTGGAATGTCTCCGCGTACTCTGCGCCTCTGCGGTGAAGCCTCCCTCCGCTTTGTACCTTCGTGTCTTCGTGGTTAACCTTCTTCCCGGGCGGCTCGCCCTCTTCTGCCCCAAAAACGGTCTTCTCTGCGCCTCTGCGGTGAATCCCTCCCCCCGCTTTGTGTCTTCGTGTCTTCGTGGTTAACCTTCTTCTCTGACCATTCGGATTTCGGCATTCGGATTTCGGATTTCCGGTCGCACCGGCGAACCCTCCCCCTCCCTCCGCCGTAAGGTGACTGACTGGGGCGACCAACGCCGGGGCGTTTGTGTTGGCGGGGGATGTGGGGTCGTATACACTCACCCTTCGCCTTTTTATTTCGGTTGAATCTGGTAGGTTTTTGGCTCATGGATAGCACGAGTTACGCATCCCCCTCCCTCGCAACCGCGGCGCCGCCGGCCGCAACCGAGCAGGCCGCGCCTGAGCTCTCCCTCACCTACATCCGTCCCGCCAGCGGCTGGCAACTCATTAACGTCCGCGAACTCTGGCAATACCACGAACTGCTCTTCTTCCTCACATGGCGCGATGTAAAAGTACGCTACAAGCAAACGCTGCTGGGCGCGGCATGGGCGATTTTGCAGCCGGTCCTGATGATGATAGTCTTCACCATCTTCTTTGGACGCATGGCCAAAGTCCCCACCGGCAACCTTCCCTATCCGCTCTTCGTCTTTGCCGGCCTGCTCCCCTGGACGTTTTTCTCGACCGCCATCGCCAACGCCGGCAACAGCGTCGTCGGGTCCGAACGCCTCATCACCAAAATCTACTTCCCTCGCCTGGCCATCCCCCTGGCGGCTGTCGGAGCCGCGATCGTCGATTTTGCAATCGCATTCCTTGTCTTGATCGTGCTGATGGGCTATTACGCCATGAAAGGCGCGCCCATCCACCTTACCACCAACATTCTGCTCGTCCCCGTCATTTTCGCCCTGATCACGCTGGCCGCCGTCGGCGTCGGCACGCTGCTGGCCGCCCTCAATGTCGCCTACCGCGATTTTAAGTACGTGCTCCCGTTCATGGTGCAGCTCTGGCTCTTCGCCACGCCCACCGTCTACATGCAGCCCGACGCCAGCGCCAGCGCACGAATGCAATTCGCGCTGGCGATCAACCCCCTGGCCGGCCTGATCGCCTCCTTCCGCGCCGCCGTCCTGGGCGGCCCGGTCCCCTGGAATCACCTGGCACTCTCCGCCCTCAGCGTAGCCATCCTCTTCCTCGTCGGCTGCCTCTACTTCCGAAAAGTCGAAGACAGCTTCGCGGATATTATTTGATCAGCCAACAATGCACTCCGGCATCGCCATAGACAATCTCAACCCCGCCTACGTAGAATCGTTCCCGGCCCTGCGCGGCTCGCGCCAACCGCTCGACTGCGGCGCCGTCGATGCCGCGCCCGCCTCAACACACCGGCTAGGCTTCGCGCTGTTTATCCTTGTCAACGCCGTGCTATTCGTTCGGCCGGCGGAAATCGTCCCTGGCTGGGAAAACCTCCCGATTTACGAGATCCTGATCCTTGGTTGCCTGCTCGCTTCCCTGCCGGTTGTCCTGCCGAAACTGGCTTGGTCCTCGCTCCGCGAAAACCCAATAACCGTGTGCGTGCTCGGCCTGCTTGTGGCGGTCTTCGTGTCCAACGCCGCTCACGGCGATCTCTGGTCCGCTCGCATGGGCGCGATGGAGTTTTCCAAAGTCGTAATTTACTATCTCCTTCTGGTCGGTCTGATCGATTCGCCTGCCCGCCTTCGCACTTTTCTTCTGGTAATCGCCGGCTTCATCTTCTGCACTGCAATCCTGTCGTTACTCAATCACCACGGTACGATCGACCTGCCATCGCTCTCGGAGCTCAGGGAAGGCTATGGTGAAGATTCAGTCACTGGCGAAACTCACTATATCTACCGCCTGCGCGCGATGGGAATCTTCAACGATCCCAACGACTTCGCCCTCATCCTCAACACCGCCATATTCATCGCCCTCCACTGGGTGCTCATGCAAAAACGCTGGCTGCTTAAGCTCGCGTGGGCGCTCCCAATTGCCTTGCTGGTCTATGCTCTCACCCTTACCCAGTCCCGCGGCGGATTCCTGTCACTTCTAGCCGGCCTGGTCGTCCTGCTCTTCCTCCACATTCGTTGGAAACGAGCGATCTTCGTCTGCGCCCTCCTCCTTCCCGCAATGTTGCTGGCATTCGGCGGACGCCTCACCAATATCGACGTAGAGAACAGCAACGATACCGCGCAAGGCCGCGTTCTCCTCTGGCGCGATAGCCTCGAATTATTTCATCATGTCCCATTATTCGGAATTGGCCAGGGCAATCTGGCGGACGAAATCGGCCATGTCGCACACAACTCTTACGTTCATGGCTACGCCGAGATGGGCTTCTTCGGCGGAACGTTTTTCGTCGGCGCGTTCTATCTGGCCGCGACCGCCATCGGGAAATTGCGACCCGTCGCGCTCCCGTGGCTCCCGGACGATCTGCGGTCGCTCCGATTGTGCCTGCTTCCAGTGCTCGCTTCGTACATGATGGGGCTCCATTCGCTCTCCAGAACCTATGGGAATGCGACCTATATGATTTTCGGACTGCTGGCCGCTTTCATGACTTTGGTCGCCGCTGCCGGAATCCAAACGCCGACGTTAAATCCCCGCCTGGCGCGAAGGGTCGTGGTCGCAAGTGTCGGTTGCGTCCTTTACTTTGAGGTTTTTGTTCGAGTGTTTGCGCATTGACCTCCTCTATTGCTTTGCCATGAAACCCGCCATCAAGATCCAAAACATCGCCAAGAGCTATCGCATCAGCCATACAGCCGAGCGCGGGGGCTATAAGACGCTTCGAGAAAGCATCGCCGCCATCTCAAGCTCGCCATTCCGCCGGCTGAAGGGTGAGCCACGCGACAAGATGGAGGAATTCTGGGCGTTGGAAGATATCAGCTTTGATGTGCAGCCTGGGGAGGTCGTCGGCATCATCGGCCGAAATGGCGCGGGCAAATCGACTCTGCTGAAAATCCTTAGTCGTATCGCCAAACCTACGAGCGGTGAGGTACAGATACGAGGGCGAATCGGCAGTCTGCTTGAAGTGGGAACCGGCTTTCACCCGGAACTCACGGGACGGGAAAACATCTATCTCAACGGCAGCATTCTTGGCATGAGCCGGCAGGAAATCAGCGGACAATTCGACAACATCGTTCAATTTGCCGAGGTAGAACGCTTTCTCGATACGCCGGTGAAACGGTATTCAAGCGGCATGTATGTCCGGCTCGCCTTTGCTGTCGCAGCCCACCTCAATCCGGAAATTCTGCTGGTGGATGAGGTGCTCGCGGTTGGTGACATAGCATTTCAGAACAAGTGCCTGGCTCGGATGGAACACGTTGCGAAAGAAGGTCGGACTATCCTCTTCGTGAGCCATAACATGGCAGCCGTCCAATCGCTTTGCAGCAGGGCGATTCTGATATCTGGCGGCCGGATTCAGAATTCCGGGGAGACTGCCGACGTTATTTCCCGCTTTATCGGCGGCCTCTCTGCGAATTCGCAAGACGCATCATTGAGCGCCATTGAGCTTCGAGGGCACCAGAATCGACGGAGAGGATCGAAAGAGATTCTGTGCACGCTTAGAATCAACACCCCCAGCGACCCTGGCCACGCGGTTCCGGTGGGCTCTGCGGTGAAATTCGCGATCGGTTTTTCAACATCGGAGCCGATCCCCGGTGCTGCGATCGCGGTGATCGTGTGCGCCCGCGATGGCCAGCGGATCGCCATTTTCCACAGCCGTATTCATTCTCGCGTTGAGCTCTGGAAGCAGTCGTCAGGTGTTGCATTCTGCGACGTACCCGAACTCCCGTTGCTTCCCGGCACCTATCGAATCGATCTGGCAGTCGCTACAAACGATGATGCGATTGATTACATCGAACAAGCCTCACTGTTGACGGTTGTACCATCCGATTATTTCGGGACCGGTGAGCTACCTACCACGAGGCAGGGAATGGTCGCGCTTAAGTGTTCTTGGGCGATCCTTGACTGATGACCGAAAGACCGGTGCGGAATGCGGTATCTTGTAGATGGATGCTACGGCGATGGCAATGTCGGCGACGAGGCGTTGCTACGCGCAGTCATTGTGCTACTGCGGCGCGCAGACGCGGATGCAAAAATCGAAGCTCTCTCGTCGAGCCCCTCAGCGACCACCTCAGCGCATGGCATTCGTGCCATTCACAGGGCCGAACCCTTGGCGTGGACGATTTATGGCGCGCTGCTGAAGGCACAATTGTGGCGCGTCATTCGTGCGATAATGCGATGCGACTGCTTCATTCTGGGCGGCGGCGAGTTGTTCCGCGATGATGTCGGAATCGTGGCACTGTTGGAGATGTTTTACCCATTGTTTCTGGCAAGATTGCTGGGCAAGCCTGTGATTTCGCTCGGAGTAGGGGCGCAGGAACCCACGACATCGTGCGGACGTTGGCTGATCACACGGGCCCTATTCGCATGCGACACGATTGTGTTTCGAGATGCGCGGAGCGTTGACATCGCCGAGAATCTCACTTGGGGCCAGCGTCGCTTCGTTTCTGCCGCAGACGTTGTCTTCACCCTTGCGCGGGAACCCCGCGCGCCGGTTGCTCGCGTAAATAGCGGACAAGATCATGTAACAATCGCGATTGCGCTTAAGGGAATCGGTGACCGCTTTATGGGTGCAGAAGGCCGAGCGAGACTGGTGCAAGCAATTCAAGACGCGATTGTTTCGCTATCGAAATCCCGGGCAATTTCAGTCGTCGCTCTTGCGTTCGGTGAGGATGACGTCCACCCTACTGTTTCGCTATCTAAATCATTATCGCAGCACGGGATTAATTGCAATGTGAATTCTTCCCTTGATTTGGACAACCTTGCCAACGCAATTCGGGGAGTAGACTGCATGATTGCAATGCCGCTGCACGCGTCGATCTTCGCAATGTCGTCCGGGGTGCCGTCAATCGGCCTCGCGTACGATCTCAAAGTGGAGAAGCTCTACCGGCAAGCTCGATTGGAACCTTTCTGCTTCAACGCTGCTCACGTTGACGCCGCCCAGCTTCATAGTGCTTTGTGCAAAATCCTCACGGACCATCACAACGTGACTTTGGATTTGGGGCGGTACGTAGCCACGGAGCAACGAAAGACACTAGCGCTTGTCAGCGACGCGCTATCCGATGCGCGCCGTCGGATGTCGGCCGGATCGCAATCTGGAAGCGGTGAACTCAAGGGATGCGCCCGATAAAAGTCTGCAAGTATTCCGGGGTCGAAGTGACTATCTCAATCAGCCCATCAGCAGTCCTGGCGCCCGTTCCGTCCCGAGACACTCGGAACGCAGGCGATTCAGCGGCATCCCTGTCGCCGAACCGACGATACGACACCCTCGACCTCTGGCGCGGAGTAGCGTGTATCTTCATCGTTATCTATCACACCACGTCCGTGAGTGCAGCCGCAACTTTACGCAGCCCTGTTCGTCATCTGGGCTTCGCGAGTGGCGTCCTCGCCGTAACGAGATGGATGTCGGTCGGCGTTCCAATGTTCTTCGTGATTAGTGGCTATTGTATCTCTGCTACAGCGGCCGTCTCCAAACATACGCGACGTCCTATTTCGGAGTATTTCAGACGTCGTTTCCGCCGCATCTTTCCACCATATTGGTGCGCGATACTTGTGCAGCTTGCACTCATTGTCCTTATTGACAGCCTGCTCATGCCGGGCTCGCTTAGCCGAAGCGCGAAACCGCTTGCGCGAGCGTCGGATCTTTCAGGGTGGCAATGGATTGGCAATCTCACGCTCACGGAAATTTGGCGGTGGCATGTTGCTGGCCACGAAAAACTTTTCCTTGGGCAGTCTTGGACGCTCTGCTATGAGGAGCAGTTCTATGCCGTTACGGGCTTAATTCTTTTGCTTTGTCCCCGACGATTCTTCGCGGCGGCTTTGTTTGTAAGCGGATTGGTCGTCCTCGCAAGCCACGGTGCGCCTCGATGGGGCTATTCATTGGATGGGCTGTTCTTGGACGGCAGTTGGCTCATGTTTGCAGCAGGTGTCACGGTGTATTTCGCCATCAACCGCAGTAGAGCCGGCAAGCCAGTTCTTGAGTATTGTGTCCTGGGGTCGCTGTTCGCATTTTCTTTGAGAGCACACAACAGCGACCTTAGCGCAGCGGTAATTTTTGCGATTTTAATCCTTATTCTGCATAGATGGGACCGAAAAACCGTAGAGTTCAAGATGGCGACGCCGCTGCGCGTCTGTGGACTTATGTGTTATAGTTTATATCTTACGCATGCTCCGATCGTTCGGGGGCTAAGCCAATGGTTTTATTGGAAAGGTATGACGAGCGCTTGGCAAACACTCGCAATTACGCTACCGCTAAGTGCTTCAATGGCGTTGATAGCAGGGTGGGTATTTTACTGGGGTGTGGAGAGGCACTTTGTAAACTCCCGCGGGAGGATCAGCGGGCCAGGCAAGGATTCGATGCCGGTGATATCTCCGGTTTCGGTAGCAGGGTCGGCTTAGCATGAACACGGACCGCGTTAGTGTGGTAATTCCAGCATACCGCGCTGGCGGAACAATTAGACGCGCCATTGACAGCGTGCTCGCTCAGTCATATTCGGCCGTCGAGGTGATCATAATTGACGACGGGGATCGGGATGATATTTCACGCGTACTTGGAGACTATCCTTCGAAGGTTTCACTTATTCGGAAAACGAACGGGGGGGCCGCGAGCGCCCGAAATGCAGGCCTCGACGTGGCAAAGGGCGATGTCATCGCATTCTTGGACGCTGACGATTATTGGGAGCCGCAGAAACTGATGCGGCATCTGGATATTCTGAATCGCTACAAGGAAGTTGGGCTAACGTGCAGCCGCTACCATGTTGAATCGCCGACTGGCCGCCGGATGGCTACGATGCCGGCTGTTGGCACAATTTACGACACTGTACTGACGCTTGCAGGAGAAGCAGCGTTTTCACTTGCCACGCAAACTTCCACGATCACAGTGGTCGCTCGGAGGACGACAATTGGCGCGCATCGTTTTCCGGAGCGCCTCAAAACAGGAGAGGACCGTCACTTGTGGATGCGACTCATCTCAAGTGTGCCGGTCTACTTTCTGAGTGAGCCGCTGGCGACCGCAGTCGAGGAGCCAGAATCGCTCTCGCGATCGGACGTGGTGGGGGATTGTGTCAATATGCTTCGCGTAATCAGGGAATTCCGCGATGCTATTGGATCCGATGGCGTCCGCAAGTGGGAGGCGATAACTTATCGCAGGTGGGCGGGTGCGTGCTTAGCCGGCGGCATGTCCGTTGCCGCATTCCGAGGCGCCCTATTGCGGTTGTGCCGCGAGCCCACTTCGCCTGAGGGCTGGTGGATCCTCACAAAGAGTGTCTTGCAGGCAGTCGGTGGCAATGTTGTAACGCGAAGGTCAGTTGTGCCCCTAAATAGCGAGATCGACTCTGAGGGCGTTGGATAGGGAAAGGGCTTTGGAATGTCAACAACGATTAGATGGCCCGAAAACAAAAGATTCGCTTTTACGGTTTTTGACGACACCGATAGGACCAGCCTTCAGAACGGCCCACCGATTTATGAGTTCCTGCATGGCCTAGGCATGCGCACCACCAAATCGGTTTGGCCGCTGGCCGGTTCGGAAAATCCAATCGTAGGAGGGATGACCTGCGAGGATAACGGATACGTTGATTGGGTTAAGTCATTGCAGGGCAAGGGATTTGAAATTGCGCTACATAACGTGACGTACCACACGTCCACACGGGAACGAACCATCCAGGGGATTGACCGGTTCCGCGACCATTTCGGTCATGATCCATGCTCGCTGGCCAACCACGTAGGCTGCCGGGAAGGGGTGCACTGGGGAAGCGATCGGCTGTCCGGCGTGAGCCGCCTCATGTATAAGATACTCGCCGGCGGCTTGCGCGGCGACGATTGCAGCGGCCATGTGCCCGGGGATCCGCTGTTCTGGGGGGATGTCTGCCATAAGCGCATTAAATACGTGAGAAACTTCGTCTTCCCGGAAATCAATACGCTAAAGGCGTGTCCGTATATGCCGTACCACGATCCCCGCAGACCGCTTGTTCGCTACTGGTTCGCGGGATCGAGAGGCGAGGACGTGGACGCGTTTAATCATACGATCCGCGAAGAAAATCAGGATAGGCTGGAGGAAGAGGGAGGCGCGTGTATTATGTACACGCACTTCGGAAAGCGTTTCTTTGTTGACGGGCGGCTGAATTCAACTTTTGAGGCCCTGATGGAGCGATTGAGCCGCAAGAATGGCTGGTTTGTTCCCGTAGCCACTCTCCTGGATCATCTGCTCGCCCAGAATGGGGAGCATCAAATCACCCATTCGGAACGCGCGAAGCTGGAACGACGGTGGATTTGGCAGAAGCTGCGCGAGCGGGTCGGGTCTTAGGCGATCGATCCGCCGCCGCGCATTATGTTGGAGCATCAGCCATGGAAGCATCTCATGAACTACTTGCCCGCGAACAGCGCTTCTTCGATGAAGAGGCGGCCGAATTATCCGCGGAAGAGCTCTCGGTGCCGGACGCCTCGCAGGTCGCCCGGTATCAGTTCGCCTCCGATTCCCCGCGGAATCTGTCAAAGGACGCGCTCTTCGCGCGGCTGCTCCCGCTCAACGGCAAAAAAGTGCTTGACTACGGATGCGGCCAGGGCGAGAATGCATGCCTCCTCGCGGCCTGCGGCGCCGATGTCTCCGCGTTCGATCTCTCGCCGCGTTCCGTCGAGCAGGCGCGCATGCGCGCGGTGCTTCACCACCTCGACGATCGAATCGATTTCCGGGTTTGCGCCGCCGGCCAGACCGCATACCCGGACGACTTTTTTGATGTCGTGACGGGATTTGCGATCCTACATCACCTGCACACGGTTCTGCCGATGGTTTTTGAAGAAATCCACCGGGTGTTGAAACCCGGCGGCGTGGCCGCGTTCATCGAGCCGGTTGCAAACAGCCCGATGTTGCGGTTCCTGCGCCGCATCACGCCAATCCCCTGTTATGCCACCCCCGACGAGCGCCAGCTCACCTACCATGATTTTGAACCGCTGCGTCGGTCTTTCTCCGGCATTGAGTTCCTTCACTTTGATTTCGTTGGAAGGCTGCGGCGCTTTGCAGGTTTGCGGCAGGTCAGGGCGTTTCGCCGAATTGATTACGGACTTGAACGGGCCCTTCCATTTCTCAGGCGATACTACGGAACGGTTGTCGTCTTCGCGATGGTGGAGGAAAAAATGGCCCTTGATCAGTCACATGCGAGCGCCGCGCGGGCAGAGTCATCAAGCCAAACCCGCGACTCCACACAGCGTGATACCGAACCGTCGACCGCTGGCGGACGCTACGTCCTATTGGATCCGGCGCAAGCCCGACTTAAAGCTGGATGGTTGGAGTCCGTTCAGCGCGAACCCAAATGCAGCGTTTTTCTGCATCCTCAATTGGACTCCGAGCCAGGCAGCGGCTATCGGGTCCTTGCGAACGGGGAGTTGGCCCAAGACCACGCCAGGACGTGTGTTTACGGCGTACTGGCGCCGAAAGTGGTGCGGCTTAAGTTGCTACCCGGCCTGCGGTTCACCGCCAAGCTCAAGGGGTATCGCCTTGTCGGGAACCAATTCATTGGAGACCCTACAGGAGATGATTTGAGCGCCATGGTCGAAGCGATCACGCAGCCCGTGCGGCGCGCCCAATGCGACTGCATCCTGTTCGAAGACATCGAAATGGATTCGCCCCTGCACACAGCGATTTGCCAGCACGCTTCGAGTCGTCGCAATCTACGGCTGCATTATCCCGCCAAGCCTCAGCCCCACTGGTGGATCGAGTTTCCGGAAAGGCCGGAGGACTATTGGAAGAAGTTTTCCAAGAAGTCGCGATATAATTTGAGAGCGGCGGCGAAGAAGCTCGATCACACGCTGCACCGCTTCACCACCGCGAAGGATGCATTAAAGTTTCTGGAACTCGCCCATCGGGTTTCAAAAGCGAGTTGGCAGGCAAGGCGGATCGGCCTGCGAATCACGAACTCCGCCCGGGAGAAGCGGTGGTACCAGCAAGTCGCCGAGATCGGCGCACTTCGTTCGTATGTGCTTGAGCACAAGGGCAATCCCGTTGCATTCGTGGTCGGCCTACAATGGAAAGAAACGTTTTCTTATGAGGAAGTTGGGTATGATTCCGCGTTCGCCGATCGCTCGCCAGGTACCGTATTATTGTTTCGGCTGATCGAGGACCTCATCGCAATTGATACTCCCAAATCCCTTGACTTTGGTTTCGGCGATGGGGAATATAAGAGAGTATTTGGAACGCGGCAGACGCAGAGTGGACCGATTGCCGCGATGGGTGGGCATTTCCGGCCGAGAGTCGTTGTTCAATTTGCGAAAGTCGGGACTACTCTGCGGACCTACGTTGATAATTCTCTCAGCCATTTGGGAATGAGATCGACTCTGCGGCAACTTTATCGACGATAATCGGAGTCAACCATATTGCGTTTTGGCACCCTGAGCGCTCGTGGGAAAATCTTTTGCAAGCGCTTCACGCGGCCTGCTTCAGTTCGGCTCACTCAGATTTGTATGACGCCAAGCGTGCTCGCGGAGAAGCGAAGTATACTGCTCATGGTAATCGCGTACCATGTTCCGCACATCAAAATTGGCAATAACGTGCGATTGCGCATTATGACCCAGGTTGGTGCGCAAATCGGAATCCAACAGTACATGTTGCAGCGCGCTCGCGGTACCCTCCACGCTGCCGAACTCGATCAGCAATCCCGTTCGGCCGTGCTCGATCATCTCGGGCAGGCCCCCAACCCTCGTTGCAATGACCGGCACTCCGGCGGCCCAAGCCTCCAGGACGGAGAGTGGCATTCCCTCCGAACGGCTGGTAAGGATAAAAACGTCCATAAGCTGGAAGTATCGTTGCGGCTCACTTTGATATCCGACGAAATGAACACAGAAACCGATTGCGAGCTTATCCACCAACTGCTGCAAGGCGTGTCGGGCGGGTCCATCACCGACAATAATTAGACGTGCCGTCGGGACGAAGCGCCGCAGCAACGCGAACGCCTGGATAAGAATGTCTTGCCGCTTGACTTCATTGAGGCGCCCCACCGTGCCAATTACAAGGGCGTCACTCGGAATTCCAAGGACATCGCGCAGGTGGCCGCTGCGCGCGTCCCGTCGTTGGTATAGCGCCGTGCGTATGCCGTTCCGAATCACATGGATTTTCTCGAAGGGCACAATTCGGTACTTTCGTACGGAATCGGCGATATCTCGCGATACGCAAAAGAAACGATCGGCATTGCGCGCTGCAAGCCTCCCAAGCACCCGCCGGCGCAACCCCGCGGTGAAATGTTTCCCATGTTCCGTGTGGACGATGCCGCGGACCCCCTGTTTTCGAGCGGCCGGCCCGGCATAGAACAGCGCCCCGATTTGGTGAGAATGGATGATGTCCGGCGCGAGCTCTCGGAATATCGATCGAAGTCGCTTGGTTGTTGTGAAGCTGATTCCTGGGCGCTTTCCAGCGGACAACACCGGAACACCCAGTTTCCGCGCCTCGGTAGCAAGAGCTCCAGGCCGTTCTATACATACAATTGCGCTTACGATGCCACGCTCGTGACCCTCTCGGACAAGGTCAACGACAACTCGCTCCAATCCGCCGACATCAAGCGACAGCACGACATGCGCGACCAGTAGGTTGCCTTGCCTGCTGGACAACTCCGATCTCACACTCTGCATTGGTTGCCTTATAGCGGTCATCCCTTTACATGTCAAACGCCGCTACCCACCCCAAACAGGCCCTTGGCTGGTGACGGTAATGTTCTCTACCCCAGCACCCAGCGCCTCAGTCGGAGTTGGCGTGGCGTTTGGGTCAGGCGAGAATCCAACGGCCCCGCCTGCGGACTGCATTCCCTTCTGCAACACAACTACCGCCGTGCCCCGCGTTGGATCGCGCAGGGTGATTGTAAAACTGCTCGCGTCTTCCGCCATAGTGGCTGTAAGACCCTGAGCGCCCGCTGCCGTCGCCTGCATGACGTTGACCAGGTAGCTTTGTGGTGAGCCGCTGGTCGCCTCCTCCAGGCGGTACTGATAATCGGTGCCGGCATTGAGGCTGCTGAGCCCTTGCGTTTCGTTCACGACCCGCATCGTGGGAGCCGATTGGCCCTGCGGCGTCAGGGCGGTCAACGTAAGCTGCTCGGAGCCCGCTATACCCACTGCTGAATTTCCGGTGATCGTGGGGTTGTTCGGGAAATGTAATAAGAACGCTTTTTCCACTTGTGACGCGTCAGTCGTTCCGACGGTGTTTGATTCCAGTCGGTCCAGCGATATCAATGCGTTCAGCGGGCGAATATAAAGAAAATCGCGCACTACGTTTCCCGCATATGGATTATCGTCCCGGCTGGGATAGGGGGACTTGCTGGCGCGGTATGCCTGGGATAGATCAACGGAAGAAAAGGAATAGAGGGGGTTGCTCTCAACCCGCGTAACGCGCGCCGGCCCATCTACATAGGCGTTGGCCTGCCCGATTCCACCAATCAACACCGCGTTATGAGCCACCGTTGCCGATGCGTCGATTGTCCCATTACCGCCGTAATTGGCGATCGGCGTTGAATAACCGGTACTTTCCTTTGTCACCCACGATCCTCCAGCCCATATCTGGAAGCTCCCGGCGTCGAGGTGTTCATGGTCGGCGGTGCGACTTCCGAGCTGGAAATACGTCTCCATCGCCGATGGGTCCCAGCCGCTCTTGGCATATAGGTATCCCGGGCCTGGCGCGTAATAATCAAGCGGCAGCGCCGAAAAGCTCTGCGCTGGTCCTCCGGGATCCGTCGCGGCGACATACAACCCCTGACCAAGGGAGTCGGTTTGCACCGCCGCGCCGGCACCGGTAACGTTCAGCCACTGCCTGGCGTATTCTGCTGTCGGAGTGCCCGCATATTCCTGGGCCATTTGCGTCATGAAGAAGCCATAATATTCGTCAGCCGCCGGTGGATATCCCGTACCGAACTCATCATCTCCGGAAGGCATAAGCTGGTAGGCTGGCGGGTCGCCGGCAATATCCGTACTTGGGCCCGGAGTCGTGCCGTAAATCAGATTATAGACCGCTTCTTTATAAAAATTGGTCTTTGAATACAGGTCTTGGCCAAGCAATGCCGCCGTCGCAAAAGGGACCGTGGAATACTCCAATAGATAGCGTCCGTATTCTGACCCCTCTACGGCAACCCCTCCTCGGCCGGTTGATGCGGCCCACGGCACAAAGCTATTCTCGTATCTGGTCACTAGCGCATCATTTATGAAGGCCTGTGCGTCGACTGTGTCCTCATAGTAGGTGGCGATTCCCCAGTTCAACTCGTTGCGCAGATATCCCCAAAAATAGTTATTCGACGGCATCGTCGGACCACCCCAAGACTTCCTCATGATCGTATACACATATCCATTGTACCTCGCGATGAAGGTACTCTGTTGGGCCGCCGTCATTTGATCGTGACACCAATCGAAAACCACTGGCACCCAATCGTTCCAACGGTAGTCATTGCTCGCAGCAGCGCTATCCAGCTCGCTCTGGCGTATGGTGAAATTCATAAGCGAATTAATCGCGTTCTGGGCATATGCCGTATTTCCTGTAAGTACGTAAGCAAGCGCATTGTTCATTGGGTCATTTGCACGCGGCGTGAACGGATTTGCGGCATACCAGACCTTGGCTTGCTGTAGTCTGGCGGGGGTCCACCAGAGCCGCGCGTGAGCCACGGGGATCGTCAAGCCATCGTATGTGGGCGGCGGTAAAG
>Ga0209483_1001930_pt1 | contig 15077 bp, 15 predicted proteins | sample NGEPerA_FD_184508 | JGI IMG/M metagenome (GOLD analysis project Ga0209483, IMG submission 184508) | Arctic peat soil microbial communities from the Barrow Environmental Observatory site, Barrow, Alaska, USA - NGEE PermafrostL2-A... | ecosystem: Environmental > Terrestrial > Soil > Wetlands >... | reverse complement strand
CTCGACCGTGCCAGGAGCAGGCTCCTTCTTTTCGTCGGCTGCCCCGAGATCGATCCAGCCCCCCTCGGCCCGCAGCCATTCGTGAAGATCGTCAATCGCCCGGGCGTCGTAGCGGAGTGTCGTCGATCCTACCTGGCAGATCAGGACCGGAGGGGCCGTCTCGTCGTCGCGATAGATCGTGTACGAGGACGTCCCCGGGGGAGTACGCAGCTCCCAGGGATCAGCTTTTGTTCCTTCGGCCATCAGATGGCTCCTCTCTCAATTGCCGTGCGAAAGTGCGGCAGGAGCGTCTCCCATCCGACTCGGTTGCGGTCTCGCCAGTTCTCGGCGCCTACGCCGAGGTGGTCCCAGCCGTAATGCTCGATCACGATGCGGGTAGTCGTCGGTCCGAGTTCCTCGAAGCGGATCTGTACATCTGTTGCAGCACCTCGATCGCGTCCGAGATGCCATCGATAGGCAAAGCCTCGCGGCGGTTCCCAGAGCGTGATCTCACCCCAGTCGTGCTCGGTGCCGTCAGGTGATCGCTCGTACATTCGACCGCCGACGCGCGGCTCGAGAACGATCGTCTCGGGATTGCCGGAGACCGAGTGGTCCGCGGGCCACCACGTCGCGATGCGAGTCGTCCACACCTCAAAGGCGTGATCGGAGACACAGCGAACTTCGAAAGCGACATGGAGTGGTTCGGTCATTCGAGCGGCTTTGGCGTGGTGTTCTCGGCAACGAGGCGAAAACGCGCGGCTGCTTCACCCCAGACCCGCTCGAGATATGACTGAACCGTGGTGAGCCCCGCGCTCTCGAGGTGGTAGATGTGGCGCGTGCCGAGTGCCCGTTCGCTAACGAGGCCTGCATCCTTTAGCAGGCGCAGGTGACGCGAGACCGCTGGCCGGCTGATCGGCAGCGCTGCGGCGATCTCGTGGACGGGAAGGTCGCCGGAGGCCAGGGTGCGCAGGATCTCGCGTCGGTTGGGGTCCCCGAGCGCTTCGAAGGGATCACTTGTCGCACTTACTGAGGGCACGTCGTCAGCTCCATCGGAGCCGCAGCTGGCGCTGTGGCTAGGTAACTCGGCGGTTACCGTAACAGTTGAGTTACCTAATCGGCAAATGGCCTTCGGGCCGGCCGCTGGTGCTCGTCTACGAGGTTGCGGTGAAGACCTGAACTGCGAGTGGCGCGTCATATCTTCCGTCAGGTCGTGCAAACTGCACGAGGTGCGCGGCTACCGCCTCGCGAGCGGCGGCTAGGCGATCCTCGGTTACGCCGAGGAAAACGAGCTGGTCCTCGTCCACTATCGCGTCCGGCCCGACAATTGCGACCAGATCGAGTGCGGTGTGCCCAATATCGTGGAATCCGGCATCCTGAAGAATCCCTTTTGTGTAGGTGGGATCACCGAGGCTGAACGGCCCGGTCGCGCTCGCGCCCGGCGCTGGTGGTGGAGGTGGCGGCACGAACGGCGCGAGGGCGCGACTCAGATGCCATCTGTTGTTCTTGGCGACCTGCCAACAGGCAAAGCCGAGTCGGCCTCCTTCGCGCAGGTGTCCTCGAATGTTCTGAAACGCCGCTCGAGGGGATTCAAAAAACATCACCCCGAACTGGCTGAGTGCAACATCGAACGGGGCGCCCGGGATCTTCTCCTCCTGGACGTCGGCGACGACAAAGCGGATGTTCGTAGCGTCCTCGTCCTGCGCACGGCGGGTGGAGAAAGCGACGAGTGGGGCAGAGATATCCGCTCCGACGACCTCGCCCGTGGTGCCTACGAGCTTTGCGGCTTCGAGTGCCGTGATCCCAGCCCCGCTGCCGATGTCGAGAACTCGCTCGCCAGGTTGGAGCTGGAGATGCTCGAAGAGAGCGGGTGTCACTGCGCCGGTGAGCTGTTCGCGACGGGGCCATACGCCTGACCAGTACGGGTCGTTCCAGCGTCGTCGTTCCGTCTCGTTTGGTCGCTCTGTCACTTCGCCCCCTACTTGCTCTGAGGCTTCGAGATGACAACGGAGCCCCGCTCGCCGACATTATTAGTCTCGCAGTTGAGAGCTAGCAGTGCGCGACGCTTTTATGGCGCCCACGGGAATCACATCTGGTCGGCCGTCGTGCCGTCGCCCCCGCTCTCGCCACAGAATCCGTGCCTTCTCCGCTGCAGAGGACTGAGCAAAGCGGAAGGGTCGACTAAACGCGCCAGAGACAGCCAAGATCAGGTCGATCGCCTGCCGGGGCGCGCCAACATCCTGCTCCGCTCCCTTGGCGTGATCGCGGCTCGTGCCTCGCGCCCGGTGATCGGTCGGCGCAAAGTGTCTCGGCTTCGGCAAATCCGCCCGTTCCGGTCCAGGACTTTTGGGGGCGACGCCTCTGCTTTTGGACTTTCTCGCCTCGCCTACACTTCTCGCTACGGCAACTGAGTTTGACGGGGTGTGTCGGGAATCGTCGCTCGTTCGCCAAAATCAGAGTGCGAGGAGTGTTTGTGACCGAGCCGTCAGCGACAGTCCGAATGCAAGCTGCGCAGGCGTTTGCGATGCGCCTTGGACATCGAGACATTGATCAGGCAATGCACTACCTGTCGCCGAATGTGGTCTATCGGGTCCCTGGACGGCATGCCCTCGCCGGATCGTTTCACGGCGTCGATGCGGTTCTCGCCCATTTACTGGAGTTCGCCGATCGAAGTGGTGGCACCTTTGACGCTTACAAGTTCGAGGACTGGCTCGCGAGCGAGAACACTGTGGCGGCAGTCCTGGACGCGCATCTGCAAGGACACGGCGCGAGCGTGTCCGAGCGAATGATCTTCCTTTTGGGTTTCGACGCATCGGATCGGATAGCCGCAGTCAGCGTCTTTTTCGAAAATGAGGACTCGATCGAGCGCTTCATCGGCGTCTGATCGGTCGCGCCCTCGCCGATGGCGACGCGTCAACATGGCCGCCAGCGGCGAAGTGATCCGAGATTGGCCTGGCGCGGTAGCCGGCCTGGATTCCAGGGTCTGGTAGAGGCGATGGCGCTGGCTGCTGCACCGCGACTCCTCGGACAGTTGTCCCCTGTCGCAATCGGAAACAGGGGCGGCCACGCATCGAATAGGGCGAAGCGAATGCCCTTCGCGCGGTCGCGCTGATGTCTCGGCAGTAGGGAATCGGCGATACCCTCTAGGGGTATGAAGATCGAGCTTGTCCCAGAGCCCGGCTACGCCGCCGATAAGCAGGCGGTGCTCAAGCGCCTTCGTCGCATCGAGGGGCAAGTGCGAGGGCTCCAGCGAATGGTCACCGAGGACGTCTACTGCATCGATGTGCTGACGCAGGTGAGTGCCGCGACGAAAGCACTCGAATCGGTGGCCTTGGTGTTGTTAGAGGACCACCTCGGGCACTGCGTGCACGACGCGACGCTAGGCGGCAGTGGAGACGCGCAAGAGAAGATCGCCGAGGCCTCCGCCGCCATCGCGCGTCTCGTTCGCTCGTGATCACAGTTGTTTTAGCGCTTTGATGATCGCTGCGGTTCTCCCGGACATCGGACGTAGCTTCAAAGAGGCGTTCTTCATGTTCTGGGAGACGCTTTGGCCGATAGTTCTCGGCTTTGGCCTATCCGTTGCCGTACAGGCCTTCGTCTCTCGCGAGCAGATGCAACGAACCCTCGGCAACCATCGTCCGGCAACGGTTGCCAAGGCAGGTGGTCTCGGGATGATTTCGTCGTCGTGCTCCTATGCGGCCTCCGCGATGGCGAAGTCGCTCGTCGACAAGGGCGCTGACTTCATCGCGTCGATGGTGTTCATGTTCGCGTCGACGAACCTCGTGGTCGAGCTCGGTGTCGTGCTCGTGATTCTGATGGGGTGGCAGTTCGCAGCGGCCGAGTTTGTCGGCGGCCCGATCATGATCGTCTTGCTCGTCGTACTCGGCGGATTCATCCTCACCCCGCGAGTGGTCGCGGCGGCGCGACGAGGCAGCTCAAACGGAGACGAGGTTTCACATCGCTCGGCGGTTTTGAGCGGTGCGGCCGGTCCGAGCTGGCGGGCGAAGCTCTCCACTCGCGCCGGCTGGTCCGACGCGGCCAGCTACACGATCAGCGACTTGAAGATGCTCCGCAGAGAGCTGGCCGTCGGATATCTCGTCGCGGGCTTCCTCGCCGTCCTCGTCCCACCGGGCGCGTGGAATGCAATGTTTATCCGAGGCCATGGCGCTTGGACGGTCCTCGAGAACGCCGTCGTGGGGCCGGTCATCGCCTTTGTGAGTTGTGTCTGCTCGATCGGGAACGTGCCGATGGCTGCCGCGCTCTGGAAAGGCGGCATCAGCTTCGGCGGCGTGGTGAGTTTTCTCTTCGCCGACCTTGTCGCTGCTCCGCTCGTAATGATCTACCGCCGCTACTACGGCGGACGCTTGACGCTCCGCCTCGTCGCCCTGTTCTGGGTGGTGATGGCTGGTGCAGGCCTCATCGTCGAGGAGATATTCGCTGGTGCTCGCCTCATTCCGCGTCGACGACCTTCGGCGATCGCCGCTATCGCCTTCCACTGGAACTACACGTCGGTCCTAAATATCGTCGCGCTGGCGGCCTTTGGCTACCTGTACTGGATGTACCGGAATAGGGCGCGATTCGGCGGTGGCGTCGGGTACGCGCTCGACCCGGTCTGTGGCATGCAGGTTCGAACCTCCGACGCCCCAGCGACGAGCGTGCACGAGCGACGCCGGTACTGGTTCTGCTCTGATCGCTGTGCGGAGCGATTTGCATTGACTCCCAGTCGTTTCGTTAACGCGCTAGCCCCGACCCACGAGCATTCCGAGATGGAGGAAACGACGTTGGTTACTGATCCGGTCTGTGGGATGAGCGTCGACCCGGCAGACGCGGCCTCGATACGTACCTACGAGGGTAGGAACTACTTCTTTTGCACCGTTGGGTGCGCCGAAGCCTTTGACCTCGATCCAGGCCGCTACGCGGCTTCGACGGTCGCCGATTCATAGGCGGTGCTGATGCGTGCGACACCGCACGACGAGCCGTTACGTGCCGCCGCGGAGCAGTCACGAAAGCCCGATCCCGCGTCGCGCACCCGGCCGTTCATCGGTCCTTGCCGCCACGGCTTCGTAGGCGTGGTCGCGAGCCGTGATTTATTCGCGCGTGCGCGGGCACGACGTGGTTTGCTTATGGTTGAACGCGCACGTCCGGCTCCACGGATCATGGGAAACAGGAGTGTCTATGCCTTTTGACCTTGTCATACGTAACGGCACGGTCGTCGACGGTTCTGGCCTCGCGGCCTATCGCGGCGACGTGGGGATTCGAGGTGGACGAATAGCGCGGATCGGTCGCCTCGACGAGCGCGGGCGTCAAGAGATTGACGCCGATGGTCTCGTCGTGACGCCTGGATTCATTGACGCCCATACCCACATGGATGCGCAGGTCTTCTGGGATTCGCTCGGAACCAACTCCTGTTGGCATGGCGTGACGTCGGTGCTAATGGGGAACTGCGGATTCACGCTCGCACCGTCGAAGCCAGGTGCCCACCAGCTCGTAATGGACAATCTTGAGCGGGCAGAGGACATCCCAGCAGAGGCCATGGCGGCGGGAATCGACTGGAGCTGGGAGAGCTTTCCTCAGTATCTGGACGCGGTCGAGCGGACCCCGAAGGCGATCAACTACGCCTCGCAGATCGGCCACTCCGCACTGCGTACCGCCGTCATGGGTGAGCGTGCCTTCGGCGGTGTCGCGAGCGAAGCGGATCTCGGTGCGATGTCCTCGACCCTCGCGGAGGCACTCCTTGCGGGTGCATTCGGCTTCTCGACGTCGATCAGTGACCATCACGTAACGCCGGCTGGACGGCCTATCGCATCGCGCTCTACCTCGTGGGAGGAGCTGAGTGCCCTCGTCGAGGTAGTCGGGCACACCGGATTCGGGGTGTTCCAGCTCGCCGTCGACACGTCCCGAGCCGAGTCCGAGGATTTGCAGCTCGCGATGTCGTTCTACGACGAGCTTCGGAAGCTCGCGGTCGCGACGCGGGTCCCTACTACCTATGGACTACGTCACCAACACCTAGACGAGCAGCTGGCGACCTTCGACGCCGCGGCGACAGAGGGTGGGTCGATGTTCGGCCAGTGCGAGGCGATCGCCTCGACGTCGTTGCTCTCGTTCGAGACGAGCATGCCGTTCGATCAGCTGCCCGAGTGGCGAGAGGTCCGGTCGCTGCCACTCTCCGAGCAGGTCGCAGTGCTGCGAGATGCCACGCGTCGAGTCGAGCTGCTCGCCGCGCTCGACGCCGCAGTCGCGGCCGGCGGCTTCGCCGGCACGCGTCGCAACAGGCTGTCGTTCGAGACCTTCGTGCCGCTTCGCGAGGGCTCGAGTGAGTCTGTCGGAGAGATCGCGGAACGTCGCCGGGTAGCCCCGACCGAGGCGCTGATCGACTGCGCGTTAGAGACCGATCTGACGATGCTCTTTCGTATCGCGGCCACTCCCGAACAAGACGAGGCACTCCTCACCGCGATGCGTCATCCGAGAACGGTGATGACATTTGGCGACTCGGGAGCACACGTCAAGCAGATCTCCGGCGCCGACCATCAGACGACCCTGCTCTCCCACTGGGTGCGTGATCGTCAGGCCTTCACGCTCGAGGAGGCAGTGCGAATGATCACCCTCGCACCTGCCCTCGCCTGGCAGATTCCAGGACGAGGTCTTCTCCGGGAAGGCATGGTCGCCGATGTGAACATCCTCGATCCGAACGCCGTAGCACCGGGTATTCCAACGATCGTTGCTGACCTTCCAGGTGGTGCTCGTCGCATTCGTCAGCGCGCGAGTGGCTTCCGCTCGACAATCGTCGGAGGCATCGAGGTGTTCGCTTCTGGCGAACACACCGGAGCTCTGCCCGGGAGACTACTCCGCGGCCCACTCGCTCTCGTGGACTGAGCCCCTCTCGAAGCAGATGGCGCTAACTCCGGCGAGCCAAGGATCGGTGAGCGGGCCGCGACAGCTGCGCTCGTTTCGTAGGGATGTAGCGCGGTAACGGCACGGAGAGGTGCTCCGGGCACTTGTGCCGGCGACACGCCGCGCAACTCCTGGTTTCCCCATCCCTCGTGAGGTACCGTCGCTTCGGTTTGGCATGGGGCATCATCACTCAATTCGACTCGGGCCGGCGAAGTCTGCTGGTCTCGTCCGGGGAGCAGTTGGGGCGCCGTAGCTGGTACCTGGGGCAGGATGTTGTGTCTCTGCCCCAGCTGATCGACGTCAGAGCGCGAGGCACGACCCTGGCACTGCCCGGCCGAGACGGCATCAAAGGGTTTCACAGCAGAACTGCGACGAAGTGGAGGGACGCAAATGGCAGATCCGATACGCGTGGGGATTATCGGCGCAAATCCTGAACGAGGGTGGGCACTGCAGTCGCACCTTCCCGGACTCGTCGTCCTTCCCGAGTTCGAAGTCACCGCAGTGGCGACGACTCGGGCCGAGAGCGCGCAGGCGACCGCAGCGCTGTTCGGGGTTCGCCTCGCGTTCTCGGACGCGAACGAGCTCATCGCAAGCGATGATGTCGACCTCGTATCGATCTCGGTGAAGGTGCCGAATCACTATGACTACGTAAAGGCAGCTATCGCCGCGGGAAAGCACGTCTACTGCGAGTGGCCGCTTGGCGCGAACACCGAGCAGGCGACAGAGCTCGCCTCGCTCGCGAATGCGGCCGGCATAAAGCACGTGGTCGGATTGCAGGGGCGTAAGAGCACGGTGGTCAACTACGTACGCGACCTCGTCGCCGACGGCTACGTCGGGCAGGTGCTCTCCGCAACGCTCTCGGTTGCGATGCCGGGACGTGGCGGCCCGACCGTACCGGAGGAGCGAGTCTGGGCCACGGACAAGCGCAACGGAGCCACGACACTCTCGATTATCGCGGGGCACAACATCGACGTCCTTCGCTACTGCCTCGGGGGACCGAAGGAGCTCGACGCGCTGGTGGCGGTTCGCTACCCCGAGGCGACGGTGATCGAGACCGGCGCAGCGGTATCAGTCACCTCACCCGACGTCGTGTTGGTGCACGGAGTGCTCGACCGCGGCGGGTACGTGACGATCGACGTCCAAGCCGGCCTTCCAAAGGGTGGGGGCGTGGTCTTCGAGATTCAAGGCACCGATGGCATCTTGCAGGTAACTGGTCCAGGGTCGTTGCACCTGAGTGACAACGCGCTCACACTCCGAGGCGCGACAGGTGATGCCTCCCTCGTCGAGCTCGATGTACCCGACACTTACAAGCCCGTGTCCGATGACGTCCCTGCGGGCAGCGCGCGTAACATCGCCGGGCTCTACCAGGCGGTCGCGAACGCGATCGAGCACGGCGTTCCCGTCGACCCCGACTTCGACGTGGCGGTCGGCTTGCATCGCCTCCTCGACACGATCGAGCAGGCCTCAACGAGCGGAAGCCGACAGGAGCCGACCGCCTGAGCCGACGACGAGCTCATCGTTGGTACGCGTCCTTGGTGCTGTCGCGTAATCGGGAATCCGAACGCGAATGTGGGGCCGCTGTCGCGGCCCCACATTCGTCGTGCGTCGAGGTAAACCTCAGCGTTGCTTAGCTGAGTGACATGTTCTCAAAGAAGATGTTGAACGTGTTCGGCGTGAAGTCACCCGTGTCGTTCAGCTTCTTCGTAGCCACGATGTAGAAGTTCTTCGCGTACATGAAGACGCCCAACTGCTGCTGGTTCTCGATGTTGGCGACCTGGGTGTAGGCCTTCTGGCGGGCGATCGGGTTGGCATTCGCGAGGCCCTTGTTCAGCTCGCCCTGCAGGGCGGCGTTGTTGTTGCCGGAGAAGACCGTGCCTGCAGAGAGGTTCGCGAAGAACTCTGAGTCGTTGATACCCGGGTCGGTACCCACTCCCCAGTTCTCGTCGATCGCCTGCCAGGCACCGGAGAAGGTGATGCCGAGCATCTGCTGGAGTGAGTAGTCCTGGATATTCACCTTGATCCCGGCCGCCTGCCACATCGTCGCGATGGCCTGGACCTCATTGATGAAGAAGGCGGTGTTCGTCGTCGTAGAGAGATCGACGCTTAGACCACCAGGGATCTGGGCAACGAGCGCCTTAGCCTTGGCCAAGTTGTAACCGCGGAAGTACTTGTTCGTCGGGGTGTAAAAGAGTTGCCCAGGTGCGGTCTGCGACTCGACTGTCTTGTAGGCACCGTTGTAGAGACCAGCGACCAGAGCCTTCGAGTTCGTCGCGTACGCGACTGCCTCACGGGCCAAGATGTTCGAGAACGGCCCGTGGATCGTGTTCAAGTTGATGAACTCGGTCACCATGGCCGGAAGCTTCGAGACGACGAGCCCCTGCTTGGCAACCTGGTTCAGCAACGGGATCGTCGTCACGAGAAGCGCCAACTGGCCCTCACCGGACTGCAGGGCGGCGAGAGCGCTCTGGTCGGTTCCAACCGAGGTGAAGTCGATTCCGGCAAGGAGGGGGTGACCCTTCTCCCAGTACTTCGTGTTCTTCACAAGGTCGAGCTGGGCGCTGGCCTCATTGGAAGCGATCTTGAAGGGACCGGCACCGATCGGGTTTTGCGCGTAGGCGGCTTCACCCATCGAGGTCAATGCCGTCTGGTCGACGGTCCAGTTCCAGGCCTCGTTGATGAAGGCAGGCACGATGGCGACATCGGGCTCTTTGAGTGGGCAGGTAACCGTCAAACCGGAGCCCGAGCACCCCGCCGCGGTCAGCGGCAGGTTCGAGAGGCCGATGTTGCCGTACGACGGCGTGGTATCGCGGTTAATGCTCCATGCCACGACAGCGGCGGTAAGTGCGTCGCCGTTTGAGAAGACGAGGCCCTTGCGGAGCTTAAAGACGAGTGTCGAGTTGTGGTTCGTCAACTTCCAGGTTGTCGCCTGGTCGGGGATGACCACGTTGTTCGCGTTCATCTCGAACAGCTGACCATAAATGGCGTTCAGGTAACCCGCGTCAGCGGTGTCCTGGGTATCGGTCGCAGAGTCCAGACCTGGCCACTGCGAGGCGACGACCTCGACCTGTAGCGTGCCGCCCGCTTTCGCAGGCTGGCTGGTGCTGGCTGATGCGATGCTCGCGGCGCTTGCTCCAAGAGCAAGTGCTGTAGCTACCGCCGTCGCCGCTAGTGAACGGAGTGCGGCTGATCTCATATAGCCCCCTTGTTCGCGCCGGTGTACCCGACGGATTGTCATGTAGACGAGAGGGTGGTGGGTTCACGCGCAGACCTCCGCCCCTCGGCCTGGTTCTGAACTGTAATGTAGCTCCGCTTTCCGCACAATTTGTCATCTTGCATGCGAGGACGACTTGGAGGCCTAGCGGATAGGCCGAGTCAACCTGCTTGAGTGGCCCGCTGATCGACGAGCGCGATCGGTGTTTTGTCGTAACTGGCCATAGTGCGACGGCAAGGAGTTGGTCCGTTCGACCGGCCACAGAAGCCCGAGCGGGACAGGTAGGCGAGGCTGGCGCGAACGCGTCGAGATCTTCGGCTGAGAAGACAGCATCGAACACTTCGGGCTCGAGTACGCGCATGATGGTGAGGACCTCCGCTGGTCGTCAGGATCGATAAGCACCCGACAGTCCAGTTGGGCCATCACGGCGATCGGTGGATGGTCCTCTTCAATCGCCTATTCGCGCGGCCTCTTAACCTTAATCGTCGTGCATGCGGACGTAGGTGAATCAGACGCGCACCCGCGGCCCGGTGCCGTTCGAGGCTGGGGCAGGATCGACCGAGCGCGGCGGTGATGCGAATAGCCAGGGGAGGTGCGCGAGGGCATCGATCGCGAACACCGCTCCGCTTCCCACCCACACCCCACCGACGACGTCAGTCGGATAGTGCCACCGAAGTACCAGGACCGCGACGCCCGTGCCGGTGACCGCGGCGACGCCGGCAAGCGCGACTAATGGGCGCGTAAGGCGCGGTGCGACGAGGAACACGGCTGTCGACAGTGCCGCTATCGCGGCGACTGTGCCGGAGGGATAGGTGAAGGTACCGCCACCGATCTCGCGACCGACCATCGGTTTCGCGATGTGTTCCACGACCTCGACCGCAATGATCGGGGCCGCCGCGCAGGCGAAGGCGCGCACCCAGTCGCGAAAGATCGCGACGAGAAAGACGACGATCACGCCGACTATGAGCACGGGCTTTGAGCCCAGGCGAACGAGATCGTTGGCGAGATGCGAGTTCGGGTCCGACGGGACGTAGAAGTAGCCCGCGGCGTCAACCCGATTCGGGCCGGGCCGCTTGGCGAATAGCAGGCCAGCTAATGCTGCCCCGGCGAGCAGCGTCACGCCGAGTAGGAGCTCAATCGCGGTCCAAAGTCGAGAGGCGGCCGCGGGCCCTCGTCGTTGAGAACGGGCTGCGGCCATGCCATCCAACTTAAGGGCTGCCCCGACGCTTGGGGCGGCAGCGCAGCTCGCCTGTTCTGGGGCATAGCACGTCAGCGTTTCGGGCTCGGTAGCCGGCCCGCGAGGGTGCTCCTTAGCCGAGCCCGTAGGAGCGGTGCACCTCGAACTCGTAGACGAGCCGCTCCTGATCGATCATCGCCTGGATGAACTCCTCGTCGCTGAAGTCGCGACCGAACCAGCTGAGCGGGCCCGTCGGCGTGCCGAGCATCTCGCGAAAGAGCCGCAAATTTTGCTGAGGCGCGTCTGGCCCGTCGAGGATCGTCACTGTCGTTTCGAGTCCCCGCCAAGCGCTCTCGGAATCGAACACGAACAGCGTGCACCTTGGGTCTCGCCGAAGTCGCTTGGTTCTGACGCGACCCTGGGTGCCGCTGCTCCAGAGCTTCCCGTCGAGGAGGGCGACGCTCACCCGAGAGGGCTTCGCGACGCCTTCGTTTGAGACCGTGATCATTGCTGCTGATCGGTGATCAGCCAAGAAACTGACGTCCGCATCGGAAAGGGCCATGACGTGAATCTATCTGTCGCCCGATGAGGGTTTCCGGTCGTCGCGCATGACAAGGCATCGACACCCCGGGGTTGTTGAGCGGCTAGCGGGGTCGTCGTGGCCGCTGGCGCCTGTCGCAGTAAGGTTCGTTCCCGTGCTGGGAATGGGAATGGGCCGCGGAAACTCCTCGCTTCGAGCGGTACGACTGGGTCTGCTCGTGATGGTCATCCTCGCCGGCGTGGTCTTTCATCGTTCCGGCGGTACTTATCAGGCGATTCATGTCCTGTACTACGTGCTGATCGTCGGGTTCGTCGGGTTCGCTCTTATGACGCGTCGCCGGCGTGGCAACCAGGCTCCAGGCGGAACCCCCGGAGGCTCTCGGGGTGGAATTGATCGTGCTCCGGCTGCTCCGTCCTCGCCGTCGACCGCGCAATCGTCTGACCTGACCGACAACGAGCGCGAGGCCAGAGCCAACGACCAAGGAACCGACTTGCCGACTGCTTGATCGGCAGCACCTGACTCGAGGCTCTCGCCGTCTGCCAAGCACGCGCGACCGTGTCAGCGGAGATCGAGGACGCCGTAGTCTCAAGGTGCTGGACGAACCGCTCCATGTGGCGCGGGTGCGGAATGGGTATACCTCGGCTGTGGGCGACCGACTGATCGGGCGACCACATCGACGAAGGAGGCGGCGACGGTGCCACTGGACCCAAATCGATGGACACAAAAGACGCAGGAGGCCCTTACCGAAGCCCAGCGTCTTGCAGAGCAGAATCATCATGCTGAGGTGACTCCTGCGCACCTGTTACTTGCCGCGCTCGCGCAAGACGGTGGGGTGACGACCCCGATACTTGAGCGACTCCAGGTCACTCCCGCGACGCTTCGGGGTCACCTCGAGGCGGCGCTTGCGAAGTTGCCGAAGAACTACGGCGGCGCCCGTCCGGAGATCTCGCGCGAGTTGTACTCCGCGTTCACCCGTGCCGAGGACGCTCAGCGTGAGATGGGTGACGAGTACCTGTCGGTGGAGCATCTCCTTCTCGCCCTCACTGCGGAGCTCGGCGTCGATCGTGACCAGCTGCTCGAAGCTCTTCGCGAAGTTCGCGGCAGCCACCGGGTCACGTCGCAGAACCCTGAGGAGGCGTACCAGTCGCTCGAGAAGTACGGCCGAGACCTGACCGAGCTTGCACGGAGAGGAAAGCTCGATCCGGTAATCGGACGCGATGAGGAGATTCGTCGCGTCATCCAGGTGCTGAGCAGGCGGACAAAGAACAATCCGGTGCTTATCGGGGAGCCCGGCGTCGGCAAGACGGCGATCGTCGAGGGTCTGGCTGCCCGGATCGTCGAAGGGGACATTCCCGAGTCGCTCCGAGACCGGCGGCTCATTTCACTCGACCTCTCTGCGATGGTGGCCGGCGCGAAGTACCGGGGCGAGTTCGAAGAGCGGCTCCGGGCGGTACTAAAGGAGATCACCGACTCCGGTGGCGAAGTCGTCACCTTCATCGATGAGGTTCACACCATCGTTGGCGCAGGGGCCGCCGAGGGCGCGATGGACGCGGGCAACATCATCAAGCCGATGCTTGCGCGAGGCGAGCTTCGCCTGATCGGTGCGACGACACTCGACGAGTACCGGACGCACATCGAAAAGGATGCCGCGCTCGAGCGACGCTTCCAGCCGGTGTTCGTCGGACCGCCCTCGGTGGAGGACACCATCGCAATACTTCGTGGCCTAAAGGAGCGCTACGAAGTCCATCACGGGGTTCGCATTCAAGACCAGGCGCTCGTGGCCGCGGCGGTGCTTTCCGATCGCTACGTAGCTGGCAGGTTCTTGCCGGACAAGGCGATCGATCTCATCGATGAGGCCGCGAGCAAGCTACGGATCGAGATCGACTCGATGCCGACCGAGATCGACGTCGTCTCGCGGCGGCGCCGACAGCTTGAGATCGAGCGCGTCGCTCTCGAGAACGAGGAGGACGCGGCGTCAAAAGAGCGACAGGCGCGAATCACCGAGGAGCTCGCCAACCTTGGCGAGCAGGAGCGGGCCATGACCGCGCAGTGGCAGGGCGAGAAGGAGGCGATCGCCTCGATCCGATCGCTAAAGGAGCGCCTCGAGGCGAGAAGGGGCGACGCGGACCGCTTCGAACGAGAGGCGGACCTCGCTGCTTCAGCGCAGATTCGATACGGCGAGCTACCAGAACTCGAACGTCAGATCGAAGAGGCGACAGAGCACCTCGCCTCGTTGCAGTCCAAGGAGCGAATGCTGAAAGAGGAAGTCGACGCCGAGGACGTCGCTGAAGTGGTCGGTCGCTGGACCGGTGTGCCCGTCTCGCGTCTTATGGAGAGCGAGGTCCAGAAGCTGATCGCGATGGAAGACGTGCTGCACTCGCGCGTGATCGGCCAGGACGAAGCGGTCACCGTGGTTGCCAACGCCATCCGTCGCAGCCGGGCAGGTATCTCCGACCCGAATCGTCCGATCGGCTCGTTCCTCTTCCTCGGCCCTACCGGCGTAGGCAAGACCGAGCTCGCCCGCGCGCTCGCTGAGTTCCTCTTCGACGATGAGCGGGCAATGGTCCGAATCGACATGGGTGAGTTCCAAGAAAAGCACTCCGTCGCACGCCTGATCGGTGCGCCTCCCGGATACGTCGGCTACGACGAGGGAGGCCAGCTCACTGAGGCGGTGCGACGCAGGGCCTATGCGGTCGTCTTGTTAGACGAGGTGGAAAAGGCGCACCCTGATGTCTTCAACGTCCTTTTGCAGGTGCTCGATGACGGACGCCTAACCGATGGTCACGGCAGGACCGTGGATTTTACGAACGCCGTCCTCGTCATGACGTCGAATCTTCCCGGCGACCCGATGGACTTCTTCAAGCCCGAGTTCGTCAATCGGATCGATGAGATCATCCGATTTCGCGCCCTCGGGCCAGAAGATCTCGTCCGGATCGTCGACATCCAGCTCGACGCGCTGGCGAAGCGTCTCGAGAGCCGCCGCATTGATCTCGAGGTCTCCGATCGGGCAAAGGCAGTCCTCGCAGAGCGCGGCTTTGACCCGATGTTCGGAGCCAGGCCGCTTAGGCGAACCATCCAGCGGGAGATCGGCGATCGGTTGGCCATCGGCCTCCTCGACGGCAGCTTCACCGAGGACACGACGGTGCAGGTCGACGTGGACGACGGCACGTTCGTGCTGCGCGCGTCCTAGTCGGAGCGCCTAGGCACTAGCTCGGCGGACACGACCTATGTAGCGTGTCGAACATGAGCGATCCAGCAGACACCAACGCCTTGATCTGGAA
>Ga0209483_1001929_pt1 | contig 15081 bp, 11 predicted proteins | sample NGEPerA_FD_184508 | JGI IMG/M metagenome (GOLD analysis project Ga0209483, IMG submission 184508) | Arctic peat soil microbial communities from the Barrow Environmental Observatory site, Barrow, Alaska, USA - NGEE PermafrostL2-A... | ecosystem: Environmental > Terrestrial > Soil > Wetlands >... | reverse complement strand
GCCGCTCTTCGTCTCGGAGGTCGGCCCGGTGATCGGCACCTACATCGGCCCCGGCGGGCTGCTGATCGCCGGAATCCCGCGGGCGGCCGTCGCGGAGGGCGCCCGCGGAGGGCAATCGAGGCGTCTCGGCGATCAGCCTCGCGGCAGCACCGCGAACGCGATCACCGCATAGTGCAAGCTGTGTTAGGGTGCCCTAATTAGGGTTGCCTAACTACGATTGAGGGGTCACCATGCGACGGTCATCGTTCTTCGATGGCGTCACCCAGTCCGAGGTGACGATCGCAGGCCAGCCGGCGAAGGTACCGACTGATGCAGACGCTCTCCAACACGCGAGCGTCGACGGAGATGGAGGCCGATCATGACCGAGACCACTGTGGCCGAGCGCGCCGAGATGCGGGCGATGGCGCGCGAGCTGGCGCAACGCGAGCTCATTCCGCGTGCGACGGGCCTGGATCGCGGCGACCCAGCGGTGCTTGCCGGCTGCTGGGACCGCCTCGTCGAGGCTGGTCTCGATCGCGCGCTTCTGAGCGAGCAGAACGGGGGTGTCGAGCTTGACGTGCTTGATCTCCTGGCCACGATCGAGGAGCTGGCCGTCGGCGACGGCGGCATCGCCATGTGCGTGCTGCTCTGCAACGCCGCTCTGGCGACGCTCGTCGATGAGCAGCTCGCGGAAGTCCCCTGGGGTGCCCGCTGGGCGCTCGTGCCGGCCACGCCCGAGGTGGAGGTGACCGTGTTGGGCGGAGCGCTCGACGGTCGTCTCGCGTGCGCTATCGGTGCTCACGGCGCCTACGGACTTGTCGTTCTCCTCGACGGACCTGCGCCCATGACCTGGGTGATCGATGCCGGCGCGGCCGGTTCGAGGTTCGAGCGCGATCTCGCGCAGATGGGTTTGCGCGCGGCGCCCGCCGCGTCGGTCAAGCTGACGGGCGTCGCCTGCCTGTGCCCTTCAGGGTGCGCGCCCGCCGCCGATGGGTCAGACGGCTCCAGCACGGCAATGAGCGCCGCGAGCGCGCTGGCGCTGCTACGAGCCGGCACTGCGGCGATCGCACATGGGATCGCCCGGCGCGCTTATGAGATGGCGCTCGAGTACGCCCACGCCCGCCGGCAGGGAGGAGTGGCGATCATCGAGCACGACGCCGTCAGCGACATGCTGTCCGCGATGGCGGTGAGACTGGCATGCTGGCCTCAGATCGCCGCCGACCACGGCTCGGAGATCGACCAGGCGCAGGCGCTCGCGGTGAAGATAACCGCAACCGACGCCGCCGTGGCGAGCACGACCGACGCCGTGCAGGTGTTCGGTGGCACCGGCTACATGGTCGAGACGGGGATCGAGAAGCTGATGCGCGACGCCAAGTACTGCCAGCTGTTCCCCGAGCCGAACTGGGTCGCACATGGCGAGCTCATGCGCTCAGAACGCGCCGGCCACACGGCGGCGAAAGCGAGGTTGACATGAACGCCACCATCGATCATCGCCAGCTCTACCGCCTGCCGTGGTCACTACCGGACAACGCCATCGCCTGGCTGGAGCCGACGAAGAAGTGCAACCTTGCGTGCCTCGGCTGCTACCGGGAGAACGACCCACGAGGACACAAGACCCTCGACGAGGTCCGTCACGACCTCGACGTGTTCGAGCGCTTTCGCACCGTGGACGGCGTGTCGATCGCGGGCGGCGACCCGCTCGTGCATCCGGAGATCGTGGAGATCGTCCGGATGGTCTCCGGGGATGGCCTGAAGCCAATCATCAACACCAACGGCCTGGCGCTCACCGAGAAGCTGCTGGGAGAGCTCAAGGACGCCGGCGTGGCCGGGTTCACCTTCCACATCGACTCCAAGCAGGGCCGACCGCACTGGAAGAAGCAGAACGAGATCGAGCTGTGCGAGCTGCGCCAGCACTACGCCGAGATGGTGGCCGCGGTGGGAGGGATGGGCTGCTCGTTCAACGCGACCGTGTACGAGGACACGCTGCGCTACGTGCCCGACGTGCTCGAGTGGGCGCAGCGCAACATCGAGATCGTCAACACGATCGTGTTCATCGCCTTCCGCGCGGGCGTCGTCGGCAACGACTTCGACCACTACGTGCGGGGGGAGCCGGTCGACTTCTCCACGGTGCCCTACGCCACCACCGATCAGACCCCGCACGAGCTCCAATCGACCGACATCGTGGCCGAGATCCGCAAGCGCTTCCCCGACTTCGCTCCCGCCGCCTACCTCAATGGGACCGAGCGACCCGACACGTTCAAGTGGCTGCTCTCGGGGCGCCTCGGCGCGAAAGGGAAGGTCTACGGCTACGTCGGGCCGCGCTCGATGGAGCTCGCGCAGACCTTCAACCATCTGAGGACCGGCAGGTATCTCGCCTACAGCTCGCCGCGCGCGCTCAGCCACGGCAGGGCGATGCTGGCGCTGTCCGCGCTGGACCCGCGCCTGCGCACGATCGCGCGCCGCTGGCTCCAGGCGGGCGCGCGCAGACCCTCGCGTCTGCTGGAGCGCCTGCACTTTCAGTCGGTGATGATCATCCAGCCGGCCGACATCTACGAGGACGGACGGCAGAACATGTGCGACGGCTGCCCCGACATGACGGTGTGGAACGACCGCCTCGTGTGGTCGTGCAGACTGGAGGAGCCCGAGCGCTTCGGGGACTTCGTGCAGATGGTGCCCAAGAGCGGCTGACCGGTCTCCGCGATCGCAGTCGATCAAAGAAACCGCCATCGCAAAGGGATAGGAACGAGGCCGGCGACGCGATCCGTTTCGTCATCCTGATTTGAGGTCGGCGCCGATGACCTCGTCCACGAGGTCCGCATAGTCGGCGTCGGCCTCCGGGTCGTAACCGGAGACGAGGTGGCGTCGGACGTGCAGCGCCGCCGCGGCCGCCTCCCCGTCGGCGAGCAGGCACGCTGCCTGCAGCGCGCGCACTAGCAGGTTGAGCTGCCGGCGGAAATGGAGCGGCCCCTCCGCGAGCGACCGCCGCAGCCGCGGAGCGAGACCGTCGAGCGCCTCGGCGACCGCGGCCGCCTCGCCGTCTCCCGGAGGCAGGCGGCGGCGGACGCGCTCGAGCACGAGGTCCAGCGCGTCGAGCCGGCCGAGGTCCCGGAGGACCTGGTCGCAGAGGATGTTGTGCGTCCCCTCCCAGCTCTCGAACACGATCGCGTCGCGGTAGAGGCGCGGCAGCGGCGAGAAGTCCTCGATCGTGCCGTTCCCGCCGAGCGCCTCGATCCCCCGGCGCACGCAGCTGGTCGCGGCCAGCGACGTGACGAACTTGTTCGCGTTCACGAGGATCCGGTGCCAGGCCAGGTCCTCGCTGTCGGCCGTGCCGGTGTCGATCGCGTCGACGAGTGCCGTCAGCTCGAGGGTCGACGCGAGAGCTGCCTGCTCCTCCACCTTCATCACGGCTAGATTCTCGCGCACGAGTGGGTAGTCGGCGATCCGGCGGCCGAACGCGGTGCGGAAGCGGGAGAAGCTCGCCGCCTCCAGGTAGGCGCGGCGCATCAGCCCCGTCGAGCCGAGCGCGTTCAGCCAGCGCGAGGTGTTCAGGACGACGCCGGCGGCGATGCGGAAGCCATCCTCCGGGGCGCCGATCATGTGCCCGAGCGCGCCCGTGAACTCGATCTCGCCGGTGGCGAGCGCCCGCGTGCCGAGCTTGTCCTTCAGGCGGCGGATTCGGAACCCGTTCGCCGTCCCGTCGGGGAGGCGGCGTGGAACGAGGAAACAGCCGATCCCGCGCGTGCCCGCGCCCGCGCCACGCGCCCGCGCGGTGACGAGGAACTGGTCCGCGTCGGCGACCGAGCAGAACCACTTCTCGCCGGAGATCCGCCAGACGTTGCCTTCGGGCACCGCCTCGACGCGGTTGGCGCCGACGTCGGACCCGCCCTGCACCTCCGTCAAGAACTGCGCTCCACGGTGGCAGCGATCGTAGTCGGGCTCGAGCAGCGGCCCCAGGAACCGCTCCTGCAGCTCCGGCGAGCCGTGCCGCCGCAGGGCCCGGATCAGACCCGCCGTACAGACGACGGGACAGGCGTGGCCGCCCTCGCCGGCGTGCGCGAGGAGGTAGAGCAGCGCCGCCTGCTCGAACGCCGGCGCGGCGGCGATGCCCGAGGCACAGACAGCCCGGCCGGCCCGCGCGTACTCGGGGTCGAACGTGACGCGCTGGGACTCGCGCCCGAGCGAATCCGCCGGCTCAAGCGACGGCGGGCGGAGCTCGAGCGCCTGGACGGCCGGCTCGACCACCATCGCAACGGCCTCGCCGAACGCGCGCAGCCCCGGCTCGATCGCGCGCAGGCCGTCATCGCCGAGTGCAACACGCAGCGATCGCGCGAGGTTCGGCGTAGCGTCGTAGAAGTTCGCCGGCCGAGCCGCATGCCAGCGCTCGAGCTCGGCGCGTGGGTCGGCGTCCATCAGTGAACCCACTCTAGTGAAATACGCAGAGAGCGATGCCGCCGTCGCCGACGGCCATCTCCTCGATGACCGCTGGCGGATCGAGTCAGCGGCGGGTGCCAGCGTCGCTCTGCGGGCAACTACGTAGAGCAGCTGTGGTTCGCGCCCGATGATCTGGTGGGCCGCCGACCGTAGGCTGCTCAAGCTGATGCCCGAGATGCGCACATTGGAGGATCTGGATGTCGATGGCCGGCGAGTGCTGCTGCGCGCCGACCTCAATGTTCCCCTGCGGGCAGACGCGGGTACCGTGAGCGTGGCTGATGACACCCGCATTCGCGCTGCGCTGAGCACGATCGAGGAACTGGCTCGTCGGGGGGCGCGGATCGTGCTGGTCTCGCACCTGGGGCGCCCCCGTGACCGCGAGCCCGAGCTGTCGATGCGTCCGGTGGCCGACAGGGTCAGGGAGCTGAGCGGGGCGCACGTCAGTCTGGCGTCGGCGGTGGTCGGCGAGGAGGTGGAGGCGCTCACTGAGCACCTTGCCCGGGGTGAGATCTTGGTGCTGGAGAACGTGCGCTACGAGGCCGGGGAGACCAAGAACGATCCCGAGCTCGCCCGGGCGCTCGCCGAGTTGGCCGACGTATATGTCAACGATGCCTTCGGCACCGCCCACAGGGCGCACGCCAGCACCGAGGGAGTCGCCCACCTGTTGCCCTGTGCCGCCGGACGCCTGATGGAGCGCGAGGTTCGCGCGCTGACGGGGATCCTCGAGCGACCCGCTCGGCCGCTGGTGGCGGTGCTCGGCGGCGCGAAGGTGACAGACAAGATCGCTCTCGTCGAGCACTTCTTGGACGTGGCCGATTCGGTGCTCATCGGTGGCGCGATGAGCTTCCCGTTCCTTGCCGCACGGGGCCACGCGGTCGGTGCCTCGCCGTGTCTGAAGGACGATGTCGACTGCGCCCGTCAAGCACTGAGGAAGGCTGCTGAGACACACCACAGCCTCGAGCTGCCCGAGGACCTCATCGTCGCCGCACGGCTCTCCGCTGAGGCCAAGCGACACACGACCGATAGCCCCGATGTGCCCGGTGGCTGGCTGGGACTCGACATCGGCCCGCTGACCGCGGCACGCTACGGCCGCGCTATCCAGGCAGCTGGCACGGTGTTCTGGAACGGGCCGATGGGCGCTTTTGAGTGCGAGCCGTTTGCGCTGGGCACGCGCGTCATCGCGCAAGCTCTCGCGGGAACGTCCGCCACCACTGTCGTGGGCGGGGGCGAGACCGTCGAGGCGCTCAGAGAACTTGGACTCGAGTCCTCCGTGAACCATGTCTCGACCGGGGGCGGCGCGACACTTGAGCTGCTGCAGGGCCTAAGCCTGCCCGGTGTCGAGGCTCTGAGCGCCGGCGCCCGCGAGCCTGACGATCGGGGCGCACAACTGAGCGCCACCGATGCCGGCCAACTGCCATCCGCCGGCGCGCTCAGATGAGCCTGCGCCCAGATCCCGCCGCTCTGCCGGTCCAGAGCGTCTGCTTGATCGTGCTGGATGGCTGGGGCATCGCCCCGCCCGGGCCGGGTAACCCGATCTCGCTCGCCCGCACGCCCGTGTTCGACGAGCTTTGGGCGGAATATCCGCATGGCTCGCTGGCCGCCTCGGGGCCCAGCGTCGGACTGCCCGAGGGACAGATGGGCAACTCCGAGGTCGGTCATCTCACGCTGGGCGCCGGAGCGGTCGTTCCCCAGGCGCTCGTCAGGATCAACGACGCAGCGGCGCACGGCGAGTTCGCTCACAACGATGTGCTCCGCGGCGCCCTCACGGCCAGCCGGCGGGTGCACCTGCTCGGACTGACCTCCGACGGCGGCGTGCACTCCGAGTTCGAGCACATGCGCGCCCTGATCGAGCTGGCCGCAGACCTGGGCACCGAGGACCTGGTGCTGCACTGCTTCACCGACGGGCGGGACACCTCTCCGACCGAGGGCATGCACTACCTGGAGACCGTCGAGCGCTGGTGCATGCAGGCGGGCGCCGGGCGGGTGGCCAGCGTCGTGGGGCGTTACTTCGCGATGGATCGCGACCATCGTTGGAAGCGCACCCAGACCGCTTACGACCTGCTGGTGCACGGCCGTGCCGAGCACCACACTGTCGATGGGGGCTCGGCCGCCCGCGAGGCGTACAGCCGCGGCGAGACCGACGAGTTCATCGCCCCCACGCTGGTAGGCGAGGAGGGCGTGATTCGCGCTGGCGACAGCGTGCTGTGCCTGAACTTCAGAGCCGACCGCATGCGCCAGCTCGTGCGCGCGCTTGCAGACCCGAGCTTCGGCGAAGGAGAAGAGGAGCTCCCCGGCTGGCGCGGTCGCGACGACGCAGAGCCCGTGCGCGCGCTGGCGACGCTCAGCGAGTACCAGGAGGGCTGGCCTTACCCCGTCGCCTTTCCACCAGCGCTGCCCGCCGACACGCTCGCCGCGGTGATCTCCCGGGCGGGGGAGACCCAGCTGCACGTGGCTGAGACCGAGAAGTACCCACACGTCACTTACTTCTTCAACGGCGGGATCGAGCAGCCGCTCGCCGGCGAACGGCGCGAGCTGGTGGCCTCCCAGCGCGACGTGCCCACCTACGACCACAAGCCACAGATGAGCGCCTGCGATATCACCGACGCGTTCCTGGCGAGGTTCAGCGACGAATACCCGCGCTTTTCGGTGCTCAACTTCGCCAACGCCGACATGGTCGGACACACTGGGGTGATTCCAGCGACCATTATCGCCGTGGAGACCGTGGACGAATGCCTGGGCCAGATCGTCCAGGAGGTCAACCGGCAGGGCGGGGTATGCGTGATCACCGCCGACCACGGCAACGCCGAGGACATGCTCGCCTCAAGCGGCGGCCCCAACACCGCCCACTCGCTGAACCCCGTGCCGCTGATCCTGACCGTACACGGTGCGGACCTGGCCGAAGAGGGCACCCTGGCCGATGTAGCGCCGACCGTGCTCGACCTGCTCGGCATCGAGCAGCCGGCGGCGATGACGGGCCACTCGCTCTCAGGCGCGAGCTATAGGCTCGCTTTCTCTCCTTCCACAGACTGGAGCCGTGAGCACAATGGACTTCGAGCACTCCCCTCGCACACAGGAGCTCCTGGCGCGCCTGATCGCCTTCCAGGAGCACGAGATAGTCCCGCGCGAGGAGCCCTACCACCGTGAGTTGCTCTCGCAGACCGACCCGTGGGTCGTGCTGGGAGTGATCGAGGAGCTCAAGACGAAGGCCAAGCAGGAAGGACTGTGGAACCTGTTCCTCCCCGGTGAGCAGCACGGCGCGGGCCTCTCCAATGTCGAGTATGCGCCACTCGCCGAGCGTATGGGCCGCTCGCTGATCACGGCCGAGGTGTGCAACTGCAACGCACCGGACACCGGCAACATGGAGGTGCTGCTGCACTTCGGCTCGCAGGAGCAGCGCGAGCGCTGGCTGGAGCCGTTGCTGGACGGGAGTATCCGCTCCGCCTTCTGCATGACCGAGCCCGACGTGGCCTCCTCGGACGCGACGAACATGCAGGCCACCGCTGTTCTCGACGGCGATGAGGTCGTGGTCAACGGGCGCAAGTGGTGGAGCACGGGCGTTGGGCACCCCAACTGCAAGGCACTCATCTTTATGGGGCTGACCGACCCGGATGCCGACCGCTACCACCAGCACTCGATGGTGCTCGTCCCGCTGGACACTCCCGGCGTGAAGGTCGAGCGGATGCTTCAGACGATGGGGTTCCTCGACGCACCCGCGGGGCACGGCGAGATGTCCTTCAGCGACGTGCGCCTGCCCGCCAGCGCCATTATCGGCGGACCCGGCCAGGCGTTCGCGATCGCCCAGGCCCGCCTCGGCCCGGGGCGCATCCACCACTGCATGCGCCTGATCGGACTGGCCGAGCTGGCGCTGGAGCTCGCCTGCCGTCGCGCCACCGAGCGTGTCGCGTTCGGCAAGCCGCTGGCGAACCTCGGCGGCAACCGCGAACGGATCGCCGACGCGCGGATCGCGATCGACCAGGCGCGGCTGCACGTGCTGCACGCGGCTTGGCTCGTGGACAAGCAGGCGCCTGAGATGATCGGCGCGGTCTCGCAGATCAAGGTCGCGGTGCCGAACATGACCCAGGCGGTCGTTGACATGGCGATGCAGCTGCACGGCGGCGCCGGGATGAGCAACGACCTGCCGCTCGCCGGCGCCTGGACCGCCGCTCGCTCGCTGCGGCTGGCCGACGGCCCCGACGAGGTGCACCGCGGCGTCATCGCACGCCTGGAGCTCGCCCGCTACGGCAAGGGGAAGTGGTCCACGTAAGCGCTCGCGCCCAGCGCGGCCGATCTCCGATCGCTCAGCTGGACTCGGGGACCATTTCGATCGCCCCGCACGGGCACTCTTCGACGCAGATCCCGCAGCCCTTGCAGTAGTCGAGGTCGAACGCGTAGCCGTCTGCCTCGTCGACCTTCAGGACGGCGTTGTCGGGACAGACGCCGTAGCAGTTGTCACAGCCGAAGCAGTTGCCGCAGCTCAGGCAACGGCGGGCCTCGAACAGCGCGTTTGTCTCGTCGAGCCCTTGTGTGACCTCGTCGAACGACGACTGCCGGCGGATGGCGTCGAGCCGCGGCGCGACGGTCTTCGGAGCGTCCGCGTAGTACCAGGTGTTGAGCATCTCGAAGCTCGCAAGCTCTGATTCGTTCGCCCGCCCACCCGGCGCGAACTCGCTGGCGCGCAGCCAGGCGTCGATGTTGCGCGCGGCCTGCTTGCCGTGGCCGACCCCGATGGTGACGGTGCGCTCGGCGGGCACCATGTCCCCGCCGGCGAAGATCCCCTCGTGGCCGGTCATCATGCGTTGATCGACCTTTACAACGCCGTCATCGATCTGGAGGCCCGGCACATCATCGAGCAGTGAGAGGTCAGCTTCCTGGCCGAGGGCGAGCACGAGCGAGTCCGCCTCGAGCTCCTCAGTCTCACCGGTGGGCTGGGGGAAGCCGGTCTCATCGAGCTCCATCTTCTCCAGCACCAGCTTGCCCTCGTCGGCCTGCTTGATCGTGGAGAGCCACTTCATCATCACGCCCTCTTCGAGCGCCTCCTCGACCTCGAAGTCGTGTGCGGGCATCCGGTCGCGCGTGCGGCGGTAGACAACGATCGCCTCGCTCGCGCCCAGGCGCTTGGCGGTGCGTGCGACATCCATCGCGGTGTTCCCGCCGCCATAGACGACGACGCGCCGGCCAAGCAACGGGCGCTCCCGCCCCTCCATGCTTGCCAGCAGCGTGACGGCGTCGAGGATGTGTGCCGCCTCCCCGGCGGGGATGTATGCGCGCTTGCCGATGTGCGCGCCAACGGCGAGGAACGCGGCGTCGAAGGAGCCGTCGCGCATCTCCTCGAGGATGTTCGTGACCTTCGCGCCCAGCTCAAGTGTCACCCCGAGGTCGAGGATGCGCTGCACCTCGGCGTCGAGGATGTCCCGTGGCAAACGGTACTGCGGGATGCCGAAGCGCATCATGCCACCGGCCATCGGGCCCGCCTCGCGGATCGTGACGGCGTGCCCGCGACGCGTGAGGTGGTAGGCGGCGGAAAGGCCGGACGGGCCGGCGCCGACGATCAGCACCCGCTTGCCGCTCGACTCGGCCTCGACCTGCAGGCGCCACCCTTGCCGGATCGCCTCGTCACCGAGGAACCGCTCGACTCCGTGGATACCGACCGGGTCGTCGACCTGGGCGCGGTTGCAGTCGCTCTCGCACGGGTGGTAGCAGACGCGCCCCATGACCCCAGCCAGCGGGTTGTCCTTTACGAGCTCGCGCCAGGCGGCCTCGTAGTCACCGGACTCGGCGTGGTAGAGCCACTGCTGGATGTTCTCGCCCGCCGGGCAGGCGTGGTTGCACGGCGGCAGGCGGTGGACGTACACCGGCTGCTCCTCACGCCAGGAGCCGGTCTTGTTAGCGAGGCTCGAGCCGGGATCCAGCGTGATCGCAAACGGCTTGTCCATCAGCGTCCGCTCTCGTCATCTTCTTCTTGGGAGGCCAGGCCACATGTGGCCTGGCCCGGACCGGCACATGTGCCGGTCCGCTGGTCGGCACATGTGCCGACCAGAACTGCACCTTCTTTGTCCGCCCCGCGCCCCAGCAACCCGAAGCGACGGATGTTGCGGTCCGCTCCCGCCTGAATACGGGCGATCACGTCCGTCCGCACCTCGGGCTTGAACAGGTGCGCGAAGCGCTTCTGTGGTCGCAGGTACTCCTCTACGGGTATCTGCCGGCGGATCTTTGAGACGTCCGTCACCTCGCCGTCGCGTGCCTCGAATACCGGGAAGATGCCCGACTCCTTCGCCAGGCGGGCGATCCGGATCGTGTCCTTCGACGCGCTTCCCCAGCCGAGCGGGCAGGGCACGAACACGTGCAGGTAGCGCGCGCCGCGGATCTCCATCGCGGTCTGGACCTTCGCCTCGAGGTCGCGCAGCTCGGCGACCGTCGCTGTCGCGACATAGGGGATCTCGTGTGCCATCGCGATCAGCGGCGCGCTCTTGCCCTGGCCGAACACGTTCCCCGGTTCCGGGCCTACGGCCTGCGTCGTGGCGGTGCGCGCGGCGGGCGGGGTGGCGCCCGAGCGCTGCACGCCGGTGTTCATGTACGCCTCGTTGTCGTAACAGATGTAGAGCACGTCGTCGTTGCGCTCGAACATTCCCGACAGGCACGCCATCCCGATGTCCACGGTGCCGCCGTCCCCGCCCTGCCCGACGACGCGCACGTCCTCGCGGCCCTTGGCCCGCAATGCGGCGGCAATGCCGGTCGAGACGGCGGGAGCGTTGCCGAACAGCGAGTGGATCCACGGGATCCTCCACGAGGTCTCCGGGTAGGGGGTGGAGAACACCTCCAGGCAGCCGGTCGCGTTCGCGGCGATCATCTGGCCGTTGCAGGCGCGCATCGCGGCGTCCAGCGCGTAGCGCGCACCGAGCGCCTCCCCGCAACCCTGGCAGGCGCGGTGCCCGCAGGTGATCGAGTTCGTCCGCTGCTCACCGGCCTGCACGGAGCGCTGCTCCGGGTCGAGCAGACGATTGCCGACCGCGAAGCTGCCCGTCTGGTAGAAGCGGATCGCCGGTGCCTTCATGCTCGTCTGCTCCTCATACCGGCCCCGCCGCCACGGGCCCGACATCGCGCAGGATGTTCTCCGCGTGCGGGCCGGATGCTCGCGAGGAGCCCATCCGCTCGAGCTCCCGGTTCACCACGTCCCAGTCCATGTCCAGGAACGTCAGCGGCTCGAGGCGATCGGCCGCCGCGTCGGTGAACAACCGGTGTAGTGATGTCTTTGTGATCGGACGCCCGCCGAGGCCGGCGATGACCGTGTAGCCGTGCAGCTGGATGCCGGCGAGCGCCATGCGGACGTTCGCCGCGACGATCCCGCCGATGCCGACGGCGAGCGCCTTCTCGAGCACGACCACGCGCTGTGCGTGACCCAACGCCTCACGCACGGCGTCCAGCGGAAACGGACGAAACGAGCTGATCCCGAGGACCCCGATCTTCACGCCCTGCTCGCGCAGCTCGTCGATCGTGTCCTTGATCGTCCCGAGCACCGAGCCGAGCGCGACGACGATCGTCTCGGCATCCTCGGCCCGGTAGCAGCGGATCAGGCCACCCGAGTCGCGTCCGAACGCGCCCCTGAAATCAGCGGCGATCTCGGGGATCAGCTCCAGCGCCTGCATCTGCTTGGCGTGCGCGAGGTACTTCACCTCCATGAACGCCTCGGGCCCGACCATCGCGCCGATCGATATCGGCTCGCCGGGGTCGAGCACCTGGCGCGGCTGAAACGGAGGCAGGAAAGCATCGACCTGCTCCTGATCGGGGATCTCCAGGCGCTCGACGGCGTGCGTGAGAATGAACCCGTCCATGCAGACCATCACCGGTGTAGAGAGCTCCTCCGCGAGGCGGAAGGCCTCGATGTGGAGATCGAGCGCCTCCTGGTTGGTCTCCGCGTACAGCTGGATCCAGCCCGAGTCGCGCTGGGACATCGAGTCGCTGTGGTCGTTCCAGATGTTGATCGGCGCGCCGATCGCACGGTTCGCGACGGTCATCACGATCGGCAGGCCGAGCCCGGAGGCGTTGTAGAGCGCCTCGGTCATGTACAGCAGCCCCTGGCTCGCCGTCGCCGTGTAGGCGCGCGCCCCGGTGGCCGAGGCGCCGATCGCGACCGACATCGCGGCGAACTCCGACTCGACATTCACGAACTCGCACGGCGAAAGCTCACCGGTCTTCACGAGCTGCGAGAGGTTCTCCACGATGTGCGTCTGCGGGGAGATCGGGTACGCGCAGATCACCTCCGGCCGGCACAACGCCACCGCCTCGGCCACTGCCCGTGAGCCCTCAACCTGCCGTAGCACCGGACAGCTCCCTCATCTCCTCTGCCACCCACGCGTGCGCGGCTTGCGCCGCAGCCACGTTGCCCTCGCCGACCGCGCCGGTGAAGCGCTCGCGGATCGCTCTCGCCACCGCGTCGAGCGAGATCAGCCCGCTGAGTGCCGCAAAGCCACCGAGCAACGCTGCGTTCGCGACCGCACGCCCGGTGTGCTCCCGCGCAAGCTCGCCGGCGGGCACAGTGAGCAGCCGCTCGTGACGGAAGTCCTTGACGAACTCGCCGAGACCGAGCTCGTCGAAGCCCTTCGCGGTATTGATCAGGATAAAGCCGTCCGGCTTGCAGCCACCGAACACGTCCACCTGGTGCAGCAGCGTCGGATCGACGATGATCAGCGCGTCGGGCTCCATCACGGGCTCACGGACACGGATCTCGTGATCGTCGATCCGGCAGAACGACACGACCGGCGCGCCCATACGCTCTGAGCCGAAGCTCGGGAACGCCTGCGCGTAGCGGCCCTCGTCGAATGCCGCGAGCGACAGCAGCTCCGCCGCGGTGACAACGCCCTGGCCACCGCGGCCGTGGATGCGAATCTGGAACATGGGTACAGGAATATCCGTCAGAGCGCGCGTCGGCATCCGGGGCTTGCCGCGAGGTCGAGCGTGGAATACCGCAATCCTCCAGCGATCCGCGCTGGAAACCGCCGGCCGATGGACAGAGGTTCGGGCACGGGTGGCGGTGGTACGGTTATTGCGGTCCTTCCAACCTCGATCGGCGGAGGAAGTTGTGCAGCGCCTCAGCCCCCAGGATGCCTCGTTCTTGCATCTCGAGGACGCGGTGAGCCATATGCATATCGGCGCGGTGGCGATCTTCGAGGGTCCGTCGCCCGGGTATGAGGCGCTCTCCCGGATGGTTTGGGCGCAACTGCCGAGTGTCCCGCGCTACCGGCAGAAGATCCATTTCGTGCCGGTCGCGCTTGGCCGGCCGGTGTGGGTGGACGATCCGCACTTCAACCTGGGCTACCACCTGCGCCGCACCGCGCTCCCGCCGCCGGGCGGCGATGAGGAGCTGCGCAACCTGGTAGGGCGAGTGATGTCTCAGCAGCTCGACCGTGGCAAGCCGTTGTGGGAGATGTGGATCATCGAGGGGCTCAGCGAGGGACGGTGGGGGCTCATCACGAAGGTGCATCACTGCATGGTCGACGGCGTCTCCGGGGCGGAGCTCCTGGCTGTGATCCTCGACTCCGAGCGCGATCCCGAGCTCCCCGCACCCGAGGGTTGGAATCCGGAGCGCCAGCCGTTGGGGGCGGAGCTGGCCGTCCATGCGCTTGCCGGGCGGGCGGTCAGTCCGTATGAGCAGCTGCGCTCCGTGCGGTTCGCGGCGCGCTCGCCGGGCCGTGCGGCCAGGACCGCGGCTGCGACCGCTCGCGGGCTGTGGGCCATGACCGGGGTGGTCCCGCCACCGCCGCGCTCGTCGCTCAACGGACCGATAGGCCCTCATCGCCGCTGGGCGTGGGCGCGGTCACAGCTCTCAGACGTCAAGCGCGTCCGCGGTGCGTTCGGCGGCACCGTCAATGATGTTGTTCTGACCGTCATCGCGGGTGGTTTTCGCGCGCTGCTCGCCGGGCGTGAAGAGTCGACGCAGCGCGACGTGCGAACGCTTGTACCGGTGTCGGTGCGCTCGGACGGGGAGCATGGCGAGTACAACAACCGCGTCTCTGCGATCTTCGCCAACCTGCCGGTGGGGATCGATGATCCGGTGGCGCGGCTCGCGGCGATGCGGGCGCAGATGGAGCACCTCAAGCACTCGGGCGAAGCCGTCGCGGGCGACGTTCTGGTGGGTCTCAGTGGTTTTGCGCCCGCGATGCTGCTCGCGCTCGGGCTGCGCGCCGCCACCCGGATGCCGCAGCGCAGTGTCAACACGGTGACGACCAACGTTCCCGGCCCTCAGCACCCGCTGTACGCGGGCGGATGCCGGATGCTGGAGTGCTTCCCCTACGTTCCACTCGCCGGGCACGTCCGGATCGGAGTTGCGATCTTCTCATACGATGGCGGGCTGAGGTTCGGCGTCACCGGTGACTACGACGAGGCCCAGGACATCGATGTGCTGTGTCGTGGAATTGAGCAGTCCATCCGCGAGCTCGTGGCGGCGGCGAGGCGTGACGGACGCACGCAGGCGCCGCCGTCTGGCTGACCTACCGTCGTAACCAAAGGCGAAGACTGTGGAGCCAACCCCGGAAGTGCAGCCGGGTCGGGCTAGGAGCGTGGGTCTCTATCGGCTGACGTGGCGGGTGGGCGGCGAAGATCCGTGAGGGTTGGCGGTCGCCGGCGGGCTTGTCGTGGTCGTGTGGTGTGGTCGCTTGCTTTGTTTGTCTGCTGGTG
>Ga0209483_1001926_pt1 | contig 15101 bp, 15 predicted proteins | sample NGEPerA_FD_184508 | JGI IMG/M metagenome (GOLD analysis project Ga0209483, IMG submission 184508) | Arctic peat soil microbial communities from the Barrow Environmental Observatory site, Barrow, Alaska, USA - NGEE PermafrostL2-A... | ecosystem: Environmental > Terrestrial > Soil > Wetlands >... | reverse complement strand
CCCATGACCAGCGCCCCGCCGACCGCGGCCAAGGCGATCACAACGAGGGCGATCGCGGCGGACAGCGTTAGGGCGCTTCGGCCCTATCGCCCGACACACGAACATCTAAAGTCCAAACAGGGGCTTGCGGCCACCGGAGGCTTCGAGCGGGCGGTCATGCGTTTTCTACTAACGTTTTTTTGATCCTATTTCGGATTTCGACCTTCGGATTTCGGATTTGGCTGCCGATCATCGGCGACCTCTTCTTTTCTCCGTTCCCCGGCCCGGCTAAGATGACCGCGTATGCCGCATTTCACCAATCAGACCCTCGAAGTAATCGTTTATTGCGTGGCCGCCGCGCTGCTGCTTTTTGTCGGCTTTCGCATGGGCCGATGGATCGGCGCGCTGGCCGCGTCCCGCGCATTGGCCCAAAAGGAGCAGGATCTGTTTACCGCGCAGAAGGGATTCAAAAACCTATACGAGCAGGAATTGGCCGCTCTGAAAGCCGAGAACGAGCAGTTGAAGGCGCAGGCTTCCGCGTTGGGCCAGCGCGTTGAGGACTATCGAAAGAAAGCCGCGGGGTTCGGCGGGTTGTTCAGTTCCGGCGGCAAACGCGCCGACGCCATGTATGCACTTCTCCTGGAAAACGAGGCACTGGAGGAAGCTCTTTATTCGCAGAACGAAAAGCTCAAGCAGGAGCGCACCGACTCGCTGAAGGAGCAGATGCGCTCAACCGGTTATCGGCGGGTGCTGATGAGCCAGTTGCTCAATGATGAGCGGATCAAAAGCTACGTCGCCGAGATCATCGCCGATGACAAGCGACTACCCGGCCCGGATGATGCGTCGCTGGCGGATGAGCGGGCGCGGGTGGAGCAGCAATGATGCATGCCACGGCGAAATCGCGATACCCGGTGAGAAGTCCGAATTCCGAATCCCCGAAATCGCAGCAATGATGCACGCCGCCGCGAAACCGCGGTACCCGCCGCAGAGGAATCCACGTTCCCGCCTGTCGGAAACCGCTGTATGATCGAGGCGAAGCGTCGGGATACGCAATAAATCGTCATTTACAGGACCGGTTTCATTACTGGCCCCCGGAGGAGAAACGTCATGTTTCGTCATTTCATTGCCCGTGCGGCGGCGGTCGTGGGGATGGTCGTGGTCGGCGGCTGCGCCGGGCCGGATTGGAGCGAGCGGCCCGCGCCGCGGACTTCAATCACGCGCGTGTTGTTGGTCCGGCATGGGGAGTCTTTTGCGAATCTGCCTCATGCGGCGGAGGCTTCATCCGATCGGCTCGATCACCTGACCCCGCGCGGCTGGGATCAGGCGGCGGCCGCGGCGGACCTGCTGAAGCATGAGCCGATCCCGGTGATTGTTTATTCGCCCGCCGCTCGGACGCGCGAGACCGCCGGCGCGATCGCCGCGAAGTGGAACGGGGCTGTCACGCCGGTTGCCGACGACGCCTTCCGGCCACTGGCCGGCGGCCCGGATGCGATGGCGATGAGCCAGCCGGCTAACTCTGATTTTGGGGCGACGGTCGATCAAGCCGCCAATGAAATCGCCGAACTCGCTCGCCGGCATCCCGGCCGCACCGTTGTGGTGGTTACGCATGGCGACGTGATCGCCGCCCTGACCGCCCGCGCCGGCGGCCGCGCCATTGCCGGCGCGCCGGCCTCCATTTCCCAGATCAACGTGAACGGGTCGCAGTGGCGCGTTCCTGGGTGACGCCTGGCCGTCCCCCGAAACGCCAGCACGGCATGCGTCTCACACACCCCCATGAAGCCGCGCATGCGCGTCACCTTATTGCGAAACGCGACGGTCGTGAGCCCAAGCCGTTCCCGCGCGCCTGCCGCCGGCGAGCGATGATAGGCAACGTCCGACGCATGAGCCAAGTAAAGCGCGTGCCCGGTTGAAGGAAGAATCGTGCGGATGAAACCGAAGGGGCACATCAGGCATTGCAACAGGCAAGGCTGCCGCGATCAATACCATTTCTGCTCATCCAACCCAACCCCGAATCGCCCCATCCACCCACGGCGCGATCGTGCCGCCCAGGGAATAGGCCCATAGGGCGCAGACGATGCCGGTGAAGACGTCCATGGTGTAATGGGCGCGAAGCACGAGAACTGTCACGGCCTCGAACACTGCAATAGCGAATCCCAGGGCCAGGCCCCAGGTTCCCCAATGGCCCGCGAGGGTGGCGGCGCCGTAGACGGCGATGGCGGTGTGGCCGGAGAAGAACAGGTCGTTGGCGGTGCCATAGGTGACGAGGATCGCGGGAACGCCGGGGTAGCGCCAGACCATGCCGGCCGGAGCCGGGAGGGGGCAGAGCATTTGGCAGATTTGCCGCAGGGCGAAGACCATCACCAGTCCGAGGTAGGGCCGGATCGAGGGGCCGAACAGCGCGCTGCCGAGCAAGGTAGGCGCCCAGCAGATCGATGACCAGGGAGGAGATGATCAGCAGGCGGTTGCCGGCGGCGACATTGGTGCCGTAGCGTTGATGGATGCGGCGGGTGAGGACGTGCATGCCATCTGTCAGCGGCACTTCATAGGCGACCTTGGGCACGCGCTTGCCCAGGACGGCTTGTGTCCAGTACCACGCGAGAATGCCGACGGCGACGAGCCCGGCGCGCACGCCGATCACCGGCCAGGGAGGGAGGGTCATGGCGTTTCCACCGTTGAGGCATCGAGCCCGATTCCCAGCATCGCGCGCAACTGGCTCTCGATGGCGGCCATTAGCGGGTCGCTCTCCCCGCGTGCTTCGCGGGCGGGGCTGACTTCGATGGCGTCGCCAACCGTCACGCTGGCTTCGATGGGCCCATGCACGGTGATCTTGCCGGTCAGGTCTTCCTCGAACCGCTCGACGGTCTCGATGATCCGGCCCTTGGGGCCGCCCTCGGCGACGTAGTGCGGCGGGTAGTGGTAAAGCTGCTGCGCGAGGTCGGCGTCCTCAAGCAGCCGCCAGCGCCGCTGTTTTTCGGGTTCGTCCAGGTCGCCTTTGATCATGTCCGGGAGGATGGCGGCGCGGAGGCGCTTCACGCGCGCGACGGGATGGCCCTGGGCGTTGCCGTTGGTAAACTCGGCTTCGAGGGGCGCGAGGATCGCGTCGATCAGCTTTGGGATTCGCTCGGGGATGGCGCCGTCCTGCGTGTGGCCCAGATATTGGAGTTCCTTAAGGGCCAGCAGGCCCGCGCCGACCTTCTGGAACCGCTCGTGCAGCGGCAAGTCGCGGCTTGGACGCCAGGTCAGACGCATCTCGATTTCGTCCAGCATGCGGGCGGCGGCCGATTCAACGTCGAACAGGAACGAGTAGCGAAGAGCAACGGGGTGGACTACGACTTTCTTGTTTTCCTTCGCGCGCTTCCTGGCGGCTTGGCGGGCGATCAAGGCCGTCCCTTCGAGCATCGGCGTAAGCCGGTCATTCGTGCGCGAGATGTGGCCTTCGGGGAAGATCACCAGCGGGCGCTGGGCCTTTTCCAGGATCTCGATGGACGTCTGCACCGCCTGTTTGTCCATTCCTTCGCGGTAAATCGAAAATGCCCCGGCCCTGCGAAGCACGAACGCCTGAAGTCTATTGCCCATGAACAAATGCGCGCTGGCAACGACGAAGAACGGCTGGCCGATCTCCCGTGCGAGCGTGCTCAGGATAAACGGGTCTTCGTCGCGGGAATGGTTTGGCGTGATCAGGATGCCGTGACCGGAGGAGATTGACGCGCGGAGTTTGTCGGCTCCGACAATTCGCACCTTCGCCACGCCGTAGCGGCGGCGCAGGTAGCGGGGGATGTAATAGTTTAACACCGCCGGCCACAACGTCCCGTGATACGGGCGAACCGGGACGTAGGGTTTCTCCGACACGACAGAGTTCATGGATCGTGCAACGACGCTACCCGCGAGGTTGTGGGGCGTCAAATGGTTCGCAATGGCATCTTGCCTGTGCTTATCAGATTCCCTACACTCATCGCCTTACCCGCTAAATAGCCGTGCGCGACGATGCGCTGTTCGTGGATAGCAAAAGCCAGGAGGTGTCAGGCCTTGAACGGCAATCTTAATCGTGACACGGGCGTCCCGCCCGTGCGGGTTGCATGGAACTCGGGCTACATCAGTTCTTGCGCATTTTTGAGCCATCGGCACGGGCGGGACGCCCGTGTCACGCCAGACTCGTCGGCAGACGCGCCATCCCTGGCGAGTGAAGAAACAGGAGTTGCCATAATGAAGCAGACCCCAATTGCCACCGACCGCGCCTATGCACTTCCGCCGCTGGGCGACAATCCCTCGACCGACCGTCAGGGCACGACGCCCGGCTCGTTTGCCAGGCCGGGCGCGGTTGGAACGCCTTACGCCTACAGCTCTCCCGACACGCCCGGCATGCCCGGTGTGTCCGAGCTTACCGCGCTGGATTTCTCCTCCCCGCGCGATCACGACGGCAAGACGCAGCTCGAAGAAGCCCGCATCGGACGCGTCAGCCCGGAGATGAAACGCGTGGCGCTGCGCGAGCCGCACCTGTCGCCCGAGCAGATTCGCGCGGAGGTCGCCGCGGGCCGAATGATCATTCCGGCGAATAAGGTTCATCTGAAATACAACCTCGAACCCATGGCCATTGGCCGTGCCTCGCTCACCAAGATCAACGCCAACATGGGCGCGTCCCCGGTTTCATCCGGCACGCTGGAGGAAGTCGAGAAGCTCAAATGGGCCCAGCGGTGGGGGGCGGATACGGTGATGGATTTGTCCACCGGCGGCAATCTTGACGAATGCCGGGAGGCGATCATTCGCAACGCCGCCGTCCCAATCGGGACTGTCCCCATTTATTCGATGATTCTGGGCCGGTCGATCGAAGACCTGTCTTACGACATCATTCTCAGGGAACTGGAAAAGCAGGCGAAGCAGGGCGTGGATTATTTCACCATTCACGCCGGCGTGTTGCGGGAGCATCTGCCGTTCGTGCGCAAGCGATTGATCGGCATCGTCTCACGCGGCGGAAGCCTGCTGGCCAAGTGGATGCTCACCCACAACAAGCAAAACCCGATGTACGAGCTCTTTGACGACATCTGCGACATCATGCGCGCCTATGACGTGAGCTTCAGCCTCGGCGACGGCCTTCGCCCCGGCGGCCTTGCCGACGCCAGCGACGAAGCCCAGCTCCGCGAGCTGGTCACGCTCGGCGAGCTGACCGAGCGCGCCTGGGCGCGGGGTTGCCAGGTGATGGTCGAAGGGCCCGGCCATGTGCCGTTCGATCAGATCGAATACAACATGAAGCTGCAGCGCAAGCTTTGCCATGGCGCGCCGTTTTATGTTTTGGGGCCGTTGGTGACGGATATTTTCCCCGGCTACGATCACATCACCAGTTGCATCGGCGCCACCGCCGCCGGGTATCACGGGGCCAGCATGCTCTGTTACGTCACGCCCAAGGAGCACCTGGGCCTGCCCAAGAAAGACGATGTGAAGCAAGGCTGCGTGGCGTACAAGATCGCCGCGCACGCGGCGGACGTCGCCCTGGGAATCCCCGGCTCGCGCGATCGCGATGATGATCTCACCAAGGCCCGTGCCGCCCTCAATTGGCAAAAGCATTTTGACTTGTCCTTCGACCCCGATCTCGCCCGCGCCTACCACGATGAGGATCTGGAAGTGGACACCGATTTTTGCGCGATGTGCGGCCACGATTGGTGCAGCGTGCGGATCAGCAAGGAAATCACCGACTTTTTCAGCGGCAAGGACGAGAGCTCGCAGCCGGCGAAAAAGGCGAGCGCGTCGCCTGGCGTTTCCGCGCCGGGCGCCGATATTCTCAAGCAGCGCGGAAATCTCTCGCCCGATGAGATCCATAAGCTCGCGCACAAGGGGCAGAAGGCCGCCTGCCATAGTGATATCGTGAAAGATGCGGACACGGCCAAACTGGTGCAGGTGAGTACGCTCAAGGCGCATGGAGTGAAGGTCAATGAGGCGGGACTGTGAGGGGAAAATCCGAAATCCGAAACACGAAATCCGAAACAAATTCAAATGCGGGAAAAGCAGAAAATTCAAAGGAACGCGTCCATAACTGGTAGCGCGCAAAGCGGCACGGCAGCCAGCAAGAAATGGCTCCACATCAACCCGCTGCTCTTCTCGTTAACTCCGCGCCTTTGCAACTCTGCGCAAATCCCTGCCACACAAGGAAAGGCCCTGGTTATATTGCGAGCAAATCGTCTGCCGAATTTTGGAGGTTGCCTCCTCTTGACGCCGACAGCCCCCCTCGCTTAAATGCCGCCACTTTGCACCGCGCCCCAGTTCTGGCATGGCAGGAAAATCGGGTGTTGACACGGGCCGGCGGTTGCGGGTCATATACCCGCCGGGCCAGGATGAACCGGTGTTTTGCAGGCCGCGAATATTGAAGGGAATTGGAATGACAACCGAACTTGAATGCGAACCGCTTGTGCTTCTCCCGGGCCTGCTGATCGGTCAAGCCCCGGCTGGCGATCTTGTGGCGCCGGGCTTTGGCGCCCGCCCCGGCGCACGCCTCGACGAAGACCTCGTCCCGCAAGCCGCCAAGCGCCGCGCCGCCGACGGCGACGAGGATGCCGGGAAGGACGATGACGAAGAAGAGGCCGACGACGCCGCGCCAAAGGCCGATGAAGAAGAGGATGACGACGACGAGGAGGACGAGGAAGACGAACTCGACGAGGATGAGGATGAGGATGACGACGAGGAGGATGATGACGAGGAGGAAGAGGAAGACGAGTTTGACAATCCCGACGATGAGGAGGATGACGACGACTTCGAGGATGACGAATTCGAGGACGACGAGGAGTAGCGTTTAGTCTTGCGACGAGCCGCCGCGCCGCAATGATTTGGTCTCTCCCCTGCGTCGTTTGGCATCGACCCGGCGCCGGCGGGCGGCTTTGCTGGGGCGGGTCTTGCGGCGGGCCCTGGGTTGATGTATCGCCGCCTTCACCATCGCCGCCAGGCGCTCCATGACCGCTCCTCGGTTTTGCTCTTGAGAGCGGTGGGAGTCTGACGCGATGTGAATTTCGCCCGCCGCCGTCACCCGCTTGCCCGCGATTTCGCGCAGCCGGTGCACGGCCCGCTCGTCAAGCCCCAGGATCGCCTCCACCGCCACCCACAGCTCGGCTTTGCTGTTCACCTTGTTGACATTCTGCCCGCCGGGCCCCCGGCTTCGCGCATACTGAAACCGCAGGCTCGATTCTTCCACCGCCGCTCCGGGCGCCAACTCGATTGCTCCCGCCGAGGGCGCGGGCGCGGCTGAACGCGCAGGCAACGCCGGTCGCGCGCGAACGGCGATGGGGTCGGGCTTCAAAGTCACCGATATTCCTCATTCCTCGAAAAAATCGCCCATCATTTGCCCGATGGCGGCGACCAGTTCGGATGCACCATCACCCATTCGCGTCCGGCTTTGAGCGTGGATGCCGCTGCCACCGCCAGGAACATGGCGACCAAACTCCAGCGCAGCAGGGACGCGTTGGATCGGCGCGGTTCGCGCCCCGCGAAGGCCGCCAGAAGCAGTGCGATCGCCGTCAGCGCGAGCAGCAGATGCACGCCAAATAAGCCATGCAGCACCGCCGGGTAGCGGGTGTAGTATTTCCAGGCGTTGATGGCGTTGTACGTTCCGGTGGCCAGGAACAGCAGCACCGCGCTGTGAAAGACCATTTTCAGGCCTCGCCTGCACCGCAGGTACGCCCCGTCCCGCGCCACGGGATCGAGCCCGCGAAGCCCGATGGGCAATAAAACGTAAAGGAAAAAGACGCTTCCGATCGCCACACACGCCGTGATGACGTGGAGCCAGCGGGAGAAGATGGCGACGATGTTCCAATCCATATGTATCCGATAGTAAGCGTTTTATTGCCGTTTGCCACGGACTTGTGGTAAAAGCGAGCAAGCTTAAACGAAAGGCTACCATGGCAAAGAAGGGCGCAAAGCCGCAAGGCAGGGTCAAGGTTAAATCCGGCACCGCCGGCAAATCGGTAAAGATGCCCAAATCCAAGGCCGGCGCGGCCAAGCGCGATGCCGGACCGATCGCCGCCAGGCGTCCGGGCAAACCTCCCGCCAGGCCCACGGCCATGCGCGGCAAATCCGCCCAGAAGCCCGCCAAGGGTAAGCCACCGGCGAAAAGCCAAAAGAAGGCGCCTCCCGCGCGTGCCGCGTCGGCGAGCAGGCGCAAGGGCGCCAAGGGCGCCATCAGCCAACCCACGCGTGCCTTGCGCAAAGCCGGCCGCGAGGTGGCCAAAACCCTGAAGAAGACGGCGCGAACCGCCGGCCGCGATGTCGCCCGGAGCGTAAAGAAAACCTCCCGCAATGCCGGCAAGGAAGCACGCCAGCAAGTGAAAAGAGCTTCGACGGCAGCCGGCCGCGCCATCGAGCGGGTGAAGGAAACCGCCCGCGCCGCCGGGCAGCGCATGGGAGAAGCGGCCGAGTCGGTGACGCAAGCCGTCGCGATTGCCGCCGGCGCCGTGGCCGGCACCTTCCAGGCCGCCGCCGGGCCTGCGCCAGAGATGGCGGCGCGAGAAGATGCGCCGCGCGAGGCAGCGCCGTCCATTGAATCGCCAGAGGCCAGCGCGGGCGATCAACCGTCGCATGCGCCCGAATCCGGCGTCCGGGATGAAGCAGCGGATGGCGAAGATTCGGGGGAAGAAACGGACGAAGAAGCCGATTCCGATGATTTCGACGTCCCACAAGAATCCGGCGACGCCGGCCCCAACATTCACTCCCAACACCGCGACTCCACGCACTCTCCCCACGTCACCGATGAACGCGGATCATTCGAGGATGAACGCCAGGAGTAATTTCTCCGGCGGATCATTGCGTGTGATCCGTCGACGCGATGAGCCGCAAGAATTGGGCTGCCCGCCTTCCTTGGCAAATGCCGGCGGAACCCGATTATTTAACTGTCTTGGCCGGCTGAGTCGCGGGCGTGGGAACGAAATGCTCCTGCTTCATCTGTTCGCGGAGTTGCTTATATTCCTCGAGTTTTTTGTGCTCGATGTATTCCAGCACATCCTCGGGAACATCATCGTGGCGGAGAAACAGTTGCATGCCGTCGGCGAGTTTCACCTCTGCCACAATCACGCCGCCGGGTTGCGCGGGGGCGGCAGCCGGGGGGTTCTGGTTCCAAAGGTACAGGCCGCCGGGCTTGATGGTATAGTCCAGGCCCGTCACGCCACGGACATCTTCCAAGGCCGTGCGCACCTTGGCGTTGTCCAGCAATAATGTGATCTTGCGGAATTCGGGCGGCACGCGCTGTAGCGCGCCGGCCTCAAGGCTGAACTCCACTCCCGCCGCCGCCGACAAATCCATCAGCACCTGCCCGATGTCGGCGTTGTTAAATCGCCGGGTGATGGTCAAGTCGAGCTGGCGGAGAATCTGCTCCTCCTTGGGCACCACCACGATGTTCTGCCCCCAGGGATACCAGGTGGCATCCGTTTGCCGGGCGACTTCCTTGAGCGCGTCCGCCAACATCGCGTTGCGCGGCAGGTTGACCAACTGGTCGGGCTTCACCTGATCGCCGGGACGAAACTCAATCGAATACTCCGGCGCCACCTGTTTGAGCCGCGCATCCACCGCCGCCACGATCGCGCGCAAAGGGGCGGAGCCTTCGTCAGACCGTATCGGCGTGAATGCGGCGTTTTTGTCCGGCTTGGAAGCGGGCGGCACAAGCGGCGTGGTGCTGAGAATGTCCAATGCCGCCAGTTCCTGCACCGTCGCCCGGCGGCCCAATCGCTCCAACGCCGCCCGCGGCTTAAGCCGCACCGCCTGCGGGCCCAGCTCCCAGGTCAGCCCCAATTTGTGTGTGATCGCGGTCAGCGCCTGGCGAAGGGTCTGGTTCTTGATCTTCGCGCGGATATTGGTTTCTTCGCCCCAGGGCAGCAGATCGTAAACTTTCGCAGGCACCTCGATCGGCACGGCAGTCTGGTCGGTGATCTTCTTCATCACCTGCGGCAACACGCCATCCACTTCCAACGATGTGACTTTATCCAGCGCCTCGTTAATCAGCGCGGAACTGTCCTGCGCCGCCGACACGGGCACGGTGGCTAAAGCGAGCAGGATCACCGCAAGCAGAACAAATCTAAACATTGGACGCTCCCAAACTAACCGCCCGGAAATTCCACGCGACACGAAACCAACCGGCAGATTAAACCACGGAGACACTGAAGCACGGAGGCGCTTTCGATTCACAACACATCTCTGAAGAAAACAAAAGGACGAGTACTGAAGCTAAAGAATTGCGCGGGCGCCTCGAAAGCGCCTCCGTGTTTCCGTGCCTCCGTGGTCAATCTTCTTCGCTGATTCTAAAGGATGTTGCAGTTCGGCTACTGCATGTCATACGCCATTGGCTCGACATCATGCGATGGAGCCAGGCCGCTTGCAACCGAGACGTGGGAGGGTCGGGAGATGACGGCGTCGCTGTAGCTTATGGCGGCGTCGCCGCCAGCGGACCGTGCAGGGCCGATGGAAACCTGCACCTGGGCCGGGCCTTCGGCCCGATCGGCACGGGGGCCGAAGATTTCGATGGACGCAAGTTGCTCTGCCGGTTGTCTGGCCGGCGGGCTGGTGCGGGCCTCTTGTTGTCGTGAATGCGTCGCGAGAGGAGCAGTGGGCCGGGCGGTCAGATAGACGCGAATGCCCACGCCAGCGGCGACAAGAACCGACGCCGCCATCGCCAACGGCGCCGCGACACGCACCCAGCCCGGCAAACGATAAGGCCGGGCCGTTTGCTCAACGGCGCGATCAATAGCCAATGAGATCGACTCCGCCAGCGCGTCCCAGCGTACATCCGGCAACGGCTCGGCTTTAAGAGCCGCGTCCAGCCGGCGATACTCGCCCAGGAGAGCCCGCGCCGCCGCGTCGCTTTCCAAACGCCGTTCCAACTCGGCCCGCTCGGACGCATCCAACGTGCCGTCGAGATATTGGCTGATCGAATATTCGAGGTCTTGAGTCGTCATGGCTTCCTGTTCATATCACATCTTTCAGCAATTCCTTCAACTTTTTTCTTCCCTGGAAAACGTGCCATTTGACGGCTTCCACACTGCAATCCAGCGCCTCGGCAACCTGCTTCTGAGGCATCTCATCAAGGGTGAACATGATGATCGCCAGCCTTTGTTTCTCCGGCAACTTCGCCAGTGCCTCTTTTAGTTTTTGGCCCATTTCCTGGCTTTCGAGGCGATGGACCGGGTCGCCGCTGGTGGCCATCCAGTCGCTGGTCGCTCCGACCGCATCCGTCTGGCCGGGGTTATTTGGCCCCAGCAGGTCGTCCAGCGGCAATTGCGAGCGCGTCTTTCGGCCGCGACGGTAGTTCAGCGACAGGTTCGACACGATCCGCATCAGCCACCCGCCGAACGCCTCGGGCTTTTGCAGCGATGCCAGGCTCGTGAAAGCCTTCAGGAACGCATCCTGCGTCACTTCCAACGCATCATGGCTGTTGCCCAGCAGCCGATTCGACACGGCAACCGCCTGTCGCTGATATCGGCCAATGAGCAGGTCAAAGGCCGTTTTATCGCCGGATAGCGACCTGCCAACGAGTACACCGTCGGTCGGTCCCTGGCGAATCGGAGGGTTGATTCCGTTCGCATTTGGGCTGCCGGCGTGTGTGTCCGAGGACTGAGTCGCCTTCGGCTCCATCTCTTATGACACTATGGCTTGGGGATGGTTAGACGACGAGGCAAATTTTCTAAGCCGCCGGGCACCAGGCTTAACAATTCACGCGCATAGGCCGCGATGGCCTGTGCGATGGCTGCCGAACCCTCATTCAGGTGCTGTTTCATACGCCGAACGATGCCGCTGCCGACAATCGCCCCGTCCGCCAGTCCGATAAGCTGGGCAACGTGCCGGGCCTGGGAGATGCCAAAACCCACGCAAACCGGCGTTTCGGTCAGGCCTTTGAGCGAGCGAACATTGTCGGCAAGGTCGCCGGGAAGCTGATCGCGTTCGCCGGTGATTCCAGAGACCGATAGGTAATATACAAATCCGCTGGAAAGCCCGGCAATTTCCGCGCGTCGGGCCGGCGTCGTGGTGGGCGCCACCAGCAGTATCGTGTCCAGCCCGCCCTCCCGGACCACATCGCACACGCGCTGCGCCTCGGGCGGCGGAAGATCGGGCAGGATCAATCCATCAAACCCGGCCGCCTTCGCGTCCTTCACAAACCGCGCCGCACCCATGCGATACACGATGCTATAACTCACCATCGCCACCAACGGCACGCTTACCTTTTCCCGAACGGAGGCGACCGTCGCAAATACATCCGCCACGCTCACCTTGCGGGCCAATGCATCGACATACGCCTCCTGGATCACCGGGCCATCTGCGATGGGGTCGGTGAACGGCAACCCCACCTCGATCGCGCTGGCGCCCGCCGACTCCAGGGCCGGCAGAAGCGCTCCGGTCGTTTGTAGATCCGGATATCCCGCGGGCACGAACGGCACCAAGCCGATCCGGCCCGCTGCGCGGAGGGGCGAGAAAGTCTGTGATATCGTGCGCCGCCCGGCGCTGATTGCATTCATTCGCGGTTCCCTCTCACGGCCCTGACACACGCAATGATACGAAATCGTGGGCGCGAATGAAACTGTGAGTATGATGTCGATAAGGTTTGGCGTTCGTCGTAGTTCCGGGAGGGACACGGCTGCTTAAATGATGGGGCAGGCCCCACCGAATGCCCGGCGTTTCACTGCACTGTCAACTTTGGCCCCGCCGGGCCCGCATTGCGCTTATTCACTTCACCGGCAAGATTGCTGACGATCGTTTCCAGCGCGGATTTGAGCCTGGGGCTTCCGGCGAAGTTGGCCTGGGGCCGGCCGGCATCGCAGTTGACACGCAATTCCGTGAACATCGGCAGCGCGCCCAGGTACGGCAGGCCCAATCGCTGCGCCGCGCGTTCGGTGCCGCCGCGGCCGAAGATGTCGTGCTCGGAGCCGTCGGCGCCGATGAAGTAGCTCATATTCTCGACCAATCCAAGGATCGGCGCCTCGAGTTGCTGGAACATCCGCACCGCCCGCACGGCATCGTCCAGCGCCACCTGCTGAGGCGTGGCCACCACCACCGCGCCGGTGATCGCCAGCATCTGACACAACGACAACGGCACATCCCCCGTGCCCGGCGGCAGATCAACAATCAGATAATCCAGCGCCGGCCATTCCGTGTTATCCAGCAGCAATTGCTTAAACGCCCCATGTGCCATCGGGCCGCGCCAAATCAATGGCTTATCCTGCTCGACCAGCGCCCCGATGGTGACGGCATAAATGCCATGCACATGGAACGGCAATATCTTGTTGCCGCGCATCTCCGGGGCCAGGCCCTTAATGCCCAGGAGGGTTGGCATGCTGGGGCCGTAGATGTCGCCGTCCATCAGGCCCACCGCCGCGCCGCTGCGCGCCAGGCCGATCGCCAAGTTCAGGGCCAGCGTACTCTTGCCCACGCCTCCCTTGCCGGCCCCCACCGCGACTACATTCTTCACCTGCGGCAAAGGCCGGGGAGCGGACTGTTGCTGTGGATGCTGTGGCGGGGTCATTTATTGCCTTTCGTGCTGTTAATCGGAAATTGGCGATTATAGCGTGCACTGCCAGATCACGTCCAAGCGTCTATTATTCATCGATGGATCTTGCGTACGCTGGTCATGTTTCAAAGCCCAGCAAAGCCCGCGCGCTGGCCGACGACCGTTTTTTGCCCCGGCATTCTCCACCGGACAGCAATTCGCGCCCGCGCGGAATGAAAACGTCGCCGGAATCAGACGATGATGGCTGGCGCGTCCCCGGTCCAGTAACCCTTTCCGACGGAACGAGGGTTCATCTCTACAAAGACGGCGCGGCTTTGCGCGCGGCGTACGACGCGATCGCCGCGGCGCGCCGTTGGATTGGGCTTGAGGTTTATACCTTCGCCGACGATGACACGGGCCGCGCGTTCGCCGACTTATTATGCCGCAAGGCGAAACAAGGGGTGAAGGTCTACATTATTTATGATTCGTTTGGCACGCGCGGCGCGATGGGCGATGAGCCGGAGATGTTCCGCCGGCTGCGCGCCAGCGGAGCGCGGGTGCAGGTCTTTCATCCCACTCGCCCCTGGGAATGCAAATACGGCTGGCGCGCGATCCATCGCGATCATCGCAAACTCTTGGTGATTGATGGCGAAATCGCCGGCCTTGGCGGACTGAATATCGGCCAGGAATACGCCGGTTCCTGGATCGTGCCCTCGAAGCTCGAGTCCTGCGAATTTTGGCGCGACAACGCGATCGGCATCAGCGGCGCCGGCGCGCGGCTTTTCGCGCATGCCTTTGGCCAAACCTGGAACTACGTCGCGCGCGGCGGCCGCATCCGCCGGGCGGAGTTTATCCACAACCTTCACGAGGGTGAACTGGGCGTGATGGCGCTGACGCCGACCCTGAACAGCCCCCTGATGCCGTTCCTCTATCGAATGCTCCGCGAGGCGCGGCAGAGCATCCTGATGACGATGGCGTATTTCGCACCGGATGATCCGCTCATCGAAGGGCTGTGCAAAGCCGCCCGCCGAGGCGTTCGCGTTCGGCTCATGCTGCCGGGCCGGTGCGATGTGCCGATTGTGCGGCTGTGCGCCCGATCGTTCTACGAAACCCTAATGACCGCCGGCGTGGAAATCCATGAACGCCAGGGCGTGATCCTCCACGCCAAGACCATGGTCGTGGACGAATGCACCAGCATCATCGGCTCAAGCAACCTCGATTACCGAAGCATCGAATACAACTGCGAACTTTCCGCGATTGTCCGGTCGGCACAATTCGGCCGGCAGATGTGCGACTTGTTCGAGAACGACATGGCCTTTTCCCGCCGAATCACCCTCAACGAATGGCGTCGCCGCCCGCAATGGGACCGGCTCGTGCAATGGGCGGTAAGCCGGGCAAGGTATTTGTTGTAGCACCTCCGGTTCCTTGACGGCTCCGCGATTCTTTGTGCCCAAGTCACGGTGCGCGCAACATCATCCCCAAAGCCCGAATCGCTCCCCCTCCCCCGTCTGGCGGGGCCGCCAAGGGGGTTCATGCAACCAAGGCAGGTAAAATCGCGATGATGCCGTTGCGCTTTGTTAATACCGTTCGGCACGGCGATTGATGAGTTTCCCGCGCCCCTAACAAACGCCGTATTGCGCCAGCGACGGGTTCGTGGCACGATCCGGGGCCCATGGAACAG
>Ga0209483_1001925_pt1 | contig 15104 bp, 9 predicted proteins | sample NGEPerA_FD_184508 | JGI IMG/M metagenome (GOLD analysis project Ga0209483, IMG submission 184508) | Arctic peat soil microbial communities from the Barrow Environmental Observatory site, Barrow, Alaska, USA - NGEE PermafrostL2-A... | ecosystem: Environmental > Terrestrial > Soil > Wetlands > Peat... | reverse complement strand
GGCCGCTGGCCGCACGGTGCGGCCAGCGGCCTGACCGTCGAGTGCTTCGCCGTCCCGGGCAAGGTACCGCTGTATCTGGAACAGGCCGAAGGCATACCGCCCATCGTGCTGGGAGAGGACACCGTCGGTGTCATGATCAGTGACGCTCGCTCGCGCCTGTTCTTCATTCCGGGATGCGCAGCGATGACCGACTCGATAGCCCAGCGGCTGCGCGGCGCCGAACTGGTGTTGTTCGACGGCACGTTGTGGCGCGACGATGAGATGATCAGGGCCGGCCTGGGCAGCAAGAGCGGCCGCAGGATGGGGCACATGAGCCTGACGGGACCCGAGGGCACGATGGCGGCGTTCAGGACCTTGTCGGTCAAGCGCAAGGTTCTTATACACATCAACAATTCCAACCCGGTGTTACTGGAAGATTCCAGCGAGCGCGCCGAACTGGCGGCGGCTGGTTGGGAAGTGGCACACGACGGCATGAGGCTATCCCTATGAGCACAACTTCGCCTGATTCGGTCCGGTCGGCGGATGAGCTTGAGGCCGAATTGCGCCAGATCGGCGCCACCCGCTACCACATCCTGCATCCCTTCCATCGGCTGCTGCACGGCGGTCAGCTCAATCGCGGTCAGGTGCAGGCTTGGGCGCTCAATCGCTACTACTACCAGAGCCGCATTCCCGCCAAGGATGCGACGCTGCTGGCTCGCCTGCCAACGGCGGAGCTCAGGCGCGCCTGGCGCAGCCGCATCGAGGACCATGACGGCACGGCCCCGGGCACCGGCGGCGTGGCGCGCTGGCTGCAGCTGGCTACCGGAGTCGGACTGGATCGCGACTACGTTGAATCCACTAACGGGCTATTGCCAGGAACGCGGTTCGCGGTCGACGCCTATGTGAATTTTGTGCGCGAGCGCAGCATTCTGGAGGCGATCGCATCGTCCCTGACCGAGCTGTTCTCCCCGACGATCATTTCCGAGCGCGTATCCGGCATGCTGCGCAACTACGATTTCGTGACCCCGGACACCCTGGCCTATTTCACGCCCCGGCTCACGCAGGCGCCCCGCGATAGTGATTTCGCGCTCGCTTACGTCAAGCAGCATGCGCGCACGAACGAGCAGCAGGAAGCGGTGCTCGCCGCGCTGCGTTTCAAGTGCGACGTACTGTGGTCGCAACTCGATGCGCTGCATTTCGCTTACGTAGCCCCCGGCATCGTCCCTCCAGGCGCCTTCGTTCCCGCCGAACAGGAACGACTGGGAAAGCGGGCTTAGACACGTCGCGCGCTCGCCATGTGACCGACACGGCGGCGCTCGCGAGATTTTCCAGCGTCGCTGCAAGGCCGCCGTGCGGTGCGCGGAGCTGCCAACGTCTTCTGTTTCTAAGCATCTAAAATACATTTAGCTACAGTTTTTAGATAATTCATATTCTTCGCATCCGCGAAGTTGCCCGTGTGATGTATTCGGGCATATAGCCCTTCAAAGCTGTCCTTCCATCCGAATTAATGCCGGGAAAATCTTCCGCCGCATTCACCACTGCTGGGCCTGGGCCTGCCACTGAATCAGATACCCGCGAATGTACAGACCGCAGATAGCAAGGACATGCAGCGCCAGCAGACGCTGAATCTGGCGGATTACCTGAACAACCACTTCAGCGGCGTCAGCATCAGCGAGAGCCAGGACAATCCGTTTCAACCCGACATCAATTATCACGGCTTCACCGCCTCGCCCTTGCTCGGCACGCCCGAGGGCCTGTCGGTGTACGTCGACGGCGTGCGCGTCAACGAATCCTTCGGCGACACGGTGAACTGGGATCTGATTCCCGAGCAGGCGATCTCCACTGTGACGCTCATGTCCGGGTCCAACCCGGTGTTCGGTCTCAACACCCTGGGTGGGTCCCTGTCGGTGCAGACCAAGAGCGGACATGACAATCCCGGTACCGAGATCGAGGGCTATGGCGGCTCCTTACCCCGACCGGGGTGTATCAGGGCTTCGGCAAGGTGGGCTGGCAGAACGACAAGACCGACATCGACCTGAGCTAGCCACCAGCCGCGCCGACAGTGCCTTCTGCGATGCCGGCATCAACCGCGCCTCGAGCCTGACCCAGCGGCTGACGGGCGACCATACTTTCAGCCGCTTGCATCCGGCATTCGGCTTCACGGTGACGCCGACCGATGCCCTGACGTTCTACGCCGACTACAACGAAGCCGGCCGCGCGCCGACGGTGATTGAACTGGGCTGCTCCAATCCGGATCAGCCCTGCGGTCTGCCGAATGATTTCGCCAGCGATCCGGATCTCAAACCGGTCGTGCCGCGAACCATCGAAGCCGGTGTCCGCGGCAATCTGCCGGATCAGAGGTTGATCTGGAGCGCGGACGTGTTCCATACCCTCAACAGCAACGACATCCAGTTCATCGCTACCGGCACCAGCCAGGGCTATTTCGCTAATGTCGGCAGCACCAGGCGGCAGGGCCTGGACCTGGCGCTGGGCGGCAAGGCGGCCGGATTGAGCTGGCACCTGGCGTACAGTTTTGTCGATGCCACGTACCAGTCAAGCTTGGCAATCGCATTCCGCTGATTCCGCGGCACACGGGACGACTGGTACTCGACTACGAGGTGAACAAGAGTCTCGATGTCGGCGGCAACATCGTGCTGTCGTCGGGTTCGTTTCTGCATGGCGATGAGAACAACGCCAATGTGGCCGGCGGCACCAACGGCGAGGGCGCCTTCATCTCGTCCACGGGCACCGGTTGGATTCCCAGCTATGCCGTGATCAATCTTCAGAGCACCTACCACGTCAACAAATACGCCGAGATCTTCGCTCGCCTGGTCAACGTCGCGAACAAGCAATATTCAACGGCTGGATTCCTGACCAGCAATTCGTTTACTCCCAACGGCACCTTTGAGACCGACCCTGACGATTGGACTAATGAAAACTCGGTATCGCCGGCGCAGCCGCGCGCCATCTTCGAAGCCACCTATGCGCCGGTCTTACATAATTCCCGCATATGTGAAGTTTTATTTGCGCGTCCTGACATAACGGCATTGCCACGCCGTTTATTTGTGAATACCTTGAACTACGCACTGTTGGTCAGGGAATGTTCTGTGCGTAGCGGGCCTGAAAGCCCGCGTCCGTCGAGCGCGACCGCCATTTTAAATCAAGGCGCGCAACGACGGGGAAACAACGACGGCGATCGAGGTTTTCGCATCCGCCTGATGCGCAATCAGTGGCCTTGCTTATGCGTCATCAAGAAAGTGTGTTCACGTTGCTGCTCTGCTGCGCGCTCACTGGGTGCGGTGGAGGCGGCGGCGGTGGCGATAGCAGCGGCAGCAGTTCCAGCCCTGCATCCCCTGTCGTTGCAATAGCGGTTGCTCCGACCTCGGCGAGCGTCGATGTCGGGACAGGTCACACACCCTTCACGGTTGCAGTCACCAACGCGCAGGACTCCACGGTCAGCTGGTACGTCAACGGCGTGAGCGGTGGCAACGACGCGGTAGGCACGATATCCGATAGCGGCATGTACTCGGCGCCCGCCCGCATGCCGGATTCGCTTGCGGTCACCGTCATGGCGGTGGCCAATGCCGACACCAGCAAGACGGCGCAGGCGGCGGTCACGCTCACGCAACCCAGCTCTCCAATGCCGGCTCTGCCGACGGGTCTTTCGGCATCGATGGTTGCGCCCACGAGTGTCGCATTCACCTGGCAGGCCACAGCCGATGACAGTATTGCTGGCTACTACGTGTATCGCGACGGCGTGCGCATCGACACCGTGACGAGCGCCGGCTATAGCGACAGCGGTCTCGCTGCCGGGACCAGCTACAGCTATCAGGTCGCAACCTTTGACCAGTCGACGCCACGCAATGTCTCGCCACTGTCTGCGCCACTGACCGTCACTACCGCGGCCGACACTCAGTCACCCACTACGCCGGCCGGATTGACGGTCGCGAATGTAACTCTGACCAGCGTCACGCTGAGCTGGGGCGCGTCCGCCGATCTGCCCAGTCCGGGAGGTACCGGAGTCGGCGGCTATACCGTGTACCGCAATGGCGTGCCGGTCGCGACCGTGACCAGTACGGGCTATACCGATACCGGTCTGACGGCCTCCACGATCTACAGCTACCAGCTGGCGGCCTTCGACAGTGCAACGCCAGCCAACGTCTCGGCATTGTCCGCGGCGCTGAGCGTGAGCACCGCTGCGGATATGCAGGCGCCGACGGTGCCGCTCGGGTTGACGGTCTCAAACATTGCGCCGGCCAGTATCACGCTGAGTTGGGGCGCATCCACGGATCTGCCCAATCCGGGCGCCACCGGGGTAGCGGGTTACTACGTTTACCGCAACGGCGCGCGCGTCGCGACCGTGACCGGCACGGGCTATACCGATACTGGTCTGAAAGCCTCCACCACCTACAGCTACCAGGTCGCGGCCTTCGACCAAGCGGTGCCTGCCAACGTATCGGCGTTGTCCGCGGCGCTGAGCGTGACGACCGCTGCTGATACCCAGGCGCCCACTGTGCCGGCCGGATTGAAGGATTCGAACATTACGCTGGTCAGCATCACGCTCGGTTGGAGCGCATCCACGGATCTGCCCAATCCGGGCGCCACCGGGGTGGCGGGTTACTACGTTTACCGCAACGGCGTCCGCGTTGCGACCGTGACCGGCACGGGTTATACCGACACCGGACTCACGGCTTCCACTACTTACAGCTATCAGGTCGCGGCGTTCGACAAGGCGACGCCTGCCAACGTCTCGGCATTGTCCGCGGCGCTCAGTGTGACCACCGCCGCGGACACCCAGGCACCCACGGTGCCTGGCGGAGTGACGGCTGCCAATACAGCGGCGGGCAGTACCACGCTGAGCTGGGCTGCGTCCACGGATCTGCCCAATCCGGGCGCCACCGGTGTTGCGGGTTACTACGTATACCGCGACGGCGTGCTCGTGGCGACTGTCGCGGGCACGGGCTATACCGACTCAGGTCTCTCGGGCTCGACCACCTACAGCTACCAGGTCGCGGCCTTCGATAGTGCGACCCCGGCGAACGTATCGGCACTCTCGATTGCGCTGAGTGTGACCACGCCCGCTGACGTCCCGGCGCCGACGTTGCCGGCAGGTCTGACGGCCTCGAACATTTCGGCGGGCAACGTCACGCTGAGCTGGAACGCTTCCACCGACCCCGGCGGCGGCGGTGTCGCGGGTTACTACGTGTATCGCAACGGCGTGCGGGTCGCGACCGTAACGGGCACGAGTTATACCGACACGGGTCTTGTGGCCGCCAGCACCTACAGCTACCAGATCGCTGCCTTCGACATGGCGACACCTCCCGTGGTCTCGACGTTCTCAGCTGCGCTGAGTGTGACCACGTCCGCCGACACCCAGCCACCCACCGTGCCGGTCGGGTTGACGGCCTCGGGCGTTGCGGCAGGCAGTGCCACACTGAGCTGGAGCGCATCCACCGATCTGCCCAATAATCCAGGCGCGACGGGTGTTGGCGGATACACCGTGTATCGCAATGGCGTGCGCATCGCGACCGTCACGGGCACGAGCTACAGCGACTCGGGTCTTAGCGCGTCGACCACCTACAGCTATCAGGTCGCTGCTTTCGATAAGGCGACGCCGGTGAACGTGTCGGCGTTGTCCGCGGCCCTGAGTGTCACCACCTCCGCCGACACCCAGGCGCCAACGGTGCCGATCGGGTTGACGGCCTCGAGCATTACCGCGGGCAGCATCAGGCTCGGTTGGAGCGCCTCCACCGATCTGCCCAATCCCGGCGCCACCGGTGTCGGCGGCTACTACGTGTATCGTAACGGCGTGCGGGTGGCGACCGTCACGGGCACGGCCTACACCAACAGCGGTCTCACGGCAGCCACCACCTACAGCTACCAGGTTGCGGCCTTCGATAACGCGACGCCGGCCAACGTCTCGGCACTGTCTGCGGCGCTGAGCGTGACCACGACGGCTGACACTCAGGCACCCACGGTGCCGACGGGACTGGCCGCCTCGACCATGGCCGCGGGCAGTCTCACGCTGAGCTGGAGCGCATCCACCGATCTGCCCAATCCCGGCGCCACCGGTGTCGGCGGATACTACGTCTACCGCAATGGCGTGCGCATCGCGACCGTCACTGGCACGAGCTACAGCGACTCGGGTCTTACGGCTGCGACCAGCTACAGCTATCAGCTGGCCGCGTTCGACCTGGCGACACCTGTCAACGTCTCGGCGTTGTGCGCGGCCTTGAGTGTGACCACGTCCGCCGACACCCAGGCGCCAACGGTTCCTACCGGTTTGACGGCCTCGAGCATTACCGCGGGCAGCATCAAACTCGGTTGGAGCGCGTCCACCGACCTGCCCAATCCTGGTGCCAGCGGCGTTGGCGGCTACTACGTGTATCGTAACGGCGCGCGCGTCGCGACCGTCACGGGCACGTCCTACATCAATACAGCTCTCACGGCCGCCACCGCCTACAGCTATCAGGTCGCTGCCTTCGATAACGCAACGCCGGCGAACGTCTCGGCGCTGTCTGCGGCGCTAAGCGTGACCACCTTGGCCGACACCCAGGCACCCACGGTGCCGACGGGACTGGCCGCCTCGACCATGGCGGCGGGCAGGCTCACGCTGAGCTGGAGCGCATCCACCGATCTGCCCAATCCGGGCGCCACCGGCGTCGGCGGCTACTACGTTTATCGCAACGGTGCCCGTATCGCGACGGCGACCGGAACCAGCTACGCCGATTCGGGGCTCTCCGCCTCCGGAAGCTATAGCTATCAGGTCGCGGCTTTTGACAAAGCGACACCTGTCAACGTCTCGACGCTGTCCGCGGCCGTGAGCGTGGGCGCCGCCAGCGACGTGCTGACCTATCACAACGACACCATGCGTACCGGTCAAAACCTGACCGAGACCATGCTGACCCCCGCGAACGTGATCAGCGCCACGTTCGGATTGCTGCAGATTCTTCACGCCGACGACCCGGTCGATGCAACGCCGTTGATCGCCTCCAATGTTTCGGCGGGCGGTAGCTCCCACAACGTGGTCTACGTGGCCACTGAACACGGCAGCGTCTATGCCTACGATGCCGACAGCTTTGCATTGCTGGCGCACGTCTCGCTGATCGGCAGCGGCGAGGTGCCCAGTGACACCCGCAGCTGCGGCCAGGTAGGACCGGAGATCGGCATCACCTCGACTCCGGTGATCGATCGCGGCGTCGGCACCAACGGCACGTTGTACGTGGTCGTGATGTCGAAGGACAGCAGCGGCAACTATTATCATCGTCTGCACGCGCTCGACCTCGCAACGCTGGCCGATCGCCTGCCTGCGATCGTGATCCAGGGTACCTATCCGGGCAACGGTGCCAACAGTGTCAACGGCGTACAGACCTTCCAGCCCGGTCAGTACAAGGAGCGCGGCGCACTGCTTGCGGCCAACGGTCAGATCTATACGGTCTGGGCCTCGAATTGCGACTTCACCCCCTATACCGGCTGGATCATGGCCTATGATGAAACCACGCTGAATCAGACGGCGGTGCTGAATTACACGCCGAACGGCAGCATGGGTGCGATCTGGAACGTGGCGGGATTGACCGCCGACAACAGCGGCAACGTCTACGGCATGGCCGGCAATGGCACATTCGATACCACGCTGAGCGCTACCGGATTTCCGATCCATGCCGACTATGGCAATGCCGTGATCAAGCTGTCGGGCACCAGCGGCGCTCTGGCGGTCACGGATTATTTTACGATGTGGAATACCGTGTCGGAATCAAACCAGGACGTCGACCTGGGCTCGGGCTCGCCGCTGCTCCTGCCGGACCAGACGGATGCCAACGGCACCACACGCCATCTGCTGGTCGGCGCCGGCAAGGACGGCAACGTTCTGCTGCTCGATCGCGACAACCTCGGAAAATTCAACACCACTACCAATCAGGTCTATCAGATTCTCTGGGGCGGACTGCCAGGCGGGCTGTTTTCGGCCTTCGCCTATTTCAACGGCAGCGTCTATGTCGCCGATGTCGGCGGCAAGTTGAAAGCGTTCGCGCTTAACGAAGCCCAGTTATCGGCCACGCCGACATCGCAATCGGGCGCCAGTTTCGCCTATCCCGGCGCCTCGCCTTCGGTCTCGGCCAACGGCAGCAGCAATGCGATTGTGTGGGCGGTACTGAGCGGCACCGGCGCGGCAGCGGTACTGCATGCCTACAACCCGGCGAATCTGGCGCAGGAGTACTACAACAGCACGCAGGCCCCGAGTGGTCGCGATGGATTCGGAAACGGCGAGAAATACATCACTCCGGTCGTCGCCAATGGCAAGGTGTTCGTCGGCACGCCCAGCGGGGTTGCCGTGTTCGGGGTGCTTCAGCACTGATGCATTCCTTGACGGCTGTCATATGATCGTCCTCTTCATCGTATGAAGGAACGGTTGCAATGATCATGAGGAGGAGAACCAGTCGGGCGCCGATCATCATGGCGCTACTTGTGTGCTGCGGCAGTGGCGCCATCGCCGCGCCGGTGCAACTTACGGCCGAACAGGATCACCAGCGGATGATGGATCTGCTGCACATCGACGCGCTGCGACGCGGCCCAGACGGCGATCCAACCTCGCCCCGTGCGGCCAATTTTGATGAATCCAAGGTCAGCCCGTATTTGTCACCTCCGGATCCTCTGGTACTGAGCAACGGTACCCGGGTTACCACCGCCAACATGTGGTGGCGGCAGCGGCGCCCGCAGATCGTCGAGGCGTTCGATCGCGAAATCTACGGCAGGGTGCCCAAACACACACCGGCCGTCATCTGGACGGTGACGAGTACCAGCAGCGAACAGAACGGCGACATGGCTGTCGTGACCCGAAAGCTCGTTGGCCACGTCGACAATTCCTCCTATCCGCTCATCACCGTCGATATCCAGCTGAGGCTGACCGTTCCGGCGCACGCCGCCGGGCCGGTTCCGGTCATCATGGAGTTCAGCCTGAGTGACGATGCGCTGGCTGCGATGAAAAAGCATTTTACCGATGCCCAATGGGCGGCTTTCGCCGGCGGCGGCCCGCCATGGCAACAACAGATGCTGGCCAAAGGCTGGGGTTACGCCACGCTCATTGCTAGCAGCGTGCAGGCCGACAATGGCGAAGGTCTGGCCAGCGGCATCATCGGACTGGTCAACAAAGGACGGCCCCGCAAGCCGCAGGATTGGGGTGCGCTGCGCGCGTGGGCGTGGGGTGCCAGTCGTGCACTCGACTACTTTCAGAGCGATCAATCGGTGGATGCGAGGCGTGTCGGCATAGAAGGCCTGTCGCGCTATGGCAAGGCGGCTCTGGTCGCCATGGCGTACGAGCCGCGATTCGCCATCGGCTTTATCGGTTCCTCGGGCGCCGGTGGCGCCAAGATCCTGCGCCGCAACTTTGGTGAGCAGGTGGAAAACATCGCCTCGAGCGCTGAATACCATTGGATGGCCGGCAATTTCCTCAAGTATGCCGGCCCGCTGACGGTCTACGACCTGCCCGTGGATGCGAATGATCTGATCGCACTGTGTGCGCCGCGCCCGGTGTTCATCAGCAGCGGCGCACAAGCGGTGGAGGGCGGATGGGTCGATGCCAAAGGAATGTTCCTCGGCGCGGTCGGTGCCGGGCCGGTCTACCGGCTTCTGGGCAAGAAGGATTTAGGAACTGTCGATATGCCGCCGATGGAAACCGCATTGATCGACGGCGATATTGCCTTTCGCCAGCACGCCGGTGGCCACACCACGGGACCGAATTGGCCCACGTTTCTGACGTTCGCCAGCCGCTATCTCTGATAGAGCGGCATGACGCCCGGCGTGGCGACCTTCAGGCGGTAGACCCCGGTTCGCGCCGTGATGTATAGGGTTTGGCCCGCATCGGCCCAGGCCAGGTTGGCCGCCGTCTCCGGCAGCTTGATCTGTCCGAGGACCTTGCCGTCCGGCCGCACGATGCGGATGCCGCCAGGAGCGGTGGTCCATACATTGCCCAGCGAATCGACCTTAAGGCCGTCAGGGACACCCAGTTCCTTGGTGTCCGGAAACTCGATCAGGGATTTACCCGTCGACAGCACACCGTGCTTGCCCACGGCATATTTCACCACGCGCATGCGCGGGCCCGAGTTGGCGACGTACAACCATTTGCCATCGGGCGAAAACCCGATGCCGTTGGGTAGCGTGAGATCCTTGACGGCGAGAGTAAGCTTCCCGTTGGCGTAGCGATAGACGCCGTCATAGCGAAGTTCCTTGGCGGGGTCGGCATCGCCGCCGGCCAATCCGTACGGCGGATCGGTAAACCACAATGATCCGTCCGGCGCGAACACCAGGTCGTTCGGGCTATTGAATTTCTTGCCGCCGAAGCCGTCGAGAAATGGCTGGATGGCCAGGTGTGCGTCGATGCGCACGAGTTTGCGGCCACCTTGCTGCGCCAACAGCACCGTCCCGTCCTTGTCGGTGACCATGGCGTTGGGCCCCAGATAGGAGCCGGCTGGCGGGTCCGGATAACCGCCGGCCTTCGCCACCAATGTCTCGACCGCGCCCGATGGTGACACGGCGAATATGGTGTCGGCAACCACGTCGGAAATCCACAGCCGTCCCTGGTGCCACATGGGGCCTTCGGTGAACTTGAAGTCACCGGCGACCTGTTCGATCGGCGTACCCGGCGCGACCAGCGCGTCGAAGGATTCATCGAGTCGAATGATCTCGGCGCCCGGCAACTGGGCATGCGCCGGGCAGACCATGGCAATCGTTGCCACCAAGCCGCAGAGATTGAACCTGAGAGACTTATTCACAATGAGCTACCTCTAATGCGTCGGGCTTGGCGCCAGGAATGGCGAGCAGCACGGCTTTACGGCCGGCTGAAACTCCATGAGCTCGGCGCGCGTGCCGTCCGGATCGTACATATTCAACTGCCATTTTCCATCACGGCCTATCTGTGGCGGAGAGTGTCTGGCGTTCAGCCGGTCTCCTTCATAGAGCAGGTTCATCGACTTCTCGATGTTCTGCACGCCCAGGGAAAAATGATTGAAAACGCCCGCCGTTTCCTGCGACACGGTACCCTTGACCACCATGTATTCAAGCCAATCGCTGCCGTCGGGCACCTGCTGGGCAATCCATTGCGATGAATCCTCGGTCATGCCGCCGTGCCAGTAGGGCCGAAACCCGAGCAGGTCATGATAGAACCGGTCTTCGACCGCAGGGTCGTGGACGATGAAACCCACGTGAATGATGTGATTGCTCAGGGGATTCAACGGCACCGATTGCGGATGTGGCGGCGGCTGCACGAACTGGATGCGGTTGTCCTCCGGATCCTTGATTTCGAAGTAGCGGCTGCCGTCGCTCGCAGTGCTGATACTGGCTGGCACCGCGATGCCATGGGCGCCGAGATAGCGGCGCATGTCCTCGGCGTTCGCAACGTTGAACGCCGCGTGATCGAAGCGATTGATTGACGGCGGCCCGTTCGGCAAAGGCAGCACCTCGACGAACTGCACGGGGTTGAAGTAGTAGCGAATCCCGTGCGGATTCTGCGGATCCGATGCCTTGAAGGCGCCCAGATCATGCACCAAGAACTGCTCGGTCTTGCCGGCGTCCGAGCTGTAAATGCTCAGGTGCGAGACGCTGACAATCTTCGGCCGGTCCTGGGCACCGGCGGCGCTCGCCAGCAAAACCATTGTCATCGCCATCGCCATCGCCCATGTCCATGCCCGTCCATACAGTGTCATCGCGTACTCCTAAGTCGGCTATTTCACCGGCACATCCGGCTTGGGCGGCACCAGCACATAGTCCGGTCCGTCGGCCGAACGCGGCAGCCTGTCATATGCGGTAAAGGCGAAGTGATGGTTGTCCGGCGACCACGACGGCGCGTTCAATGTACCGTCACCGCCGTACACATCGACCAGCACGCGGGTCTGGCCATCGTCGAGATCCATGACCCGTAGCGTGGTATCACCCAGTTTTTCTCTGCCGGCACTGTTGAGATACACCATTTGCTTGCCGTTCGGCGCCACGTGCGGAAAGCGGTCACTGCCGGTGTCGCTGGTCAATTGCCCGGCCTGCGCGCCGTTGGCATTCATACGCCAGACCTGCACGGTGCCCGACCGATCGGAGGTAAAGTAGATTCTGCCGTCGGGCCCGAACTCGGGACCATCATTGGAGCCAGCGCTGGTCAGCCGTTTTTCTTCGCCGCCTTGAGCCGGCACGACATAGACATCGGTGCGGCCGTTGCGGACGCCGGTGAAGGCGATGGTCGCGCCGTCCGGCGACCAGCCGTGAAATTCGGCGGCGCCCCCATGGGTCAGCTGTCGAGCGGCTGCGCCAGCCAGCGGCACCGCAAACAGCGATGACGGGCGTCCTGCAGCCGATGCGCAGCTGACCGCAAGCTGGCTGTTGTCCGGCGACAGGCCGTGATTGTCGTCGCACCACAGGCGCGGCGCGATCGCGACGTTCTCCGGCCTGCCCCCCAGAACGGGCATCTTTTGGATGCGGCCATCCTGGTTGAAGTACAGCGTCTGGCCGTCTGCCGACCAGTTAACCGAGCCGATGCGGCCTCTCACGGTCCGCACCATCATGGCTCGCCGAAACTTGTCCTCCGTCTGTATGGTCTGCACGGAACTGAACACCTCCGATGCGCCAGCAGCAGGCGCCGGCTTCTTGAGTTCCACGCGCGAGAACACTGCGGTCTCGGTCATGTCCTTGTCGTGCGAACACAGGCCGATGCCGACATAGAACGGCCCGTCGAAATGTAACTTGATCGACGCACCCGACTGATGCAAGGGCTCGCCGTGCATGCTCAGGAACATGCTGATCACATCGCCGCGTTTCACAATGCGTGCCGTTTTCGGAAAATCGATGTTCAACTCGATGTCTTGCGTGTTGACGCCCTTGGCGCGGCGATACTGCAGTGCGCTCAGGCCGGAGCCGTGTATCGCGACGTCTGCATAAACGCCGTCGGCTTCCAGGTCCTGCTTCACGATCAGCACTGCCTTGCGGTGTGCGCGCCCACGCTCTCGCGGGAATGCAATGTCGGCCGTCAGTTGCACGTCGCCGGAAACTTTCTTCCATAGCAGGTAGAACGCATCGCGGTTGGTCCACATGTTCTCGCCGGCGGCGGTCACGGTGTACGCCTTGGCTGCGGCGTCAAAGCGCGCCACGCCTGGAATGACGGTCTCACCGATATCGGCGCGCCCATCGAAGATGCCGATCTTGTCGCCAGCACCCTGCGCCAGGGTGAAGTGCGCCGGCAGGCAGAGCAGGGCTGCCCACGCAATGCGCTCCACAAGGGCGGATTTGCCAAAATCGAACATGCGGTATTCTCCGGCGTGCGCGGCTAGGCGATAGGTGTGCCCGCAGCGCGGTAGATCGCCTCGATGGCAATCATGTCTTTCAACCCTTCTTCGCCGGGCGACTCGGGTTCCCGGTTGTTGCGAATGCAGTCGGAGAAATGGTCCGCCTCGAGCGTGAACTGAAACGGCACCGTGCCGGTTCCGACTTCGTCGACGTTCTGCACAAAACCGGCGAACCCGCGCAGGTGTACGCCATCGTAGTTGAACCCTGGATTGATCTGCAGGTAGCCCTTATCGCCATACACGTTCAGGAAGCCGTTGCCGACCTGGCCGTAGGAGCATCCGCACGAGGCGATGATGTTGGATGGAAACTTCATGGTCCATTCCAGCGACTGTTCCACTTCGGAAAAGCGGCCGCTGGTCTCGCGGGTCGCCACCACGGCCGTGAACGCCGACGGCTCTTCTCCCGTGATATGGCGGATGGCGTTCAACGGATAGATGCCCAGATCCAGCAGGGCTCCACCGCCGCCCAGCGTGCGGCTGAGCCGCCACGCTCCCGCCGGCTGCTGGCCCAGGAAGCCGCCCTGGAATGATTGAATCTGCCCGATGGCGCCGGCTTTGATGAGATCGATGGCCCGGTTCCAGGTCGGATCGTATTGCACCCGGTAGGCAATCATGAGTTTCACGCCGGCCTTGCGGCAGGCGGCGATCATCGTGCGGCATTCGGCGCTGGAGATGGCCATCGGCTTTTCACACAGCACGTGTTTGCCGGCCTGGGCTGCGCGCTGGGTGAACTCGCGGTGCATGCTGTTCGGCAGACCGACGTAGACTGCCTCGACCTGCTTGTTGTCGCGGATGCGATCGAAGGTCTCGTAGGTGTAAATGGAGCTTCTCGGGATGCCGTACAGATCGGCGTAGTGGGCTCCCTTGGTGTCGGCGTGCCCTGTAACCAACGCAGTGATCTTCGCCTTGCTTGAGGTCGCGCAGGCCCGCATGAACAGATCCGAGATCGTCCCCAGACCAATCGCCGCATAGCCGACGGGCTTGGCCGTCGTATCCTGGGCGTAGACACGCGGCAAGGAGGCCGCAGCCAGCGTGAATGCCGTAAGCCTCGTGAAATCGCGACGCTTCATGACTAATCCCCTGTGACAAGCCCGCAGTCGGCGTATTGGTTGTTCTGAGGTAGCGCTAACAGCCGTCAGCTAAATTTATGCGGATGTGGCCACAATGGCAATCCAAATTTCAGTTGAGCTGACGCAGGGCCGCGCCGGGAGCCTGATCCTGGATACGACCGGTGCCGTTCTTACCGTAACTGCTGCAAAATATCGCCGACACCTACGACCCGTCTTTCGAGCTTTCGGAACCTGAGGCCTATCGTGGCGACGTGCCGGGCGTGCAAGTGCACGTGTTTGATGCGGGCCATTTTGCATGGGACACGGCTGCGGATGAGATCGCCGCATTGGCCGGAGGTTTTGTCAGCCGTCCCGGTTGATACATCTGATGGCGGCGATGGTCATCGCGCAGTATCCGCAAGGCTCGCACGTTACTTGTGTTGCCCGGCTGAAAGTCATCAAATCACGTGCGGCAGTCAAGGTGAGGGAAGCGAATGCCAGAGTCCGAGCAGGAAGTTCCGGTGCTGGTCGTTGGGGGCAGCCTGGTGGGGCTTACCACCTCGGTGCTATTGGGATCGCATGGCGTCCGCCACCTGCTGATCGAGCGCCACAGGGGAACAGCGATCCACCCGCGCGCAGCCTCGTTTCACCAGCGCACGATGGAAATCTTCCGCAGCGTCGGTCTGCAGCAGGCAGTGGAGGCCGCTGCTGAGCGGGAGTTTGTGCAGAACGGCGCCATCATTTCCGTTGATCCCTT
>Ga0209483_1001924_pt1 | contig 15107 bp, 10 predicted proteins | sample NGEPerA_FD_184508 | JGI IMG/M metagenome (GOLD analysis project Ga0209483, IMG submission 184508) | Arctic peat soil microbial communities from the Barrow Environmental Observatory site, Barrow, Alaska, USA - NGEE PermafrostL2-A... | ecosystem: Environmental > Terrestrial > Soil > Wetlands >... | reverse complement strand
CTGCTCGGCGTGGTCGAGGTCGCCCTCTCTGACAGCGACCGTGAGGCCCTGCACCGGTCCGCGTCGTCGGTGCAGCAGTTGGTCGACATCATGGATGCGCGGCGCGAGGACATCGACGCGTCGATGCCACCACTCAGCGCCGCGACGACGGCCGGCTGACCGGTCCCGTAGCGCGCGTCAGATGTCCTCGCGCGCGGCCTCGTCGTCGCCCTGGCGTGGGGCTGCCGTGGCGGGGTCGAGGTCGTCAGGGGCCGGGGCCATGACCACGGGGACCTCCACGCGCGGCGGCTGATAGCGCACGCCGAAGAACGGACCGACGGTCATGAGGATGCCGACGAAGGCGTCGCGCAGTGTCGACGGGTCGCTACCTGCGTTGGGGTTGCGCCCGCGCCGGGCGATGCCGACCACCGCGGCAACGAGCAGGACGGAGGCGACCGTGCCCGCGACGATCGCCACGCTCACGGAGCTGCGGCTACCCGGCCGGCGAAGGTGTGGGAGGTTGGGTGTCGTTGTCGCGGTTGCCGAACATCCTGCGGCCCATCCAGCGCACCGGGTCCCAGTGCTTGTCGGCGACGCGCTCCTTGAGCGGGATGATGGCGTTGTCCGTTATATGGATGTGCTCCGGGCAGACCTCGGTGCAGCACTTGGTGACGTTGCAGTAGGCGAGACCACCCTCGTCGCGCGTCTGCTCGGTGCGGTCGAGCACATCCTTGGGGTGCATCTCGAGGCTGGCCACGCGCACGAAGAAGCGCGGCCCGTAGAAGCGGTCGAGGAGGCCATGGGTGCGGTTGATGTGGCACACGTCCTGGCACAGGTAGCACTCGATGCACTTGCGGAACTCGTAGAGGCGGTCGATGTCGGCCTGGCGGATGCGCCACGGCGTGCCGTCGTCCGGGGCATGGGTGAACGGAGGGATCGCCCTGTTGATCTCGTAGTTGCGCGAGACGTCGGTGACCAGGTCCTTGATGAGTGGAAATGCCTTCATGGGCCGGACGGTGATCGGCCCATCGGGGAGCTCGTCGATGCGCGTCTTGCACATCAGGCCCGGCCTCCCGTTGATCTCGGCGCTGCACGAGCCGCACTTGGCCGCCTTGCAGTTCCAGCGCGCGGCCAGGTCTGTGTCGAGGTTGTGCTGGATGTAGTGGATGGCGTCGAGCACCACCATGCCGGACACCCCGGGCACCTGGTAGGTCACGTCGCCCTGCTGGTCGTCGGGGGTGCCGCGGAAGACGTTGAGGGTGATCGTGTCACCGGTCAGGCCGGGGTCGGGAGTGCCGTACTCGGACACCGGAGATGTCCCGTCGAGGCCTGCGGCGGACGCAGCGCCGGTCGTGGTCATCCTGGAGCCTCCTTCGCCGTGGCCGGCGGCATCTCCTCGGGTCGAAGATATCCCTTGGGGAGCTTCGCGGGGTCGTAGAAACGGCTGCGCGGCAGCAGCTGCACAAGGTTGGCTGGCATCTGCGAGAGGGGGACCGCTTCCACTGTCATGGAGTCGCCGTCGCGCCGTGTTACGTAATTCACCTGGCCCTGCCTGGCGTCCTGCTCGAGGAAGTCAAAGCGCCATTGCGACCCGCGGCTCTCTTGGCGGTGCAGGGCACTGCGAACGATGGCCTCGCTGACGGTGAGCATGAAGGTGACGTCCCTGCAGGTGTGCCAGCCAGGATTGAGCACACGGCGACCGACCACCCGCATTCGTTTGCTGCGTCCACGCAGCTCGAGGATGGCCGAGAGGGCGCGCTGGAGCGACGCATCGCTGCGGCCGATGCCCGCGTCGTCCTGCATCGCCGCCTGCAGCGCCTCATGGAGGTGGTAGGGATTCTCCCTGTCGGTCCAACCATGGCTGCTGTCGAGCGGGTCGAGGAGAGCGGTCTGCTCCGCCTCGACGTCTCGCTCGTCGACGTCCCGCTGCTGGCCCTCCGTTCGCGCGAACTCTGCGGCAGCGACGCCTGCGCGCCGGCCGAAGACGAGGATGTCACCGAGCGAGTTGCCGCCGAGGCGGTTGGCGCCGTGGAGGCCGCCGGCCGACTCCCCCGCCGCATAGAGCCCAGGCACGGTCGTCGCCGACGTCTCCGGGTCGACGCGAATGCCGCCCATGGTGTAGTGGATGGTCGGGCCCACCTCCATTGGCTCCTTGGTGATGTCCACTGACGCCAGCGCGTGGAACTGCTCGTACATGGAGGGCAGCTTGCGCAGGATGTAGTCGGCGCCGCGGTGTGTGATGTCCAGGAAGGCGCCGCCGTGCGGCGAACCGCGCCCCGCCTGAACCTCCTTGTAAATGGAACGGGCCACGACATCGCGCGAGCTCAAGTCCTTTTTGACGGGGTCGTAGTCCAGCATGAAGCGCCTGTGCTCGCTGTTGAAGAGCATCCCTCCGTCGCCGCGCACCGCCTCCGTGACCAGGATCCCCCGGGCGCCCGGTGGCCAGATCATGCCCGTGGGGTGGAACTGCACGAACTCCATGTCGAGCAGGTCGGCGCCCGCGTCGTAGGCCATGGCGGCGCCGTCACCCGTCCCCTCCCAGCTGTTGCTGGTGTAGCGGTACATGCGTCCCCATCCGCCGCTGGCGAGGATGGTCGCGCCTGCCTTGATGACCACGAACTTTCCGTCATTGCGGTTGTAGCCCATGGCCCCGACCACGCGGTCGCCGTTCTTCAGCAAGCGGGTGAGCGTGTATTCCATGAGGCACTCGGCGCCTGCTGTGTGCACCAACTTGTCCTGGCAGGTGCGGATCAGCTCGAGGCCCGTGCGGTCGCCGACGTGGGCGAGCCTCCGGTAGCTGTGTGCGCCGAATGGCCGCTGCATGATCAGGCCGTCGTCGGTGCGGTCGAACAGGCCTCCCCACCGCTCCAGCTCGTAGACGCGGTCGATCACCTCGTGGGCGTAGAGCTCGACCATCCGCCAGTTGTTGACCAGCTGACCGCCGAGCATGGTGTCGGCGAAATGAACCTCCCATCCGTCGGCGTCGTCGAGGTTGCCGAGCCCGGCGGCAATGCCTCCCTCGGCCATGACGGTGTGCGCCTTGCCGAGCAGCGACTTGGTGATCACGATCGTGCTGCACCCCGCCTCCGCGGCGGCGATGGCGGCGCGCATGCCCGAACCGCCGGCACCGATGACAAGCACGTCGCACTCGTGGGTGATGTAGCTCTCGGCACTCATCAGAAAACGATGTGGGGGTCCACGAACAGCCCGTGTTGCAGCAGGCGGATGTAGACGTCGGTGAGCATGACGCTGAAGAGGCTCAGCCACGCCCACATTGGGTGACGCAGGTTGATCTTGGTGAGCGCGCGCCAGGCCCCGTTGCGAGCCATGCCGAGCCGGGCTGTGGAATAGCAGTCCAGGCCACCGCCGACGAGGTGGCGGAGCGAGTGACAGCTAAAGGTGTAGGCGGTGAGCAGGACCACATTGGCGAGCATGATCCCGGTGCCCAGGCCCAGCCACACGTGGCCGTGGTTTGCCGGGTCGACGGAGAAGAAGGCCAGGAAGGCGTCGTACCACAGCCAGCCCAGGATGACGAGCGCGGCGTAGAGGGTGAAGCGGTGGAGGTTGTTGAGCACCATCGGGAAGCGGGACTCGCCGTGGTACGCGCGATGGCGCATTTCACCGAGGGCGCACGCCGGCGGATCGAGGAAGAACGATCGGTAGTACGCCTTGCGGTAGTAGTAGCAACTGGCGCGGAAGATGAGCGGCGACCAGAGCACGAAGATCGCCGGGCTGACCGGGCCACTCTTCCAGATCAGGGGCGAGAAGAACGGCGAGAGATACGGACCCCACTCGCTGACGTGGTTGACAGAACCCGGCGGTGACTCGATAAATGCGGTCCAGAGGACGTAGAGGCCGAAGCCGCCCAGGACGGTGACGACGGTGAGCGGAAGCAGCCACCACGGCTGGTCGCGGCGGAATCGCTGCAGGACGGTCTGCTCAGGATGCTGAGCGTTAGGTGCGGTGGGCGTCGCTGTGACCTGGGCCATCTCTCCCCTGGCGCCTGAAGGCGCGGCGGATCGGTGCAGAACGAGCGGGAACTGGTACTGATCGTAGCGAATGCGGCATTGATTACGATGAAGGGCCGGTCTGCTGTGGCTGGAGGCATCGACGCTGGGCTTGATGGCTCGACCACATCCTGTCACGCTATTTGGGATCGAACAGATGAGCGCCCCCGCCCCGGCCCCCCGCGATCTCCGTGATCCGCGATTCGAGCACGACGGATGTGGGGTAGCCTTCGTCGCCACCACGTCGGGCCGTGCCGACCATAGCATCGTGTCCTCGGCGATGCGCGCCCTCGTCAACCTGGGACATCGCGGTGCCACGGGGAGCGACCCGGACACCGGCGACGGTGCCGGGATCCTCCTCCAGCTTCCCCACGATTTCCTGCTCTCGGCCTCACCCGTGGCACTGCCCGAGGCCGGCGCCTATGGCGTGGGGGTGGCTTTCCTTCCCCGCGCTGCCGGCGAGCGCCGGACGGCGGAGGACCTCATCGCGGATTGCTGTGCCGCCGAGGGTGTGCATCTGCTCGGCTGGCGCGACGTGCCGGTCGACCCCACTGCTCCAGGGGTCACGGCGCGGGCGGCCATGCCGCACATCCGCCAGTTCTTCGTCGCCGCGGTCGGCCTGGACGGTGACGCCCTGGAGCGCCGCCTCTACGTGCTCCGTCGTGTCATCGAGACGCGGGCACGCCAGGGCGGGATGGACCGGCGCGCCCTCCACCTCGCCAGCCTCAGCAGCCGGACGGTCGTCTACAAGGGGATGCTCACCGCCGAACAACTCGGCCGCTTCTACAGCGACCTGGGCAACCCGGCGGTGGTGTCGGCGCTGGCCATCGTCCACGCGCGCTTCTCCACCAACGTGCTTCCCCGCTGGGACCTCGCCCAGCCGGCACGGATGTGCGCGCACAACGGCGAGATCAACACGCTGCGCGGCAACGCGGCGTGGATGAACGCCCGCCAGTCGAAGTTCCGCAGCGCCCTCTTCGGCGGCGATGTCGAGAAGATTCGCGACGTTCTCGACTCCGACGGCTCGGACTCGACCCAGTTCGACAACGCCCTCGAACTCCTGACCATGTCAGGGCGCTCCATCGAGCACGCCATGATGATGATGATCCCGGAGGCGTGGCACAGCAACGAGCTGCTCGACGACGAGCGCCGCGCCTTCTACGAGTTCCACGCCAGCCTGCTGGAGCCGTGGGATGGACCGGCGGCCATCGCTTTCACCGACGGCAGGCTGGTGGGGGCGTGTCTCGATCGCAACGGACTGAGGCCGGCGCGGTACGTGGTCACCGATGACGGCCTCGTCGTGATGGCGTCCGAGGCGGGGGTGCTCGACATCCCCGAGGAGCGCATCGTCAAGAAGTGGCGGCTCGACCCCGGCAGGCTGCTGCTCGTCGACACAGAGGCCGGCGCCATCCTCGACGACGACGCCTGCAAGCGGCTGCTTGCGGCGCGCCACCCCTATCAGCAGTGGATCCGCGGCGGAACAGTTCACCTCGACGAGCTGGCCCCCGGAAGCGACCAGCAGGAGCCGGACCCGGGCACGCTGCGCATCCGCCAGCACCTCTTCGGCTGGACCGAGGAGGACGTGCGCCTCATCGTCGCACCGATGGCGGCACGCGGCGAGGAGCCGGTCGGGTCGATGGGCAATGACGCGCCGCTGGCGGTGCTGAGCACCCGCCCGCAGCCGCTCTTCGCGTACTTCAAGCAGCTCTTCGCCCAGGTCACCAACCCGCCCATCGACCCCATCAGGGAGGCGGCGGTGATGTCCCTGGTCACGTCGCTGGGGGCCGGCGGCAACCTTCTCGAGCAGGGCCCGGCGCAGGCGGCGCGTCTCGAGCTGCCCCACCCGATCCTCACCGCCGCCGACCTGGCGACGATCCGGCAGGTCACCCAGCGCCAGTTCCCGGCCGAGACGATCAACGCGGTCTTTCACCCCGGCAACGGCGCCGGCGGCCTCGAGGACGGCCTGCGACGGATCTGCCGCCTGGCGTCCGACGCCGTGGACGCGGGTCGCACCATCCTGATCATCAGCGACAGGGGCGCCAACGCCACGCACGTCCCCATCCCCTCGCTCCTGGCAACCGCCGCTGTGCACCATCACCTGCTCCGCGAGCGCACCCGCACCGGGGTTGGGCTCGTGGTGGAGAGCGCGGAGCCGCGCGAGGTCGCACACTTGGCGCTGCTCATCGGGTTCGGAGCCGAGGCGGTCAACCCCTACCTTCTCCTCGACACAGCCGCCGAGCTCGCCGTCAGCGGGGCCATCGAGGGCCTCGACGGTCCCGCCGCGCAGGCCAACGTCATCAATGCGCTGCGCAAGGGGCTGCTCAAGACGATCGCCAAGATGGGCATCTCGACCGTCCTCTCCTACTGCGGAGCCCAGCTTTTCGAGGCCATCGGGCTCTCCGAGGACGTGGTCGAACGGTACTTCACACGGACACCGACGCGCATCGGTGGCGCCGGGCTGGAGCGCATCGCCGCCGACGCTGTGCGCCGCCACGCTCGCGCCTTCCCGCAGAACGGTGCGCCCCCCGCAGCGCTGGACGGCGGCGGCACCTACCAGTGGCGGCGCGACGGTGAGAAGCGGGCCTGGAACCCGGAGGTGATCGGGGCCCTCCAGCACGCCGTGCGCTCAGAATCGCCGGAGCACTTCCGCCAGTACGTGACCCTCGCTGACCGCGAATCGGCGGAGCGCCGAACCCTGCGCGGACTGCTCGCCATCCGCGAGGCCGACGTGCCCGTGCCCCTCGAGGAGGTGGAGTCCGCGGACACGCTGGTGCGCCGCTTCGCCACCGGCGCCATGTCGCTGGGCTCGATCTCACCGGAGATGCACGAGACGCTGGCCATCGCCATGAACCGCATCGGCGGCCGTTCCAACACCGGCGAGGGCGGTGAGGACGCGGCCCGGTACGTGCTCGACGGCACGGATTCGAAGCGGAGCGCCATCCATCAGGTGGCCTCCGCCCGGTTCGGTGTTACCGCCGACTTCCTCATCAACGCCGACGAGATCCAGATCAAGGTCGCCCAGGGCGCCAAGCCCGGCGAGGGTGGCCAGCTTCCCGGCGACAAGGTCGACGTCACCATCGCCCGCCTCCGCCATTCGACGCCGGGGGTGGGGCTGATCTCTCCTCCACCGCACCACGACGTCTACTCCGTGGAGGACCTCGCCCAGCTCATCTACGACCTCCGCTCCGTCAACCCCGCCGCGCGCATCAGCGTCAAGCTCGTCGCCGAGATCGGCGTGGGCCCCGTCGCCGCCGCGGTCGCCAAGGCGCGCGCCGACCACATCGTGGTCTCCGGGTACGAGGGCGGCACGGGCGCAGCTCCGCTGTCATCGCTCATCCACGCCGGCGCGCCCTGGGAGCTCGGCCTGGCCGAGGCGCAGCAGACCTTGGTCGCCAACGGCCTGCGCGACCGCGTCGTCCTGCAGAGCGATGGGCTGATGCGCACCGGGCGCGACGTCATTGTGGCCGCCCTCCTCGGCGCCGAGGAGTTCGCCTTCGCCACCGCCCCGCTCGTGGCGGCGGGCTGCGTGATGATGCGCGTCTGCCACCTCAACACCTGCCCGGTGGGGATCGCCACGCAGGATCCCCAGCTCCGCGAGCGCTACACCGGGCGTGCCGAACACATCGTCACCTTCATGCGCTTCCTTGCGGAGGACGTGCGCTCGTGGATGGCGCGGCTTGGGGTGCGTCGCTTCGAGGACCTGGTCGGGCGCGTCGAACTGCTCGAGCAGGTCGACGACACCGGCCACGTCGACCTCTCCCGGCTGCTGACGCCGCCCGGCGAGCCGCGTCACTCGATGCCACGCGCGGCGCACGTCGCCGCCGGGGACATCGACGAGCGCGTCATTGCCTTCGCGACCGATGCGCTCGACCATGCCACACCCCTGCAGTTGCGCATGCGCATCAGCAACGGGGATCGCAGCGTGGGGGCTCGTCTCTCCGGTGAGGTGGCCTCACGGCACGGCGCCGAAGGCCTTCCTCCGGACACCATCCGTCTGGACCTGCAGGGCAGCGCCGGGCAGTCGCTGGGGGCGTGGCTGGCGGCCGGGATCACGATCACCGTCCATGGCGAGGTCAACGACGGGTGCGGCAAGGGTCTCAGCGGCGGCCGCATCGTGGTCCTGCCCCCCACCAACGCGCGCCGCCGGGCCGACGACAACGTCATCGCCGGCAACGTTCTGCTCTATGGCGCCACCTCGGGCGAGATGTTCGTGCGCGGCGTGGCCGGCGAGCGCTTCGCGGTGCGCAACAGCGGCGCCCAGGCCGTCGTCGAGGGCACGGGCGACCACGCGCTCGAGTACATGACGGGCGGTGTCGTGGTCATCCTGGGCCGCACCGGGCGCAACGTCGCCGCGGGGATGAGCGGCGGGCTGGCCTACGTGCTCAACGTGGACGGGTCGTTCGGGCAGCGCTGCAACACCGGCATGGTGCGCCTGCTCGAGCCCGACGACGAGAACGACGGCCCCGTGGTGCGCGAGCTTCTCGAGCGGCATCTCGCCTACACCCAGAGCCCGGTCGCCGAGGAGCTGTTGGAGAACTGGCCGCTGTCGCTGTCGCGGTTCATCAAGATTCTCCCCGTCGACTACGAGCGTGCGCTGGCCGCGCGCCAGACAGCGCTCGGCGTAGCCGTCTGATGGGACGTCGCGACTTCCTGGAGATCCCGCGGCGGACCTCGCCATACCGCACGGTCGCGGAGCGTGTTCGGGACCACGCCGAGTTGATCCACCCACTGCCGCTGGCCACGGTCGAGGCGCAGGCGGCGCGTTGCATGGACTGCGGCGTGCCCTTTTGCCACAGCGCCTGCGCGCTGGGAAACCTGATCCCGGAGTGGAACGGCCTGGCGCGCAGCGGCGAGTGGCGCAGCGCCGCCGAGAACCTGGAGAGCACCAACAACTTCCCCGAGTTCACAGGGCGGCTGTGCCCGGCGCCATGCGAGCCCGCCTGCGTGCTGGCCATCGGCGGGGATGCGGTCACCATCAAGGAGATCGAGCGCACGGCCATCGACACGGCATTCGCCAACGGCTGGATCAGGCCGCGTCCACCGGCCTTCCGCACAGGCCTCACCGTGGCCGTGGTGGGCTCCGGCCCGGCCGGACTGGCCGCAGCTCAGCAGCTCAACCGCTCCGGTCACCGCGTCGTCGTGTACGAGAAGGCGGACTTCCCGGGCGGCCTTCTCCGCTATGGCATTCCCGACTTCAAGATGGACAAGGCAGTGCTCGACCGGCGCCTCGACCTGCTCAGCGCCGAGGGCATCACGTTCGAGTGCGACCGAGACTGCGGGGTCGACGTCAGCGGTCAGGAGCTGCTGGAACGCCACGACGCCGTCGTCCTTGCCCTCGGGTCGGAACGGGCGCGCGAAGCCGACCTGCCCGGCCGTCACCTCGATGGCATCCACCTCGCCATGGAATACCTCATGGGACAGAACCGGCGCGTCGCCGGGCAGACCGTCGAGGTGGTCAGCGCGCGGGGACGCTCCGTGTCGATCATCGGCGGGGGCGACACCGCCGCAGACTGCCTCGGCGATTCCCATCGCGAGGAGTGCGCCTCCGTACAGCAGCTGGTCATCTACCCCGAGCCGCCACGGACCCGAACCGCCTCGAACCCGTGGCCGCAATGGCCCCTGGTCCTGCGCAGCCACGCCGCGCACGAGGAGGGCGGCGTGCGCGCCTTCGGGATCGAGGTCCTCGGCTTCGAGGGCGACCAGCGAGGTCGCGTGTGCGGCATCACCGTGGTCGACGTCGACCGCGACGGCAGCGCCGGTGGCCGCGGGCTGGTGCGCCGCCCCGGGACGGAGCGGCGCATCGACACCGACATGGTGATGCTGGCCATCGGCTTCGCCGGGTTGAGGCCGTCGCCGCTGTTCGAGCAGCTCGGCGTGAGCCTCGACGAGGGCGACTCGCGCATCACCGTCAGCGACGACCTCCGCGCCGGGCCAGTCGTGGTGGCGGCGGGCGACGCGGTGCTGGGGGCTGCCCTGGTGGTCGACGCCATCGCCTCCGGGCGGCGGGCGGCGGCCACGTGCGACGTGCTTCTCGCCCAGCGCGCCGAGGTGACCGCCTGACGCACGCCCGCGGCGGAGGCGCTAGCCTCTCGGCGTGGGCGTCCGCGGGTTCCTCGACCACCCCTCCCCCCTCGCCATCGCCCATCGCGGCGGCGGCGAGGACCTCCCCGAGAACACCATGCCGGCCTTCGAGGCGGCGGTCGCGCTCGGCTATCGCCACCTCGAGACGGACGCGCATCTGAGCAGTGACGGTGTCGTCTTCTCGTTCCACGATGAGATCCTCGACCGCGTCACCGATCGCACCGGTGTCGTGTCCGCGGTGACCGCGTCGTTCATCGCCGGTGCCGACGCTGCCCATCACTTCTCGCCGGACGGCAGCACGTTTCCGCTGCGGGGCACCGGGATCCGGGTGCCCACCATGGAGGAGCTGCTCAGCCGCTGGCCTGACGTCTTTGTCAACATCGACACCAAGTCCGACGCCGTGGTCAAGCCACTTGTCGACCTTGTCCGCGGCGTCGGCGCACTGGACCGGGTGTGTATCGGTTCGTTCCGCGATGAGCGTCTGCGCCGGGTGCGGCGCCTCGCCGGCGGCGGTATCTGCACCTCGATGGGACGGGCGGCCATCGCCGCCGCGTGGGTGGCCTCGCGGACCGGTCGCATGCCGCGCCTGGGGGCCGACTGCGTGCAGGTGCCGGTGCGGGCGGGCAACGTGGTGGTGCTCGACAGGCGCTTCGTCGGGGCCGCCCACCGCGCCGGTTTGCCCGTACACGCGTGGACCATCGACGACCGCGCCGAGATGGGCCGCCTGCTCGACCTCGGCGTCGACGGGATCATGACCGACCGCCCCGGCCTGCTCCGCGACGTCCTCGTCGCGCGCCGGCAGTGGCACGGTCCCGCCGTCTCGTCGTGACCCTTGGTCGGGCGATCACGGCCTCTGGGGTGGCTAGAGGGATTTGAACCCTCGACCTCCAGGGCCACAACCTGGCACTCTAACCAGCTGAGCTATAGCCACCCCGGAAGCTCAGCGATTATATGGGGCACACTCCATCCGGCCCCTGTAGCTCAGCGGATAGAGCGCCCGCCTTCTAAGCGGTTGGTCGCAGGTTCGATTCCTGCCGGGGGCGCTCTTGTCGCGCGAATCTGAGTTCAGTTGCTGCATCCGCTACGGCTGGGCGACGGCGTTCAGAGGGCCCACCATCTGATCTGGCAGTCTCTGCATTGCAGGGGTGTTTCAACAAATCTCTCCAGCATTTCTTGTGGAGGAGTGCATGACTGATCACAAGGTGGCTCGCCGGGAGGAGTAGCTGGTCGCTCGCGAGGCGCTGCTCGCGCGCGAGAAGGAGCACACGCGGATGGGCGACGAGCTCGCGCGGCAACGGCGCGAGCTGCCCTGAGTAGTCCGGGTCGAGAAGGAGTACCGCTTCGAGACCGACGAAGGCACCAGGACGCTCGCCGAGCTGTTCGACGGCAGGTCGCAGCTCCTCGTCTACCACTTCATGTTCGGCCCAAGCTATGAGGCGGGCTGCCCGACGTGCTCGTCGAGCGCCGATGCCGTCAACGGCGTCCTTGCTCATCTCAACGCCCGGGACGTGACCATGGTCTACGTCTCGCGCGCGCCGCTGGAGAAGCTCTGGGCTTACAAGCGCCGGATGGGCTGGAGCTTCGCCTGGGTCTCATCGGCCGACAGCGACTTCAACTTCGACTTCGGCGTATCACCGACCGAAGAACAGACCCGCGAACGGATCAAGCCAATGATCGAGGCGGGAATGCCGCCGGTCGTGGAGCACCTCGCGAGCGCCTCCGGAACGGACGTTGTCGGCTACCTGTCCGAGGGCCCGGGCTTGGGCGCTTTCGTCCTCGACGAGGGCGCCGTGTACCACGTCTACTCCACCACGGCCCGTGGGTTGGAGTTCCTGATGGGCTACTACCCAATCCTCGACCGCACTCCCAATGGCCGCAACGAAGCCGACTCGCCCCAACTCTGGCTCCGCCGCCACGACGAGTACGCGCAGTAGGCGAGGTCAGACCGGACCCAGCGCAGTCGTGGTTCACGTGCCGTGACCGTGAGCCGTAGCGTTGCCCTCCTGTGCGCCGTTGCACGTGCGATGCGCTCGACCTCATTCACCGGACGCGGTCTCAGGCGTCGTTCGGTGGCCTGCGTCGCCGTGTCTCTGGTGCTCGCTGCTTGCAACGCGCCGGCTCATCCGGCGGTGTCATCAACGCCTTCCCCCAGCGCAGCCACGACGTCGACGCCTTCGATGACCGGGAAAGTCCAACCGCACTCCGATTCCTCTGGGCCGTTCGTCATGGACCTCACCTGGGTCAGCGATCTCACGGGCTGGGCGCTGAGCGCGGACCGGTGCGCGGCGGGCCTCTGCCCCGAGGTCGCGACGACGACCGACGGGGGCCAGACGTGGCACCCGTTGCCGAACCCTCCGGCCTCGATCCAGAACGGCACCGTCGACTGCGCCAGCGTGGCCTGCGTCTCATATCTGCGCTTCGCCACGACGATGCTCGGCTACCTGTATGGTCCCGCGTTGCTGCTGACGAGCGACGGCGGGCGCAGCTGGCGGCCACAGGCGGGCCTTCCTGTTGACGCTCTCGAGCCCACCCAGGTCGGCGTCTATCGAATCGTGTACGACCACGGCGGCTGCCCCGGACCGTGCGACAGGACTGTGGAGGTTGCGCCGTCGGGTTCCGGCACGTGGCGGACGGTGGCGACCATCCCATTCAGCCCGAATGGCTCGCGCCAGGTCACGGCGGAGCTGGTGCCACAAGGCGGTCAGGACATCTACATCCCCATCTACGGGGACGTCGCCGCCGGGGCGGGCACGCAGCAGGCGATCCTCTGGCGTTCGCTGGACGCGGGGCACACGTGGCGTCAGCTCGGTGACCCATGCGGCGCCGGCGGGACCGGGGCCAACGTCGCCATCGGCGTCGCCGCAGCCGCGGGTGGCTTCGTCGCTGCCCTCTGCATTCCCCGGAGCAGCAGGGGCGGTGAGTTCGTCGTGACATCCAACAACGCCGGATCTTCGTGGGGTCCCCCGCACCCCGTGCCAGGCCCCTTCATTCAGTTGATCGCTGCCCCCGGCAGCGCGTTTCTTGGTTTCGAGGATTCCCTGTTCGGCCGCTGGGTCGGCTCCGAAGGCGCGATCTGGACGTCGGGGGACGGAGGTGCGCACTGGCTTCGGCGGCCGTTCCAGTAGCTCCGATCACCTACTACTTATCGAGCCTCACACCTGCGCCGGGTGTCTGCGCCGTCGTGCTGGAGCGACGTCCTCCGCCCCGAGGGCATCCTCCTCATCCTCGTCCACGATGCCCGGCTGAAACAGCTGCTGGGCGATGAGCGTGGGCACGAAGGCGGAGAGGACCACCACCGTCACAAGTTCCGTGTACTGGGCTGCGTTGATGACATGGTGGTTGAGACCGAACAGCGCGGCGATGGATCCGAAGGTCAGTCCCGTGGCCATGAGCAGCGTGGTGTACGTCCGCTCCCCGCGCTCGACACCGAACGCTGCGGCCATCGGCCACACGCCCACAACCTTGGTCACCATCTTCACCGCAAACAGAACAGCGATGGCCCCCGCGCCCGCCCCAATCGCTGACACGGAGATCAGCAAACCGGCGCGAAGGAAGAAGAACGGCGTCAGCAGGGCGAAGGCAAGGGCGCGCATCCTGTCGATGAGCACGCGATCGTTGAGAAAGACGCCGGCGACGACGAGACCGGCGACGTAGGCGGGGAGCACCGCCTCGCTGCCGGCAGCGCTGGCGAGCCCACCGAGCCCGAAGAGGACAAGGAGCAGAAACTTGATCTCCGGCTCGCTCACGCGGTGGCCGACCCTGTCGATGAGCAGTCGCGTCATCCTCGGCAACAGCGCCAGCACCACTGCAGACACCGCGATGAAGACGACGAGCAGCGCGCCGTAGCTGGCGAACAGGCCGCCGAGGGCCAGGACGGTGCCGAGGTCGGTGACGAAGCAGGCCGCCAGGATCAGCTTGCCCAGGTCCTGTTGGCTGAGGCCCGTTTCGATCATGACGGCGTAGACGACCGCGACCGACGTGGTGCTCAAGGCCACGCCACAGATCTCGGCGGCGTGAAGTTGCCAGTGCAGAATCAGCAGCGAAAATCCGAAGGCTCCTGCAAACGGCAGTGCGAAGGAGATCACGCCGATCGAGAGGCTGGCCCTCCAGTGACGACGGAGCGACACGGGGTCGATCTCAGCCCCGGCCAGGAAGGTCAGCAGCACCGACCCCAGGGTCGCCAGGAATGCTGTGAAAGAGGTCTGCTCGACGTAGGTGCGGACTCCCGGAATGTTGCCGAGCAGCGCTCCCACAAGGATCTCGACCAGAGCTACCGAGACGCCGATTCTGATGCTGATCAATGACGCCGCCAGTGCCATCGCGATCCAGATCGCGGCTACGAAGTAATCGTTCATTGCAAGCTCCTACATGGCCGGATAGGAGGTTGGTTGTCGCTCCTACCAGTCGTCGAGTGACCCTGTAGAAGCCATCAGCCGGCGCGGCCGACGATTCAAGGAGCGAGCTTCATCGCGCCTCCCCAGAGCATACACGGGGGCGTCCGTCTCTCTGAGTCACGCGCTGGGAACGACCTGGCGGCTCCGGCTGCGGCAGTCAGCTCATTCGGCGAAGATCTCGTCCCAGGCCGCGGGGTCTTCAGGGTAGAACCAGCGCTCGAGCTGCTGCCCGTCAAGGTAGTGGAAGACGCTAACAACGCGTGTCTGGACGTCGACGCCATCGCGTCGTGCGCCCATCGTGCTGAGAGCAACGACGTGCTCCTCACTGCCGAGCACGTCGTGCTCGGCGAGCCAGAAACCCCTTGCCCACAGCTTGGTGAGCCATGCGAGGAGCGCGTCACGTCCGCGGATCTCTCCGGCCATCGGGTGCGACCCGGGGACGTGCCAGGTGACCTCGGCAGCGATGAGAGACGTCAGAGCAGTGTGGTCCCGGGACCGAAACGCGTCGGCCGTGCGGCGGTACGCGGTCGCGTTGGGGTGCTCGTCTCCCACGGGCGCAGAGTACAACCACCGGGTGCGGGCCCATGCGGCAGCCGCTACGCGGGGCGCCCCGCGTAGCGGCTGCCGCATGGGCCCGCACCCGGTG
>Ga0209483_1001922_pt1 | contig 15108 bp, 16 predicted proteins | sample NGEPerA_FD_184508 | JGI IMG/M metagenome (GOLD analysis project Ga0209483, IMG submission 184508) | Arctic peat soil microbial communities from the Barrow Environmental Observatory site, Barrow, Alaska, USA - NGEE PermafrostL2-A... | ecosystem: Environmental > Terrestrial > Soil > Wetlands >... | reverse complement strand
GCATCCCCGCCTGCTCGGACAGCTCCAGCAGCGGCGTGTTGGCCTCGTTGACGCGATCGAGTCCCGCCGCCAGCGACGTCAGCGCGTCGGCGTTCTGCACGAGTCGCGCGGCCGCCTTGTCGACGACGTCCCACTTCGCCTTGATGTCGTTCAACAATTCGCCCGCCGCGCCGCCGCTTACAGCGTCGATGCTGACGCCCTTGACCTCGCCACCCTCCATCAGCGCCGTCAGGTCGGCACCGAATTTCTGGCGGCTATCCTCGACGGTGGCGAATGCCTGCTTCTGTCCTTGCGACGCCAGCGCCGAACCCCGCGCCAGGCGCTGCGAAAGCATCTGCATTTCCGTGGCGGTGGCCGACGCGGCGCTGGCCTGCGACGTGGCGCGCTGGTCGAGGAACAGCATCAGCAGCGCCAGCACGGCGAACGTGATCAAAAGCCCGAGCAGCACCTGGAACTGCTTGACCACCGGCAGGTTGCCGATGATCGGCAGCTTGCGCGCGGATTCGGATTGAGCGCCCGCGCTGCGCAGCTGGTCCATGATCGACACCGATGCGAGCGGGTCGTAGCCTGCCGGCGTGTTGCGGCCCATACGCACCTGCGTGGTCGGCATGTCGAGCGCCGCGGCGCCCGCCTTGCCCTTGTCGCCGAAAATCTTGAGTGCCATGCCTGCCTCCGATGCCGCCAGTGACGTCTCTTCAGTGCCCGACCTGCAGGAACGCAGGGTCGCGCGCGAGCTTCGATAGATCGATTTCCTGCCATGCGCGGCCGTCTGCATCCATCCAGCGCTGCGCATACCACAGCGGCGGCTCCGCCGGCAGCGCGGCGGGCGCAAGCTCGGCCAAGTTGCGCAGGCCCAGCACCCGCGTGACGACGATGCCCGCGCGCAGCTCACCGGCACGCGGCCCGAACAGCACCAGCCGGTTCTGCGCAGCCCCGGTCGCGGGATTGGGCGCACGGCCGAGAAACGTCGCGAAGTCGATGACGCTGTAGAGATTGCCGCGGATGTTGGCGATGCCGACGAACCAGCGCTTGGTGCGGGGCACGCTGACGATCGGCGGCACGGTGATCACCTCGCCGGCGTCGGCCAGGCGGATCAGCCATTGCTCGTCGCCGCACGCGAGTCCCAGCCGCGACGAATCGACCTGCGCCGCCGTCTTGCTCGCAAGGCGCGCCGCGAGCTCCTGCTGGAACGTGCGTAGGTCGAGCTTGGCAGCGCGGGCCATTGCTAGTCGCTTCCTGCCGGCCGCGCCATCAGCCGAGCGCCTGGATCTTGGCCAGGAGCTCTTCGCGGTTGATCGGCTTGATCACGTAGTCGCGCGCGCCCTGGCGCATGCCCCAGATCTTGTCGGTCTCCTGGCTCTTCGACGTGCACAGGATCACCGGTATTGCGCGCGTCTCGGGGTCGCGGCTGATGGCGCGTGTCGCCTGGAACCCGTTCAGTCCCGGCATCACGACGTCCATCAGGATCAGGTCGGGCTTCAAGAGACGCGCCTTGAGGATGGCGTCCTCGCCGTTGTCGCTGGCGACGACCTCGTAGCCCGACTTCGTCAAAAGGTCGTTGAGCACGTGCCGCTCGGTGGGCGAGTCGTCGACGATCAGGATTTTCTTGATGGCCATGCCGTCATTCCTGCGACTCGATGGTCGCGTAGAGTTCGATTGCGTGCGTGGCCCGCCGCCTCAGGCGGCGGCCTTCTTCACGTGCGCCGCCACCGCCTTCAACAGGCTTTCCTTGGTGAACGGCTTCGTCAGGTACTGGTCGGACCCCACCATGCGCCCGCGTGCGCGGTCGAACAAGCCGTCCTTCGACGACAGCATGACGACGGGTGTCGCGTGAAACTTGCTGTTTTTCTTGATCAGCGCGCAGGTCTGGTAGCCGTCGAGCCGCGGCATCATGATGTCGACGAAGATCAGGTTGGGCTGGTGGTCGGCGATCTTCGACAGCGCGTCGAAACCGTCCTCGGCCAGGATCACCGTGCAACCCGCCTGCAACAGGAAGATTTCCGCGCTGCGGCGAATGGTGTTCGAATCGTCGATCACCATGACCTTGACGCCCGCCAGCGCGCTCGCATCCGCCAAACCGTCTCTCCTTGTCGATCCCGCGATCATCTTTGTCGCCGCCGCCGAGCGGATAGCATCCGCTACGCATCAAACGGCAGAATGTGGCCGCGCGCCGCGACTTGCCCAATGAGGCGCCGCGGTCGGCCGGGCAAGTTTGCCACGCCCCGCGCGAACTGCATAGAGCATAAAGCTTGCCGGAATCGGGCGCGCCGCCCGATTTCGCGCAAAAGCAACACGAACGCAAGTTTTCATGACGTTGCGCTGACGCTGCGCGGCAGGGACTGCCGCCGGCAGTCGCAATCGCGTCCGCGGACAATCGGCGCCGCGCCGCGTCAGTTGCCGAGAAACATCCGGTAGGCGGGGTTGCCGGTCTCGTCGGCGTAGTCGTAGCCGAGGCCGTCGAGAAACGCGCGGAATGCACGCTTGGCCGACGCCGGCACCTGCATTCCCACCAGCACGCGGCCGGAGTCGGCGCCGTGGTTGCGATAGTGGAACAGGCTGATGTTCCAGCCGGCGCTCATGCTGTCGAGGAACCGCAGCAGTGCGCCGGGTCGCTCGGGAAACTCGAAGCGATAGACGATCTCGTTGGTGGCGGCCGGCGCGTGGCCACCCACGAGGTGACGCACGTGCAGCTTGGCGAGCTCGTTGTCGGTCAGGTCGAACGCGCGGATTTTTCGCCGCGCGAGCTCGGCCAGCAGCTTCTGCGTCTCGCCGCGATTGGCCACTTCGAGGCCGACGAACAGGTGCGCGACGTGCGCGTCCGCGTAGCGGTAGTTGAACTCGGTGATCGAGCGCTTGCCGAGCAGCGAGCAGAACTCGCGGAAGCTGCCCGGGCGCTCGGGGATGGTCACCGCGAGGATCGCCTCGCGCTGCTCGCCCACTTCGGCGCGCTCGGCGACGAAGCGCAGGCGGTCGAAATTCATGTTCGCGCCGCAGGCGATGGCCACCAGCGCGCGGTCGCGGACCTTGTGTTGCGCGACCCACGCCTTGGCGCCCGCGATGGCGAGCGCGCCCGCGGGCTCGAGCACGGCGCGCGTGTCCTCGAACACGTCCTTCAGCGCCGCGCAGATCGCGTCGGTGTCGACACGCAGTATGTCGTCGACGCTTTCGCGGACGATGCGAAACGTTTCCTTGCCGACCTTGCGCACGGCGACGCCGTCGGCGAACAGCCCCACATGCGCCAGCGTGATTCGCCGCCCTGCCGCAACCGAGCGCGCCATCGCGTCGGAATCCTCGGGCTGCACGCCGATCACCTTGATCGCCGGATTGACGCGCTTCACGTACGACGCGATGCCGGCGATCAGGCCGCCGCCGCCGATCGCGACAAAGATCGCGTCGATGGGCTCGACCGCCTGGCGCAGGATCTCCATGCCGATCGTGCCCTGCCCGGCGATCACGTCGGGATCGTCGTAGGGGTGCACGAACGTGGCGCCGCTCGCCTTCTGCAACACGAGCGCGTGCTCGTATGCATCGCTGTACGAGTCGCCTTGCAGCACGACTTCGGCGCCGCGCGCTTTCACCGCGGCGATCTTGATCTGCGGCGTCGTCACCGGCATCACGATCGTCGCGTCGCAATGAAGCCGCTGTGCGGCCAGCGCGACACCCTGTGCATGGTTGCCCGCCGAGGCGGCGATGACGCCGCGTGCGCGCTCGGCGGCGCTCAGGTTCGCCATCTTGTTGTACGCGCCGCGCAGCTTGAACGAGAACACCGACTGCTCGTCCTCGCGCTTCAGGTAGAGGCGGTTCGCCAGTCGCGCCGACAGCGCGGGGGCGAGCTGCAGCGACGTCTCCTGCGCGACGTCGTAGACCTTGGCGGTCAGTATCTTGGTGAGGTAGTCGATCGGCACGGCATCACGCAATGCGTTCAATTGCAGACGCCGAGGGTATCAGAAGAACACCATGCGGGCAGGCGAGGAGCCTGTCGCGGGACACGAAAGCGGATCCGTCAGGCGGCGGCGGGCTCCGCGCGCAAGAGCTGCAGCCACAGGCAATGTCCGTCGCTGTCGCGCTCGATCGACGCCAGGTACGCGTCGTGCGCCGCGAGTTCGGCGGCGCTGGGTGCTACGACACGGATGCGCGCCACCTCCGCGGCTTCGGCGCCAGCGTCGCGTGCAGCCAGCGTGCGCGCGCGTGGCGCCGCCGCGTGCTCGATCGCGAGCGTCTCCTGGCCGCGCGTCAACGCGAGCCACACTTCGGACAGTAGCTGCGCATCGAGCAACGCACCGTGCAGGCTACGACGCGCGTTGTCGACGCCGAAGCGCTCGCACAGCGCGTCCAGGTTGTTGCGCTTGCCGGGAAACACATCGCGCGCGAGCGCCAGCGTGTCGATGACACGCGCCGCGAGCTCGCTGCAGCTCGGGTGTGCGGTGCGAGCGAACTCGGCGTCGAGAAATCCCAGGTCGAACGGCGCGTTGTGGATCACCCACTCGGCACCGCGCAGGAATTCGGCGAGCTCGGCGGCCCGCTCGGCAAACTTCGGCTTGCCGCGCAAGTCTTCCCAGGTCATGCCATGCACTTCGGCGGCGCCGGCGTCGACTTCGCGCTCGGGGTCGACATGAAAATGCAGGTGGCGCCCCGTATGCCGGCGGTCGACGAGCTCGAGCACGGCAACCTCGATGATCCGGTGACCCAGCTTGGGATCGAGGCCGGTGGTTTCGGTGTCGATTATCAGATGACGCATCAGGAGTCAGAAGTCAGTTGACAGTAGCGTTGCGTCTCAGGCGGCGGCGTGTTGAACGCCGATGCGAGCCTGCGCCAATCTCAGGGATCGACGACGCTCGCGCAATTATAGCGGCGCGCAACGCGTAACGCATCGGTCGGCGACGGCCGGGCCGAATTGAACGGCGTGTGCAGACGATCCCGGATGGCCGCGACATGCCACGCGCGCCGGTCGAATCGGGTGGGGCGTCGCCGTCTGCGGGTAACCGCGCAAGAGCGCCAACACGTGAGAAGCCACGGCCTGGTGATTCGCGGAGCAACGCCGCATATCACCGCCGGTATTTCTGAATGGTGGACTGGATCTCCGCGATCGCACGCTCGATCTCGTCGTCGGTCAAATCGCGCTGCGTGCCCTTGCGATCGGTCAGCGTCACCGTCTTGTCGATCTCCGTGTGGAAGTCGCCGAGATTCAGCGTATCGGTGGTGGTCGTCGTCGTCGCCGTGTCGTCGGTCAACGTCTCCGGTCCCCAGCGGACGATGATCGTCGACAGGTTGTCGCCATCGGGGCCGCCGCGCTTCTCGGCCTCGCGCATCATCTGCGGCGACGTCTTGAGGATCGGTGTCGACGTGAGCCACGTCGACATCTCGTTCTGCGGCATCACGCTCCACAACCCGTCGGTGCACATCACCATCACGTCTCCGTTGCGCAGCGGCGTGCGCTTGGAGAGGTCGATGATCGGGTCGACGAGGCCGCCCAGGCAGCTGAAGATCTTGTTGCGGTCGGGGTGCGAGATCACCTCGTGCGGTCCGATCAGGCCCTGGTCGACCAGGTACTGGACTTTCGAATGATCCTTGGTGGCGGCGATCAGACCGCCCTGGCGGAACAGGTAGAAACGCGAATCGCCGACGTGCGCCCAATACGCGTGATTGGCCTGCACGATCACCGCGACGCAGGTCGTACGCGGCGTTTCCAGCATCGAGAACTGCGCGGCGTACGAGCCGAGCGCCGCGTGCGCGCGCAGCATCGTGTCCTGCAGGAACTTGAGCGGATTGCGCAGCACCGGCTTGGCTTCCTGCTGGAAGCGCTCGATGAACAGCCGCACGCAGATCTGCGCGGCGATCTCGCCACCCGCGTGCCCTCCCATGCCGTCGGCGATGACCAGCAGCAGCGTGTCGCGCCCGTACGTGTACGCGATGCGATCCTGGTTGACCTTGCGCGAGCCCTTGCGCGATTCCTGGAAGATGGTGAAACGCATACGTCCGGACGGCTCCCCTGCCCCGTGTCTGTCTACTGTGCTGCGGTGGTGTGCTGCGCTCGCGCGCAGGGCGTCATGCGCCGATTTCCGAGAACAGAACGCGCTTCAGGTTGCCGAGGAACGTCAGCTTGCGCTTGCGGGTCGGAATGTCGCGGATGGCCTTCTGCAGTGCGAACACCGACTGCGGCCGCTCCAGCGGGTCGAGGCGCAGGCACCAGTCGATGACATCGAGCACGTTGTCGGAATATTGGCCCGACCAGATCTTCTTCGCCGACACCAGGTGGTCTTCCTGCACGCGCGCGTCGGCTGCCTGCGGCGCGAACGCCGCGAGACACGCGAACATGCTCGCGCCGGCGCCGTAGACGTCGGTCCACGGGCCCAGGCGCTCGGGATCGCGGTACTGCTCGGGTGCGGCGAAGCCCGGCGTGTACATCGGCGCGAGCTTCGGGCGCGTGTTGGTCAGCGTCTGCCTTGCCGCGCCGAAGTCGAGCAGCACCGGCGTACCATCGGTGCGCAGGTAGATGTTGGCCGGCTTGATGTCGAGGTGCAACAGCTTGTGCGTGTGCACTTCGCGCAGGCCATTGAGCAGGTGCATGAACACGTGGCGCACGAAGCGCTCGGACATCTGGTCCTGGCGCATCTGGATCTGCTGCTGCAGCGTGCGCCCGCGCTCGTAGCGCATCACCATGTACACCGTCTCGTTGGCGCGGAAGAAATTGAGCACGCGCACGACGTTCGGATGGTTGATCTTGGCGAGCGCGCGGCCCTCCTCGAAGAAGCACTTCATTCCGTAGCGGAACGACGTGAGGTTCTCGGCGGAGCTCGCGCGTACGATGTCACCCTCGGTGCGCAGCACCAGCGACGACGGCAGGTATTCCTTGATGGCCACCGGCGCGCCGGTCTCGTCGAACGCACGGTAGACGATCGAAAACCCACCGCGGCTGATCTGCCGGTCGACCCGGTAGTTGAGCAGCTGGTAGCTGGCAGGAAGTGCTTGGTTGGTGACGGGCATGGGCTCAAGTCTCGCACGATTGCCCCTGATCTGTCGCAATTCACGTGCCAAGTGTCGACGCCGACTTGCGCGGGGTGCGGCATTGCGCATACAGTCGCCGCTCGCGGTTCGCAAAAGCCGGCAAAAGGGGCGTGGATATGCGCCGATCGCGCCGAAAACCGCTCAAATAGAGCCCTTTCCGATGATTCTCAGCATGACCGGCTTTGCGGCGCTGTCGGCCGAACTTTCCGGCGCAGCGCTCAGCGTCGAGCTGCGCAGCGTCAACCATCGCTATCTCGACCTGACGCTGCGGCTGCCCGACGAATTGCGCGCCCAGGAGACGGCGTTGCGCGAGCGCATCGCCGCCGAACTGAAGCGCGGCAAGGTCGAATGCCGCGTCGGGCTCGCGCGCAACCCGGCAGCGGCAGGCTCGCTCGCCGTCGACACGCGCCGCGTCGTCGAGCTCGCCGCCGCCGCGGCGAACGTTCAGGGCCTCGCCCCCGGCTCGGCGCCGATCAGCGTCGCCGAGATCCTGCGCTGGCCGGGCGTGATCGCCGACGCGTCGGTGCCGCCCGACGTGCTCGCCGCCAAGCTGCAGGAACTGGTCACGCAGGCGCTGGCCGACCTGGCCGGGTCGCGAAGGCGCGAAGGCGACAAGCTGAAGGCGCTGCTCCTCGCGCGCTGCGCCGACATCGAGCGCCAGGTCGCGCGCGTGACGCCGCGCATCCCGGCGATCCATGCGGCCTACGTCGACAAGCTGGGCGCGCGCCTCAAGGAGGCCGGCATCGACGCCAACGAGGACCGGCTGAAGCAGGAGCTCGCGCTGTTCGCGACCAAGGTCGACGTCGCCGAGGAAGTGCAGCGCCTGTCCACGCATGTCGCCGAAGTGCGACGCGTGCTGGACGCCGGCGGCAGCGCCGGCAAGCGGCTCGACTTCCTTGCGCAGGAGCTGCACCGCGAGGCCAACACGCTCGGATCCAAGTCCGTCGACGCCGAGGTGTCGCAGGTGGCGCTCGAGCTCAAGGTGCTGATCGAGCAGATGCGCGAGCAGGTACAGAACATCGAGTGAGATGCGCAGACTTCCTGCGCGATTGGTCCGGTCAGTATTTCTACGACCACCTTACTGCGGAACACATCGCCCAGACCGTGCGGTACCCAACCAGCTTGGAGAACAACGAATAGTTGCGTCGCGCGTAACGAATTCGACCTGCAACAACAGCCGGGCTCACCTGCATGCGAGTGGCGAAGTCATGAATGGCTTGCGCCGACGGCTCAGATGCGCGTGACTACGGCGCCACGTCGCCCCATCGATAAAATTTCCGCTGCAAGCTCGTTAGCCTCCCGCTCAATGTCATCCGAATCGGCAGCAGGCTTCTCGATGTTCTCGTCAGCAATCGCTCGATGGTTCTTGTGGTCCAGATGAATCGGTCTCTGGCGCGTACCTCGCTGTCGGTTCACGGACCAACAGTGCAGGGGGAATGTCGAGTTTCTCGTGCAGCGCCCGGATCATCGACAGTGTGAGCGGTCTCTTGCGGGAAAGAACCTCGGATGCACGATTTCGCCCGCCCAAAAGTTCGGCGATGTCCTTCTGACGCAGACCCTTCTCTTCCATCCGAAAGACTATTGCGTCGATCGGATCAGGCTTGTTGAAAACGAACCTGTCCCTCTCATAGTCGTCGACGAGCTTCGCCAGAAGTTCGAGGCGAGCGCCTTCGGGCGACTCCAGCACCGGATCCTTCTCCGCCAGACGTCCGACCTCTACGAGCGCCTTGCGGTACTGCTCGTCAGTCTTGATGATTCGAATATCCATTACGTTCCGAATGTCAGCGCTTGCGGCTTCTCTCCTCATACTCGGCATGCGTGCCAACCCAGTTCACAACCACAACGCCGGTTTGGTACGCACAGGTGATCGCCAGCCTGTACTCGTTCCCTTTCACATTGAAAATGACCGTATTGCCGGCCAGGAAACTGGCTGACGAGTAACGATCCTTGATGTCCTGGGGTCTTGCCCATGTCGCAGCCTCCGCGTCGGATAACCAGTTCTCGATCCAGCGTCTGGCGTCGGCATGCTTGGCGCAGAAGCCCTCCAGCAAGTTGCGCCCGGCAATCTTCATGAAGCGGCCTGCGAGAGTTCAGACGGGAATGATAGCAGGATGTTCCCAAAATGGGAACATCAGGGAAGTTCCCTAAATCGGACAGGCGCCCCGCGAGGACCGCGTCTTGAGGCGATCCGTACCGGCACGAACCGCCGCACCGGCCGCCTGGCGCTGGGTATGTCGCCAACGGGGGGTGAATCAACTCACCATGTTGCGCGGCGCCCCTGCGACGAATGCCTCGATGTTGTCGACCAGTTGATCGGCGAGCGCCTGTTGTGCTTCCGCGCTTGACCAGGCAACGTGCGGCGTCAGGATGAAATTGGGCAATCGCAGCGCGAGCAGCGCATTGGCGGGGTCGGGCGGCTCGCGCGACAGCACGTCGAAACCCGCGCCGGCGATGCGGCCTTCCTGCAGCGCCGACGCCAGCGCCGCCTCGTCCACCAGGCCGCCGCGCGCGGTATTGATGAGCAGTGCCGAGCGCTTCATGCGTGCCAGCGCGCGCGCGTCGATGAAATTGCGCGTCTCGGCCGTGAGCGGCACGTGCAGCGTGACGACGTCGGCGCGCGCGAGAATGTCGTCGACGGTGGCGGCGGCGACGCCGGCCGGCGTCTCGGCCAGTGGGTCGTGCCCGAGAACCGTCATGCCGAACGCCGCGCCGAGTCGCGCCACCGCGTTGCCGAGTGCGCCGAGGCCGATGACACCGAGCGTACTGCCCGCGAGATCGTGGATCGGATGCGTGAGCAGGCAGAACGCGCTCGCGCGCTGCCACAGCCCGGCCTCGACGTCGGTGCGATACGCGATGAGATTGCGCCGCAACGCGAGAATCATCGCGAACACGTGCTCAGGCAGCGACGACGTCGCATAGTTGCGGATGTTGGAGACGACGATGCCACGGCGCGCGCATGCGGCAACGTCGACGATGTCGGTGCCGGTAGCCGCGACGGCAATCATCGAGAGGTCCGGCAGCGCCGCGAGCGCGTCCTCGCGCACGGGAACCTTGTTGGTGACGGCGATCGTGGCGCCGGCCAGCCGCTCGACGACTTCGTCGCCCGCCGTCACCGCGTGGTCGCGCCATGTGTGCGCGAACGACCGTGGCTTGAGCGTCGCGCCGAGGCTCGCGCGGTCGAGAAAGACGATGCTGTGCATCGGCTGATGCTGACCAAATCAGCCAGTCGCGTCAAGCCGCAGCGCCGCCTGCCGGCAGGGCGACGCGTCGCTGCCCCACGGCGGACGGCATGATGGTCGCATTCCCCGTAAAATGACCGTCCCGCCGGTCCCGATGCGCTTTCCGCCATGACCATCACCACCAAGGCACCGCCGGCGATCGGCGTGCTGTTCGTCATCGCCGCGCCCTCGGGCGGCGGCAAGAGCAGCATGGTCAACGCGCTGCTCGCGCGCGAGCCCGGTATCCGCCTGTCGATATCGTGGACGACGCGCACGCCGCGCCCCGGCGAGTCGGAAGGCCAGCATTATCACTTCGTCGCCGAAGAGGAATTCCGCGCGTTGCAGGATGCGGGCGAATTCCTCGAGTACGCCAACGTGCACGGCAACTGGTACGCGACATCGTCGACGTGGCTCAAGGAGCAATTGGCCGCCGGGCAGGACGTGCTGCTCGAGATCGACTGGCAGGGTGCCGCACAGGTGCGCAAGCTGATACCCGATTCGGTGCACGTTTTCATCCTGCCGCCGTCGCTGGCGGCGCTCAACGAGCGGCTCGTCAAGCGAGGCCAGGATGCGCCGGACGTGATTGCGCGCCGGCTGGCGGGTGCGTTCGCCGAAATCGGGCATTGGGCGGAATTCGACTATGTTATTATCAATCAAGACTTTGCGACTGCCGTCGACGACCTCGGCGCAATCGTCCGCGCAGCCCGGCTGGAGAGTGCGCGGCAGGGCCTGCGGCATTCGCGCCTCATCGCCGAACTCATCGAACCTCGCACATAGGATTTCGCCATGGCCCGCATCACGATCGACGACTGCCTCGACAAGATCCCCAACCGCTTCGAGCTGACGCTCGCCGCCACCAACCGCGCGCGCCAGATCACGTCGGGCTCGACGCCGCTGCTCGACGCCGATCGCGACAAGCCGACGGTGATTGCGCTGCGCGAAATCGCGGCGGGCAAGGTCGGCCCCGAACTGCTGCACAAATTGGGAAGTTGACGGCCGCGAGGCCGCGGCCCGTGACCCTTCATGTCGGAAATCGCCGAATTCACCCGACACCTCGGTCACTACCTGCCGCCGAATGACATCGCGCTAGTCGAGCGCGCGTTCGACTATTCCGAGGCCGCGCACCGCGGCCAGTTCCGCAAGTCGGGCGAACCCTACATCACGCATCCGCTGGCGGTCGCCAGCATCCTGTCGCAATGGCGGCTCGACGCGCAGGGTCTCGCCGCCGCGCTGCTGCACGACGTGATGGAGGACACCAAGGTCTCCAAGTCGGAGATCGAGACGACGTTCGGCAAGCCGGTCGCCGACATGGTCGACGGCGTTTCCAAGCTCGACCAGATCGCGTTCGACACGCGCGAGGAGGCGGAAGCCGAATCGTTCCGCAAGATGCTGCTGGCGATGGCGCGCGACGTGCGCGTCATCCTGATCAAGCTGGCCGACCGGCTGCACAACATGCGCACGCTCGACGCGATGGCGCTGCTGCACCGGCGCAGGATCGCGCGCGAGACGCTCGAGATCTACGCGCCGATCGCCAACCGCCTCGGCCTCAATGCGCTGTACCTCGAGCTGCAGGACCTGGCGTTCAAGCACCTGCACCCGATGCGCTACCGGATCCTCGCGCATGCGATCAAGACGGCGCGCGGCAACCGCCGCGAGGTGATGAACCGGCTGCTCGAGTCGATGCGCGCAGCACTCGCCGAGACCGACATCATCGCCACCGTCACCGGCCGCGAGAAGACCGTCTTCTCCGTCTATCGGAAGATGCGTGAGAAACACAATTCATTCTCGCAGGTGTTCGACATCTACGGCGTGCGCGTGCTTGTCGCGCACAAGTCGACCTGCTACTCGGCGCTGGGCGTGCTGCACGAGAAGTACAAGCCGATCCCCGGCAAGTTCAAGGACTACATCGCGATTCCCAAGGCCAACGGCTACCAGTCGCTGCACACGACGCTGTTCGGCCCGTTCGGCACGCCGCTGGAGGCGCAGGTACGCACGCACGACATGCACCGCGTCGCCGAATCCGGCGTTGCCGCGCACTGGCTGTACAAGACGGGCGGCGCGCTCGACCTCGAGGAAGCGCAGCGCGAGACACACCGCTGGCTGCAGAGCCTGCTCGAGATCCAGTCCGAATCGCGCGATTCACGCGAATTCCTCGAGCACATCAAGGGCGACCTGTTCCCGGAGGAAATCTACGTCTTCACGCCCAAGGGCAAGATCATGGCGCTGCCGCGCGGCGCCACCGCCGTGGACTTCGCGTACGGCGTACACACGGACATCGGCCACCACAGTATCGCTGCGCGCATCAACTACGAGATCGTTCCGCTGCGCACCGAGCTCAAGAACGGCGACCATGTCGAGATCCTGACGGCGCCGACGGCGCGGCCCAATCCATCCTGGCTGACTTTCGTCGCCACCGGCAAGGCGCGCTCACGCATTCGCCACTTCCTGAAGAGCCTGCAGCAACAGGAATCCGCGGCGCTCGGTGAGCGGTTGTTGTCGCAGGCGCTGGCGACGTTCAAGGTCGAGCCGGATGCGATCGCGTGGGACCGCTGGGAGGCGCTGGCCAAGGAATACGGAACGAAGAGCCAGCTCGAGATACTCGCCGACATCGGTGTCGGCAAGCGGTTGCCGTTCGTCGTCGCGCAGGCGCTGACGCGCAGCGCGCGGCAGGACGACGGCAGCGGCGCGGTCGGCAGCAATCTCGCGCCAGCCATCCCGGTCAAGGTTGCGCTGACATTGCGCGGCGTCGAGGGTGTGGCGATCCAGTACGCGAAGTGCTGCCGGCCGGTGCCCGGCGACGCGATCATCGCGCAATTCCGCAAGGGTCAGGGACTTGTCGTTCACCTGCGCGATTGCGCGGCGCTGAAGAAGCAGCGGGTGGACGCGAGCGAACTTGTCGACGTCGAATGGGCGACCGACGTCGCCGGTGTATTCGACGCCGGCGTGCGGCTGCTGGTCTCCGACGGGCGCGGTCTCCTGGCCGACATCGCGACGTCGATCAACGACGCGGGCGCCAACATCGACACGGTGTCGGTCGAGCGCCCCGACGGAAGCGATGTGCTGGCGATGTTCTTCGGCCTGCAGGTGCGCGACCGCCGCCACTTGGCACAGGTGATGCGCGGACTCAAGCGGATGACCGGCGTGCGGCGCATCATGCGCGCGCGCACCTGACCGTCAGGAATCAGGAATCAGAAGACAGGGATCAGTGGCGTCGCGATTCGTGTGGCGGCGCATTCAGCGCCGATGCGGCCGGCTTCCCATCAGGGCTTTTCTGCATCGCTCGCCTACGCCGGTTGCTTGTTCAGCAACTGCTGCAGCTCGCCGCTCTGGTACATCTCGCGCATGATGTCGCAGCCGCCGACGAACTCGCCGTTGACATAGAGCTGCGGAATGGTCGGCCAGTTGGCGAATTCCTTGATGCCGTTGCGGATTTCCGCGTTCTCCAGCACGTTGACCGAGAAGAACTCCGGAACGCCGCAGCGCTTCAGGATTTCGGTGGCGGTGGCGGAAAAACCGCATTGCGGGGATTGCGGCGTGCCCTTCATGTACAGCACGACGCGATTGCCGGCGACTTGTTCCTTGATGGTGTCCTGGGTGCTCATGGGGTGACTCCGCTGACGTCGAATGGGGCCATTTTAGCGCACGGCTCGCGCCGCTGCTTCGCCAGTTCGGGGCAATGCCGGCGATTGCAAGCGCGACGCCTCGCGCTGCACGCCTTTGCCTGCGCTATTCCTTGACGCCGCCGGTCAGCCCTGAGACGTAGTATTCGACGAAGAACGAGTACAGGATCGCCACCGGCAGCGAGCCCAGCAGTGCGCCCGCCATCAGCGAGCCCCAGTGGTAGACGTCGCCCTCGACGAGCTCGGTGACCACGCCGATCGGCACCGTCTTGACCTCCGATGACGAGATGAACGTCAGCGCGTAGATGAACTCGTTCCACGACAGCGTGAACGCGAAGATGCCGGCGGAGATGAGTCCGGGTACCGCGAGCGGCAGCACGATCTTGCGCAGGATCTGCAGCCGCGTCGCGCCGTCGATCAACGCGCATTCCTCGAGCTCGAACGGAATGCTCTTGAAGTAGCCCATCAAAAGCCACGTGCAGAAAGGGATCAGGAACGTCGGATACGTGAGGATCAGCGCGAGCCGCGTGTCGAACAGCCCGAACTTGTACACCATCGTCGCCAGCGGAATGAACAGGATCGATGGCGGCACCAGGTATGCGAGGAAGATGCCGGCGCCGACGTAGCGCGAGCCGCGAAAGCGCAGCCGCTCGATCGCATAGGCGGCGAGCACGCTGCAGAACAGCGAGATGAACGTCGCCGACACCGACACCAGTATCGTGTTCCACACCCAGTCGACGTACTCCGTGTCGAACAGAAGCTTGTGGATGTGGGCGAACGTCGGGTGCGCCACCCAGAAGGGATTGCCGGTGCGATCCAGCAATTCGGCGTCCGGCTTGATGGTCGTGACGACCATCCAGTAGAAGGGGAACAGCAGCACGACGACAAACCCCGACAGCGGAATCCACAGCGTCAGCAGTCGCTGTGGATTGGTCGTCAGGTAGTTCATGCCCTGGCGCGATTCGTCGATTTTGTCCTTGCGCATCGTCGTCGCCCGTCAGCGGTCGGAGCCGCCCTGCTGCCATTTCCGGCGCTGCAGGCCGAAGTACGACAGCAGGATCGTCGCCAGCAGGAACGGGACCATCGCCGTGGCGATTGCGGCGCCTTCGCCCAGGTTGCCGCCGGGAATCGCGCGCTGGAACGACAACGTCGCCATCAGGTGCGTCGCGTTGAGCGGGCCGCCGCGGGTCAGCACGTAGATGAGTTGGAAGTCGGTGAACGTGAACAGCACCGAGAACGTCATCACGACGGCGATGATCGGCGTC
>Ga0209483_1001921_pt1 | contig 15109 bp, 8 predicted proteins | sample NGEPerA_FD_184508 | JGI IMG/M metagenome (GOLD analysis project Ga0209483, IMG submission 184508) | Arctic peat soil microbial communities from the Barrow Environmental Observatory site, Barrow, Alaska, USA - NGEE PermafrostL2-A... | ecosystem: Environmental > Terrestrial > Soil > Wetlands > Peat... | reverse complement strand
GCGGCGCGGCGCGACGGCGATGACTATGTGCTGAACGGGACAAAGGCGTTCATCTCGGGCGGCGGGTCGAGCGACATCTATGTCGCGATGGTGCGGACCGGCGAACCGGGGGCGAAGGGCATCTCGTGCGTCGTCGTCGAGAACGGCGCCCAGGGGCTGTCGTTCGGCAAAAAGGAGGAAAAGCTCGGCTGGCATTCGCAGCCGACCGCTTCGGTGATTTTCGAGGATTGCCGCGTCCCCGTCGCCAACCGGCTCGGCCGGGAAGGCGAGGGCTTCTCGATCGCGATGATGGGCTTGGACGGCGGGCGGCTCAATATCGGCGCCTGCTCGCTGGGCGGCGCGCGCGCGGCGTTCGAGGCGGCGCGCGGCTACATGCTGGAACGCCGCCAGTTCGGCCAGCGCCTCGCCGATTTCCAGGCGCTGCAATTCAAGCTCGCCGACATGGCGAGCGAATTGGACGCCGCCCGGCTGCTGTTGTGGCGCGCCGCGACCAGCCTCGACCGCGGCGACCCCGAGGCGACATTGCACTGCGCGATGGCGAAGCGGCTCGCCACCGACGCCGGGTTCCAGGTCACCAACGAGGCGCTGCAGCTGCATGGCGGCTACGGCTACCTCAAGGACTTCCCGGTCGAGCGCCATCTGCGCGACCTGCGCGTCCACCAGATACTCGAAGGCACCAACGAGATCATGCGCGTCATCATCGCCCGCCATCTTCTGCGGCAGTGAAGGCGCGAGACGGCGGCGTTCGAACCCGCCCGGATCAGCTTTAGGCGCTGACCCGCGCCGGCGCGGCGCCGCGCAGCAGCGCCTTGCGCGCCGCCCACGCGTCGGCCTCGGGCAGCGTTTCGAGGAATTGCGCCTCGCCGCCGGCGTAGAACGCCACCGGCAATCCGTCGCGGTAGAGGACGCGGTTGCCGGTCAGCGCCGACAGCCTCGCGCCCGGCGTCAGGATGCCGATGAGGTTGAGCGGGTCGGCGCCGGACAGCGACACCAGGCCGCCCGAAGACTGCTTGCGCCGCGTCTCGCGCAAGAGGCCGACCGCCTCGGGCAGCGCGAACTGCTCGCCGGCGAACCCGGCGACAAAGCGGCCGCCGCGGATGTCGCCGCGCGCCTCCAACCGGCGATAGACCCGCAGCAGATCGCGCCACGGCGGCAGCCATGCCGCCTCGCGCTCGATCAGCCGCCAGAATACGACGCCATAGCGCCGCAGCAGCGTGCGCGCCAGATGCTCGCTCGCCTCGGCGGCGGCCTTCGGTAGATTGTCGGGGGCGCGCGGCCGGCGCGCCAACGCCCAGCGTCCGGCATTCTCCATCGCGAAGCTCAGCGTGCGGCGCCGGCGCCGGCTGGCGCTCGAACTCGGCGCCAACAGCGCACGCAACCCGGCGAAGCTGTCCGAGGTGACGATGCCGAGCGCCACCAGCTCGGCCAGCGCCTCCTCGACCTGCGGCCGCAACAGCCCGCTGCCGTCGGCCAGCTCGTCGAAGAACGAGGCGCCCTCCTGGCGGATCACATCGGCGACCCGGCGCGCCGTGGCGCTCGACTCGACCGCGTCGGCGGCCGGCGACAACAGCGTCCACAGCGCGGCGTTGCGGCGCGCGAGCAGCGTGATCGGCGTCGTCCGCACCGGGGTGACGCCGCGGCCGTTCTCCTCCGCCCGTCCGCCGCCGCGCGGCCGCAGCCGGGCCCAGGCGAAGCGCCCCGACAGGCACAGATCGTCGAGCCAGGCCGGATCGTAATCGGCGAGCCGCGCCGGCAGGATTTCGCTCTCCCAGGCGCCGGCCGGCGCCTCGAAACCTTCGAGCTGGCCGAGGATCGCGGTCAGCGCGTCGGGGCCCTCCATTCGCGCATCGGGCGCGACGCGCTGCCATTCGAACAGAAAGCGCAGAAAGTCGCGCGCCGGAACCGGCTGGATTTCGGCGCGCAGCCGGTTGACCGTGTAGCGGTGGACACGGGCGAGCAGCCGGCGCTCGCACCATTCCTCGCTCTCCGCGCCGGGCGTGAACCGGCCGCGCAGCGCGAACCCTTCGGCTTCGAGCGCCGCGAGCGGTGCGGCGATGTGTTCCGTGGTCAACCCGAGCGGCGCGGCCAGCGCTTCGCCGGGAACGGGGCCGAGCCCTTCCAGCCGCCCGCGCAGGATTTCGACGAGGGCCAGATCGGGCGCCCAGTCGCGTTCGGCATAGGCCGCTGGCGTGGCGATGGCCGGTTCGAGCGCCGCGTCGGGCCATAGCGCCAGGAATTGCGGCAATCGCTCGGCGGCGATCCACAAAGCCGCCGCGCCCCGGTGCAGCCGCGCGGCGCGGCGGTTCGCTGCAAGCTCACCAAGCCAACCGGCCCAGCCTGGCGTGTTGCCGATTTCGCGCTCATCGAGAAACCCAAGCCATACCAGCGCGTCGTGCATCTCGTCGGCATTGACCGGCGCCGGCCAAGCCTCGTCGCGCACCCGCGCGATCGCCTCGGGGTCGAGCCGGCCGAGATCGGCCGCGTCCTCGGGCGCCAGCCAGCGGCGGCCCATCACCGCCTGGGTGCGGCGCTCCTCGAGCGGCGCGTCGTCGAGATAGGCGTAGGGCCGCGCCGACAGCACCTCAAGCGCGAGCGGCGACGGCTCGGTCAGGTCGCGCGCGACAATCCGCACCTCACCGGCTTCGATACGCGCCAGCACCCGTTCCAGGCCGCCAATGTCCATCGCCTCGTTGAGGCAATCGCCGATCGCCTGGCGCACCAGCGGGTGGTCGGGGATCTCGCGCGGGCCGGGTACGTTCTCGGCGCAGGCGAGCTGGTCGGGGAAGATTGCCGCGACGAGGTCCTCGGCGTCCATCCGCGCCAATTGCGGCGGCACTTTCTTACCGCCGCGAAACCGAGGCAGCGCCAGCGCCACGCCGGCGACCCAGCGCCAGCGGGTCATGAACATCGGCGCGTCGAGCAGCGCCTGGGTCAGCACCTCGCGCACGCTCGCCGAATGGAGGTAGCGCGCCACCTCGTCGAGCGCGAAGCTGTGCACCGTGGTCAGCGACAGGCTGATATTGTCCTCGGTCGCCGCCGCCTGCAGCTCGAAATTGAACCGCGCGCAGAAGCGCTTGCGCAACGCCAGCCCCCAGGCGCGGTTGAGCCGGCTGCCATGGGGCGAGTGGATCACCAGCTGCATGCCGCCGATCGCGTCGAAAAAGCGCTCGAACACCAGCGTATCGAGGGTCGGCAGCACCCCGAGCGCGGCCTGCGCGGCGGCGAGGTATTCGACGAGCTGCCGCGCCGACCCGTCGTCGATGCCGACCTCGCCAATCAACCAGGCGAACGCGCCTTCGCTACTGCGATCCTCCTCCAATCGCGCCGCAATCTCCGCCCGCAGCCGCGACACCGAGGCCGACAATTCGTCGCTGCGGCCGGGCGCCTCACCGAGCCAGAACGGGATCGTCGGCGGCATGCCTTTCGCGTCCTCGACGCGCACCGTGCCGCGCTCGACGCGCTGGATGCGGTAGGCGGCGTTGCCGAGCTGGAAGACGTCGCCGGCGAGGCTCTCGACCGCGAAATCCTCGTTGACCGTGCCGATGATCTGGTTCTCAGGCTCGAGCAGCACCTGGTAGTCGGCGGTGTCGGGGATGGTCCCGCCCGAGGTCAGCGCAGTGATCCGCGCGCCGCGGCGCGGGCGCAGCATGCGGTTGACCGCGTCGTGATGGATGAGCGCGCCGCGCCGCCCGCGCCTGGTGCTGAAGCCCTCGGCCAGCATCGCTATACTGGCGTCGAAATCGGCGCGCGGCAGGTCGCGGTAGGGCCACGCCTGGCGGATCAGCGCGTAGAGCCCGTCCTCGCTCCACTCGCGTGACGACACCTCGGCGACGATCTGCTGGGCCAGCACGTCGAGCGCCAGCTCGGGAATGGAGAGCGCGTCGAGCTCGCCGCGCCGAACGCTGTCGATGAGCGCCACGCATTCGACCAGCTCATCGCGCGACAGCGGGAAGAGGCGGCCCTTGGGCGTGCCGTCGACCGCGTGGCCGGAACGTCCGACCCGCTGCAAAAAGCTGGCGATCGAGCGCGGCGAGCCGATCTGGCAGACCAGATCGACATCGCCGATATCGATGCCGAGCTCAAGCGACGCGGTCGCCACCAGCACCTTCAGCTCGCCGCGCTTCAGGCGCTGCTCGGCGTCGAGCCGCGCCTCCTTGGCGAGGCTGCCGTGATGCGCGGCGATGTGCGCTTCGCCGATGCGCTCGGACAATTGCCGTGTCGCCCGCTCGGCGAGGCGCCGCGTATTGACGAAGATCAGCGTCGTACGATGCGCCTCCACCAGCTCGGCGAGGCGGTCGTAGATTTGCCTCCAGACCTCGTGCGACATCACCGCCTCGAGCGGCGACGACGGGATCTCCAGCGCCAGGTCCCGCGCGCGGCGATGCCCGGTATCGATGATCGTGCAGTCGCTTTCCGCCGCGCCGATCAGGAAGCGCGCCACCGTCTCGATCGGCTTTTGCGTCGCCGAGAGGCCGATGCGCAGCAGCTTGTCGCCGCACAGCGATGCGAGGCGCTCCAGCGACACCGCCAGGTGCGTGCCGCGCTTGTTCGAGGCGAGCGCGTGGATCTCGTCGACGATCACCGTCCGCGTCGTCGCCAGCATCTTGCGGCCGGACTCGGACCCGAGCAGCAGGTACAGCGATTCGGGTGTGGTCACGACGATGTGCGGCGGCTTCTTCGCCATCTTCTGGCGCTCGCCGGACGGCGTGTCGCCGGTGCGCACCCAGGTGCGGATATCGACCGCCGGCAAACCCCGCGCGCGCATGTCCTCGGCGATGCCGGCGAGCGGCGCGGCGAGGTTTTTCTGGATGTCGTTCGACAGCGCCTTGAGCGGCGACACGTAGACGATCTGCGTCACGTCTTCGAGGCGGCCGCCTTTGGAGTTGGCTTCCAGCCCTTGCCGCACCAGCCCGTCGATCGCGGCGAGAAACGCGGCGAGGGTCTTGCCCGATCCGGTCGGCGCGGCGATCAGCACATGGCGGCCGGATTTGATCGCCGGCCACGCTTCGGCCTGCGCCGCGGTCGGCGCCGCGAAGCTGCGGTCGAACCATGCGGCGACCGCCGGGTGAAACAGCGAAGCAAGGGACATGGAAGGCCAGTTATGTCAGGCCTTGCGCGACCCGATGCAAGCCCTAAAACCCGCCGCCGCCAGGGCGCCCTAAACCGAATGCACCGACGCCTCGCGCCGCCACAGCCGCAGTTCGCGGCATTGCGCGATGAAGGCGGCCGCGTCCTTCGCTGTCTTGATGGGGATGACACCGTCGTCGGGCGCGATCCCCGCTTTGTCGAGCAGCGGTTTCGCGCTCTCGGCATAGGCGATGAACTTGGCGTGGGCGAAGGCGTCGGCGAGGAAATCCTTAGCCGTCGCCTCTTGCGCCAGCAGCTTCGCGCCGTCCGCCGAGGCGAGGATCGCCACCGCGTCGTAGAGCACCGAGGGCCCGCCGTTCACCTTCTGCTGCGCCGGGTGCAGCTTGCCGGTGCTGTCGGTGACGCCGCCGATCTTCGGCGCGACCAGCTCGATGAGCGCCCCTTCGTCCGTCGCGGCTTTCGTCAGCGCCGCGAGCAGCGCGGCATCGACCCCGTCTGTCACCAGCACGCCGAGCTTGCGCCCCTTGAAGCTTTTTGGTCCGTTCTTGACGATGCTGAGCGCCAGCGACGACGGCAGATCCTGGATCACCGGCCGCGCCGGCTCGGCCGCTTTCGGCATCGCCGTGAGACCGAGCCCGTCGGCCACCTTATTGGCGAGGCCCGCATCGACATTCATCAGATGCGACACCATGCGGGCGCGAATCGCCAGGGTTTCGACCTTGCTCAGTTCAAAGACGAAGGCGTCCTTGATGTGGGTCTGCTCGGGCTCGCTCTGGCTGATGAAGAATTGCCGGGCCTGGCTGTAATGGTCGGCGAATTTCTCGCCACGCACGCGCTGTTTCGGCGCCGCCAGCTCCTCCGGAAAGCTCTTGAAGCCGCGCTCGGGCGTCTCGCGCGGTCCCTGGCTCCGGGAACTGGGTTCGTAATTGACCGGACCCTTGGGATTGATAAAGGCCATGTGCCCGTCCTGCTGCAGCGTGTGGAACGGGCATTTCGGCGCGTTGATCGGCAGATGGGTGAAGTTCGGGCCGCCCAGCCGCTTCAGCTGCGTGTCGAGATACGAGAAATTGCGGCCCTGCAGCAGCGGGTCGTTGCTGAAGTCGACGCCGGGCACGATGTTCTGCGTGCAGAACGCGACCTGCTCGGTCTCGGCGAAGAAATTGTCGACCGTGCGGTCGAGCACCAGCCGCCCAACCTTGCGGATCGGGATCAGTTCCTCGGGGATGATCTTGGTCGCGTCGAGCACGTCGAACGGAAACTTGTCGGCGAAATCGCCGTCGAACAGTTGCAGCCCCATTTCCCATTCCGGGAAATCGCCGCTGTTGATCGCGTTCCACAGGTCGCGCCGGTGGAAGTCGGGGTCGGCGCCGTTGATCTTCACCGCCTCGTTCCACACCACCGACTGCATGCCGAGCTTGGGCTTCCAGTGAAACTTGACAAAGGTCGATTTGCCTTGCGCGGTGACGAGCCGGAAGGTGTGGACGCCGAACCCCTCCATAAAGCGGAACGAGCGCGGGATCGCCCGGTCGGACATGATCCACAGCGACATCGCCACCGCTTCCGGCATCAGCGAGATGAAGTCCCAGAAATTGTCGTGCGCGCTCTGCGCCTGCGGAAAGCCGCGATCGGGCTCCTCCTTTACGGAATGCACCAGGTCGGGGAACTTGATCGCGTCCTGGATGAAGAAGATCGGCATGTTGTTGCCGACGATGTCCCAGTTGCCCTCCTTGGTGTAGAGCTTGACCGCGAAACCCCGCACGTCGCGCGCGAGGTCGGCCGAGCCCTTGTTGCCGGCGACGGTCGAGAACCGCACGAAGGCGGGAGTCTTTTCGCCGGCGCGCTGAAAGATGTCCGCTGCGGTGATGTCGGCCAGCGGCTCATAGGTCTCGAAGAACCCGTGCGCGCCGAAGCCGCGGGCATGCACGACGCGCTCCGGGATGCGCTCGTGGTCGAAATGGAAGATTTTCTCGCGGAAGTGGAAGTCCTCGAGCAGGGTCGGGCCGCGCGCCCCCGCCTTCAACGAGTTCTGGTCGTCCGAAACCGGCACGCCTTGCTGGGTCGTCAGCGCATCCACCCCGCGGCCGGCGGTCTGATGGGTTTCGCCGCCCGCGCCGCGGGCGATCTCGGCATCGGCCAGCCTTGCCTTCGTGAGCGTCGTTGCAGAGCGTCCCCGGCTCGAATTCATCCATTTTCTCCAGATTTGGGGGTCACGCCGCGAATTGCGGCAATACCGAACGGCCGTAGAAATCGATGAATTTCTTCTGGTCGGGCGGGCCGGTCACCGCGGCGCCGCCAACGGCGAGCGCCGCCGCGGAGGCCAATAATTGCCGGCGGCCGGGCCTAAAGACCGTGGGTGCCGTCGCGCCGATGAATTGGGTCATGCTTCGCTCCGCCCGCCCGCCGGCCGCGCCGTGTTGCCGCGCGTCCACCGCTCGCCGAATCGAGAAAGTCTCACCCGCCAACGTCGGGCCGCAATGCGGGTTCCGGCGCCGGCAGGTCATGCCGGCCGAGGATCGCACCGGCCGAAAACCCTGCTGAACGGTGGAGCGACGAGGTCGTCGACGCGCAACCCGGCGGCGCGGCCGCAGCCTATTGCACGCGGATGGGGAAGGCCGTCGAAATCGCCAGCATCGAGCGCGACGGCAGCGCCTCGATCGGCCCTTGCCGCTGCCTTTGAGACCGCGTCGGCGTCGCCAGATTCCGTTTGCCTTTGAGGGGCGGGGCGCGTCACGATCCGTCTATGCGCGGCGCCGAGCGATCGGTCAGGCTCGGCGTCCGGGGATGAAATGGGAGACGCTTATGCCTGACGCCCAAGCCGGCGGATCGAGAGGCCACCGCTGTGTGGTTCTGGTAGGGCCCTATCTGTCGGGCAAGACGTCGCTGCTCGAAGCCATGCTGCATTCGAGCGGCACGACCGCGCGGCGCGGCAGCGTGCGCGACGGCACCGCGGTCGGCGATCATGTCGCCGAGGCGCGGGCGCGCCAGATGTCGACCGAGATGAACGCCGCCGAGGCGATCTATCTCGGCGATAAATGGACGATCCTCGATTGCCCCGGCTCGGTCGAGCTCAGCTACGAAGCGCAGCAGGCGATGCTCGCCGCCGATGTCGCGGTGGTGGTCTGCGAACCCGAGGTCGAGCGCGCGGTGACGGTCAGCGCGCTGTTGCGCTTTTTGGACCGCAACAACATCCCTCATATGATCTTTATCAACAAGCTCGACACCGCGGGCGCGCGGGTGCGCGACGTCTTGGCGGCGCTGCAATCCTATTCCGAGCGGCCGCTGGTGCTGCGCCATGTGCCGTTGCGCGAGGGCGACGAGATCACCGGCTATGTCGATCTGGTCAGCGAGCGCGCCTACAAGTACCAGCCGGGCAAGCCCTCCGACCTGGTCCAGCTCCCCTCCGGGTTCTGGGACGCGGAGGCCGACACCCGCACCAGCCTCGTCGAGAAGCTCGCCGATTTCGACGACGAGCTCCTGGAGAAGCTGCTCGAGGACGTGCAGCCCTCGAAGGAGGAGATTTACGAGCGCCTGAAAAAGGAGATCGGCGCCGCGCAGATTGTGCCGGTCATGGTCGGCGCCGGGCTGCAGGACCACGGCGTGCGCCGCCTGTGGAAGGCGCTGCGCCACGACACGCCGGGATCGGAAGCCGCGGCCAAGCGGCTCGGCATCGCCGCCGCGGGCGAGCCGATGGCGCAGGTCATCAAAACCTATCATTTGCCGCATACCGGCAAGCTGTCGCTCTGCCGCATCTGGCGCGGCTCGATCGCCGAGGGCAACGTCCTCAACGGCGTGCGCGTCGCCGGAATCGTCCGCGTCACCGGCGCGACGCACGAGAAGGTGGCTTCCGCCGGCATCGGCGAGGTCGTCGGCTTCACCCGCATGGAGGAGATCGCTACCGGCACGGTACTGACTCCCTCGGGCAAGGGCGAGGCGCTGACCCAGCCGAAAAAGCCGCAACCGGTCTTCGGCCTCGCGGTCCACGCCGAGAAGCGCGGCGACGACGTGAAGCTGTCGGGCGCCATCGCCAAGCTGATCGATGAGGACCCGGCGCTCGAATTGGAGCAGAACCAGGACACCCGCGAGATGGTGCTGTGGGGCCAGGGCGACGTGCACATCCAGATCGCGATCGACCGCCTGCGCAACCGCCACAATCTCGCCGTCGTCGGCCATGCCGCGGTGGTGCCGTACCGCGAGACGATCCGCCGCGGCATGGAGCAGCATTCGCGCTTCAAGCGGCAATCGGGCGGCCACGGCCAGTTCGCCGACATCACCATCAACGTCAAGCCGGAAGCGCGCGGTTCGGGCTTTATCTTCAAGGACGGCGTCGTCGGCGGCGCGATCCCGCGCAACTACATCCCGGCGGTCGAGGAAGGCATCGAGGAGGCGCTGAAGACCGGGCCGCTCGGCTTCCCGGTCGTCGACCTTTCGGTAAATTTGCTGACCGGCCAGTTCCACGCGGTCGACAGCTCGGACATGGCGTTCAAGACCGCCGGCCGCCAGGCGATCCACGAAGCGCTGCAGAAATGCGACCCGTTCCTGTTGGAGCCGATCGACGCGGTCGAGATCTCGGTGCCGAACGCGTTCACCGCCCGCGTGCAGCGTCTGGTGTCGGGCCGGCGCGGCCAGATCCTCGGCTTCGACGGCAAGGAGGACTGGCCGAATTGGGATGTCGTCCGCGCCCACCTGCCGCAGAGCGAACTGCACGATCTGATCGTCGAGCTGCGCTCGCTGACCCTCGGCGTCGGCAGCTTCTCGCACAAATTCGACCATATGCAGGAGCTGACCGGCAAGCCGGCCGAGAAGGTCATCGCCTCGCGCGCGGCCGAAGCGGCGCAATAACCAAAATTCCGCCTGCGGCGCGGAGGCGCCGCCGCATTTGATATCCGCGCAATAGCCGGAAAACTATAGCGATGCGCCATTGCGTCGCGCGGGTAGCCTGCTCGCGCAACCGTGACTTGGCGGGTCGCGTATCGCCCCCACATCGGCGGCAGTTCGAATGAGGCGGGCAGGGCGATGCTGGTACGAATAAGGCGGGGCTGGGAGCTTGCGGAAAGCGCGGCGACCGACGAGGCGGTCTATCTCGACCGCCGCCGGCTGATGCAGGGTCTGGCAGCCGGGCCGATCCTCGCTGCCGGCCTGTTGCGCGGGAGCAGTGCGCTGGCCGCCGATCCGCCCGACCCGTCAGCCGGTCTCTACCCGGCGAAGAAAAACGGAAAATACACGCTCGACCGGCCGGTCACCCCGGAAAAGGACGCGACGACCTACAATAATTTCTACGAATACGGCACCGAGAAGGACATCTGGCAGGACGCCCAGCAACTCAAGATCCGGCCGTGGACGATCAAGATCGACGGCATGGTGCAGAAGCCGATGACCGTCGACATCGACGACCTGTTGAAAAAAATGCCGCTGGAGGAGCGGCTCTACCGCCACCGCTGCGTCGAGGCGTGGTCGATGGCGGTGCCGTGGAGCGGCTTCCCGCTCGCCGCGCTGGTCGCGATGGCGAACCCGCTCGGCTCCGCCAAGTACCTCCAGATGACGACCTTCCTCGACCCGGACATGGCGCCTGGGCAGAAACAGTTCTTCTACCCCTGGCCTTATGTCGAGGGGCTGACCATGGCCGAGGCGACCAACGAGCTCGCCTTCCTCGCCACCGGCATGTACGGCAAGCCGACGCCGAAGCAGGACGGCGCTCCCATCCGCCTCGTGGCGCCGTGGAAATACGGCTTCAAATCGGTCAAATCGATCAATCATTTCGAATTCACCGACAAGCGCCCAAAGACCTACTGGGAAGCGCTGCAATCGGGCGAATACGGCTTCTGGGCCAATGTGAACCCGGAAGTGCCACACCCGCGCTGGAGCCAGGCGACCGAGCGCGTCCTCGGCAGCAACGAGCGTGTGCCGACGCAGATGTGGAACGGCTACGGCGAATACGTCGCCGCGCTGTATGACGGAATTAAGGGCGAGAAGCTGTTCATGTGATGGCAGGGTGAACGCTCTGTCGTCATCCCGGCTCGCCGGGATCGATGCACGCTTTATCAGTACCGACCTAAGGCCACTTTCGCCTGATGTCGTCTCTCTTCGCTGTTAATTTTGCGTAGTATTCGATCTTCTCATTCGTAAATCGACCATCTGATAGCTGATGTGGTCGGGTGCTGTGCATTAGTTCTTCAGCGTGTTCGGCAGACGTGGCAACCTCGGTTATATCCGCCAATTCCCAATAGGTTCGCGGGATCGGGCTGGTCACCAAACTCCAGGATGTCCTAAAAGATCCGCCGGTGTCCTCTGATTTGTGCCCATAAATCTGAACGTCTCCATCTAACGCTGCCTGTCGGATTACACGCCGCGTGGCGGGCCAGAATTTGGCGGGGTCGTTGTCCGTAATCAGCGCTGCGACGCGTGCAACAACCTCGTGCATAGGTAAAGTTTGGCTTCCAGTTGCGACAGTGGCATTCCTGAACCGTGAGCTGTAGTGGCCACTTCGCCAAAAAAGATACAACCCAATACCGATTAGCACGACAGACGGCCCATAGGTGCCAAACAAGGGACCTAACATCGAGAGAAGGCGATCATAGATTACCGATCGGGCGAATTCGGGGAGCATTGTGCGACCGATCGGCCAAATAGCCGCTGCCGTAAAGGCGATCAATCCGCCAAATCGTGCCCACATTCGGCCCACCTTATCGCGCGATCCCGTCACGGAGAGACAAATAAAACTGCGCGGCGCCGCGTTTTTTTCTATGCCTCTGTGGTCACCGCAAATACTTCTTCTCCGCCGCCTTCATCGCCGGCACGCGCTGCAATTCGAAGATGTCCTCGACCGAGGCGATCTGCTTGTCGACCAGGTGAATGCCGCCGTCGCGGCGGATTTGCGCAAAAACCTGGCGCATCGCACCGACCGCGGCGCGGATCGCGTGGTTGGCGTAGATCACGATCCTGATCTTGCCCAGCGCGCGCACTTTCGCTTCGGTCAGGTCGGGATAGGCGGTCGGCACGATGACGAGCGGGATCGGGCCCTGCCAGCGCTCGGTGAAGGCGACGATCTCGTCCGGCGTCTTCCGCTTCGAGTGCACCAGCAAGAGGTCGGCGCCGGCCTCGGCGTAGGCCGCGCCGCGCTTCAGCGCCTCGTCGAGGCCAAGATCGGCGATCAGCGCCTCGGTGCGGGCGATGACGAGAAGATCGTGGGGTCGTCCTTTAGTCCCCCGGCCGGCGTCGCGCGCCGCCGCGATCTTGCCCTGGAACTCCTCGATCCGCACCAGCTCCTGCCGCCCGCCGGCGAGGAGGCTGGTGTCCTTGGGAAATAGCTTGTCCTCCATAACCACGGCGGCGCTTCCGGCCGCGGCGTAGGCGGCGACCACGTGCGCCGCGTTGATCGCGTTGCCGTAGCCGGTGTCGATATCGGCGACCACCGGCGCCGCCACCTGCTCGACGATCGCGCGCGTCATGTCGAGGTGTTGGGTGAACGACAACAGGCTCGAATCGGGCACGCCGTAGGCGGCCGACAATTCGAACCCGCTCGCCCAGATGCCGTCGAACCCGGCCTCCTCGGCAAGCCGCGCCGAAAGCGGGTTGTGCGCCGACATCAGGGTGACGAGATCGCCCGATGCGAGATGTTCTTTCAGGGTGTTGGGCATGGTTTCCTGCGATCTAAGTTCAAGCCGCCGCCGTCATGCGCATGACATGCGCCAGAGCGAATCGGCGACGTACGCGCCGAGTCCTCGCGTCACCTCGGTTGCGGTCATCGTCGCTCCTCAGACGCCGTTCATCACGTCGCGCAGATGCTGCTGCGCGCGGGTCAGCGCCTCGTTCCGGGCGGTGAGCGCGTGGACCAGCGCGGCGAGCTGCGGCTGCAGCGAAGGATCGGTCGCCTGGATGGTGGAACCGCTGATCTTGACCTTGTCCTTGTGCTGGTCGAGGAAATCGCCGAGCTCGGCGATCGCGGTCAGCGCCTGCGTCAGGTCCGGCGATATGTCGTCGAACGCCTTCGCCGGGAGCGTCACGTCGCGCGCATAAGCCTCGTCGAACACCGGCTTCAGATCGTCCGGCTGCTTCAGCGCGGCATGGGCGGCGTCGGCCGCGGCCAGTCTTTTGTCGACCAGCCCGTCCAATTGCTTGATCCCGTCGCGCGCGGCGGCGAAATCGGCGCGGCGGGCCATGACGTCGTCGAGCGAGCGGATCGCGCCGTGGTCGATCGCCTCCTGCATCGGCTTGGCGACCGCGCGGTCGAGCCCGTCGTTGAAATCGGTGATGATCGCGTATTGCTTGGCGTAGTCGCCGATGCTCTTGGCTTCGTCGGGTGTCGGATGCGGCACGTGCAGCCCCGGCTTGTCGAGGATGCGGGTCTGCAGGAAGTCGATAAACGCCTTGCGCTCCGCCGGCTCGTCGCGGCACCCGGCGACCAGCAGCGCCAGCATCCCGAGCGCGACGGCGCGCCAGAGGGTTCCGGAACGGGTTCCGGCACGACGCATCAGCTCAGCACCCCGATTTTCTTGCGTTCGATGAGCCCGAAATCGATCGCCGCGCCGAGGCCGGGGCCGGTCGGCGCATGCACCATGCCGCCCCGGTCCGGCGCGATGTCCTCGGCGAGGCCGTATTTCTGCATCGCGTCGGGCAGCAGCACCTCGAAGAACTCGGTGTTCCGGATCGCCATGATCACCTGCAAATTGGCGAAATTGTTGAGCGAGTTGCCGCCGTGATGGATCTCGTAGTTCATCCGGAAGGCTTCGGCGAGGTGCGCGGTCTTGATCAGCGTGGTGATCCCGCCCTTGACCGCAACGTCGCCGCGCAGCATGTCGGTCGCCTGGTTGATGATCCACGGCGCGTATTGGTCGAGCCCGCCGATCGGGTATTCGGTGGCGAGGATCGGGATATGGAGTTTTTGCTTGAGCTTGACGTAATTGTAGAGGTCCTGCTCGGCGAGCGGGTCCTCGAACCAGTAGAAGCCCATTTCCTCGGCCGCCTTGCCGACCCGCACCGCCTCCTCGAAGCGGTAGCTCCAGGTCGAATCGAGCATGATCGTGTAGTCGTCGCCGACCGCCCGGCGCACCGCCTCGCAGACCTTGATGTCCTCGCGCCAGCGCTGTGGCGGGTGGATCTTGTAGGCCTTCCAGCCGGTCTCCTGGTAGTGTTCCGCCTGCTCGGCGTAAGCCTCGGCCGAGTCATGGATTTCCGAGCTCGCATAGGCGCCGATGCTGTCGCGGCAGGTGCCGATGAGGCGATGGATCGGCAGGTTGACGACCTTGCCGGCGATGTCCCACAGCGCGATGTCGACCGCGCCGATCGAGCGGATGCTCGCGACCCGCGCCCGCGCCCAGAGGAGGCGGTTGAGCCGCTCGCGGTCGAGCGGGTTCTGCCCCATCACGATCGGCTTGAGAAAATGGATGAGGCCCGGCCCGTCGAGGCTCGCCGGGTTCGACGAGGTGCCGAGAAACGCGTGCCCCTCGACCCCCTCGTCGGTGACGAGCCGCAACAGGCCAAGGTCGCTCTTGCCGGTCGGCCGCGCCGAGTGATGGCCGTAGGTCGTCGCCGGGACGGATTCCCAGGCGAACAGGGTCAACGTGACGTCGGTAATCTTCATCGGCGGCCTCCCGAGGGATTGTTCATTGTGGCAGTTTCGCGCGCGGTCGTCCCAGCGGCTTTCGAAAAACCGATGATCAGCAAATCACGTTCGGCCGGGTGAAACGCGCGGAAACTTTGCCGGGCCAAGCATAGAGTGGCCGCCGCGGTCGGGCGCCAATGTTCTTGGGAAGAGAACGGTGCATCCGGCCGTTCTCGTCAAGCCCGCGGCGGGAGCGACAGCTTAACGTCGGGTGCTCATGACCGTGAGCCCGCCGGGTGCGTGCATTGGTCGTTAAAGTTAAAATCGGAGTAGCAGCATGAAGCATCATTTTTTTGGCGTTGCCTTGGTCGGCGCGCTGGGCTTGTCGGCGACAGGATGGGCGCAAGCGCCGGCTACCGGGGGGGCGTCAGCCAATCAACCGATGACGCCGGCGCCCACGGCGCCCGCCACCCCGGCCACGAC
>Ga0209483_1001918_pt1 | contig 15134 bp, 16 predicted proteins | sample NGEPerA_FD_184508 | JGI IMG/M metagenome (GOLD analysis project Ga0209483, IMG submission 184508) | Arctic peat soil microbial communities from the Barrow Environmental Observatory site, Barrow, Alaska, USA - NGEE PermafrostL2-A... | ecosystem: Environmental > Terrestrial > Soil > Wetlands >... | reverse complement strand
CGGTGGTCCGCTCCAAAAGGGTCTTCCCGCCTGCTGTCCGCGGCGGATCGGCGCTTTGCCACCGGAGAACCAACAGATGCCCGCAACGAGCGGACCGAACGGGACGAAGAATGCGACCGCGGAGCCGATGATCCACGTCTGCTTGGTGTTGTCCCACCATGGCCCAAACGCCTCGTTCGGCTGCCGGGCAATGCTGATCAGACCCGCTATTCCGACGATGTACATAGCGCCGAACACGAGCCAGATTGCACCGAACAACAGAAAGAACCCGACCGGGAACGCCGCGTTGGTCGAGCCGTCGGTGGTCACTTACCGAGCGTAGTGGCCGCGTTTACTTCGTGAGGGCGTTCCGCACATCTGCGACAGCCTCATCGAGGTCTTGGTGGAAAGAGACGGTCGACGGGTCGTGCATGCCGGGCGCGGTCGTGACGCGACGCTGCTGCATAGCGGTAATCGCACTTGTCGAAACCATCGCGATCCGCGCAACCTTGTTGGCGACGACGAACTTGATCAGACGCTGAATCACTTCCTGCACTTCTTCGGATTGGGCCGCAGCGCCCCGCGTGTCGATGACGGCACCCCACGGGCTCGGGGCCTTTGCCACCTCGAGCTTGACGGCAGCGACGTATTGCTCGGCCTGCTGCACCGTGAGTGTGCCAGTGCGCGTCTGCAGCAATACGCCGCCAGGTAGCCATTCAACGTTGAAGGATCCGGTCATGTCTGAGGCCCCTTCTCGCAGTGTGCGACGTGCCAGCTTTCCTGATGTCGACCGCGGGATCGACTCGACAAACTCTACGGTGCGCGGCCTGCGGAGTGGCGGAGCAACTCGGTGGAAAGAAGCTCTTGCGTAGGAGGTCGTTCTCTGCATATGGTCAGGAAACCTGACTAGTTTGGAGTCGCTGTGGATCTCACTGGCAAGGTCGCCATCGTCACCGGCGGTGGTCGCGGACTTGGCCTGGCTTATGTGCAGGCGCTCGCCGCTGCCGGCGCGCGCGTCGTGGTTAATGACGCCGATGAAGCAGTCGCCGCGGAGGCCGTGGCGGCTGTTACTGCGGCGGGTGGCCAGGCTGTCGCGGCGCCAGGTGCTGTGGGATCAAGCGAGGTCGCCCAAGCTCTCGTCGATACTGCGATCGCCCAGTACGGTCAGTTGGACATCCTGGTTACGAACGCGGGCATCCTGCGCGACACCGTTCTTTGGAAGATGAGCGACGAAGATTTCGACGATGTGATTCGGGTGCATCTCAGAGGGACGTTTACGTGTGTGCGCGCCGCCGCGATCCGGATGCGAGAGCAAGGCAACGGCGGCAGCATCATCTGTGTCGGCTCACCCACAGGCCAAGTCGGCAACTTCGGCCAAACCAACTACGCAGCCGCCAAGGCAGGCATCGTTGGGATGGTGCGTAGCTGGGCCCTTGAGCTCGCCCGCGCGAACATTGCGGTCAACGCCATCATCCCAGTGGCGGCGACGACGATGACCGAGTCTGCGCCGTTCCTCAAACCGTATGTCGACGCCTTGCGTGATGGACGGTCGCTTCCCGCCTATGCCCGCCGCGAGCTCAGCTTCGGGCCACCCGAGGACGTCGCAGGCCTGGTTGTCTTCCTCGCCTCACTCACCGCCGCTGATGCAACTGGACAAGTGCTTGCGCTCGGCGGCGACCGACTTGCGTTGTGGGCGCATCCCAGTGAGGTGTGTGTGGAGTTCGCCGACGGTGGCTGGAGCGCTGAAGCAATTGCTGAAGTGTGGTCGGCGACACTTAGCGCCCACGCTCAGCCCGTGGGCCAGCACTTCGCCGCGCCGTACTAATGGCACTCGACGTCGAGGCCCTCGTCGCGATCGATGCACACGTGCACGTCGAGTCTGATGGGCGCGGCCACTTCTCACTCGACAGCGAGCTGATGGCCGCGTCAGAAAAGTACTTCAAGGCTACCGACAACCGCACCCCCACTGTTGACGAGATCGCTGAGTACTACCGTTCCCGACGCATGGCCGCCGTCGTCTTTACCGTCGACTCACACAGAGCGACGGGGCACCCCGCGCTCTCGAATGAGGCGATACTTGCCGATGCCGCCCGTCACGCGGACGTGCTCGTCCCCTTCGTCTCTGTCGACCCGGGCGACGGAGCCGACGCTGTCGCCCGGCTGAAGGATCTTGCCGCGGCGGGCGCACGTGGCCTCAAGCTGCACCCGTCCCTCCAGGGCTTCGCCCCGAATGACGCGCTGCATTACCCGCTGTACGAGGTGGCGCAGACGACACAACTGCCTGTCGTGTTCCACACTGGTCAGACCGGCATCGGCGCCGGGCTGCCCGGTGGCCGCGGAATCAAGCTTCGCTACTCCGATCCGATGCTGATCGACGACGTCGCCGCAGACTTCCCGCACCTGACGATCGTGCTCGCCCACCCCTCGGTGCCATGGCAAGATGCCGCGATCTCCATCGCCACGCACAAGGCGAACGTGTACATCGACCTCTCCGGCTGGTCCCCCAAGTACTTCCCGCCGCAGCTCGTGCGCGCGACTAACGGTTTGCTGCGGCACAAGATGCTGTTCGGTTCGGACTATCCCGTACTCACTCCAGACCGTTGGCTTGCCGACTTCGAGGCTCTTGAGATCAAACCCGAGGTGCGCCCGCTCGTCCTCAAGCGCAACGTGATCCAAGCATTCGCGCTCGCAGAGGAACAATAGGTGCCCGACCTCAGTGTGGGCAGCTGGCCGGCGCGCCGGGCCCGCATCAACCCTGAGGCAATCGCCTTGCGGCAAGGCACTCGCGCGCTTAGCTACGCCGAGCTTGCCGTTCGCGTCGATTACGTCGCAGCAGTGCTTTCCAGTTTGGGCGTCGGCAAGGGCGATCGCGTCGCATATCTGGGGCCGAACGACGTAGCCACCTTCGAGGTCTTCTTTGCGACTGGTCGGCTGGGTGCTGTGTTTGTTCCCCTCAATTGGCGGCTCGCGCCGCCCGAGGTTGCCTACCAGGTCGCGGACTGCACTCCGCGCATTCTGTTGCACGCACTGGAGTTCGAGTCGATCGCCCGCGACCTGCCACTGCTTGCAATGCCGCTTGGCGAGCTTTCGCGGCTGGCCTCGTCGTCAACGTCGCACCTCATAGGCGTCGACGTGGGTCTCGACGACGACGCCGTGATCCTCTATACGAGCGGAACTACCGGCCGTCCCAAAGGGGCCGTGCTGACCCACGGCAACCTTACGTTCAACACGATGAATCAGTTGGCGCACTTTGACGCGCTCTCGACAGACACCACGCTCTGCGTCAGTCCACTCTTCCACGCGGTCGGCTTGGCGCAGGCAACGCTGCCCACGCTGTTCAAAGGCGGGGCGATCCGCGTTTTGGCGAAGTTCGATGCGGCCGCAGTACTCGAGACCATTGCCAGCGAGCGGATTGCATCGTTCTCCTGCGTACCCACGATGCTGAAGATGATGGCCGAGCACCCTTCTTTCCAGACCACTGACCTCACCTCCCTGCGGTATGTCGTCTATGGCGGCTCGCCGGTGCCCGAGCACGCAGCGTTGGCCTGGCAGGCTCGCGATGTCCCACTAGTACAGGGTTACGGGATGACCGAGGCGGCGCCCGGCGTGATGATGGCGACGATGTCCGGCGCGACTGCACACCCGGTTTCCATCGGTGTCCCGCACTTCTTTACCGACGTGGCCGTTGGACCGCACGCCGCCGAGCCGGTGCCTGGCGCGCAAGGCGAGTTGCTCGTCCGTGGTCCGAACGTTTTTCGTGGCTATTGGCAGCGACCAGACGACACTGCCACCGCTCTCGACGGTGGCTGGTACCACTCCGGTGACATTGTGCAGGTCGGCGACGACGGATGGTCCTATGTCGTCGACCGGGTCAAGGATCTATTCATCTCTGGCGGAGAGAACGTGTATCCGTCGGAGGTCGAGCGCGAACTCGCAGCTCTACCTGGCGTCGTGGACGCCGCAGTCGTGGGTGTGCCAGACGCGCTGTGGGGCGAGGTCGGCGTCGCCTTTGTGGTGGTGTCGCAGGACTCGACGTGGACAACGGACTCCGTACGCGCCGCGCTGTCCGGGCGCCTCGCCGCGTTCAAAATACCCGCGCACGTCGAGTTCGTCGTGGCGTTGCCATTGACACCGACGGGCAAGGTTCGTAAGCAAGACCTACGCGTGCGCGCAACGGGCGACGTGCCCGAAGCACGCCGGAAACACGACAAAGAGGAGACGCAATGATCGTCGAGAAGCTGTCAGAGTTGCACAGCCTCGTCGGTGCGCCGCTCGGAAGAAGCGAGTGGGTGCTGGTCGATCAGCAGCGCATCGATAAATTCGCGGACGCGACCGACGATCATCAGTGGATCCACACTGATCCGGTTCGCGCGGCGAACGGGCCATTCGAAGGCACCATCGCCCATGGCTACTTGACTCTTTCGCTGGTAATTCCACTCTGGACCCAGTTACTTGATGTTCGTGAGGCGCGCACGAAAGTGAACTATGGACTGAACAAGGTTCGCTTTCCTGCCCCGGTGCCAGCTGGCTCGAACGTGCGCGCAACTGCGACGCTGGCCGCCGTGGAGGATGTCGCCGGCGGCGGCGTGCAGTTGACCGTCGATATCGTCATCGAACGCGACGGAGGCGATAAGCCGGTCTGCGTCGCTCAGCCTGTCTTTCGTTTCTACCCTGGTTAGGTTGCGCGCGAGCTTGTCGGATCATGTAACCGAAAGGAGTGCAGTGGCGCAACGGCCTGCCCGGGCGATGCCGGCAGAAGCGGATGCTCGTCCATCGCTCCTCTACATCATCAAGCAGGTAGAACTCGCTGTGCGCGCCTCACTCGAGGAGATTGTTCGCCCGGTTGCCCTGACAGTGCCGCAGTACACCGCGCTGACGATTCTGGAGCGACAGCCCGACCTCACCTCTGCCGAACTGGCGCGCAACTCGTTCGTGACGACCCAATCAATGGCGGACATGACGGACGCGCTGCTGAGCGCGGGGCTCGTCGAGCGGCGGCGCGACGCTTCTGATCGACGCCGGCTGGTGCTCAGCCTGACGGCGGGGGGGCGCCGGCTACTTCGTCGACTCGAACCGAACGTCAATGCCCTGGAGACTCGCATGGTCGACGGTCTAGCCCCTCGAGAGGTGGCCGAGATACGCGAACGGCTGCTCGCCTGTCGACGCGCGCTTGCTGGCGGCGAACCACACTGAGCCCCAACCGGGCGCGCGGCCACCCGAGTGTGACGAGTCGGGTCGCCGACATCTTGGAGACGTTCGCCGGCCAGCGCGACAGTTTGAGCCTCTCCGAGGTAGCACGACGAACCGGCTTGCCTCTCACCACGACCCACCGCCTCGTCGGTGAACTCGTGAGCCGGCATTTCCTCGAGCGTGACGACGCCGGTCGCTATCAGATCGGTCTGCGCCTGTGGGAACTCGCGTCGCACGCGCCACGATCGGTTGGGCTGCGCGATTCAGCGCTGCCCATCATGGAGGATTTGTACGAGGCAACGCACGAGAACGTGCAGCTCGCCATTATCGACGGCACGGACGCGGTCTACGTCGAGCGGCTAGCGGGCCGTGACTCGGTGCAGGTGCTCACCCGCCCTGGTCTTCGGCTCCCTGTTCACGCGACCGCCGTCGGGCTCGTGCTCCTCGCGCACGCATCACCGGAGACGCAGGAGGAGGTGTTGAGGTCGCCGCTGGCGCGCTACACCCGCTACACGATCACGGATCCACGCCGGTTGCGGCGGATTCTCGCGGAGGTACGGCAAGTCGGGTACGCCATCAGCGACCGGCAGATCCAAACCATTTCGTCGTCGGTCGCCGCACCTGTCCGAGATGGTTCTGGCGCGGTCGTCGCCGCGATCTCCGTTGTCGTCAAGGCGAGGGACAACATCTCGGCCCAGTACGTACCCGCTGTGATGGCGGCCGCGCGCGGTATCTCGCGCGCTCTGGCGTGACGGTCAGCCTGCTTGCGACTCGAGCTGCTGCGCAAGGACGTCGAGCACCCGGTAACAGGGGAGCACGTCTGCAACGCTGGAGTTTGGCGAGCGGCCTTCGTCTATAGCGGAAACGAACTCGCGGTCCTGAAGTTCAATGCCATTCATCGACACTGCCACCTGCGAGACGTCGACCGGTTCGTCCTTGCCTGTTAGCAGATCGTCGTAACGCGCGAGGTAGGTGCCGTTGTCGCAGATATAGCGGAAGAACGTGCCGAGCGGTCCGTCGTTGTTGAAGCTGAGTGACAGCGTGCAGACCTTGCTACTCGACGTCCGCAGCTGGATCGACATGTCCATGGCGATCCCGAGAACCGGATGGATCGGCCCTTGCACTGCGTTCGCGATGACGACGTGCTCGCCCGTCTGATACTGGAAGAGGTCGACGGTGTGGGCCGCATGGTGCCACAGCAGGTGATCTGTCCAGCTCCTCGGCTGGCCGAGGGCGTTCATGTTGGAGCGGCGGAAGAAGTAGGTCTGCACGTCCATCTGCTGGATCGATAGCTCGCCCGCCACGATCTTGTTATGCACCCATTGATGCGATGGATTGAACCTGCGGGTGTGGCCGACCATCGCCACCAACCCGGTCTCGCGCTGTGCTTCCTCAACTGCGAGGGCGTCAGCCAGGTTGTCGGCGAGCGGAATCTCGACCTGCACGTGCTTGCCGGCGCGCAAACTCGCGATCGATTGCGCAGCATGCATTTGCGTCGGCGTGCAGAGGATCACTGCATCGACGTCATCTTGCGCGAGGGTCTCGTCGAGGTCGGTGGTCGCGTGGGAGGCGCCGTACTTTTCGGCCACCTCGCGTGCCTGCTCGATGCGACGACTGACGATCGAGGTGACCTCGACGCCGTCGATGTTCTGCAAGGCGTCAAGGTGCTTGATGCCGAACGCGCCGGCACCGGCGACAGCGATGCGCATCAGTTCTCAGGCCGGACGACGATGTGTCCGACGGCAGTGTTCGACGCGGGCACGTGGTAGAAGCGGTAGAGCTCCTTGATGCTCGGGCCCATAGCTCCGCGCATGATCAGCCACATCACCATTTCGACACCCTCAGAGCCCGACTCGCGCAGGTATTCAAAGTGCGGCATCTTACGGAGCAGTTCAGGGTCGGCTGTCAGGTTGTCGAGGAAGGCGGTGTCGAACTCCTTGTTGATCAGCCCGGCGCGCGGACCTTGCAGCTGGTGACTCATGCCACCGGTGCCCCATACCTGAACGTTCAGGTCTTCTGGGTAGCTCTCGATTGCCCGTCGCAGTGACTGACCGAACAAATAGCACCGGTTGCCGGTCGGCGGCGGATACTGCACAACGTTGACTGCTAGCGGAATGACCTTCACTGGCCACGTCTCGGGCTGGCCGTACACGAGCGACAGCGGCACCGTGAGGCCGTGATCGACCTCGAGCTTGTTCATGATGGTCAAGTCGAACTCGTCGAGGATCATCTCCTGCGCGATGTGCCATGCGAGGTCAGCGTGGCCCTCGACGACCGGCACCGGCCGCGGGCCGTAGCCCTCATCCGCGGGCTCGAAACTGTCGGCGCAGCCAATCGCGAAGGTAGGAATCATTTCCATGGAGAATGCCGACGCGTGGTCGTTGTAAACGAGGAAGATGACGTCGGGCTTTTCTTCCTTGATCCATTGCTTGGTCCACTCGTAGCCCTCGAACAGCGGGCGCCAGTAGTCCGTCCCCGTCTTGCCGAGGTCGATCGCGGCTCCAATGGCGGGCACATGGCTTGTCGTCAAGCCTGCGGTGATTTTGGCCATGTCAGCGGTGCTCCTTGATCGAACGGTTGCCTTCAATCGACCGGCCGCCAGCCAGCATCATCGCGGCGTACTCCTCGACGGTCATGTCGGTCATCGTGCTCACGGCCTGCTGGAAGCTAAGACCGTCGGTAGCGAAGATCTTGGCGAGGAAGTAGATGTTGCCGCCCTCGCGAATCGCGGCGTTGTAGTCGCGAGTAAGAACCGCCTGCTTCTGGGCCTGCGTCATCGGCCATTCATCGACATAGGCTCGCTCGTCGGACTTGAACCGCGTGCGATTCTCCGCCTTCATCAAACTCATGCAGAACTGATTCAGCGGGTAGCCCTTGCGTGAGCGTTGCGCGGTGAAAACCGTGGTGCCGGGGATGTCGTCGAAGTCGGAGACGTCCACGCCTACTCTCCTTCCCAGTAGAGCCGCATCGGGTTGTCGATGAGCAGTTTGTGCTGAAGTTCTTCCGTTGGTGCGACCCGGGGGATGAGATCGACGAGTGCGCCGTCGTCCGGCATGTGAGTCTTGAGATTTGGATGCGGCCAGTCGGTCCCCCACAAGACGCGGTCGGGGAAAGACTCGACGATGTGTCGGGCGAAGGGCACAAAGTCGTCGTACGTCGGCGGCCCGCTCATCGACAGCCGCTCGGGGCCGCTCACCTTTGACCAGATGTTCGGATGCTCGGCCATCAGTTTGACGAACAGCCCGAACTCGTGGCCGTCGATCGGCTGTGTCACGTCTGGGCGGCCCATGTGGTCGACGACGACCGTCGTTGGCAACGACGTGAAGAAGTTCCACCGCTCGGCCAGGTCGACCGCTTCGAAATATACGACGATATGCCAGCCGAAGGGTGCAATCTGTTCGACGAGGCTCAGGTAGTAGGCATCGGGCTTCGGATCGACCAGCCGTTTGACGAAGTTGAATCGCACGCCGCGCACGCCCGCTTCATCAAGCGCTTTCAATTCGTCGGCGGAGATATCGGGCTTGATGGTGGCAACCCCACGAGCCAGACCATTCGCTGCGCCGAGCGCGTCGACCATGGCCCGATTGTCGGCTCCGTGGCAGGTGGCCTGCACGATGACGTTTCGAGAGAGCCCGAGGAAGTCGCGGGTCGCGAAGAGCAGGTCCTTGCCAGCGTCACACGGTGTGTACTTCCGCTCGGGTGCGTAAGGGAATTCATCGCCAGGACCGAACACGTGACAGTGTGCGTCGACCGCACCGAGCGGCGGGGTGTAGGTCGGCTTGGACGGGCTCGGGTCGAACGGCAACCAATCGGCGTCCATCTGAAAGGTCTGGCTCATGAGACTCTCGCCTGGTTCTGTCCCATCACAAACCTCGCTTGACGAGGATGGCATCGAGTCGTGGATAAACGCGCCGGGCGTTGCCGGAGAAGACGGCATCCTTCACCGCGGGCGAGACGTCGAGCGCGTCGATGTAGCGCTTCGTGTCGTCGAAGTAGTGGCCCGTTTCGGGATCGATGCCGCGGACCGCGCCGACCATTTCTGAGCCGAACAAGATGTTCTTCGGATCGATCACCTCGAACAAAAGGTCGATGCCGGGCTGGTGGTAGACGCAGGTGTCGAAGTAGACGTTCTTCATGATGTGCTCGGAGAGCGGTGGCTTGCTGAGCATGTCGGCCAGGCCTCGATACCGGCCCCAGTGGTACGGAACCGCCCCGCCGCCATGCGGGACCACAAAGCGCAGTGCGGGGAAATCAGAGAACAGATCGCCCTGCAGGAACTGCATGAACGCCGTTGTGTCCGCGTTTATGTAGTGGGCGCCGGTGGCGTGGAAGTTTGGATTACAACTTCCCGAAACGTGCACCATCGCCGGCACGTCGAGTTCGACCATCTTCTCGTAGAACGGGTACCATAACTTGTCAATCAGCGGCGCGGAGTTCCACAACCCACCGCTCGGGTCAGGATTGAGATTGCAGCCGACAAAGCCCAACTCGGTGACACACCGCTCGAGTTCGGCAAGCGAGTGGTCAATCGGAACCCCCGGCGACTGCGGCAGTTGGCATACACCGACGAAGGTAGTCGGATACAGATCGACCACTCGCTTGATGAGGTCGTTACATGCTCTGCTCCAGGCCAAGCTGATCGATTCATCGCCGATGTGGTGCGCCATCGTCGATGCGCGCGGGGAGAAGATCGTCATGTCCGCGCCGCGTTCGGTGAGCAGGCGCAGCTGGTTCCTTTCGATCGTGTCCTGGATCTCCGCATCCGAGATGCTCGGATACAGCGGAGCCGCGGCTCCTGCGTCATACGCGGCGACCTGGGCGTCGCGCCACGCGCTGTGGGCATCGGGTGCCGTTGTGTAGTGGCCGTGGCAGTCAATGATCACCTGCGCGCCGCCCGAATCGCATCGAGGAGGCTGCCCAAATCATCGGCGCCAAGCGCGTTGTGCTGGTCGCTCGCCCAGGCCTGCCGTCGTGCGGTCGCTGTCGCCATGAGCGCGTCGACGTCGGCGTCTCTCACGGTTGCCGCAGCTTCCATCATCTCTTCTGACCGCCGCTCGCCGTGCTCGATGGAGCGCCGGATCATGTACTGCGCGAGCGCGGCCCAGTCGGCGGCCGGTAGCAGGTTCGACAGCGAATCGAGCACCGGCTTCTCGACGCCCCACATACGTGCAGTGAGCATCGACTCCATCAGCAACGCCTCGATACCCTTCACCACAACAGACCGGCAGAGCTTGGTCGCGGACGCCGGCCCGACAGTCGGTGCGAAGAACTCGACGCCAGAGAATCCCAAGCCACGGGCCGTCTCGACGAACTCGCTCGCGTGCGGCCCGCCGAGCAGGATCGGCGAGCTGATGCGCTTGGGGTAGATCGGCGACAGAACTGCAGCCTCGACGTAACGCCCACCTACCTCATCGACGAGCGCGGACGCTTCCTGCTTCTGTCCCGGCGATGCGGAGTTCAGATCAAGAAACCACGCTCCCGTGGCGAGAGCCGATCCCACGTCACGTGCGGCATAGAGATCGTTCGCTGCGGTCACCGCGCTGATCACGAGGCCTGCGGACTGCGCCGCGTCAACTGCATCCGCCGCGACTCGAACCGGCAACTCGTTCGCGTTGCGGGCAGCCCGGCTGTCGGGATCGCCGAACGCGGTATCCCAGGCCGACAACGTGTTGCCGTCGGCGAGATCCTCGGCGAGGACGCGGCCGACTTCGCCGAGCCCGATCAGTGCAATATTCATGGGCCTGCCCATACCAAACGGGGCACGAACACCTCGCCGCGCATCAAGAGCCGCGCCGTCCGCAACAGGGCGGCTTGCGTCACGACGACAGCGCCGTCGACGATCTCGACGTCCATCGTGACCGTGAAAAAGCCGGTCGGATGCTCGATCTCGACCTCGGCCGGGTCGTTGATCTTGGCGACCTCGGCGGCAACTGACCCTGGCACCAAGCAAGCCGTCGCAACCGAGACCGCGCCGAAGACGCCGATTGCCTCGTGCACGCGGTGCGGGATCAGGGTGCGGGTGTCAACGGCACCGCCGTGTTGCGGAGTCGAGACGAGTGTCATCTTCGGCACCGTCTTGGTGGTTACGTCCCCGAGATTCATCATCGGCCCGACCGCTAGCCGAATGTCTTCAATGCGGCGCAACACATCGGCGTCCGCTTCGATTTCGCTTGGACTCTCATGGCCGGTCAGGCCAAGATCATCGGCCTTGATGCAGACGACCGGCATCCCGTTGTCGATACACGTGACTCTGATGCCGTTGACTTCGTCGACCGCGTGGCCAGTCGGGAGGAGTGCCCCGCACGTCGAGCCGGCGACGTCGAGAAAGTCGATCGGTATCGGCGCGTGCGTTCCGGGGACCCCGTCAATGGCCGCCGTTCCGTCGTAGCGAACCTTGCCCGCCGGCGTCTGCACGTGGGCGACCGCCAGCGTCTGAGTGTTCTCCATCCAGATCCGTACCGGCGTCACGTCGCCCGTCGCCTCGATCAACCCTTCCTCAAGCGCGAATGGGCCGATGCCAGCGAGCAGATTTCCGCAGTTCTGATTGTCCGAGACCTCCGCGCGATCGGGCCACACCTGCAAGAACAAGTAGTCGACATCGGCGTTCTCACGAGCCGACTTTGCCACGACGGCAACCTTCGACGTCAGTGGATGTGCGCCACCCATGCCGTCGATTTCTCGTGGGTCTGGTGAGCCCATTGCGGCGAGCAGCACGGCGTCTCGGGTCTCGTGGTCATCGGGCAGGTCCTCGACGTGGAAATACAGGCCCTTCGAGGTACCTCCCCGAATCACCGAGCACCTGATCGCCGTCTGACTCATGAGTCAACGCTGTCGACGTAGCGAAGCCCGCGCTCGGCAAGACGGTCACGCATCTCGTAGATGTCGAGTCCGAGTTCAGCGGCTTCGAGACGGGCGCGCTTGGTGACCTCGTTCGCCTCGCGGGCGCGCGCCTTCTCCAGCACTGCCGCGGCGTCCGCGCGTGCGACCACCACCACGCCATCGTCGTCGGCGACGATTACGTCGCCGGGACGAACGAGCGCCCCTGCGCACACGATCGGCGTCTGCACGTTCGCTGGGGTTTCCTTCACGGTGCCTTGCGCAGAAATGGTCTTCGACCACACCGGAAAACCGATGCGGGTAAGGAACGCAATGTCGCGGACTCCGGCGTCGATGACCAATCCCCTGACGCCGTGCGCCATCAAGCTGGTGGCCAGTAGGTCACCGAAGTAGCCGTCCTCGCAAGGGCTGGTTGGCGTCACGACGAGCAGGTCGCCAGGCTTGGCTTGCTCGACTGCCACGTGGATGGCCCAGTTGTCTCCGGGGGCGACCTCGCAGGTCAGCGCGTTGCCTGCCGCCTTGATCGGCCGGTAGATCGGCCGCAGCCGTGACGCCAGTAGGCCGATCCGACCTTGCGCCTCGTGGATGGTCGCGACGCCCAGTTCCCTGAGGGCATCGACGACCGCCAGGTCGGTGCGGGGAGTGTTGCGGACGACAATCGGCATGGGGTCATTTCTTTCAGCGCGGCTGTGGTGAAACCAGAGTGTATTCCGCTGAACGGAAGGCTATGTGAACTAGCGATAGAACCAGTCGTGCTCGTAGGGCAGCCCGGTGTAGTTCTCCGCGAGCGCTGTCGCCATCGCTCGCGACGTGACGACGTAGTTGAGTTGGGAGAGAGCAAGCGCCTCGTCGAACGGATCGTCGGCTGGCGACCTGTGGAGGGTTGTGGTCATCCACCACGAGAAGTGAGTCGCTCGCCAGACCCGATGGCCCGCCGTCTCGGAGTATGCGGCGAGCAAATCCTCGCGGCCCGCTGCGTAGTAACCGCCGAGGGCGCGGGCCAGTAGTCGGACGTCAGCGATCGCGAGGTTCATCCCTTTTGCGCCGGTCGGCGGGACGATGTGGGCGGCGTCGCCGGCCAGGTAGAGCCGGCCATGTTGCATCGGGGTAGCCACGAAGCTGCGCATCGGGGTGATGCCTTTGCTGAGGATCGGGCCCTCAGTGAGGGCAAAGCCCGAGTCGTCGGCCAACCGCGTGTGCAGCTCGGCCCAGATCCGATCGTCGGACCACTCGTCGAGGGGCTCGTCCGGGGCGACTTGCAGGTACATCCGGGTCACCGCCTGCGACCGCATGCTGTGCAAGGCGAACCCGTTCGCGTGGCGCGCGTAGATGAGTTCGGCGGACGACGGGGGCGCCTCCGCGAGGATGCCGAGCCAAGCAAACGGGTAGCTTCGTTCATACACCGTGAGGTTCGGTACGTAGCCACGGCTAATGCCGTGGAACCCGTCGGCGCCGATCACGAAGTCGCACTCGACGCTCTCGCGAGTGCCCTGATGCTCGAAGCCGATCCTCGGTTGCGCGGAGCCGAGACCCTCCAACGCGACGTCAGTTACCTCGAACCGCAGGTCACCGCCAGCTGCTATGCGCGCAGCGATCAGGTCTTTGACGACTTCCTGCTGTCCGTACACCGTCACGCCGCGGCCGGTGAGTTCGGCGAAGTCGAGTCGGTGCGTCTTCAACCCGAAGCGCAGATTCGTTCCGTCGTGCGGCAGCCCTTCGGCATCCATCCGAGCTCCGACGCCTGCCTCGCGCAGCGTCTCTGCACTGCCATGCTCGAGCACTCCGGCCCGGACGCGGTGCTCGACGTAGTCGCGGTCGCGTTGCTCCAGCACCACCGACTCGATGCCCTGCGCTTCGAGCAGTCTCGCCAGCAAGAGGCCAGCCGGCCCGGCACCAACGATGCCAACTTGGGTACGCACGCCGCCTCCAACGGGAGGAATGGCTCAGAACGGGAACGCTCTGGGCTCGCTCCGCGATGTTATCCATTGAAGGTCGCAAAACTCTTCCGCCGCAAAGCCCACTCCGAATCGACCCCAGCCGCTGTCTTTCATGCCGCCGAACGGCATCTGCGGTTCGTCGTTCACCGTCTGGTCATTGACGTGAATGATTCCTGCGTCGAGTGACCGCGCGACAACCATGCCTTGTTCCGCGGTGGCGGCCAACACCGCCGCGCAGAGCCCGAACCGGGACTCATTCGTTCGCCGGATTGCATCGGCGGCGTCTTCGACAACGTCGAGAATGACGACCGGGCCGAAGGTTTCATCTAGTGAGAGTTCAGCCTCCGACGGCACGTCCGCGAGGATCGTCGGCGGATAGCACGGGGGCTCTGCGACTCCACCGGCCACCACCCGGGCCCCGAGGGCGACAGCTTCCTCGACCCGGCGGGTAATGAGCGACAAGGCCCACCTGCTGATCAGCGGACCGATGACGGTGCCCGGATCGCGGGGGTCACCCACGGGCAACTTGGCCACGCGCGCCACCAGGCGATGCGTGAACTCTTGCGCGATAGATCGCTCGACCAGTATTCGCCGTACGCACATACAGACTTGGCCCTGGTGAACGAACGCACCGTACGCCGCCGCTTCGACCGCGTATTGCAAGTCGGTGCCGGCGAGCACGATCAGGGGACTTTGGCCACTGAGCTGAAGTACTACTCGCTTCAGGTTGCGCCCAGCTGCCTCCGCGAGTCGACGACCAGTAGCGGTCGATCCGGTGAAGTTGATCCTGCGCACCAGCGGATTCGTGATCAGTTCGTCGCCGATCCCGCCCGCTTCGCCGGGTGCGTGCGTGACCACGTTGAGAACGCCTGCCGGCAATCCGGCGTCCTCGAAGAGCTGCGCCCAAAAGGTGCCGCCCGTCGATGGGGATTCCTCTGACGGCTTGAGCACCACGGTGTTGCCCAGCGCGAGCGGGCCGGCGATAGCACGTCCCGCGAGCGTCAGCGACGCGTTCCACGGAGCAATCGCACCGACGACGCCAACCGGTCTGCGCGTCGCCATCGCGTGCGTTCCTGGCACGTCTGACGGCAAGACCTGACCGGACGGCGAGTGCGCAAGGTTCGCGACCTGGCGCAACAACGACACCGCGAAGTCGATCTGAATATTCGCGAAATGCCGCGCGCCGCCGGT
>Ga0209483_1001916_pt1 | contig 15139 bp, 8 predicted proteins | sample NGEPerA_FD_184508 | JGI IMG/M metagenome (GOLD analysis project Ga0209483, IMG submission 184508) | Arctic peat soil microbial communities from the Barrow Environmental Observatory site, Barrow, Alaska, USA - NGEE PermafrostL2-A... | ecosystem: Environmental > Terrestrial > Soil > Wetlands > Peat... | reverse complement strand
AAGATTCGGTACGAGGGTAAGGGGCTGGCGGGGGTTGTGCCTCTACCCAAATAGCGGGGAAAATCCGAAATCCGAAGCACGAAATCCGAAACAAATCCAAATAAAGAAAGTGAAAAACGGGTCGTTGCTTTGTTGCGCTTCCCGAACACTGTTGCGCCTCCCTTCGGTGTCCACGCCGGGGTAGAGCGGCGCGCGAGGGTGTGGATCGCGTTGCACGCCGGGAGCCGCGCCGCCCCGGATTGGGGGCGCGTTTTTTTCGGAGCGGCGCAGCGCACCCGATCCGGGGCGGCGCGGGTACGCTGTGCCCCGGCGTGGACACCGGAGCAGGCAGCTTCATTCCGGGGACCGTTTCAAGCTGACGGCGGTTCCGGTTTGCCCGCTCAATCTCGCGGCGTCCAGAAGGGCCATAGTGGGAAGGACGCTGTCGATCGTCACCGCCGGCTCGCCTTGCCCGCAGGCGGCGGCGGCGGCGAATTGCTCCCAGATTTGTGTTTCGGTCAGGCCCGGCTCGGCCATCGGAAAGCGTTTCGCGTCGCCGGTGGTCGGGGTGAACGCGAGGTTCGCCCAGTCGCGAGTATCGAAACTCTGGCTCGCGGGGCTCGAGGCGCTGCCGTGCGTGCCATCGATCTGCCAGCGCGGCAGCGGCGCGGTGGTGGTCGTGTTGATCTCGACCAGGGCGGCGACGCCATTGTCGAAATCGATCAACACGCGGGCGAAGTCATCGCAGTCTTTTGTCCAGACATTGGCGCGCAACTGCGCGAAGACGCGCAGCGGCTGGGCGGGATACATGAGCTGGGCCATTTGGTCGAGGAAATGGCTTCCCCAGTCGTATAGGCCGCCGCCGCCGAAGGCGGCTTCGTTGCGCCATTGGGGCCGGTACTCGCGGGCGGCGGGGCCCACGCAACTGGCGAATTGGCCCAGCCGGCTCTCGATATTGATGACCTTGCCGAACGCGCCCGAGGCGATGGCGGCGCGGACGGTGAGGTAATCGATGTCCCAACGGCGATTGTGAAAGACGCTGAGGGTGACGTTGCGCTGCCGGGCGGCGCGGGCGAGCGTTCGCGCCTGCGGGAGATCGAGGGTGACGGGTTTCTCGACCATCACATGCTTGCCGGCGGCGATCGCCGCCGAGGCGTGCTCGAAGTGCATGGCGGTGGGCGTGGAAATCAAAACCGCGTCGATCGCCGGGTCGGCCAGCAGGGCATCGGCGGTGTCGTGGATGCGCAGGCCGCGCTGTCGCGCCAGGGCGGCGCGGGCGGACGTGGGGTCGGCGGCCGCCGTGGCCCGCGCGTTGTGCGCGGACGCCAGCCATGCCGCGTGTTCCGCGCCGATGCGGCCAAAGCCGATGATGCCGATGCGGAGGGGATCGCTGATGGGTCGGATTGCCATGATTTCAAATGTCAAGGAACTTCGTCGTATCACGGGCGTCCCGCCCGTGCGTGCTGCTTTAAGATTCGCATAATCGCAATTCCTCGACCACCGCGCCATCGGCACGGGCGAGACGCCCGTGATACGTTTACAGCATTCGTCTGCTGAAAGGCAGGCCCTGGAATCGACGGGATTGATTTCACCCGTCTTGCGAAAGGGATCACTTCATCTCCAAAATCCCCGCGTCGATGTACTGCCCGCCGGTGTGTTGGAGGCAATGGATGGCGAGGAGGTTTTTGCCGGGCTTGAGGGTTGCCAGCGCTTCCCTGGCGATGGGAAAGGTTTCGTATTCGCCGATGTAGGCTTTTTGTGACGTCGCGAGGACGCCGTTCAGATAGACCTCGGCATCATCGTCGTGGTGCAGGATTAGCTGCGGGTCTTTAAGCGTGCCGGGGGGAAGATCGAAGGATCGGCGGAGCCAGATGTTGTTGGTGTTCCAGGTGGTGCCGATGATGGCGCCGGGGGTGCGCGCCGTGCCAAACCCGCCGGGGCCTTGTTTCCAGGCGCTGTCGTCGAAGCCTGCCTTGTTCCAGCCGTCCGGCGGAGCGTCCGTCGTATATCGCCAGACGATTGCCTTATCCTGCTGTGCGCTGGGAACCACGACATGCGGCTGGGGGATGTTTTCGATATGGCCTGTGTTCACCGCATGCAGGCGATCCACGTTGGGCTTCACGACTTCGCGGTCGTATGTGAGCAAGCCGTTGCACTCGGTTTCCACATCGGTTGTCTGCGTGTAGATCACCGCGCACAGGCCCTTGCCTTTGAGGGTCCAGGCCTTGGCGAGCATGCGTTCGTAGCCGGCGGTAAGCTCGTCGGGATTGGTGATCTTGCGATAGCCCCAGTTTTTTCCGGTCTTTTGCCAGGTGTGGCCTTCGAGCGGCAGGCCCAGCCCGCCAAATTCGCCTAGCACCGCCGCCCGGCTCTCCTCGGGTTTGGGCATGGCGGGGTCGGGATAGTGATGCATGTCGATCACGTCGCCGACTTTCTGGTCGAACCAGCCGCTGGCATTGTCCACGAGGCGCGTGGGATCGATTTCCTTGACATGCGCTGTGAGGCGGTCGGTGTCGTATTGGCCCCAACCTTCGTTGAAGACGACCCACTGGATGATGCACGGATGATTGCCGCGCCCCTGGAGCAGGCGATCCAGTTCGCGCTCGAATTGGTCGCGCTCTTGAAGCACCATTCGTCCGCGCGCGGTGTTGATGCGCTGCGACTCGGCGGCGGATTGATCGGCGGTCAGCGTGCCTTTGGCTTCTTCGTCCTTGAGCTTTTTGAGTTGGCCGGCAACCTCGCGCTTCGCATCGTTCTCCGGCGTATCGCGCATGGAGGGCATGTCCTGCCAGACGAGCATGCCGAGCTTGTCGCACCAGTAATACCAGCGTTCCGGCTCCACTTTCACATGCTTGCGGATGGTGTTGAAGCCCAGCTTCTTTTCGATCTCGATATCATATTTGAGGGCGGCGTCGGTGGGCGCGGTGTAGATGCCATCGGGCCAGTAACCCTGGTCGAGCGGGCCGACCTGGAAGACGAATTTGTTGTTGAGCATCGGGCGCAGAATGCCCTGATCGTCCCTGGCCAAAGCGATCTTGCGCATGCCGAAGTAGCTTTGGACGGAATCGCCGGGGGCATCGGCGGTGCCATCAAGGCTTACCGTCATGTCATAAAGAAACGGATCTTCCGGCGACCAGAGATGGGCGTCGGCGATTTTCAGCTTGATCGGCTTTCCCGCGCTCCCGGTCGCGCCGGTGATCTTTTTTCCGCCGGTGGTGATCTCCACTTTTACCTTGGATTTCCGCTGTTTTCCCAGCACTTGCGCGGTCACGACAACCATTCCCTTATCCACATCCGGCACGGCCTGCACGTTTTCGATAAACGTAGGTTCGAGCGGCTCCATCCAGACGGTCTGCCAGATGCCGCTGGCGGGCGTGTAGAAGATTCCGCCGGGCCGCATGGTTTGCTTGCCGCGGGCGTGGTTGCCTTTGTCGGGCGTGTTGAGCACTTCCAGGATCAACTCCTGGGGGCCTGTTTTCTTGAGGTGCTTGGTGATGTTGAAGCCGAAGGCGTCGTAGCCGCCTTTGTGCTGGCCGAGGCGTTTGCCGTTGAGGTAGACGGTGGCGTCCCAATTAACCGCGTCGAAGTGGAGAAGAATGTTTTTGCCTTCCCATCCGCTGGGCACTTCAAACATGCGCCGATACCAAGCATGATCTTCGTGGCGCATGATGCCCGACAGCGCGGATTCCTGTGGGTACGGCACGAGAATCTGCTCGGCCAGATCCTTTCCGACCGGCGGCTTTTCGCCTTCCGTGGCCGCCGCGAATTGCCATAGGCCGTTGAGATTTTGCCAATTCTTGCGGACCAGTTGCGGCCGGGGATATTCGGGAAGTGCGCTTTGCGGCGTGACTTCCTTCGCCCAGCGCGTCTTGAGCGGGCCATCCGCCTGCTTCCAGTCGGCGGCGCCGCACATAGTCGTGAAACCCAGGGCGGCGACGATGAAAATGGAGAGTAATTGCATGATGGTGTTTCTACTCGCGGGACGTGGGAATGTGAAATCAATGCGATTGGCCGCTCGGTGAACGCACCAGCAAGGTGTCCAGATTGTCGGGGCCGGGGGCAGGTAGTTTGTAACCGGCACTACATCTCACTCAATGTACACACTGGCCCCGCTCACGATCTTCGCCAGCCCCGGGCTGGCCCCGCGTCGTTTGAGTTGCTGTGCGCTGGTCGCATACAGCGGCGATATTTCAATCACCGCATCCGGCTCGCCATTCTTCTCCGGCACCGCCGCGCCCGCATCCTTCAGCCAGCGCGCCGCCCGGCGGATTTGGTCGCGGCGGCAGGTCGCCGGCGAATCGGCGCCCTGGGCGTTTTTCACCGGGCTGAATTCCTCGGCGCGCTGCGTGTGATAGACGATCGCGTTCTTTGCCAACGGGATCGCGTCGAACACAAATTGCTCGAGCTTGATGGCGTTTGGCTTGTCGGGTTTCACCGGATTCCCGCTTTCATCCACGTACGGCACTTTCTTCTCGGCGCGGTGCCAGGGGAGCTTGAGTTGGCCGCCGTGATTGATGCGCTCGACGAACGAAACGCGCAGGGCATGGATGGCGATGGAGCCGGCGTTGAAGCGCAGGGAGCCGTCCGCGTTGGTTTCTTTGGCCAGTTCATCGGGCAGATCGCTGTACTCGATGACCTGCACGACGCCGTCGGCTTGGACAAAATTGCCGACCTTTTCCAAAGCGTCGGCCTTGGGGATGGTCTTGCTGCTCATCTCGCTGCCGGACAGATCGTGCAGGCCCAGGAACAGGGGATCGATGCAGTGGACGAGGGGATTATCGACCTGGAAGTAGGAGAGATGCTCGACGCCGCGTTTGCGCATGTCGGCCAGAGCGCCGCTGCGAGCGAGGGCGCGCAGCGAACCGCCGTGGCCGTCGGGGCTTAGGGCCAATGAATCTTTCGCGGCCAGCAGAAGCTCGCCCGTGAGCGCGAAGGCCGGCATCATCCCCTGCTCGAAGAAAAGGACATCATCGGGTGCAAGTCCGAAAAACGAATTCTTCTGAAAGAACGCCCGCGTGGCGGCGTCGTTGATGTCGCTGGTCATGATGTACCAGGCGATCGGCTTGCCAAAGTCGCGCGAATGCGCCAGCAACTGCTCGGCAAACACCTGAAACAACGGCTTGTTTCTAATGGGCGTAACCGGGAACTCGCCCTTGGGGCCATCATATCCCAGGCGCGTCCCCTGCCCCCCCGCCACCAAAAACGCGGCGACCTTTCCCGCGATCAGCAACTCCCGGCCCCGCTTGAGCGCATTGGAATAAAGCTGGCGATACTTCTCGCCCGGCTCATGCGGATACGCCTGCACCGGCTGAATATCCGTCGGGATCTGCACGTGCGGCTTGTTGCGCACGTACTGACCGGAGAGCTCTTGAATCATCTTCAGATCCAGCGATTGAAGCTGGCCCCCCAACTTCTCCCGACCGGCGGCGTCGAGCTGCTCGTAAAACCGCAGCACCTTCGATTGACCCGCGCCGGCGAGCTTTTCCCGCAATACATTCACGTCCATCGACAAGCCTCCAGTTTCAATCGTTCGTGAATGAGCTGACTTATTTTCACCACACCCAGAGCGGTTTTAGTGCCCACCGCCGTCAGGGCGTCCACCCTCTTTGCCCAATCCATGTGTGATATTACCGTCCCAATCCACGTTCAGGTGCTTGCCATCCGGCAATTGCACATCCCACTCAAAATGTTGTCCTAAAGTAATCGATCTCCCACGCTGCCATTCTCTCCTGTATCTATCAACGAGACCGTCCCCCGGCCCTCGGTGAAGAGCTTCGGAGGGATGCCAATTTTTGTCAGGTTCAAAAGCAAAGCCTCTCGTTGGCAGGTGAAGATTTCGCAGCACTTGCTCTGCCGTAAGCTTAGGCTTCGGCTGTTTCTTCCTCGACGTTCGCTTGCTCATCACCGCCGAGAGGTGAGTGGCGCTCGACGGTCCCCGCACCCCCGTCGTCCACCAATATTTTCACCGCCTCGCCTTTGTAAAAGTCGCTTCGCTGGAACACTTCTCCGGTCGGCTCCAGAGCCGCATGTGGTAAAGCGTACGATTCGGCCAGTCCTTGCAAGGACACGCTATAACTCCACTGACCATTTCGCAATTGCGCCCTTCCGAAAATCACTCCGCCGAGACCCACAACTTCGTCAGGGACACCCGACCGCTGTTTCACATGGACCTCCGCGTAGAAAGGCAGCGGTGCAACTGGTTTGCGCTTGCGAATTTTCTTTGTCGACGGCTTCTTGGGTTCTACTCGCCGTTTTAAGGCCTGACTGGCTAATCGCAGGCCAACGATTCTCCGCGCTTCCAACTTCTTCTTGGCGACTTGCGATCTTGCGCGGATCTTGTCGGGCTTCTTTGTTGTGGTCTGTGCCATGACAATTCCCTCCATTCTCACATTCTACACCACCACATTCACCAGTTTCCCCGGCACATACAATTTCTTCACGATCGTCTTCCCCGCGATCCACGGCTGCACCTTTTCACCGGCCAGGGCCGCGGCCAGAATGGTGGCTTCGTCGGCGTCTGCGGGTACGGAAATTTTATCGCGCAGTTTCCCGTTCACCTGTACCGGCAATTCCATCGTCGCCTCCACCAACTTCGCCGGGTCAAATGTCGGCCAGGGCCGGCGCGCCAGGGATTTGGCATGGCCCAGGCCACTCCAGAGTTCCTCGGCCAGATGCGGCGCCAGCGGCGCGAGCAGCAGGATGAAGTTTTCCGCCAATTCGCGGGGGAGCGGCGAAAGGCCGGTCATCGCGTTGTTCAAATTGATCAACTCCGCGATGGCGGTGTTGAAATGCAGGGCCGCAATATCGTCGCCAACCTTCTTAATCACGCGGTGCATCTGACGGTCGAGCGCCTCGGAGATGGGAATCGTCTCGATCAGCAGTTTGGGCGGCGACGTGTCCTCCTCCGGGTCGCCGGTGAAGTTGCGCCACACTTTGTTGAGGAAGCGCGACATGCCGACGATGTCGCGCGTGTTCCAGGGCTTCTGCGCCTCAAGGGGGCCCATGTACATTTCGTACAGGCGGAACGTGTCGGCCCCATAGTCGGCGACGATCTGATCGGGGTTCACCACATTGCCCCGGCTCTTGCTCATCTTGAAACTGCGGGCATCAACGCGGATCTTGGGATCGGAGCGCAGGCGGTAGCCGTCGCCGGCTTTTTCGACCTGGTCTTCGGTCAGGCGTTTCCCGATCAGCTTTTGGCCGGTCTGTTTGTGAATGGCGATCATCCGCACGCCCGATTCGCCGGCCTCCTCGTCCAGATCGTTCAAATCAGCCGCGCTCACCCACTTGCCGTCGGGCGTGGCAAAAGCGTGATATTCCATTTCTCCCAGGATCAGTCCCTGATTCACCAATCGCTGGAACGGCTCATTGGATGAAACCACGCCCAAGTCAAACAGCACCTTATGCCAGAAGCGCGCATAGAGCAGATGCAGGACGGCATGCTCGACACCGCCGACATACAAATCCACCGGCATCCAATACTTTTCCTTTTCCGGGTCAACCAGTTGCTTATCGTTGTGCGGGTCAAGGTATCGCAGGTAGTACCAGCACGACCCGGCCCATTGCGGCATGGTGTTGGTTTCGCGCGTGTAGACGCGGCCCTTTTGCTCGCCGCGCTCCACCTTCAGCCAATCCTTCGCCTTGCTCAACGGCGGCTCGGGGGTGCCGGTGGGCTTGAAGTCGGATAATTCGGGAAGCACCAACGGCAGTTCGCTTTCATCCAGCGCATGCGGCCGCCCTTCCTCGTCGAGCAAAATGGGGAACGGCTCGCCCCAATAACGCTGCCGGCTGAAAAGCCAGTCGCGCAATTTGTAGGTGACCGACCCGTGCCCCGCGCCCAAACGTTCCAGCTCCGCGATCAGCTTCTGTTTCGCTTCCGCGGTGGGTAGCCCGTTAATCAACGGCGAGTTGACGGCAACCCCTTCGCCGGTAAACGCGGAAAACCACTTGTTGGCGTCCGCGACATATTCCGCGCGAAGCTGCCTCATCCCCATCGCCCCCATCGCCTCGATGCGCGCGGGGATGGATGCGGACGCGGCCCGGTGGGCATCGAGCACTTTTGCCGCCGTGGCTTTGTCGAGCTTTGAGTAATGCACCATGCTTCCATCGGGCATGGGCAGGCTGATGTCCGGCGGCGCATCCCCCTTGGCCTTCGCGAACGCCTTTATCTGCGCCTTGAGGAAATCATCGGTCGGCGAAACCACCGCGCGGATGGGAATCTTGAACTTCCTGGCGAACTCAAAATCACGCTCATCATGTGCCGGCACCGCCATGATTGCCCCCGTGCCGTACCCCATCAGCACATAGTTGGCAATGTAGATGGGAATGCGTTTCTGTGTGAGGGGATGGATCGCGTAGGCGCCGGTGAACATGCCGGTCTTTTCCTTGTTCTCCATCCGATCGCGGTCGCTGCGGGCGGCGACCTGCGTGCGATACGCCTGCACCGATTCCCGATGGGCCGACGGGGTGATGCGATCCACCAGCGGATGCTCGGGCGCCAGCACGGCGTACGTCGCGCCGTACAGCGTGTCCGGGCGGGTGGTAAAGACGGTGAACGCCAATGAGGAGTCGTCGCTGCCGGGCGCAATGGTAGTCGGCGTGCTGCTTACGGACGGATCGCCAGTGACGCTATCGGGCCCCTTCGCGCCCGCGCCCGATTGTTGCGCGTCGCCGTCAGGTGGGGCGATGTCGAAATCAATCTCCGCGCCGGTGCTTCTGCCGATCCAGTTGCGTTGCATTTCCTTGAGCGGCTCTGGCCAAGTCAGCCCATCAAGATCGGCCAGCAATCGGTCGGCATACGCGGTGATGCGCAGCATCCATTGGCGCATGGGCCGGCGTTCGACGGGGAATCCGCCGCGCTCGCTTTTGCCGTTGATCACTTCCTCGTTGGCGAGCACCGTGCCCAGCCCCGGGCACCAGTTCACCGGCACTTCGTCGATGTACGCCAGCCGCTGGCCGTCGATTACGTCCTGCTTTTCCGCCGGCGACAGCTCGCGCCACAACCGTTCGATGCGCACTTCCCCGGCGATCTCCTCCAGGCCTTCGGCGACACGGTTCAGCTTCACCGAGCCATCGGGGCCGACGATCAGGTTCTCGTTGAACAATTCATTTTGCAGATGCGAGATCGGCATCGCCTGCTTGCGCACCGGATCGAAGTAGCTGTTGAACAGCTTGAGGAATATCCATTGCGTCCACTTGTAATAATGCGGATCGGTGGTGTTCACCTCGCGGTCCCAGTCGTAGCTGAGGCCCAGCATCCGAATCTGCCGTCGGAAGTTCTCGATGTTTTTCGCGGTCGTTTCGCGCGGATGAATGTTCTTCACAACCGCATACTGCTCGGCGGGCAGCCCAAACGCGTCCCATCCCATCGGATGCAGCACGTTGTACCCGCGCATGCGCAGGAAGCGCGAGAAAATGTCGGTGGCAGTATATCCTTCGGGATGCCCGACGTGCAGCCCCGCGCCACTGGGGTAGGGAAACATGTCCAGCACGTACGCCTTGGGCATGCCGCCCGCGTCTGCCGGGTCTAACGCCGCGAAGGACTTGTTCGCCAGCCAATGCTCCTGCCATTTCTTCTCAATCCGCGTGAAGTTGTAAGGCATGTGCGGAAATATAAGGGAACCGGCGGGAATTGTCAGTTGGGCGGCAGGGGGCACCCTGCCACATCGCCGCTGGGTACGGCCATCGGCACGGGCGGGACGCCCGTGTCACGGTAGAAAATCGATGACACGCATGGCAATAATGCCCTTACTTGGAACTGGGGCGCGGCTCACAAGGCGCAGGACGCCAAAAGCGCACGATTGCGCAATGCTATTTTAGAACGATTGAACCCGCGCTTGCACGGAACATTTTGCAGCGGGGACCGGCTCGATCACCCCTGAGTCGGCGGGGCCAGCTTCACATCGACTTCCCGCGTTTGTCCGTCGCGCCAGAGGGTGAGTTTGACGGTGTCGCCGGGCTTGTGGTTGTCGATTTGTTTGTGGAGGTCGCCGGTGGTGGCGATGGGGTGGGCGTCGGCCTGTGTGATGATGTCGCCGATGACGAGTTTGCCGTTGACCATCTGCGTCGGATGGACGCCGGCGTGGGCGGCCGGGGAGTCGGGCTGGATGCCGATGACCAGGACGCCGGTGATGCCCATTTCACTGGTGACCTGCTGGCTGGCGCGGTCGTCGAGAACCAGGCCCAGGCGCGGGCGGATCACTTTGCCGTGGGCGATGAGTTGCGGCACGATGTGGTTGATGGTGTCGATCGGGATGGCAAAGCCGATCCCGGCGCTGGAGCCCGAGGGGCTGTAGATGGCGGTGTTGATCCCGACGAGCCGGCCGTCGCTGTCGAGCAGCGGCCCGCCGGAGTTGCCGGGGTTGATGGCGGCGTCGGTCTGGATGACGTTGTCGATGGTTGTGCCGGCCACGCTCTGGATGCTGCGGCCCACCGCCGACACAACGCCGGTGGTAAGCGTTTGCGACAGGCCGAACGGATCGCCGATGGCCAGCACCTTCTGGCCGACCTGAAGATCATGGCTGGTGCCGACGCGGATGGGATGCAAATCGCCCTTTGGGACATGAATGCGCACGACCGCCAGATCGTAATCGGGCGCGACGCCGACCGGATCGGCATCGTAGGATTTGTGGTTCCACAGCGTGACCCGCGCCCCGGCAGCGCCGCGGACGACGTGGAAGTTGGTGACGATGTCGCCGCCATCGTCCCACATGAAACCCGATCCGGTGCCTTCGGGGGTTTTGTAGCTGTCGCCGGTGCGAATGTTCACCTGCTCGGCAAGCGTGGTGATGAAAACCACCGAGGGGTTGGTCTCCTTAAACACGCGGATATTCCCGCTTTCCCAACTCGTCAGAGCCCCGCGCGGCGCGACCTCCCGCGGGGCGGCGGCGGGTGTGCCGCGCGATAAAAGCCGCGAGGCCAGGAACCCGGCGGTTCCCGCGACCGCGCCCAGAAAAACCACCGCCAGCATCCCCGCCGCCCGCGATGGCGGACGTGGCGGATACGAGGGATAGGCTTGCGGGAGAGAAAGAGGATCGGTCATTTTTTGTTCACCTGCGGCGGAAGGTACGCGAACCGGTGCAAACAGGTATACCGTCGATTCCCGGTGGCGCTCAAAGCAGTAGGGCGCTGCCGTTACTTGTGACATGGGCAGCCTGCCCATGAGTGCGGTACGCCGCACGGTCGGCGGTACTCCAGCGATGTAAACTGCAATACCCAAGCGTTATATAATGTGGATTATGGTTACCGAATGGAAACAGGGCGGACGAATCGAGGTGACGATTATTCTTGCGCCGCCCTTAAATGATTTGCCCTCCCGCGGGTATAATGCATTAGAAGCCGGCGGCACAGGGTCCCTGCCGCGGCTTTCCTTTCGATGCGAACGCCAACAAACCATCTTCCCCGCGTCGCCTTGCTCTCCTGCGCGGCGGTTCTGGCCATTGTCGCGATCGCGCAGGCCAATCATCGCACGATCACGGACAGCGACCGGGCGTTCTGGTCGTTTGTGCCGGTGAAGAATCCGGCGTCGCCGAAGACGCGGGATGGGGGGTGGTGCCGCAATGACATCGATCATTTCATTCTGGCCAAGCTGGAGAGCGAGGGTTTGGGGCCGGCGGCGCAGGCGGATCGGGCGACGCTGATTCGGCGGGCAACGTTTGATTTGATCGGGCTTCCGCCGACGCCCACGGAGGTGGAGGCGTTTGTGGGGGATTCGCGGCCGCATGCGTATGCGCGGCTGATCGACCGGCTGCTGGCCAGCCCGAGATATGGCGAGCGATGGGGACGGCATTGGCTGGATCTGGTGCGGTATGCCGAGTCGGATGGGTTTAAGCAGGATTCGTATCGGCCCAACGCCTGGCCGTACCGCGATTACGTCATCAAAAGCTTTAATGACGATAAGCCATACGACCGGTTCGTGACCGAGCAATTGGCCGGCGATGAGATCGCGCCCGATGATCCCGATGTGATCGTCGCCACCGGGTACCTCCGGCACACCAGCTACGAATACAACCAGCGGGATGTGCCCCGGCAATGGCAGGACATGCTCGACGATGTCACCGACGTCACCGGCGACGCCTTCCTGGGCCTGAGCATGGGATGCGCCAAATGCCACGACCACAAATTCGATCCGATTCTCCGCAGCGACTATTACCGCATGCAGGCGTTTTTCGCACCGATGCTGCCCCGTAGTGATCTGGCGCTGGCGACGAAGCAGCAGCAGCAGGAATACGAAACGAAGCTGGCGGTCTGGCGGGAGAAGACCGCCGGCATTCGCGCGCAGATGAAGCCGATGGAGCAGCGCGCGATCGCGGCTTCTTCGCGCGATGCGATCAGCAAGTTTCCGCCGGAAATGCAGGCGGTGATCGCCAAGCCCGCCGAGCTGCGCACGCCGGAGGAAAAGCAATGGGCCTGGCTTGCGATGCGGCAGGTGTACGATCCAAGCGAAAACCCGCAGGTGAAAGTGGGCGGTAAGGACAAGGAAAACTACGCCGCCCTCAAGGAGCAACTCAAGGGATTTGACGCCATTAAGCCCAAGCCGCTGTTTCATGGATTGCTGGCGACGGACGTGGGGCCCGTGGCGCCGCCGACTTATATGCCCGGCGAAAAGGGGCCGCGCGTTGTGCTGGAGCCGGGATTTCCCGTGGTATTGAACGCGCTGCCCGCGCCGGCCATCGTGCCGACCGCCAATTCCACGGGCCGGCGGCTGGCGCTGGCGAAGTGGATCGTCTCGCCGAAAAATCCGCTCACGGCGCGGGTGATGGTGAACCGCATCTGGCAGTATCATTTTGGTCGCGGCCTGGTCGCCACCAGCGGCGACTTCGGGCATCTGGGCACGCCGCCAAGTCATCCACAATTGCTGGATTATCTGGCCAGCCGATTCGTCGAAGGGGGCTGGCGAATGAAGTCGATTCATCGGCTCATCATGCTGTCGGCAACGTATCGGCAATCCGCGCTTCGCGCCATGCCCGAAGTTGCACGGATGAAAGACCCGGAAAACCGCTTGCTGTGGCGGATGAACACCCGGCGTCTGGAGGCCGAGCAAATCCGCGATTCCATGCTGGCCGTCAGCGGGGAATTGAAACACGACGCGGGCGGGCCATCCGTGGATGCGAACACGCCGCGACGATCGATTTACATGAAGGTCATTCGCAATTCGCGCGACCCGCTGCTGGACGTGTTCGACGCGCCCGAATCCTTCGGCTCGGTCTGCGTCCGCAACCAGACCACGACCGCCCCGCAGGCGTTGCTGATGATCAACGGCGATTGGCCGCTCAAGCGCGCCGCCGCCTTGGCCGCGCGAGTGCGCGGGGAGGAAGCCAGCGCGGATGCCGAGTCTCTTGTGAACGCGGTATATCATCTGGCGTATGGCCGAGCGCCGGGAGCGGACGAATTGCAGGCGGCGGTTGGGTTCCTCAACCGGCCTGGGAAGGACAATGAGGCGGATACGCCGGATGCGAATCTGGTGGATTTTTGCCATGTGATATTAAATTCCAGCGAGTTTTTGTATGTCGATTAAGAACTCGAACCTCACCGCCATCCCCGGCCTCCCTCACCGCGCGGCTCCCGCAAGCCGACGCGATTTCCTTGCCAGCGCCGGGGCCGGATTTGGCGCGTTGGCGATGGCGTATCTGCTGGGCAACGAGCCGCTGCGCGCCGCCGAGCAGGTGATGGCCGCGTCGCCCCTCGCGCCGCACCGGCCGCATTTCCCAGCGACCGCTAAATCGGTGATTTTTCTGTTCATGGAAGGCGGCCCAAGCCATCTGGATTTGTTCGACCCCAAGCCAAGACTCATCGAGCTTGCCGGCCAGCCCCTGCCCGCCAGTTTTCCCCGTCCGCTCACGGCGATGGGCGAAGCCGGCTCGCCCCTGCTCGCGTCCAAGCGCAAATGGAAACAGCATGGGCAAAGCGGAATCTGGACATCGGATTGGCTGCCGCACATTTCCGGCGTTGTCGATGAACTGGCGGTCATCCGCTCCTGCTACGGCGAAGGGATCAACCACTCCGGCGGCGTGTGCCAGATGAACACCGGCTCGATTCTCGCCGGCCGCCCGTCGCTGGGGGCATGGACGACGTACGGCCTGGGCACCGAAAACCAAAACCTGCCGGCGTTCGTCGTGCTCGCCGACAGCAACGAGAAAACCATCAATGGCCCGCGCAACTGGGGCGCGGGATTCATGCCCGCGGTATATCAGGGCACGAAATTGCGCAACGGCCCCGTGCCGATCACGAACCTCGCCACGCCCAAGGGCGTGGGCGATTCCCGGCAACGGCAAAAACTTGCTTTTCTCGAAACCTTGGATCGGCGCTACGCCGCCGCCCGCCCCGATCAAAGCGAGCTCGAAGCCCGCATCGGCAGCTACGAACTCGCCTTCCGCATGCAGGCCCAGGCGCCCGAAGCGATCGACCTGGCCAATGAGTCCAAGGCCACGCAACAACTTTATGGCATGGACAACCCCACGACCCAGACCTTCGGCCGCAACTGCCTGCTCGCCCGACGGCTCGTCGAGCGCGGCGTACGGTTCGTCCAGCTCTATCACGGCGCCGGCAATAAATGGGACGCCCACTCCGGGCTCGAGAAAAATCACTCGACCCAATGCGCCCAGATGGACAAGCCGGTCGCCGGCTTGATCCGCGACCTCAAATCGCGCGGCCTGCTCGATCAAACACTGGTCATCTGGGGCGGCGAGTTCGGCCGAACCCCCATGAGCGAAAAAGGCGATGGCCGCGACCACAACCCCTACGGCTTCACCATGTGGATGGCCGGCGGCGGCGTCAAGGGCGGACAAACCATCGGCGCCACCGACGAAGTCGGCCTCCACGCCATCGAAAGCCCGCTTCACGTCCACGACCTCCACGCCACCCTGCTGTCGCTGATGGGCCTGGACCACACCCGCCTGATCTATTTCCAAAAAGGCCGTCCGGAAAGGCCGACGATGAACGTGGGGGACGTGTATCGGAGGATTACGACGGGGTGATTCGACTGAACATTCATCATAACGTGAAGAAACGTCGTTGGCGGGATTCCTGACGAAGGCACGAGCCTAGTGCATTGTCACGCAATGATTTTGGGGTAAATCACTAGAGTTTTACCCGCATTTGGAAGCATGACAATGCACTAGTGCTTTGTCACGCAATGATTTTAGGGTAAACAGACTTCAGT
>Ga0209483_1001915_pt1 | contig 15139 bp, 15 predicted proteins | sample NGEPerA_FD_184508 | JGI IMG/M metagenome (GOLD analysis project Ga0209483, IMG submission 184508) | Arctic peat soil microbial communities from the Barrow Environmental Observatory site, Barrow, Alaska, USA - NGEE PermafrostL2-A... | ecosystem: Environmental > Terrestrial > Soil > Wetlands >... | reverse complement strand
GCGTCCCCAACCCAAAGAAGGGCCACAGGCCCGCTCCGGACCACCCCTGGAACATGCGCACCCGCTCCGTCGCCGACCCGGACATTTTAGCTTGGGAGACGCCGGACACTATGGCGTTGGGCTAACACCGATCTGCCCGGTCAGAGTGTCATGCGTCTGGCACCCGGGCCCGATAGGATCGGCAGGTGGCCTTTCCGTTTCCGGCCGGCGTCTCGGGTTTCATCGATCCCGGCGACGAGCCGATCATCGCTATTCTGGAGCAGTGCGCAGAGGATCGCCGCCGCCTCGGTCTTCCAACGTATTCACGCGACGACTTAGAGCGGCTATTTCAAGTGCTTGACGCTCCTGCTCCTCGATCACCGTCGCCGGCGAACGTGATTCCGCTGCTTCAAGATCGCCGTCGCGACCGAACGCGAGATATGAGGTACTGACGCCGGGCGCGCACGGCACCGCACTGAGCCGGCGTTCGAGTTGCAGTCGCGGCGCAGCATCACTATTGACGCAGCATCTTCTCGAAGTACCGTAGTTTGGTATAGCGAGGAGCAGCATAGCACGCTACGGAATCTTCGCGTTCACATGGCTCTTCGCGTACCGGGTTGCGCAGGAGGTTGCCCTACGATGGAGGCGTTCGCGCCTACGACCACCGCAGCAGCATTCTACGCCTGCGCGCTGGTTTCATACGACGAGCTCAAGAAGCTCCTTGCCCAAACGGACCGCACCAGCACTGCCGGACTTTTGCTCGCCGCAACGGTGTGGCAGTGCGAAGGTGACGTCCTCCGTGCAGAGTCGGCACTGCGTCGCGCCGCGGAAGGAGCGTCGGTTGACGATCGCCCGTACGTGGTCGACTTCCTCGCTCCGCTGCTGATCTCGCGAGGTCTCTTCTCGCGCGCCGGCGCGCTCATCGCGACGATGGACGCGCCGCACTTGGAGATTGAACGCAGTGCTCTGCAGGCGGTAATCGATGCCGCGAGCGGTGCTCTACGGTTGTCGAGCGAGCGCGCCGCCGCGATCCGCGTCGCCCTGCGTGACGTCGACGACGATGTACGGCGCCTGCGGATACGGCAGCGCCTGGCGTTCGCTGCGTACTATCGCGCCGATGTCGCGCAGGCGTTGGATGAAGCGGCCGAAGGCATCCGGCTTGCGAGCCTCCTCGGCGCGGATCGTTTCGCGTGCACCCTGCACACCGTCGCGTACGCGACGCACCACACGTCCACCGGCGACGTCGAAGCGACCTGGCAGCACGCGACGGAGCTGACCCGCAAAGCCGTCCTCGGTGGAGACGCATCGTATCGTGCGGTCGGGCGCGCCGCCGTGTACGAACTCGCGGCGGAGCGCGGAGACGACGCGATCGTCGAGCGCGCTCGACGCAATCTGCACGCCGAGCCGCTGCCCGAGCAGTATCGAGAGCGCTTTGCGCGGGGGGTCGCCGACACGCTGCGGCTGGCCTGGGCGGGCGACTTTACGACGTGCAGAAACGTCCTGACCGTGCTCAAAGACACGACCGGTCGCACGGACGGGGAGCGCGCGCTTTGTCGCGCCTTTCTCGCACTCACCAGCCTGGTGCTCGGGGACGACGATCTGGCTCGGCGCATGAGCCGGCAAGCGATCTCGATCTCGGCGCGACCGGACCAGCGGGTCGCCGCACACGAATTGCGGTATCGGCGGCTTGCCCGCGCACTTGCCGCAGTCGCCGGGGAGCTCGTCGGCGATATCGTTCGCGGCCGCCGCGCGGCCGAAGCGCGCTTTCTGCAGGCCGACGCCGACATCACGCTGCTGGTAAAACTCCCACCGGACGCGCACCTTTCGGAGGTTCCCGTCACGGTACGCGGATATGCGCGTTTCATCGCGGCGGTGCGCGAGCGCATCCGAGCCCGTCCGTCCAACGACCCGCTGACGGCAATGGAGGTCAGTATCTTGCGACTGGTTTCCGTCGGTAGAAACGCGCCGCAGATCGCGGTGCTCCTCGACCGCAGTCCGCACACGGTCCGCACGCACCTCCGTAACATCGGCTCGAAGCTGGACGCGCACGGGCGGCTCGAGGCTGTGTCGCGTGCTCGTCAGCTCGGACTCCTGTGACGACCTAGGCAGCGAGGGACTCGGCGGAGCAACTACCTAACTTACGGTTAGGTCTCCGGGATTTTTCGGAGATAGGGTGCGGTCTATAACACTGCACCCAAGCGAGGAGTCTCCCATGCTGCTATCCGCTCGCGTCGCAACCGGCGTCGTCCCGACCGTCCCTCCAATCTGTGGCTAAGAAGCCGCTGACAACGGTAGTCGACATCGCTCCTACCTAAGTTCCGGCTGACCCGAGATCGCGGTCGTCCGTATCGTGCCGTATCATCCCGCCCGCTCAGGAGGTGACCGGCAGGCATGGAATGCGATCCGCTCTTGGTTCTTCTCGACTTCATGATCGGCGACTCCGTGGAGACGCTGGCTTTGAAGAATCGCCTCCCGCACGAGCACATCGAACAAGCGTTGCGGGCGGCACTCTCGATCTACGGCTTCAACGCCGAGCGCGACCCCCGAGCCGAACCGGTCTGGCGGCTCGGTGCGGGGGCAGCGTCGGCTTGAGGATTCTGCGTGGAGTCGTTCTCCGGCGCCGGCAGTCTAGAGCTTGATGCGATAGCCTAGGGACGGGGCGAAGCCGACGTTACGGTCCGAGAGCTGGCCCGGGAAGTCGCTGTAGCGCGCGGTGAAGTTGATGTAGCGCAGGCCGTAGAGAATCTCGCCGCGCTTCGAGACGCGCTGCGCGATCCGTGCCATGAGGTCGACCTGCGTGGCGGTCTCCGCATCCGCGAACGTATCGATGACCTGAGAGCCCCCCGTAGCGGTGAAGATCACGTCAGGCGTCGGAACGCGCGTGTTGTCGATCCCGTGCATCGCCGGATTCACCGCGGCGGCGTACTCGATCGTCATGCGGCCCAGCCGAATGTGCTGCCCGGCTTCGAGCCGCAGGCCCGCGACGCGCGAGAACTCGCGCAGCGAACCGGCGACCGGCGTGAAGAACGTGCCGCGCCGATAGAAGATCGCGACGCCCTGGGCGTACGTGGTGTCCTGGTTGTAGACCGTCGTCCCGATCCCGGCGAACCAGCCGCCGGGGAGCGCGTGGCGGTACGTCGCGTTGAGAATCGAGAGCCGCGTCGTCGCGCCGCCGAAGCCCTGGTTGAAGTAGCCGATGGTCAGCGGCGGCAACCCCTCGACGCGAACGCTGTCCGCTCCGTACCGAAGCGTCGCCTCGAGGAGCGGCAGCGGCGCGAACGAGAGGCGATCGGCCTGGCCGCTCCCGACCTGGTGCTGGCCGGTCAGCGCGTTCACGCTCAGCGCCAGCGTCGCGTCGAGCGGCTCGGCGCACGCCGGCGCCGCGAGCCACGAGAAAAGGACCGCCGTGATGGCGGCGAGTCGCCCAGCACCCTTATTCATCCGGCGGGCTTTCGCGCCGCTCGCGTGCCGAGCCTTCGGCGTCCGGTGTGGGGAACGCGTCGCGAAATGATGCCCAGCGGTCTTTCTCGATCGCCTCGCGCGCCGCGCGCACGAGCCCGGTGAGCGCCGCGACGTTGTGGTACGAGAGCAGCCGCTGGCCGAGCGTTTCGCCGGCGCGGAAGAGGTGGGCGAGATACGCTTTCGTGTACGTCGCGCAGACGCGGCAGTCGCAGTCGGGGTCGGGCGGCCCGAAATCGCGCAGGTTCTCGGCGCGGCGCAGGTTGTACTCGGCGCCGGCGCGCGTCAGGATCCGGCCGTGGCGTCCGCTGCGGGTCGGGTAGACGCAGTCGAACAGATCGATCCCGCGATCGATCCCCGCGACCAGATCGCGGACCGTCCCGACGCCCATGAGATAGCGCGGCTTTCCGGGCGGCAGCCGAGCGGCGGTGAAGCGCGCGAGCCGGTCCATCTCGGCGCGCGTCTCGCCGACCGAGAGCCCGCCGATCGCGTAGCCGGGAAGATCGAGCGCCACCAGCTCCGCGGCACTGCGCGCGCGCAGCTCTTCGTCGAGCCCGCCCTGGACGATCCCGAACAGCATCGTGCGATCGGAGCGGCGGCGCGCCGCGGCGCAGCGCTCCGCCCACAGCGTCGTGCGCGCGACGGCGCGCTCGAGGTCGGCGCGCGGCGACGGCAGCTTCACGCACTCGTCCAACGCCATCGCGACGTCGACGCCGAGCTCTTCCTGAAACGCGACGACGTTTTCGGGGGTGAAGCGGTGCGTGCTGCCGTCCAGATGCGAGCGGAACGTGACCCCGTCGTCGTCGACCGTGCGCCGCGACTCCAAGCTGAACACTTGGTAGCCGCCGGAATCGGTCAGGATCGGACCGTCCCACGCCATGAACCGGTGGAGTCCGCCGGCGGCGGCGAGCGTCTCGCGGCCCGGCCGCAGCCACAGATGGTACGCGTTCGCGAGCACGATTCGCGAGCCGATCTCGTGCAGGTCGCGCGGTTCGAGCAGCTTCACGTCGGCGAGCGTCCCGACCGGCATGAAGCACGGCGTCGCGACCTCGCCGTGCGCGGTCGTCAACGTCCCGCGCCGCGCCTCGCCCGAGCGCGCGTTCAGCGCGAACTCTCCGATCACTCGGTTACGTCATCCTGAGCTTGTCGAAGGGTCAGCTCGAAGGAGGGCGCCGGAACATCGCGAGCGTCGCCAGGTACTCGGGCGGCGGCTCGCTCTCGAACGCCATCATCTGCTTCGTGCGCGGGTGTTTGAACCGCAGTTGCCAGGCGTGCAGCGCCTGGCCCGGCAGCGGCAACCGTGAGTCGCTGCGCCCGTAGATCGGATCGTTGAGGACCGGGTGACCGAGCGCCGCCATGTGCACGCGGATCTGGTGCGTGCGCCCGGTCTCGAGGCGGAACGTCAGCTCGCTCGCGCCGTAGAGCCGTTCGCGCAGCGTGTAGTGGGTCACCGACGGTTTTCCCTCGGCGCGAATTGCATACTTCATGCGGCTGCGCGGGTCGCGGCCGATCGCGCCGCGGATGGTGCCCTCGGCGTCGTCCGGCACGCCGAGCACGATCCCGCGGTACTCGCGCTCGATGTAGCGCGCCTGCATCGCGCGGCCGAGTGTACCCAGCGCCTCTTCGGTCTTCGCGACCAGCAGCAGCCCCGAGGTGTCGCGGTCGAGCCGGTGCACCAGCCCGGCGCGCACGCGCTCGCCCGGGAGCGCCGCGACGTGCGCGAGCAGCGCGTTGACCAGCGTTCCGTCGGTCGCGCCGTGCGCCGGATGCGTCACCATCCCGGCCGCCTTGTCGACCACCAGCAGGTCATCGTCTTCATACACGATGTCGATCGCGATCGCTTCGGGCTCGGCGGCGATGTGCCGCGGGCCCTCGATCGCGTACTCGACACGGTCGCCCGGTTCGAGCAGCGTGCTGGGTTTCGCCGCCGCACCGTTGACCGTCGCCGCACCGGCGCGCAGCGCCGCGGCGACGTGCGAACGCGAGTACCCCGACAGCCGCGTCAGCAGCACGTCGAGGCGGCCGCCCTCGGTGTCGGCGAGGACGTAGATCAGGCGTGCCGTTCGCGGCGCAGCGATACCAGCACCAGCAGCGCGACGCCGATCGTGATGCAGGCGTCCGCGACGTTGAAGACGTTCGGCCAGATCGTCCGGAAGTCGATGAAATCGACGACCCATTGGTGCTGGAAGCGGTCGACGATGTTGCCGATCGCGCCGCCGACGATCATCCCGAACGCGATGCGGACGACGTTCGAATGGCGCACGGCGTCGCGGAACGCGTAGGCGAAGATGCCGAGCACGATCAGCGCGAGGATGATCAGCACGAGCGGCGAGTTTCCGAACAGCCCGAACGCGCCGTGGGTGTTCTGGACGTAGGTCCACCACAACAGGTGCGGCACCACGATCTTGCTCTCGCCGGGGACGAACGAGTGGAGCACCACCGTCTTCGACCAGCGGTCGAGGATGAAGACGACGACGGCGACCAGCGGGAGGAGAATCACAGGCTCGGCGGTTTGACGTATTGGTAGAAAAAGCCCGCAACGCGGCCGAACGATCCGGTGATGATCACGAGCCCGGTCAGGATCAGGAAGATGCCGGCGCCGATCTCGATGGCACCGAGATAGCGCTTGATGCGATTCAACGCTTTGAGCGCCTGCGTGATGGCGGCTGCCGTCAAGAGGAGCGGCACGGCGAGACCCATCGAGTAGACGAAGAGAAAGAAGATCGCCTGGCCGTAGTGCTGCTGCGATGCGCGCAGAATGATGAGCGAGAGGATCGGACCGATGCACGGCGACCAGCCGGCCGCGAAGCCGATGCCGACGAGGAACGACGCGAACAGCGAACGGTTCGCGCTGCGGAACTGGAGCCGCTTGTCCATCATCAGCGCCGGGATCTTGAACAAGCCGACCATGTTCAGGCCCAGCACGATGACGACCGCACCGCCGATCCGTGCGATCCAGTCCTTGTAGTCGACGAAGACCGAGCCGAGCGCGCTCGCCGACAAGCCGATCGCCATGAAAACGACTGTGAACCCGGCGACGAACGCCAGCGCGTGCAGCATCGTGCGGGCGCGGCTGACCGCGTCGGACTGCGCCTTGAGCTCTTCCAGGCTCGAACCGGTCAGGAACGAGAGATAGGCCGGGATCAGCGGCAGCACGCACGGCGAGACGAACGAGATGAGCCCGGCGAGGAAGGCGGTGAGAATGTTGAGGTCGGGGTTCACGTCAGGTCGCTAGTTTGACGGCTTCGGGACCCGGCCTGGCGAGGCGGGCGTCGCGCCCAGTCGCGCAGGAGCATCCTCCTTTCGGGGCGCGGCAAAGGTTGGACGGCTGCGCGCCGTATCCACCACCGAGTGAGCCATTGGTTCAACTTTCCGAACATCGACCCGGTCGCGTTCCGCATCGGCGTGGAGTTCCAGATCGGGTCGTTCACGTACCACCCGATCCCCGTCCACTGGTACGGGCTCTCGTATCTGTTCGGGTTCGTCTGCGTCTTCTTGTGGATGAACCGTCCCGCCGGCCGGCGGCGGCTCGGGCTGACCAGCGACCAGATCCAAGACTTCCTGGTCTACGGGCTGGTCGGCGTGCTCGTCGGCGGGCGGATCGGCTTCGTGATCGCCGACGTCATCACGCGGCACAACTTGGGCGAGTACCTCGCCAACCCGGTGAACTTCATCGCGATCTGGCAGGGCGGGATGGCGTTCCACGGCGCGCTGGTCGGCGTGATCGTCGCGATCCTGCTGTTCCTGCGCAAGCATCCCGGGCTCACCTTCGGGATCCTCGGCGACGAGGTCGTGCCGCTGCTCTCACTCGGCATCTTCACGACGCGGATCGTGAACTTCATCAACGACGAGCTGCCCGGCAAGCTGTGCCTCCCCGATCATCCGTACTGCATCCTGTTTCCGGCCTATCGCGACGGCTTTCGCTATCCCTCGCAGATCTTCGAGGCGATCCTCGATATCCTGACGCTGCCGGTCATTTTGCTCGTTTACCGTTCGCGGCCGCCGGACGGCGTCGTCGCCTGGACGTGGTTCACGATCTACGGGGTCACGCGCGCGGTCGCGGAGATCTGGCGCGAGCCGGGCTTCACCGTGCTCGGCCTCGACGGCGGTCAGTTCGTGGCGGTGCTCCAAATCTTCTTCGGGATTGCGATGATCGTCGTGTCGTACCGCAACGGGACGCGCACCGAGGCGCGCCTCCCGCACTGACGAGCCGCCTCGCACGGCGGGCCGGGCGCGGGTTTCCCCCCGCTCCTCGGCGAAGCCCTCTCTCCATGTCCCTCGCCACCGGTACGGTCGCGGAGCGTGTGGCGACGTTGCGCGAGCGCGTCGACGAGGTCACCGTCGCGTCCGGGCGCGAGCCCGGCTCGGTCGCGATCCTCGCGGTCACGAAAACGCAGCCGCGCGACGCGGTGCTCGCGGCGCTCGACGCCGGCGTAACCGAGATCGGCGAGAACTACGTCCAGGAAGCGGCGCGCAAGTACGTTCGCCTGCCGCCGTGCACCACGCATTTCGTCGGCCACCTGCAGACGAACAAGGCGAAGGCGATCGCGGGGCTGTTCGACGTCGTGCAGAGCGTCGACCGGCTCGAGGCCGGGCTCGCGCTCGCCAAGGCGGCCCGCGACGCGGGGCGCCCGCTGCGCGTTCTGGTACAAGTGAACGTCTCCCCGACCGAACGGTTCGGCGCGGCTCCGGCCGACGCTCCGGCGCTCGCCGCCCGGCTGCGCGGCGAAGGCCTCGCGGTCGACGGCGTGATGGCGATCGGACCGCTGCACGGCGACGTGGACGCTGCGTTCGCGGCGGCCCGGGCCGCGTTCGAGCGCGTCGGCGGCACGACGCTCTCGCTGGGGATGTCCGGAGACTGGGAGCGCGCGGTGCGCCACGGTTCGACGATGGTGCGCCTCGGCACCGCGATCTTCGGCCCGCGGCCGGTGAAAGAGAGGAGCCTGGCATGAGCATGTTCGCGCGGTTCGGATCCTGGTTCGCGGTTCACGACGAGGAGGACGACGAGCTCTACGGCCACGACGAGGTCGGCGCCAAGCGCAACGTCGTGCCGATCGGCGACGCCGCGCGGCGCGGCGGCGGGTCGGTCGCGGTGTTCGCGCCGCGCTCGTTCGGCGACGTCACCGAGATCGCCGACGCGCTGCGCGCTCGGCAGGTCGTGATCGTCAACGTGCAGGGTGCCGACCGCAACCTGCTGCAACGTGTCGTCGACTTCACCTCGGGCGTCGCGTACACGATCGACGGGCGCATTCAAAAACTCGCCGAAGCGATCTACCTCGTCGTGCCGGCCGGCGTCAACGTCAACTCCGCCGGCGTGCGCGAACAGCTCGACAACGACGGCATCCTCGGGATCAGGGACCTCCGCTAATGGCCAGACTCACCATCGTCGACATCCAGCACAAAGAGTTCAAAAAGTCGCTCCAGGGCTACGACCGCAACGAGGTCAACGAGTTCCTCGACGAGATCATCGAGGCGCTCGAAGACGAAGCGCAGGCGCGCGCCGCGCTCGAGGGTGACATCGCCGATCTGCGTGAGCGCCTCTCGCATTTCAAGGCGATGGAAGAATCGCTGCAGTCGACGCTGCTCCTCGCGCAGCGCACCGCCGACGAAGTGAAAGCCGCCGCGCACAAGGAGGCCGACCTCATCAAGCAAGAGGCGCGGCTGAGCGCGGAGCGCGAGATTTCGGCGCTGAGCGACCGCATCGACGAATCCCGGCGCGAAGCGCAGCGCCACGGCGACACCGCCGAGAAGGCGAAGAGCGAGCTGCGCTCGCTGTTGATGACGCATCTCTCGCTGATCGAACGCGCACCGTCGGGAACCGTTTCCGTTCCGGAGCCGGTCGCCGCCGCCCCCGTCTCGACCGAGACGGAGCAGCTCCCGCTCGGCAACGGAACCGCGACGCACAAGATCGTCGAGTAGACGCGCGTGGACCTCGGGCTCGCCGGGCGGGTCGCGCTGGTGCTCGCCGCGAGCAAAGGTCTGGGCCGCGCGACCGCCGCTGCCCTCGCCGCCGAAGGCGCCGACCTCGCGATCGGCGCCCGCGACGCGCACACGCTCGAAGCGACCGCCGCCGCGATCCGCAGCGCGAGCGGGCGGCGCGTGCTCGCGGTTCCGGTCGACGTCACCGATGCGGCCGCCGGCGCCGCGTTCGTCGACGCGGCGGTCCGCGAGTACGGCACGATCGACGTGCTCGTCAACAACGCGGGCGGTCCGCCGTTCGGGAGCTTCGACGACTTCGACGACGCGGCGTGGCAGCGCGCGTTCGAATTGAACCTGCTCAGCACGGTGCGGATGACGCGCCTCGCGCTGCCGCACATCACGCGCGACGGCGGCGGGCGCGTGATCAACGTCGTCAGCCTATCGGTGAAATCGGTGCTGCCGCGCTCGATCCTTTCGACCGCGATGCGCGCCGGTGTCGTCGGCATGGCGAAGCTGCTCGCCGACGAGCTCGGGCCGCAGGGGATCACGGTGAACAACGTCGCGCCGGGATTTATCATGACCGATCGCGTTCGTGAGACCGGCTCGACGCGCGCGGCCGACGATGCGCCGCTGCGCCGTGCGGGTCAGCCGGAAGAGTTTGCGGCGGTCGTCGCGTTTCTCGCCTCGGCACGTGCGTCGTACGTTACCGGCGCGACGATCCCGGTCGACGGCGGCCTGATTCGCGCGATCGGCTGACCGTCGTGTCACCGGAGGCAGCGCGCCGCCACTCCCGGTGCTGAACACAGGCGAGGCAGCGAAACCCACCAACATCCCTTTGCATGCGTTGTCGCTATGCCAATCAGGTGGCACACTCTGGACCGACGATGATGACGGTTCGGACCATCGCCCTCTCCGTTCATCCCGGACGGGTTCACCGAGCGCTAACGCCCCAACCGCAAAAAATACGACCGCGGCTAAACTACGACTGCATGGGCAGTGTTAACGGCGCCTGAGTCTGCCGCCCGAACTCTTGAGGACATCTCCGCTTTGCTCGCCGTGGGACATTCGAAAATGCAGAAGCGCGATTTCAACGACGGACGCCTTCGAAACGCGATGGCGGTGTTCCATATCGCGGACCCACTCCTCTACTTCAGCATCGACGGTGACGTTAAGCCGCGCGAGCGGTGCATCTGCTCGTATTCTTACCGGAAGTTTGTCTGGGATCGGCTGATCCATCGGACTAACACTTTAGCACAAGAACACCCAAGCACCCTAGCACTAGACAACTCTTGCGCTAATGCCATTAGTGCGCTAGGATGGAAAGTAATTGGGCCCGTCGATGTGGCCCAGCGGTGGAAAAGCCCGAAATGAGCATTGACCTCACCCAAGTGGAGGCCTGGCGTGAAGGCCTTGGATTGCTTGCGGTGCCGCTTGAACACGGCGAGCATCGTCGCTTCGTCATGTTAAATGGGTCTCGCGGCAATTTTTGCCTAGACCTCAACCCCGCCGAGATCCTCGCTGATCCACGCAGCATTGCCTGGTCCGCCGACGTGGGACACTATGTGCGCGTCGCAGGGGCCCGTGTAACCGTCCAGCGCTGGGATAGAAGCGGGCTTGACGTTCGACCTTTCGCGCAAGCGGAGGTCGCTTCGGACTTGTCAGAGTTCCAAAGTTATTTGGAGCGGCACGATCCAAATCGCGATAGATCGATCGTTAGGTTTATCGCGCGAATCTATGGGACGCTGCGCTCCACATTCGGACCGGAGCAGTATCCTGGTGAGTCCCTACAGGCGTTTCTTCTGCTTCTTGCCTGTGCCTTGCTTTCGCTACCCCGGGACGCGGTAGAGGCTGACCTCTGTGGCCTTCCGCAAAGCGCTGCTGCTACCGCTGCCCGCATCCCACTTGACAAGTGGAATGCGTTGCTCGCGGAATTGGGTGCCGGTCGAGCAGAAGATGCTTTGCGTCCGGTCCTTCAATACATGCTCCGTCACGCAGCTGGCCAAGTATTTCAAGAAGCGCACTATTTGGCAGAATCGCCAAGTCCTGATCAGTTAGTGCTGCACGGCCTTTTGCCGTTGCCGGCAAAGAGCACCCAGATCCCGACAAGCGCAGGCGTGTATTTCACGCCTCCGTATATTGCGCGAACCCTCGTGGAGCAAGCGATTGAGGCACTAGATCCAGGTCGCTTGGCTACCGTTACAATCTTTGACCCGGCGTGCGGTTCTGGCGAAATCCTTCGTGAAGCGGTTCGGCAGCTTGAGCAACGTCACTTCACCGGCAAAGTGATCCTAAGAGGGTGGGATCGCTCTGAAATTGCATGCCAGATGGCGCGTTTTACCCTTGAATGGGAGCGACGGTCGACCACGCTCGATCTCCACATTCGTATCGAGCCGCGCGATTCAATCGGCGCAGCGACATCGTGGCCGCAACGCGTCGATGCGGTGCTTATGAATCCCCCGTTCTTGTCGTACGAGGCGCTGAATCCAGACCAAATCGCGCAAATGAAACATTTGCTAAAGTCCAAGGTTGGGCAACGCCCCGACCTTGCCTCGGCTTTCTTATATTTAGCTAACGAGTCTGTTGCTGACAATGGTGTTGTGGCTTCAATTATCCCAGCATCGCTGCTGGACAATACGAGTACATTGCGGTTACGCGAGCATCTTGAGAGTCATCTTTCTCCGGTATTGATCGCCAAACTCGGCGACATGACCCTTTTCCATAATGCAATTATTGATGCCGGTATGTATGTTGGTAAGAAGGGATCATTTTCGCTCGGAAAGATGATGTGGTCATCGCCCAATAAGTCTGCTATTTCGACAGCACTGCGAATGCTGCGTCGCTACGACAACTCGGTTATTTCCCGCAGCCTGTTCAGCATCTACCCAATTCGAGATGTGTCCTTGGTCGAAAGTTGGGCGCCGCGCCCGTACGAAAGCATCGAGCGGTTTCAGGAATATAAGCGCGTTCATCCATCGGTTGAGGCCTTATTTGATGTTCGACAAGGCGTGCGCACTGGTGATCGAAAGGTGTTCGTTCTCGACGATACGCAGTTCGCAAGTCTTCCGCGCGCCGAACGGAAGTATTTTCGGAAGGCGATCGTAAATCGATCCATATCTAGCGGACAGATCGTCGCACCCGTTCACATATTCTATCCGTACGATAAATTCGATGTGGACACAGAGGAGGCGCTCGGCAGAGCCGTCCCCGTATATGCTAAGCAATATTTGTTTCCGAACAAGCGAATGCTGGCGAAACGGGCCAAAGTCGATCCGCGCAAGTGGTGGAAGCTCACTTGGCCGCGTCGCGGAGACGCCACGCCTAAGATAGTTTCAAAGGATTTCGGGAAACGTGGCGCTTTCGCATTCGATGTGAAGGGTGACCACGTCGTAATCAATGGCTACATTTGGTACCCCCGGAATAAGGCCGCCTTCGATGCTCGCGTCGCATTTGCTTATCTGGCAATCTTAAATAGCACATTGTTCGAAACTCTGATTGGAGCAACGTCCCGTCAGGTAAGCGGTGGGCAATGGTATTTGCAGAACCGATTTGTTGACGTTATACCACTTCCCGATTTATTTCGCGGATCTGTGCCGCTTATGGTTATGGACGACTTGGCAAAAATTGGGGAGAAGATTTACGCCGGAGCGCCAAGTGACGAAGCAGAATGGCGCCGCGCAGTTGATGCTGCTTATGGCGCCCAGCTTACCTAGGACTCATGGACTGCGGGTGTGAAGAAGCGACGCCACCGGGGGCAGAAGCCACCGCCAAACAGTTTGATGGGCGGACTTGAGGTCGAAAGCCTGCCGCGGTTTCTCCAGCGTTGCGGTGGCTCAATCGGCCGGCTCCTTCATCTCCAGGTGAACTGGGTATTGGGGGACGTGACGCTGAAAGAAGTGAGGTATCTTTCAACCGCGCGCGCCACTCGTGCCGATTCGAAGGATCGCCAAATCCCAGTCCTCCCCTACGTCATAGACAGATCTGGTATCCCTACGCACTGGATCGCTGTAGTATTTTCGAGTAACTCGGAGACGAGCAGAACCGTCTTGACTCATGGTTCGCTGCAAATCTATAAGGGCGAGGCATCTGATCCAAAGAAGCAGTTGCTATTCCGTGCCGAGTGGGATGCGGCTCAGATTACCGCGCTGCGGCACGGACAACCGCACTGGCACTTTCATCGAGAGCTAGGTGAGGATACTCCACCGTTGGACTTGCCAGTTCAGCACCTCGGATCTGATGTCGAGGATATGCCACGAAATAGGGAATGGATATATCGTCACGTGCATTTTCCGATGGCATCCCGGTTTCACGAGGGGGAGGATCGGTGCGTCGTACCGTCCTCTGAGGATCACTTGCGTGAGTGGGCCACGCGGACAATATCCTACGTGCGCGATGAGCTTCAGGGGCTGTTCAATCTCCCGCAGGCAGTGTAGACGCGTCCCCTCGAGCGCCGTCGAGCTTTACGCGCAGTCCACTCTTTTCTTTCAGCGCATCTCGCAAGCGGTACGGGGCGACGATCCCCATCGACGGGGGACTGATCCGCGCGATCGGCTAGTTGCGCGCGAGCTCGGCCTTCATCTTCTCGGCTCCGATCGGTTCGTTGTAGATCGTCGAGCCGGGCTGCTGCTTGCGGCCGCCCTCGACTAGCCCGCCGTTGTCGACCGGATCGAAGCCGATCTCGTCGATCAGGTCCATCACGGTGCGCTTTGCCGCCGCGTCGTCGGATGCGACCGGGATCGCGAGGCGGCCCTTCTCGCCCTTGGGCTTTCCGTCGCCGGCGAGCCGCTTGTAGTAGATCGTGTTGAACGCCTTGACGACGCGTGCGCCCGGCACCAGGGCGCGGGTGAACTCGGTCGCGGTCTTCGAGCCGAGGTCCTCGATCTCGAAGTCCTCGGTGTACGGGTTCATCGCGTCGACGACGATCTTGCCGTCCCAGCCCTCGATCTCGCCCAGCGCCTCTTCGCGCTTGGTCCAGGGGACGGCGATGACGACCAGGTCGCTGGCGTCGACCGCGTCCTGCGCACTGGTCGCCTGGGCGTTCGGCCCGATCTCCGCGACCAGGGCCTTGAGGGACTGCGGCCCGCGCGAGTTGGCGATCCGCACCCGATGGCCGGCCTGCGCGAACAGGCGCGCGGCATTTCCTCCGATGTTGCCGGAGCCTAGAATCCCGATCTCCATCCGCTTCCTCTACTCGTCCCGCGACGGAAGGTCGCCCCCGCCGTTCTTAACCTCGATTCCGCCACGAGGCCCCGAGGTCCCGCGGACAGGACGTCGGCGAGTTCGGAATGCGTCGAAGCCCTCCGCCCCAGAGGCGGGCTTTGTGCTGCTGGGCCACGGTTACCATGTGCAATAAAATGGCGGGCGGGGTGTTGAGCTTGGCACCGCGGCAGCGCTTGCGCCGGCTGGCGTGGGCGTCGGAATGAGGCTGGGCGTCCCTTGGCCTAGCGGTGTACCCGGCGTAGCTTTCGGAAATAGGCATACCCTTGTCACGAACAGTTTCGCTGATTCGGCGAACGGATGAACCGCCCGCGATGATGCAAGCGCCAGGAGGTGACCTGAGCCCTCGACCTGGCCGATGGAAGGACCGGTCACGAGGCCGGAAAGCAGCGCTGCCGCAGCGACTTGGACGTCGGACGTCGGAGTGATAGTCGTTGTTGTTGTTAACGCCGGGCGAAAACTGACCCAGTTTCCTATCGGATCGCCGGTCTAATTTTGACCCACCGGGTGCTTTGTTTTTGATCCCGGTAGCCTGATCCCCGCTTTACGGCGCTCTCGAAGTCGATAA
>Ga0209483_1001914_pt1 | contig 15150 bp, 14 predicted proteins | sample NGEPerA_FD_184508 | JGI IMG/M metagenome (GOLD analysis project Ga0209483, IMG submission 184508) | Arctic peat soil microbial communities from the Barrow Environmental Observatory site, Barrow, Alaska, USA - NGEE PermafrostL2-A... | ecosystem: Environmental > Terrestrial > Soil > Wetlands >... | reverse complement strand
GGCCTGAGACCGACACTCGCCGACGCCTGACGGCAATCATCCACGGAGCTTCGCTACTCGGTTTCCGCTCCGTACCAGCATCGGCAAGATCGAGCCGATCATAAAGCCCGCGGTCAACGATGTAGTCGCGCGACCCCATTCGCGTTGGCGCCTAGGGGGCGACCGTAATTTCAGCCCTTGAAGGTACCGCTCAGTCCTACGATCAAAGATCGTGACCCTTAGCGGCGTCGCCGTTCCCACCTCGAGGGAGCGGAGCCAGCGCTCCGGCACGGGCTCGGCATCCAAGCGACGACCGGACCCGGCGCCAGCGCGTCGGGCCGATCAGCGGCGAGCGCTTCTATCGGCGCAGGCGAACAGTTGACGAACGTCGAGAGCGTCCTCAGCGCCATCCGAGCTCAGCCAGGCCTAAGCGATGCGCAATTGCGCGTCGTGACGGGCGTCAATCCACATCAACAGGTCAACCAGATCTGTCGACGCCTAGAGACCGATGGTCTGATTGAGCGGCGACGTGACGCGACCGGTCAAATCGTGAACCTCCCACTCGGCTCTTCAGCTCGCAGCTCCCAAGCCACACGAGAACGCTCTCACCCAGAGGAGTCGCTTCCACGAAGGGCGGCGGTCATTCGCGGGACGAGCTGCATCCCCGCCGCGAAACTCGACGGGACACTGCTCATCGTGCCCTGCTCGGCGGAAAAATCCAGAGGCGGTACCACCATACGGGGTGGCCCCAGCGTTCTCGATCTGCTCCCTCGTCACCTCGCGGACGACCTCCGCCAAGCTCGGCACGACATCGCCGAGCAGGCGCACCTCAATGACGCGCGTCTGCTGCCTGCATGGCGACGCTACGGCGGCTACCTCTATCGCGCAGCCGGCTCGACTCTCGATCAGCTCGCGGCCGCGAGGCGACCGCTGCTCATTATCTCCGGCGGTTACGGCATCGTCCTCGGTGAGGAGATGATCGGCGACTACGACCGCCGCTTCCAGCTCCGGGACTGGCCACGAGGGCTGCTCGACGCCTGCATCGCCCAGGTGGCGCATGCTTTCGGCGTTGAGCGCGCCCTCGCCTTCTGCTCTCGGACCAGCGACTACGCGAAGCTCGTCCGGCGAGTCGACTGGCGATCCTGTGGCGTTGAGGCCGAACTCGTTGCACCAATCTCGAGAGGCGGTGGCGCGATGGTCCGCGTGCCGCGTGCCAGTGGAGAGGCAATCGCTGCATTCGTCGCGAACGAGCTACATGATCTCTGGCGAAGCAGCGACGATCTGTCACTCGAGATTGAGGTGTTGTCCCGGGCCTCGGCAGGTACGCCGATAGATAACCTCCTCGCGCGGCTCGGCGACGTCGACAACACCGAAGCCCCCGCGGACTTTCCCCTGGACCGAGAAGCAGCAGCGCTCCCCGGCCTCTACGCCTGGTGGGCTGACGCCGCGGCACGCGAGCTCCTCGGCGAAACGCTCGGCGGCAGCCTGCCAGCCCTCATCTATGCCGGCCAGGCCGGTGCGACGACCAAGCGAAGCGGGACTGAGCGATCCGCGACACTTGCATCGCGTGTCGCGGGGAACCACCTCCGTGGGAACATCCGCTCCTCGACCTTCCGGTTGACGCTGGCGGCGCTACTCAGCGAGCACCTCGGCCTCGTGCTCCAACGCTCTAGCGTGCTTGACGCGACGAGCGAACGTGCGCTCTCTGAGTGGATGTCGACCCACCTTCGGGTTGTCGTTGCCCCCGTCGCAGATCGAGCCGTCCTCTCGGGGCTCGAGGAGGCGGTGCTCGAGCGACTCGACCCTCCGCTCAACCTCGCAGGCATGAGACCTAGCCCGGCGCGGTCCGTCCTTCGTGCGCGCCGCAAGGCGCTCACTGCTGGTTCGGTGGGCCAGAAGCCGCAGCCCGAGTCATAGCACCCGCAGGCGCTCGGACGCGGGTACCGCGGCTCACGTCTTGCGCTCTCCGAGGCCGACGCCGAGCGGATCAGCGCCGCCACCATTGGTAACGTTTGAGCTTCTTCACATCTCGAGTACCGGGGAGGTGGAACTCGTCCCTCTCGCCAAGTACTACCTCAACCTCGCCGGCGAGTATCGCGTCGCCTCGGAATTGCTCAGGCGCGGAGTGTTCGCCGCGATCACCTACGGCAACAAGAAGGGCGCCGACATCTATGCGATCGGCCCGAATCGCGAGACGGCCGTCGTGAAGCTGAAGGCGTCGAATACCGGCCGATTCCTCACCGGCTTCTATCAGAAGTACACCGACGAGGCGAAAGTGCACCCTGACTCCTGGGTGCTCTACTGGGTGAAGCGCGATGGCGAGGACGAGTGCTCGTCCTTAGCCATCCTGAGATGGCAAGCGCCCTCCCAGGAGCATCGCTGACCTGGGAGCAGCAAGCCAACGCCGTGTCGATGGGCGTCGACAACGTCTTGGCAGCCGATCTCCAGATGCAGTCATCAGCATGGGACAAGATCGTGAGCTGGTGTGCTTCCTAGATGAGCAAGACGACGCGCGCGAACCTCAATTATGAGGGCGCTGAGGCCGTCTACGGCGTTTGGAGCCGTTCGTCGCGGTCCCTCATTTTCCATGATTAACCAGCCTTTTGTCGACGACCACGTCTCTGAACCGCGGTGCGAGTCGCTTAACGAAAATCCGAAAACTAGGGACAAGCTAGGGACGGCTTCCTGCCTTCGGGTGCCCGGGCAGTAGCACTCAGTCGAATTCGAACATTGGACGACGGTTGGCCTATCGCTTTGTGGAAGGCAGGCGTCGGTGGACTGTCGTAGCGCACGCTACTAGCCGACCGCCTTGCGAGACACTGCGCCATCCATCTAGTGGGCTGGTCATCAGCGTGCCCGTCTATGGCGCCTCGCGTTGCCGAAGACTCGAGAGCTACCGAGGTGATGCCGGGGCCGAGAACCCCCCGTCGCCCACGCGTCCCTAAGCGAGACGGCCGTCGTGGACGAAGGGTTGGTACGGTTTGAATACGACCGATCCGATCCGCGAGGAATTCCCCGAGGCGGTCGAGCCCAGGTACGTCACCGCGACGGCGAACGAGGAGATCGAGCTCTATCACGGGACCCTGGTCGCGGACATCGAGGGCACGACTCTCGTCGGCAATGGAAGCGTCACCCTCAAGTGGGTGCCATCACCTCAGATCGAATTCGAGTTCGCTGGCAAGCCCGACTTCGAACAAAGCGACTCCACCGTTCTTTCGTTCAAGAGCCTGCCGCAGTCAATCAAGCTCCACTCTCCCGGCAACGAACATCGCGGACGCGGTCAGGTCTGGGGGGTATTGCTGCCCTCGTTCGTAGAGGGCGTGTGGCTCATCTCGGTCCGGGGCCACCTCGAGGAGTTTGAAACGGGCAACCCTGCCCCGACGGAACGAATCCTCTTCCACGTCCCAAACCTGCCGAGCTTCGTGGGAGAAACGGTCCAGTCAAGCGACAGCTCGAGCGTGGGGGCAACGCGACTGACTGCCGCGACGCGATCATGGCGCGTGCGACTCGATGGTCTGGACCATCTCCCTGACCTGTATCCAGAACTGAATAGAACAAACGGCTATGGGATCACTCACGTGGGAGACGTGCAAAGGATCGATGGGTCACCGATCCCGTATGAGGAGGTCGAGCAAATCCTCGCCACCCTCACCTGGTGGCTCACCATGCTGCGGAGCGAGCGAACTGGCCCAGTCCTGGCCGCAGGCATCCATGAAGGAAGAACCGTGTGGGAACTCGTCCGCATCCCCATCATTCAGCAGTGGACGGGCCCCGACACCTGGATGCCCAGAAAGCTACGCCCAGGGTTCGAGGATGCCTCGGTCGAAGGTGTTAGCACGGTGCTCGACCACCTGGCCGACCTGCAACCGGGAACGGAGCCTCACCGGGTAATCGAGCGGGCACTCGGTTGGTACACACAGAGTGTTCAGGGACGGGACACAGACGCCGTGGTCATCACAGCTCAAGCGGGGCTGGAACTCTTGTCCTGGCTAAAACTGACGGGTGACCGAGGCGTGTCTCACGATGGGTTCGAGAAGCTTCCGACATCCGATGCCCTGCGGATTACCTTAGGCGAAGCCGCAGTTCCGTTGGATGTGCCAGACCACCTCGAGGAACTCAAGCGCGCCGCTTCGCTGCCCAACAGTCCCAAGGCCGACGGTCCAGAGGCGGTCGTTGGAACCCGCAACAGTGTCATCCATCCGAAGCCAAAGGATCGGTTCGCAGACAACGGCGTGATCTTCGAGGCTGGTCGACTCGCGATCCGATACCTGGAGCTCCTCCTCCTTCACCGATTCGGCTACGGGGGCGAGATTCACGATCGAACGGATCTCCTGGCTTGGAGCGAGTCACCGGCTCCTTGGGCTCGTCATTGAGTCCAAGTATCGGCTTTCGCTGGACGCGAGTTTCTCGATGTTCGTGTTGCAACGTGGTTGTAGTTCGCTTGCCTCCCCCGAGATGTGATTCGGTTCGCGCTACAGGTCGACCGCATCGCCACGCAATTCGGCGAGCTGCTCGCGAAGGTCCACGACGCGGCGGAGGTAGTAGATGCGGACCGAGGGCTACTGACCGGATCAGGCACCAGACTTGAGCTGCCCGAACGGACTGATCGTGAGCAGTACGGATCAGAAGGTTGGGGATTCGAATTCCTCCGAGTGCACCAACGATAGCAGCAGGTCAGAGGCTATTTTGAAAGGTCGCATAAGCGAGTAGGGCTGCGCGCGACCCTACAAATGGCCCTATTTTGAGCGGCATGGGAAAGCGCGGCGACGGGTCGATTCGCGAGCGACGTCCCGGGGCCTTCGAGATCCGCGTCGCGACCGGCATCGATCCGCGATCGGGGAGCACGGTTCAGCGCTCGTTCTACTTCCACGGATCACGCGAAGACGCCGAAGCGCGTCGGAGCGAGCTCGCCAAGGAATTTGCCGAACATCGGGCGACGCGGATGACCTCGCCGTTCCTCACGGTCGGCGAACTAATGCAGCGTTGGGCGTCGGCGCCGCACGACTGGCGACCGTCGACGGTGGCGGGCTCGCAATGGATCGCAAAGGTCCTGTGCAACGACCCAGTCTCGAAGCGGCGCGTCAGCCTGTTGCGGCCATCCACGATGAGGGCCGTCATGGCCGAATGGCGTGCCCAAGGCGTCACGGTCGCGAGCGTCTCCGGGCGATTCCGGGCGCTTCGTGCCGCGCTGACATGGGCGTCGCTCGAGGGGATCATCGACCACAATCCCCTCCGCGAGATGCGAGGGCCGGAACGACCTGGGACACGGCTCCACGTTCCAGCTGAGCAGATCGCGGTACTGATCGCCGCGAGCGAAGCCGCAGTCGAGAAGGCCGCGGCGAATGTCGACGGATCGTTCCGGTCGCTCCAAGTGCTGCATGCTGCTGACCAGATCCGCCTCCTCGTACGACTCGCCGCGGACTCGGGTGCGCGCCGCGGTGAGCTCGCCGCGTTGCAGTTCACCGATCTGGAGAGTCGCGTGCTGACCATCGAACGAGGTGTCTCAGCGGAGCAGATTGGCCCCACCAAGACGAAGCAGACGCGCAGGCTCACCCTCGCTGCATCGACCGGTACGCTCTGGCGGGAATACGACGCCCGCTGGCGAGGTCGGCTACCAAAAGATGCCGCGTTCGGTCCTTGGTTGTTCTCACGTGACCTCGACCATCACCAGCGCCTCACCGCTGGCGCACTCGCTCATTGGTTCACCGAACTCTGCGCCGAAGCCGGCATGACAGGAGTCTCGCTCCACCGGCTGCGGCACACGGTCGCGACCTTCCTCGTGCGCCAGGGCGATCTGCTCGGCGCACAGCACCGGCTCGGTCACCGTGACGCGTCGACGACGCTTCGGAACTACGCCCATGCACTTCCACTCGAGGACGAGGAGGCTGCCGACCAGATCGAGCGAGCGCTCCTCGGATTCGGGAGCGACACTCGCGTCGGTCCAGCCGATCGAGCGGACTTCTGACGGAGCGGTTCGACAGCATCCGTCATCTGGTAGCGGTGCTCGATGCGAAACGTGGGTGAGGGCGATAGCGATCGCCTCTGAGGCCGCCACGATCGCAGCTGCGCCAGCGAGCGCCGCGACGATCCTCTTGAGGGGACGAGCGAAGAGCGTGCCATCTTGTTGGAGTTGCATTGCCCGGCCGCCGCCTCGCCGCCACTCGCTGGCGTCAGCACGTTGCACCAGTAATACTGACACGTGTCTGATTTTCTTGGGTAAGGTCAATGTCGTGGACTATGCCCGCTCCGTCGAAGAGCTGATCCCGGGCGTACAGGGTCTCGTCCTCGGCGTCCTGTCCCGCACGGAGATGGAGATGACGATTCGAACAGTGGCCAGTCTTGCCGGGGCAAGTCCACAGCAGGCTTCAGTCATCGTCGCCCACTTGATAGACCTCGGAATCGTCGCCCGGCGCGAAGCCGGTTCGTCCGCGCTCGTTCGCCTGGAGCGCGAGAACGAGGCCGCTAAATTGCTTCTCGCACTCGCTCAACTCTCTGAGTCAGCACTGGTTCACCTGGCCGAGATAGCGCGAGACATCAAGCCCACGCCAGCGAGTCTGACCGTCTTTGGGTCATTCGCCCGCGGGGAGGCGGTGGCGTCGAGCGACCTCGATGTCTTGGCCGTGCGACCCGAGGGTGTGGCCGCTGACGACAACGTTTGGATCGACGCGATCGGACGGTGGGAGGTCGCCGCGCGCAAGATCGTCGGCAATCCGGTCAACCTGCTTGTTGTCTCATCTGATGAGCTACCTGCGCTTCTCCGGCGGCATGCCGGGCCGTGGCGCGCAATCGTCCAAGAGGGCATCCCGTTGATCGGTGCGCCGATCTTGACGCTGACTTCAGCGGTCTGACATGCCACGAGCCCGGGCGAAAACCCGCTCTGCCACCCGGACGGACGCGACGGCTTATCTTGCGAAGGCCGCTGAGTTCCTCCGCGCCGCGCAGGACTCCTTCGAGCTTGGAAATCGCACGGCCGCAACAGGCAACGCTGTACACGCGGGCATTGCCGCGAGCGACGCACTCTCGGCCGCACTGGCCGGTTCGGTCTCACAGGGCGATCACGCCGATGCGCCGAGCCATCTGGATGCCATCGGGGGAGACGGGAAGATCGCGGCGAGGCAACTCCGGCAGCTCCTTCCGTTGAAGACACAAGCCGAGTACGACCCACGCCCTGTGTCGGTCACTGACGCGCGTCGAGCCGTGAGTGCTGCGAACAGACTCGTGGCACTTGCCGCGCGAGTGATCTCGAGGCGAGGGGGCGACCGGTGATCCTGCCGTCCATTCCATCGCGCGCGGTCCAATCCGGCTCTGTTCGCCCCGTAGTCTCCAGTTCTCTGACCTGAGGTCGACTGACCTCGGGACGCTGAGGTCGCAAGTCCGAATCTCGCTCCGGACTCACTGTGGGCTTTCCGGGACCGCCTTTCGCGACCAGGAAAACCGCGGGTCAACCTGCACTGGGCACCCGCGCCTTCGGAGTCGCCTGCTTGCCGCCGACACTCCGGCGTCCAACCGCGGTAATTCGTATTTGGGCGTCGTCATGTCAGGGGGCGCACCGTCGTCGCCGACACGGAGCCGAACTCCGCGCCAGCTGCCGCAACCCCTAGGACGCCCCTGAAGTAAGAACTTGTCTTTCGGCAGTTTCGTCGAGTTTTGTGGCAATTGTCCGATTTGGCGCACAATGCGGCCGATAGGGCGTGGCGATCCGCCGTTGCCGGGATGTCCGGCCCGCCCAATGTGCCGGCCGGCCTCCGATCAGGCCCTCAGGCCCTCAGGCCCCTGCGATGCTCCATCCATTCGGTCCGGAGGTGAGGCCCAGGACGGCAAGGCGCGCCAGGTTGATCGCTCCGGCTCTCGTGTCGACATCGGTGCCGACCCGCTTGATTCCGCGGGTCCGAGCTCTTCGCCCTCCCCAAGGTCGTCGGACGAAGTGGGAGATTTTCCGCTCGACCATCGGTCGGTCCGCTCTATAGCGGGCCTTCCATTCCGGGTCGGCCTGTTCGGTGCGGGCCTGTTGGATGAGCCCTTCGTGCTTGTTGATCGTGATCGTGCGGCCGTTTCTCGAGGTCGTGCACGACGAAGCGAGCGGGCAGCTCGAACAGTGCGGGGCGAAGCTCGCCGTCCCGCCACCGTCTTGTTTGAGGCGGATCGGGACGCTCTGTTGAGCTGGGCAGGTCACCATCTTGTTGTCGAGGTCGACACTGAAGCGGTCCTTCGGGAAACCCCCCGTCATGTTCCGTGTCGGTGGGACCTTGGCGATGACGGTGAGGCCGGCCTCTTTCAGCTCGGCTCGTGTCGCACCGTCTCCATAAGCGGCGTCACCGACGATGTCTGGCGGATCCTCTGTCGGCAGGGAGTCGATGAGATCGGGCACGGCGTTCTTGTCCGGGGTGTTCGCCGGAGTGACGACGACCTCGTCGATGAGCTCGGAGTCTGGGTCCACTGACAGGTGTGTTTTGTAACCATCGAACCGACGTGCCTTGGACTTGTGACCGTGGCGTGCCTCGGGATCGACAGTCGAGATGATCCGGTCCTTCGCAACTTTGCGGGCGATGCGGAAGACCCCGTCGTCACCTTGCTCGATGTCTTGTCCTGCGACGAGGGCGAGGAGATCGGCGGCGTCTTTCACCGCACCGGTCAGCTCTTCGCCTTCGAGGACCGAAAGTGCGAAAAGGCAGTCCCGCACGAGCTCGTCGACGAGCTGTTCTCTTGCCGACTTGTCGTCCCAGTCGCACGGGGGCTTGCCGGGAGTGTTGTATTCGTCATCTCGTGAAAGTGCGGCCCGGACCAACGTGGCGAGATGGACCGCCCCGGTGCGGTCCAAGACAACAAGGAGCTTTCGGATCACCGCCCGCAGTTGGGTGACGGTGTCCTGGGTCGCGACGGCGTCATAGATCGGGGTGGAGTCGAAGACCCGTGCCCGGTTGCGCATCGCACCGGAGGACTTCGCGAGCACCTTGGTGTCCTCGAACATCCGCCGTGGACGCTCCGACGCCCGCAGGCGGTTGCGCTGTCCGACGAGGGAGGTGGGGTGGAAGGCGACGTAGCCGGTGTCGACCCCACAGGCGGCCTGCCAGCGCAGGTCGACCTCGAGACGGTCCGTCGCCTCGGCGTCGCTCAGTCCCTCATAGGCCTGGAGCAGCATCACCGTCGCCATCACCCGGGCGGGGATCGTCGGCTGTCCCCGCACCGAGTCGACGTAGAGATCGGCGAAGTAATCGTTCGGGAACAGGGTGAGGCCGTGATCCGCGAGGAGGCGGTAGAGCGAGCCTGCGCGTAGTCGATCGCCGAGGATCTCCCTCGGGTTCTCGAAGCGTTGCTGGACCGGAGAGCGACCGAGTGCCATGGGTAAATTCTTGCCGACCCCCGGACATTTCGCGAATCGAGAGGGCGATTACTTCAGGGGCGTCCTAGCACGAGGCGAAAGCACCCAGGCGAACGCGGCACTCCGAAGCCTCTCGGGCGAACACCTCCGCGCCGACTATCCGCCGCTCCGGATCAGAAGGTTGGGGATTCGAATTCCTCCGAGTGCACTAAGAGGGTCACTTCCTCTGGTCGTCGACCGCCAACCCGCTCGGGTGTCATCGGCATCGCACGAGCGACCGCAGGTGCTTCTTCGGCATCCTCGTCCGACTCGTCACGGGCTGCAGCTGGGACGTCGCTGCTCGCGTGACCGACACGTCTGAGTCAGCGCTTCGGCGGCGGCGCGACGAGTGGGTCGAAGCCGGCGTCTTTTCGTCGCTCGTCGAGGAAGCGATCTCGGGCTACAACAAGATCGTCGGACTCGAGCTCGCCGATCTTGCCATCGATGGGTCGCAGCACAAGGCACCCTTTGGAGGCGAAGCAACGGGTCCGAGCCCGGTTGACCGGGCAAACGGGGATGGAAGTGGTCGATCGCCACCGATGCCCACGGCATCCGTGTCGCCTGGGTCCCTGCTTCGGCGAACGCCAACGACTGCACCTTGTTCGCTCCAACGCTCGATGCCGTGGCAGCGCGCGGACTGCTCGTGGATGTCGACGTCGTTCACCTCGACCGGGCTACGACTACGACCGCGTCCGCGACGACTGCGCCGTTCGCCATCTCGGTTCGGTCATCCCGAAGATTCGACCGCGTGGCAAGAAGAACGCGAAGCGGAACAAACGTCCTGTGGTCCGCGGCCAACGTTGGTCGGTCGAGCGGACCCAATTCGTGGCTGTCGAACTTCGGTCAACTCCGTCGGAACACCGACCGCTTCTCAATTCACTGGGCCGCCGCGCTTGACCTCGCGGTCACGCTCATCCTCACGGTCAAGCTCGTGAAGTGGGCCAACCGCTGGAACGGTTGAGCTACCTATCGGCGCGCTCTTATCTCGAGAACGGAATCATCCCGTAGCACGAACCAGACTGTTCTTCTCGCGTCGGTCGCTAGGACCTCGTCGTGGGAGGGCCGCTCTTGCATGACGACCTAATAACGACGGCCGCAACGAACCGGAACCGAGTTCGTCACGACCTCGGCCTGCCGGCGCGCTCACTCCTCCGTGAGCAACTGGGGCAGCCCACACGACCAGACACCGACGGTCGCTCGTCTTCAATTAACGTTCACAGGGTTCATAGCCGCGGGCATCGCTTGTTAGTCGCCATGGAGATCGGTATTGGTAGGCGAAGTATTTAACGCCCGGATTCGATTCGGTCCTTGGCAACAGCGATCGCGTCCCAACAAGAGGTGTAGCTCTACGGAGTCGGAGTGACCTCGACGCTGCTTCAGTCTTTCGGCCGGTAATCGTGAGGGACAGCCCCCTTCTCTTCGAGGTCCTCTGCACTCTGGTCGATGAGCGCAATCGATCCTCGCACCGTCCGAGACAATCGATCCTCGCACCGTCCGAGAATCGTGAGGTCTCCCTTGGGTAGCTGCAGCCGCATCTCTTACCCTGGAGGGATGCGCTCCTTGGCGCAAACGAGCCTTCGGCGGCGGTGAAAACCGGTGGAGTCGTCAAGCTTGACCAAAACGACGACCGTAGGGGGCGGGCCGCGTTCCCCATCTCGTGGCTGAGATGCAAGAGATCTCCATGGCCGAGACCGCCAGACCCTCTTCGTCGCGGTCTCGGGTCCGTCGCCCGAAAGGGGACGGCTCGGTTCGGACATATCCTCGCTCGGCAGGCGATGGTAATTCCGATCTGCATTTAATTTTGATCGAAACGCTGAGGTGGCTGGATCCCTTCGACCCACGACGTCGGCAGTCGACCGGCCGCAACTCGTACTGACGCTCGATCGCTTCGGAACTCGTCGGGATACTTCGTAGGCGACCCACTAGGCGCTCCCTCGGAGCAAGCCTTCCTTCAGAATGCGGTTGCGCTCCGGAGTCAAGACAACCCACGACTTCGGGGCGACGGTTCAAACTCTCCCCCGCGGGTAGATCGAGATCAGATATTCGCGTCAAAGGTGAGCAGAGGCTCGAACTGATGAAACACAGGTCCGGAGTTCGCCCAACATCCGCACAGGTTGCGAGTGCGTTGCAGGAACTGTTGCCACTCGAACGGGCTGTGTTGTTCCTTTCGATCTACCGGCACCTGTCAGCCCGCGACATTTCCGCGGTCCTTCGAATCCCGCTAGGCGAAGTCCACGAGAGCATGCGGGCAGCTTTGCAACGTCTACGAATCACCTTTGAAAAAGAGGGTCTACTGCGATGAGGCCAGCCAACACATCGCCCTCATAAGCCACCAGGTAAACCAGTGTATGTACGACGCCCTCAAGGCTTCCCGAGTCGCTCAGCATCGGCTCGAGAACATGGTCGTGTTCGTGGTAGGAGGCTCTGACGGCTCGAGCGGCGGAATCGGCTGGCCCTTGGCGAGATGGACCTTTACAAAACTCGCCGAGGCATCTCGCTGATCGGACACGGTGCTCCTCGTCCTCCGCAGATTTCAGATTGGGCGAGAGTCCGCCAGCGCGCGCGGGTGCCTCGGTCTTGTCCCGATGCCTGAACTACCAGCGAGACCGCACACCGTTTAGTCGTCGAAGGTAGGTTCTGGCGGCCTCGTTTAAGACCGGATGTTGCCGGCTTCGTTGTCTGCACATGACATGGCGACGCTCGGCGCGCACGAGCTGGCCGACCTCACTGCACACGGTGGCCCCCTGACGTTGCACGGCACGGGTTAGTCCTTCGTGAGCTCGGCGACGGCGCGCTTCGCGCAGGCGTCGTCGACGAGGTCCTTGCCGTCTGCGGCAGCGGCGATGAGTGCGGCGATCGCGGCGTTGTTCAGCTGGCGTGGGAGCCCGTTCGCTACGCGGTGCAGGCGCGCGATCGCGTCGTCGGCGAAGAGCGGCTCGTCCCGCCCGCAGAGCGCGAGGTAGTGACGGACGTAGGCGGCGGACTCGCCGATGTCCATCGCCGGGAGCGAGAAGCGCGTCGCTATCCGCTGGTCGAGGGCGGCGAAGACCCCCATCCGCAGCTGGCGGTTGAGCGTCGGTTGGCCGACGAGGAGGCCGGCGAACGGGGAGGCAGAGTCGAGCTCGGCGTTGGTCAAGAGCCGGATCTCCTCGAGCTGCGCGGGCTCGAGGAGATGGCTCTCGTCGATCACGAGGAGCACTTTTCGGTGACGCTCGGATCCCTCTTTAGCCAATAGGTCCGTCGCCTGGGCCATGAGCTCGGCTCGGAGGTAGCGGGGCTCAGCGCCGAGGGCGCGCACGATCGTCACGTAGAGCCCCCGGGTCCCAAAGGCCGGGTTCGCGACGTAGATGACCTGATGGCGCGTCGGGTCGAGGGCCGAGACCGCGGCGCGCACCGCGACGGTCTTTCCCGACCCGACATCACCGGTGAGCACCCCGAGCGCAGACTCCGCGACCAGAAATCCGATGCGTGCGACCGCCTCCTCGTGCGCTTTGCGGCTGAACAGGTCCGGTGCCGCGATGTTCTTGGAGAACGGCGTGCGCGTGAGGCCGAAGTGCGCGGCCCAGGGCGCGGCGCTCATCGGGCCTCCTCCGCGGAGGTGTGGTGCTCGGAGGTGCCGTCGATGGAGAACAGGCCCGGCTGAGAGAAGGGGACCTTCTCGCCCGTGCCCGCCTCGGTCTCGTGCGCGGCTTGCACGAGACCGAGGTAGTCGATGCCCGTCGGAGTCGGTGCTTCGCGCTTGGCTTGTGGGACGGCGTGGTGCACGTGGCGGGAGATGCGGAACGGCACGGCAACCCCAGCTTGTCGTCCCTCGTAGTAGACGTCGATCGAGGAGAGGTCCTCAGGGTCGTAGCGGAGCTCGATGCGCCGGCCGACCAGGGAGGCGTCGACCGCGTAGGCGTTCCCCTCGAGCGGCACGGTCGCGGTGCGGGTCACCTTCCTTGTCATCGACCATCTGAAGGCGTCTTTCAGACGGTCGGGGTCGGCGCCGCGGTGCGGCCCGTCGGCCTCGAAGCGCTCGATCGGCGCCCGCTTGGTCTCGGCGTGCACCCTGCGGTTCGCCACCTGTTCGGCCCACGCCGAGAAGGCGTCGTTCAGCTCCTCGAGCGAGGAGATGCCGTGATGGGTCGCCTCGGCCAAGAAGGCCTCCCGGATATAACGGTTGGCTCGTTCCTGCTTCCCCCGCCCTTCAGGCGAGTAGGGCTTGGAGTGCACGAGGCGCACTCCGAGCACCGCACAGGTGCGCTCCAGCCAGGCATTTCTAAACGGTCCGCCGTTGTCCGCGTAAAGGACGGTCGGCACGCCGCGTCGGACGATCGCTCGGCGCAAAAGCTCCTGGCAGGAGCGAGCGTTCTCGTGTGCGTAGAACCGTCCGTCGACGATGAGGCGGGAGTGGTCGTCGACGATCAAGAAGAGCTTGGCGCGCACCGAGGCCTCGGTTTTCGGGAAGGGGACGAAGGGGCCGACGAGCACGTCGGTGATCCAGCGGTCGTTCGAGTGCTCAGCCTCGTAGCGACCGAAGGCCTTCTGCTCTGCGGCGAGCGCCTCGCGATGGAGCCCCGCTCGGCGCAGCTGGGCCCGCACCGTCCGCTCGGCGACGCGGACCCCGTGGCGGTGGAAGAGGATCGAGGCGATCTGCGCCGCGGAACGCGAGGGGAGCTCGAGTCGGAGCGCGGCGGCCTCGTCGAAGAGCTCGGGGTGGGCGCGCACCGCCCCGGCGTCCGAACGCCCGAGTGGCGCGAGCGCCGCGAGGCCGCCCTTGCGATACGCACGGATCCATCGGTCGATGCTCGCCCGCGAGTAGCGGCGCTCGTCGCCGTCAGGGTGGTGGTGGGTCCGCTCGGCGATCTCGCGCACGATCGCACCGCGCATCGCGGGGGTGAGCCGTTCGTTCGTCGCCTCGGCGATCACACCGAAACGGTGCAGTGCCACCTTCTCGGACTGGTCATGTTCGGTCATCTCTCGAGCCCTTTCGCTCTTGGTTTGGGACAGGAGGCATGAAACGCCGTTTGCCGACGACGAGATAGGGCGAGGTCGTGTTGGTGGCGAGCAGCCTTCCGCCGCAGATCGCCGAGCAGCACCGCCAGCAGCCGAGCACCGCCCAGCCGGGAAACGCTGCGGCGTGGTCGAACGCGGCCCGCAGGCCTTGGAGCGCGTCGAGCGCAGGCTCGCCCGAGGGCGACGGCGCCTCGCCGCCGAGGTCGACCGTCACGGCTGCGAACGCGGCGGCGTGCTCCTCGGCACGATCACGAAAGCGCCGCACCCATCCCCGCGCTGTCGTGTGGGGGACGGCGAGCGCCAAGGCGAGCGGGCGCACCCCGCTCGCCTTGTCCAGCACCGCCTCGATCACCCGACCGATGGTCGGCGCGACGTCGAGCCGCTTTAGGAGACAGAAGCTCGGGAGCAGGGCGTGGGTCACCGCACAGGCGCGACAGCGAAGGCGTGCGACGAAGATCGCCTGCGCCCGACCGGCCTCTCGGACGAAGCGCCGATAGCCGGACCAGCGCGTCATCGGACCGGTGCAGCCCGGGCAGAACTGCTCCGGGATCTCGATCTCCCGGCCCTGTGCGACGTACGCGTCGAGTGAGAGCGGGCAGGGCCATACGATTGCCACGGGCGACACACCGCCTTGGACCCCTTCTCGCGATCCGGTCTCCAAAACAGGCCGCGGGGAGGGGTCCCTCATTGTTCAGGGACCCCCATCCTCGCGAGCGCGCCGCGGCGCGGGCCAGTGCCGTCGGCAAAGAGCACGGCCGATCTCCGAGCGACGGTGACCAGGAAGTCAGGCCGCTAACAGCTGGTGCCGCCGGCAC
>Ga0209483_1001912_pt1 | contig 15166 bp, 16 predicted proteins | sample NGEPerA_FD_184508 | JGI IMG/M metagenome (GOLD analysis project Ga0209483, IMG submission 184508) | Arctic peat soil microbial communities from the Barrow Environmental Observatory site, Barrow, Alaska, USA - NGEE PermafrostL2-A... | ecosystem: Environmental > Terrestrial > Soil > Wetlands >... | reverse complement strand
GATAATTTCCGTTTCGCCACCGGCCGGCCCGGCAACGTCATCGACTTCCTTTCCCGCACCGGCCTTTACATCGTCGGCATCAAAGTCCATCGCATGAGCGTGGCGCAGGCGGCGGAATTTTACGGGCCGGTTCGCGAGGTTCTGCGCACCAAGCTCAAAGACGTCGTGGCCGCGCGCGGCAAAGCCGTCCTCGAAAAAGAACTCGGCTTCAAAATTTCCTCCGCCACCGAAAAACATCTGGGCGACATCCTCGGCCCTGACTTCGGCGACAACCAATTCGAGAACATCGTCAAATTCATGTCCGGCCGCTCCCCGGTGGAGTGCGACCCCGCCCAGCTTCATCAACCCGGCACCGAGAAGTGCATTGCGCTGATCTACGAAGGCGTCGAAGCCATCCGCAAAATCCGCGACGTCCTGGGACCGACCGACCCTTCCAAAGCGCCACCCGGCTCGATCCGCCGCGAATTCGGGCAAAACATCATGGTCAACGCCGCGCACGCCAGCGACTCCGTCGAAAGCGCCGAGCGCGAAATGGCCATCGTCAACGTCGCCGAAAACAATTTCAAGACAGCCGTCGATGAGTTCTACAGCAAAGGTTGATAGGGATGCTCCGAAAAACGGGCCGCGTTTTCATTAACATCGTCCAAGGAAGTGGCACACACCCACCGAAGAGGGTAGCGAAGAAACACTCGACGTGGACATCATCGACATCCGGTGAAAAATGATTGTTGACTTGTTCGATGTATGCAGCCGACCTCGGTGCCGCTGGCAAAGATGTAGTATTATACATTACAGTTATTATAAGGGACAAGCTGAATCAAACCTCTTCAACTAAGTTAAAATGGTTTGACTGGGTGCGACTGAGTATGACTAGAGGGCCAATTCGGGATTCCTTTAGAAAAGCGCCTCCCCCAAGCCGCCGTTGCTGTAGTTAAAAGCCCTACAATGCATTCGCCTGTTGTTTCTGTCCATTTGTTCATATTCATACTCTGTCTCTTGGACGCACTCATCAGTATCTAGGTTACATTTTAATTTAAATAAGTCAATGGCCGAAATTTCCGCTTGGAAAGCTTTCTTGCTGACAACAAGCCGAAAATCGAAAACGAGGGGAAAAGTCAAAAAGAGGAGGACGCCGCTAATAATCTCGACGCGGCCTTCACTGCCGATGGAAGGCTCGAGTCGAATCTGCAAAGGGGTCAAACCGTACATTTGCGTTATTGATCACGGGCGACTTTCGTCTTGCTAAATGCGAATTTGTCGTTGCATTGCAACTCCTCTTGACACAAAAACTCGCGGCCTCAAGCACCAAATAAAGCAAATGGGTGACCCCATTGACGTCTCTAACGCGAGAAATTTCGCGCGGACTTATAGTAGCTAGGGAGGCCCTGCTTTTTTCTTTGTTAGGTAGAGCTTTTGATTCGGAAAATCCAAAGTTACGAGATACCGCGCTAAAAATCGTAGTCCAATCGCGTTTTCGACGCGATTCGGCACTACGCCAACCGTAAGATTTGTATAAACTTCACCTTCCCAAATACACCTCGGGATAATCGCGTCGTCATCACGTTTTGCCAACTGATGCTGTTTTACTGCTTGCTGGAAAAGTTTTTTTTGCACTAACCCGTCAACGCAACATCCTGTGTCAATTACCAGTTCTGAGATTCCATTTCCGATAAAACCCGGCTTGCGTATACGTGGCCGATTATCGTCGAGAGTCAACGGAATAATTATTCCCGAGTTCGGCATTGTTGAATGGTGGGAATCTAGAAAGCGGAGTTCCGATGATCTAAAATCTAGTTGGACACAATAGTTTTTGATACAGTCCATACCGAGAATACCCATTACTGGTCGTCCCGCTTCTTTCGATAACCACGTAAAATCGAAAGAGACGACGCAGGAGTCGGTATCGATTATGAGCGGAACGATTCCCAAGTCGAGTTTCGGCACGGCATAAACTCCCGCCTTTTGTTTGCTTCCGAGCATCTCAAAGGGATAGACCCCGAAACAAGTTCCGAGCCTCGACGCAAAAGACTTATCAACACATGTATAAGGCGCACCAGAATCGAAAATAAATGGTAGCGGTTCGCCGCCCTCCAAACGAAGCATTAGGAATAAGAAATTTCCACGACCTGCATCTCTGTTCATAGTGACACTATCTGGAAGGGAATGTAAAGTTGACTGTCCAGCGACATACCAACAAGACAAAAGCAAACTAAACAATATGCACCAGTAGCGAAAAATTGGCGTTGCCTTTGTAAAAAGGTCAAACCGTACATTTGCGCTATTGATCACGGATAGGTGTCGTTTTACTGAAATGCGAATTTGACGTTGCATGGAAAATTATCTTGCCGCAAAAAGTAGTGGCCTCAAGCATGAAATAAAGCAAATGTCCGGTTTGACCCTTTGATGCGCCGCCGCTGGTCGCTCTCAAACGCACGGCGACCACAGAAAGCCTGAGGACGCGAAGTTGAATAGTCTATTAGGGCAATTCTTTAGCAGGATTCCCGTCTTTTTCCCAATGGGACGCTTTTACAAGCTTTTTCCATACTTGCCCGGTCTGGCTATTAATGCAGTAGATGTATGAATCGGCCGCCTGCATTAACATAAATGTCCCTGTTGAATTGCTCGGGGCTTCCTGTGCGTGTGAGGTTAGGAGCGACAACCCCGCTGTTATTGTGACACCAACGATTAGTCCCCTAATGAATACTGAAGAATTGAAGAATTTCATATAACGCAGAGAGTACTACGGTTGACGGAAGTCGTCAAATATGATGACGAGACTTTATGCAGGCCCCTCAATGGGTGGGTTCGGACAGGCCAGAGAGTCGGGCCGGTGTCAGGCCGGTGGGCCGGTGTCAGGCCGGTGGGCCGGTGTCAGGCCGGTGGGCCGGTGTCAGGCCGGTGTCAGTCCTCACTATTGACACAAAGTCAGGACTGTTTTTTCCGCAACAGGTGGGAGACGCAGGTCCAACTCCCGTATGCAGTCTCTGCGCTATCCATTTTAGGCTCATGGTCGTTTCTTGCCGCAATCGGCGCGCCAGCGCCACTGTGCTTTTATCCCCTTTGAATAGAAGCGGCAAGTTTTCTTCGTTCGATTAAGGCGGTGCTAACGGCTTCGGGATACTCGATGCGTAATCTCTATGAGGCATCGGAAAAGACCAACCCGTCCGCCAAAAATGTCAATAGTGAGGACACCGGCATGAAACTCATTTCATGAACCCGATTGCCCGGAATCTGGCCACGCTCTCGCCTTGGGGAAGAATTAGTTTGACTCGGCTCATCGCGCCGCTGTAACCGGTCAGGGCGGACAGATTCGTCTGGTAACGCCGGTATCTGCCGTCGGGGATGATGGGAATTTGCACCGGGCCCAGCCAGGCGTGTCGGGACGACTGAAGCATCAGCGAAACCTCGCGTCCCGAATCCAGCGCGGCTTCCATTTGAAACGTCGGCGCCTTTTGCGCGGCCCAAAGCGTTTCGGGTGACAGCAGCGCCGCGTCCGGCGGCCCAAGCGTCACGCGCAATTCCCTTTTGATCGGCCATCCGGCGTCGGTGGTATTTTGGTAAATCCAGTGTTGGCGGTCTTTTTTAAAAATCCATCGCGGCGCGGACACGGGCCGGGCATGTTTGGAGGCGTAACGGCGGATGTCGTCGAGACTGCCAACGATCAGGACGTAATGAAATGAGTAGGTGATGTTGTCATCCAGAATCTCGTCCAGGTTCGGCGCGATGTAACCGGTCTGATCGTTCTTGGGTCCGCCGACGCCTTTTGGTTTGCCGGCGAAACCGCCGCCGAAGTGGCAGGCGTCCGGCTCGAACACGCCCAAGCCGTGGTCATTCTTGTCCAGCAACGCCGCCCAATGTTCGGTCCCGTAAAAGGTCAGCCACGGCCAGCCTTTGCCATCATTCAAATCAACCAGCGTGGTCGGCGCGCCGCCCGTGAAGGGTTGATCGCCGGTGTAGGAGACAAGTTTGTACCAGGCGCCGTTGGAATAAACGGCGGGAAGTTCCTGGTCGCGGCCCGCATATTGGGTGTGGTCCGAACGGGCGTTGACCAACCGGTTGTCCACCTCGACGGTTTTGCCCGCCAGTTGGTACGCGCATTCAAAGACGCACTCGGCCGGGACATTGTTCAGCGGCCAGATTAACGGCACGCAACGGAGATGGATTGTCCTGCCGTTGTTCTTAAAATAAGTCACGCGCGAGCCGTGGCCAAAAGCGTCGCCGGCCTGGATGGGATTCCATCCCAACGCCCGCCAGCTTGGATCGAGCCTGGTGCCGGGCGGGTGAAATGGAACCGGCCCGGAATAAAAGGAAAGCTGCACCTGACGGCCGTGGTCCCAACTATTGATCATATTGGAGCCGCCGCCGGATTCCGCGAGATACGTCACAGCGCCGCCCATGTCCAAATCCAGCCCCAGGCGAATCTGTCCGTTATCGAGGTAGGTCATTGCGGCGGCCCGCGATTGCATGACCGCCGCCGGTAACGCCGCCAAAACGCAAACCGCCAGAACCAATGATTTATATTTTACCACACTGTTAGACACCCAAACCCTGGGGCACATCCTGACAATACTACTGTAAAAGTTACACTGGTGTCCAGATTAGCACTTTTGAAAATGTCCGACAAGTGGCGTTTTGGCGCGTATTTCCAGGGTTTTCATGCCGGTCATGCCGGTCATGCCGGTGTCACTATTGACACAATTGACACAAAATCAGCGGATTATTTTTCCCGCAACAGGTTGGAAGCGTAGGTCCAACTCCCGCGCGCAGTCTTTGCGCTATCCATTTTAGGCTCATGGTTGTTTCTTGGCGCAATCGGCGCGCCCGCGCCATTTTGCTTTTATCCCTTTGAATAGAAGCGGCAAGGTTTCTTTTTGGATTTGGTCGAGGGTTGGCATGAGAGTGGCTTTATTGGCAGCTTGTCAATTGGCTGGTGGGCGGAATGGGTGTTGCCGCGTTTCACATCCTTCGGGGTGGGAAGCGACCTTGTGGCCGACCATTACATTCCATGCCAAGGGTGTCGTTGAAAAATGAAAAACAAGGTCATGTTGATCGGCTGGCTTGCGGCTGGATTCGGTTTGCCGGCCCATGCGGGCAGCTTGCAGCGCACTGGCCATACTACCCTCACGCCCAGGCACAATAGCGTGACCAATGCCGACGGAACGTTCATGGCTGATGACAAGGGATTGTACGCCGCTGTCATCGACCCGGCCAACGGCTACGCGTATTTCTTCGGGAGTTATATGGTAAAGCTGGATATTACCGGCAACCTGCCCGTCAAAGTCGGCAGCAATGTCTTGACCGGCCAATTCACGGAAGGCGCGATTGATCCGGCGGCGGGCTATGCGTATATGCCGAAGAGCGGCGGACTGATTGAGCGGTATAGCTTGGGAGCAGGAACCAATTCGCCGGCCGCCGCAGGATCCCTCTCGCTGACCGCCAGCGGCGCGACGTCCATCGTGATTGACGACTCGGACCCCAATCCGGCCAATCATTACGGTTATGTTCTTTGCTCTGGCAATCCTGCCACGGTGGTGAAAGTGGCGCTGGCCAGTTTTACGCCTGTGGCAACCCTGACTCTCAATGCCGGAGAGACCAGCTTTGGCTGGGGCCAGATTGATGCCAAAAACGGTTACGCGTATTTCGCAAGTTATGTCCTCTATACGTCGCCCGCAATTCCACAAATTCTTAAAATCAAACTGACGGGCGGCACGAACGCACCCATTCGCCTCGGCACGGTCAACCTCGGGGCAACTCCCGTCCCGCTTTGGACCAGTTCCATTGATACGTTGCATGGATACGCTTATTATGCCACAGACAACGGAACCACCAACGTCCCCGAAACGATTTTCAAAGTAAAACTCGGCAGCGGCGATAGTCTGCCCGCGCCAGTGCCGTTCGGCGGTGTCAGCCTGCGAACGAACGAAGTCCAGATCGTTTCTCAAATAATGGACCCTCTGGGCGGCTACGTTTATTTCAATGACGATAATACTTATCCAGGCCGGCTTTATCAATTCACCCTCAACGGCACGAATCCGCCGGTGGAAATAGGTTACTTGCAACTTCAAGGCGGCGCGCAAACCCCGCCGCCCAATGGCGTTACCACCAATAATACGACGACCAATGCCGACGGCATTCTGCCCTTCGGCGAAGTTTATCTGCGTTCGGCTGTTTTCGATCCCATGCGAGGCTTCGCGTATATAGGGCAAGACAGCCGTCCCAATCAGATTGTCAAAATACAAGTCGCGCGGGACACTCCTGTCCTCACCGGTTCAACCCTGCTCCCGGGGAATATTTTTCAATTCAACTTCACCAACACTCCCGGCGTGGCCGGCACCGTCCTGGCCACCACCAATCTATCTTTGTCGGCGAGCAATTGGAACGCGTTGGGAACCGCCGCGGAAGTTTCTCCCGGTCAGTTCCAATTCACCGACGCGCCAGCCACCAATTCCTCACCACGCTTCTACCTTATCCGCTCACCGTAATTGCGGCCGAAACTGGACCGAAGGATCCAAAGCTTTCGATTCAACTGCGCGGTTATGGCGAAGCAATCACGGTCAAGCTGAAATCCTGCGTTAAACCAACGCTGTTGGCGTGGTAGTCGGTGACGCGAATGGTGAAGTGGAAATCGCCTGCGCCAGTGGGCGTCCCGCTGAACGCACCGGTAAAGGGATCAAGGCTCAACCCGGGCGGAAGCGCGCCAGCGGAGATGGCCCAGTTGTAGATGGGGATGCCGCCGGTGGCGCTCAAAGTGCAGCTATAAGGAATAAGCGTAGCGGCTTTAGGCAATGTCACTTTGGGGAACGCAAGCTCCGCGAAGGCGGAATTGGAGCGCAGGATGTAGCCGGCTTCCTGGGCGCAGAGAAGATCCAGCTTGGTCATCGTCCAGCGATAGCGGGGAATGCGGCCATGATACTCGTAGCCGTAAGCGCCCTGCCCGCTTTCTGGGTCAATGACGCCGGTGAGGTGGTCGCAGGAGACGTCAATGGGCGCAGCACCGCCGTAATAATGCTGGACGGCCTCGCTGGTAAAAGCGCGCCTGGCCAGTGCGTTGGCATAGCCGGGATGTCCGTGGTTGAAAACGAGCGCATGGCCGATTTCGTGATGGGCGATGGAGTAGAAATCGTTGGTTTCACGGCCAAAATTGGCGGTGGCGAGCCAGTCCTGGTCGTTAGTGAGAAAAAGCCATCCGAGAGTGTTCCAGTTGCCGGCGATGTTGGCCTCAAAGCCGCCGGAACGGTGCAGAGGCAGTCGTTTGCCGCCGCTGGTTTGATTGCCGCCGTCGAAACTGGCCTCGCCGCCGGAGCGCAACTCGGAGTTGGCCGTCCCATAAGCATAGAGTTGGTAGCCGGTATAAGCGTTGCGGTTGACGGCATGGTAACCACCGCGCCAGTTGTTCGACCAGAGCCACGTTTGCTCGGCGCCCACAGGCACCGCGTCGAGGTTCATGCCGGCGAAGTAATAAGCCCAATCGTCCGCCGCTTGTTTGACCAGCAGGCGCGCCACGGGGTTGTTGAACAAATGCGTGGCGTCACGATCAAAATTCACCGTGACGGCAAAATCATTCGAGCGGTGAGTTCCCTGGTCGATGACCGTGATGGGGAGCGAGTTGGTTTGTTTCGCGTGATGGGCGTCGGTAAAAACAATGGTGAGGGCGTAGGAGCCATCCGGGTCGGTGTGACTTGGAAAGAGGGAGAGGCTGAGTGGAACGGGCTTGTTAGGTTGTGCCAGGGCGCGGATGGCGGTGGGGCCGCTGGCGCTGACTTGGCTGGGAATATCGAAATAAAGCCGCGCGCCGCTGGCGGTCAGCGTCGCCGAGCCGGGCAGCGCGGCGTTGGTCGGCGGCAGCAGGTAAAACTTGATGAGTGGATTGGCCATGTAACCATCCCGGTCCACAAGGGTGACGCCGCGCTGATTGAGGGAGCGGCCAAAAATATCCTGAACCCGCGTTTGGGCGTCGGCGAAGTGGCCGAGCGCGAAGCAGCAAAGCGCACAGGTGATATATCTGGCAGAGGCTTGTTTCATCGGCTTTGTATGGGACTTATACTGGTTGTTTTAGCCAGGTTCATCAAGGCTGCGCTCAAAAGAGTTTGCGCTCCACAAGGTTTCAAAAGAAAGTTTGCAAAATACATAAATCGTGTACTTTTTTGCTATGATCGTGACGGCTACAGAGTTGGCTAATGAAAGCAAAAGCATCTTAGATCGGGTCGTGCAGGGAGGCGAAACGGTGGAGGTGCAGCGTCATGGCAAGACAATTGCCGTCATTCAACGGCGGGTCGGCGCTACAAGATCGGAACTCCTGCGTCTGCTGCGCGAACGGGGCTTTAACGCCGCAGATACTGAGGAATTGAAGATGGCAATGGATAGAGCTTCCGAGGTGATACGCCCAGATCCTGCTCTCCATTATTTTTCCTGTCCGTTATGAGACTTGAACAGGCTGTTATCAAACGTGAATTGGTAGGCAAGGTAACATTGGAAGCCGGTTGAACCGTGGAAGGATCGGCCGGCGGAAAAAAGCAAATGGCGCTCTTCGCTGAAATCGATGACGGCACCGAGATTGAATGCCGTGTCGCCGCGCCCGCTGGCTGTGCCAGCGTTTGGGACATTCGAAGCGCCATTGAGCTGCGCGGTGCGGTGATAAATTTCGAGGCCCACAAGGGCGTTGGTAAAAATCTGTTTTTGCAGAACCGCGCCAACGAATTGCCAATCCTGGTTTCCGGGGCCGGAATTAATTCCGTAGCCCCCGCCTCCATAGGCTGTCCATGAACCCCAGCTCTTTTGCAGCCACAACGGCAAAAATGCCTGTAAGGATCCGTTCCCAAGATTGTTCGCCGCATTGCCGGTGGGCACTTCCAATAAAGGAAAAATGCCGGCTTGCGGCAAGGAGCCAGTCTCCTGGAGAAAACGGAATTTTGCGCCTAGTTCGGTGTCGCCATACCCATAATGCGCGGAGCCGATGGGAGGCGCGTCATAGGCCAGCGGCGCGATGAGATGCAGTTGCACGTTGGTTACGACGCCATAATTTAGCTCCAGGTGCGGCGCCGTCCCGGACCAATCGCGGCCTGTCTTGAAGTCTTCGGTAGCAAGGTACAATTCCCAATGCTGGTATTCGACCGGGTCGGGATCATCGGTCAAAAAAGGCGGCCCCGCCAACGTTTCCCGTGTCCCAAGGGCCAGCCAAACCGCCAGGCAGAACCATGACCGAAGGTGGGAATGGCAGATTTGCCGAAGTTTTAACTTCATGGGCTGCTTGATTAACCGGCTGTCAAATAGAACCCCAAAATGAGAAGGGCGCCGGTCAAGACTCCCGAAACCAGCACGCAGAGCAAACCGCGGACACTAATCCCCGGCCCTCGGCCTCCATTGGCTTGGGCGAATATCCAACCGAACGCAACAAAGAGAACCAGGACGATACTGCTGTGGGAAATCCAATGATGCCCGGTCATGCCTTGCAGCGCCGCCATCACTCTTGGAATTTTCTCTTTCGCGATGACGAGCAACGCATTGGCCACGCTGGCCAGCGCCAAAGAGAGTCCAAAGGAAATAGTGTATTTGGATAGGCTGGGAGTTTCCATGTTCGTTCGCCTTCTTTTCGTTTATTTCGCCAGTAAAGCCACCTTAACTCCCATGGCGATGATCCCTCCCTCTCCCTCCATCAGCACAGCCAATAAGGCGATCATTCCCGAGACGCAAAGAACCAATTGGCGCGCGTTGCGGTTCGCCGCCAGGTTGTGGGCAGCGGTGATGGGAAGATAGGTGGCCAATAGCAGAAGCGTGATGACCAGATGTTCCTTCGTTTCCATGACGAAATTGTGGGCGAAGGGCCATGGTCCCTTTAGAATAATGTTCTTGTCCGCCTTGTAGAAAACGACATACCAATAGCCGCCAATCAAAAAAGCCATCCACATGGCGGCGGCGGCGGCCCAACTCATTTTCCTGACCCGGGCCTGATTCGCCGGGGAGGCTTGCAACGCCTCCACAAAGACCCACACCGCTGCAACCAAGCAAGCCATTCCAAAAAGGACATGCGCCATGAGGATGAGTTGGTTCATATTTGTTCGCCCGCCATGGTTACAAGGTTGGACTCGTGCGACAATGGCAAAATTGGAATTTAAGATTTTCCAAATCGCGTGGCTTGGGCTACCGTCGGAAGGTAAATGGTGCTGGTCATCGACAACTACGATTCGTTTACCTACAACCTCGTGCAATATCTCGGGGAAATGAAGGTCGAGCTGGCCGTGCGCCGCAATGACCAGATTTCCCTCGAACAAATTCGCGAGCTGAATCCCGACCGCATTCTTGTTTCGCCCGGCCCTTGTTCGCCGCGCGAATCCGGCCTTTCCAACGATATTATCCAAACCTTCGGCCCGCGTCTGCCGTTGTTAGGCGTCTGCCTGGGGCACCAGTGCATCGGTTACACGTTCGGCGCGGAAGTCGTTGTCAACTACCGGATCATGCATGGCAAAACTTCGCCCATTCGGCACGATGGCCGCGATCTTTTCAAAGAGATGCCCAATCCTTTTGCGGCCACGCGGTATCATTCGCTGGTCATCAAGCGCGACACGCTGCCGGAATGTCTGGAAGTGACCGCCGAAACCGAAGAAGGCGAGATCATGGGAGTCCGGCACAAGAGCCATCCGATCTGGGGCGTGCAATTTCACCCCGAGAGCATCCTGACCGAGAGCGGCCGCCAGATCCTGAAAAATTTCATGGCGCTGTGAGTGGCCAGCGGCCGAATGGCCAATAAAGTCTTGCCCGGCGATGGAAATTGCGATATTTTTGCGATGGATGAACATCTTAAGCGGCATCTATCAACTGGTCAGTGAATCAGTCAAAAGACCGACCGAAGATTCTCTTTTAGTCAAAACCGACAAAGGCTATTTGCCGTTACGGGAGGGTGTGAATCTGACCGGCGCGAATCTCCAGGGAACAAATCTTCAACGAGCAAATCTTGCCGGCGCAATTCTGCGCAATGCCAATCTCAAAGATGCCAATTTTCGCGACGCCAATTTAAAAGGCGCTGATTTCACGGGCGCCATTATTGACCATACCGATTTCACGGGCGCAAATCTGGAAGGCGTGCTCGGCTTGAAGAACGCAGCATCGCCCAATTTAAATTAGCAATGCAAGAGAATGCCGACTGTCGCCGTAACAAAAGATTTCAAGCTCGTCTTTCTTGGGTGTCTATTTCTGACCGTTGTTGCCTTGATCATTGCGGTAATTTTCTCCTATACGATTGCTAACCCGTCCGAGAGTCAAAAGGAAGTCATTAAGAGTTGCCAGGACATTGCGAAATTCGGTTCTGGAGCAATTTTTGGATTAATTGGCGGCAAGTTGTCGAAATAAAATCCCTCCAAGCCACGCAGCAGGGGCGTCCCCAAGCGCGAAACAATTTCAGGCAAGACCGGCCGCCCGGCACTTTCGGGCGATTTCGATATATTCCCGGGCCAGCCGCGTAATCTCCGCCCAATTTCCGTCGCGCAAAAGTTGCGGCGAAATCAGGCACGACCCCACTCCGATCGCGATGCAGCCCGCCGCGAAGAATTCGGGCGCGGTGTGCAAATTAACTCCGCTTGTCGGAATGATTTTCAAGTGGGGCAACGGGGCGCGCAGGGCTTTGATGTATGCCGCCCCCTCCGCCGGAAAAATTTTGACAAAGTCCGCGCCCGCTTCGTAGGCCAGTTGCGCTTCGGTCGGGGTAAAGGCGCCGAGAACAACGGCACAACCCGCCGCCTTGGCGACTTGCGCGATTTCGGGCCGCATGATCGGCGTCACGATGAATTGGGCTCCGGCCTCGATCGTGGCCCGGCACATGTCGGCGTTCGTCACCGAACCTGCGCCCGTCACGGCCTGTCCGGCAAACCGCCGGCTGGCTTCGCGGATGGAGGCCAGGGCGTTCGGGGTTGTCAAGGTGATTTCCAAAGCGGTGATGCCCGCCGCCACCAAGGCTTCGCACACAGGCAGAACATGATCCCCGTTGTCCGCGCGAATGACTGGAATGACGCCGGGATTCAGCAGGCAGGCCACGATTTCGGCATGAGAAGGCATGAGAGGAAAATAGTTTCAACCCGCGTCACGGCAAGCCTATTCTGCGAGCGACTCGCGCGAGGTCGAGGACGCCGGGATGAATTTGATCCTGCGCTATTGGAAATTCGCCAAGGATTCGGCGGCGCGACGAGTCGGGCTGGCCCGGAAGAACTTGCCCCGAGGCGGGGACGCGGCCAAGCTTCCGTGATTTATGAAGCGCAGAATTCCGCTTATTATTGTGCTGCTGGCCGTGGCCGCCGTGGTTGTTGCGTGGCTCGTCGTCCCGCGCCGCCATGCAATCGTCTTGACAGGAATTGTCACGACCGATGAAGTCATTGTCAGTTCGGAGATTGGAGGACGGCTTGAAAAACTTTCGGTCAAGGAAGGCGACACCGTAACCAATGGCCAATTGCTCGCTTTGCTGCAACCCAAGGAGCGCAAGGCGGATCTCGAATATTATGCCGACAGCGCCGAACAATCAGGCGCGATGGTCGCGCAGGCGGAAGCGGACTTGAAATTTCAGGAGGCGCAAACCAGCAACCTGACCTGGCAAAGCGAAGCCAATCTTTCCGCAACGCAAGAGCAAGTGGCGCAAGCCGAGGCCGATCTGGAAAACTTCAGCCTCACTTTCAAACGCGAAGAAGGGCTTTACAAACAAGGCGTCGATTCGGTGAAGGACTACGACCAGGCGCGCACCGCGTTCCAAGGCGCTGAGGCCCGCGTCCAGTCTCTGCGCAAACAGGTGGTGGCGGCGCAGGCGGCGGTCGCGCTCGCTCAATCCACCCGCGACCAAATCGCCGCGCGGAGGGCGGCGCTGGACGCCGGGAGACATCAGCGCGCCGGCGCAAATGCGCAAATGGAAAAGGCAAAAATCCAACTGAGCTATACGGAAATTCGCGCCCCCCTCGACGCCACCGTGGATGTCCGCGCCGCTTTGCAAGGCGAGGTCGTCAATCCGGGCCAGGGCATCCTTACTTTGATTGATCCCAACAACCTTTGGGTGCGCGGTGACGTCGAGGAAAGTTATATTGACAAGATCCATCTCAATGACAAATTCACCGTCCGCCTGCCCTCGGGCGCCCAACGTGAAGGCGTCGTTTTCTATCGCGGCGTCGATGCCGATTTCGCCACCCAACGCGACGTCAGCCGCACCAAGCGCGATATCAAAACCTTTGAAATCCGTCTGCGCTGCAACAACGACGATCGCAGCCTGGCCACAGGCATGACGGCCACCATACTCCTCTCTCTGGATAAAAAATGACGCCGCTCGCCGTCGAAGTCGAAAACCTGACGAAGCGCTTTGGCGATTTTTGCGCGGTGGACCATTTGAATTTCACTGTGGACAGCGGTGAAATCTTCGGGCTGCTGGGTCCGAACGGCGCGGGCAAATCGACCCTCATCCGCATGTTGACCACCCTCGTGCCGCCCACCTCCGGGATCGCCCGAGTGAATGGATTTGACGTGGCCCGTTCGCCCAACGACGTGCGGCAATCCATCGGCGTCATTCCGCAAGCCATGACTTCCGACCTGGATTTGAGCGCGGAGGAAAACATGAGCATCTTCGCCAAACTCTACGGCATCCCGCGCGAAAAACGGCGCGAGACAATCAAAGAATTGTTGCGGGCGGTGGACTTGGAACAATGGACCGACAAGCCTGTCAAGATGTTTTCCGGCGGGATGCGGCGCCGCCTGGAAATCGCCCGCGGCCTGGTGCATGAGCCGAAAATCTTTTTTTTGGATGAGCCGACCACCGGCCTCGATCCTGTCTCACGCGTGGCAGTGTGGGAAATGCTGGCGAAATTGAAACAGCAGCGAAACCTCACCATTATTGTCACCACTCATTACATGGATGAGGCGGACAAACTTTGTGACCGAATCGCGATTGTCGATCACGGCAAATTGGTCGCGCTCGATTCGCCGTTAAAGCTGAAGGCGTCGATTCCCGGCAAAAACGTTCTGGAAGTCAGCTTTGCGGAAGCGCCGCCCGGCTGGAAAGAAACCTTGCAGGCGTTGCCGGAAGTGGCGGATATCAAATCCGAAGACAAAATGTTCCGCCTCTCTTCCAACAACGGCGCTCGCACCACGGTCGCCTTGATGGAAGCGGCGCGCGCCGCCGGAGTCACGCTGACCTCGCTTTCTGTGCAAAGCACCACGCTCGACGATGTTTTTGTACACTACACCGGTCATCAATTGCGCGACACCCTGCAGGCGCCCTCGGCCGCGAGCAGCGCCTTCATTATGCACCGGGAATAAAGATGCACCGCATTCTTGCCATCGTGGAACGTGATTTGCGGCGCTTTCGGCGCAGTCCGACGCTGATCATTGTTTCCATGATCATGCCGCTGATGCAGTTGATTATTTTGGGTTACGCGTTTGGCGGGAAGATCAAGAACTTGCAAGTCGGCGTCCTGGATGAAGACCACGGCGTGCCTGCGGTCAAAGTGCAGGAGATGGCCCAGGCGATCACCGCCAACGCGCATACATTCCACACTGTTTTCTACGACGACCAGGCGTCGGCGTTGCGCGATTTGCGCAATGGAAAAATCAACGGGCTGATCAACATCCCGCCGCACTTTTCGCGCAAAGTTCTCGCGGGGGCCAACCCTCACTTGGGGCTGGTCGAGGACAACACGGACCAGTTTGCGTCTTCCGCTTTGGAAGGTTCCCTTAATCAGATGCTCGACTCCTACAATAACCCCGGCGCGGCCGCGCGACTGAGCGCCAAGGCCACGCTCTCCGTCGTCGAAATTTATCCCTACGTGCCTTACATCCAATATCTGCTGCCCGGGACCATTGTGCTGGCCATCTTTGTCTCGGCCATGATTGGCGGCGGAATTATTTATATTGATGACAAAGCGCGGGGACTGCACGAAGGCTATCTGGTCACGCCCATTCGCAAGCTGGAACTCATCCTCGGCTTCACCGTCTCAGGGGCGGCCAAGGCGATCCTCGCCGGAGTGGTTTTAGTTACCGTCGGCTCGCTCATCGCCGGCATACCGGACCCGCTAAACCCATTGCGGTTGGCGCGAATGATTTTGCTCGTCACCGTCACAGCGCTGGCTTTGATCAGCATGATGTTTCTTTTGATGGTGCGGGTGAGCGATCCATTGGTGCCTCGCGCCATTTTTGGAGTGTTGAACAC
>Ga0209483_1001911_pt1 | contig 15177 bp, 9 predicted proteins | sample NGEPerA_FD_184508 | JGI IMG/M metagenome (GOLD analysis project Ga0209483, IMG submission 184508) | Arctic peat soil microbial communities from the Barrow Environmental Observatory site, Barrow, Alaska, USA - NGEE PermafrostL2-A... | ecosystem: Environmental > Terrestrial > Soil > Wetlands > Peat... | reverse complement strand
GGATTGAGGAGCTCGACCATCGGCCGCGGGTCGCGCTCGAGCAGCCGCGCGTGCAGCACGCCGAGCACGGCGCCGACGATCCCCTCGGCGGTGAGCGATGGCGGCTCCCGGCCCGGTTTCACTTCCGAGCGTCCCTGGTCGACGATGTGGCTGAGTGTTTCGAGCCGACGCGCGCGGCGCTCAAGGACCCGTGGCCCGGCGCCGAGCGCGTCGACGATCAGGAGCGACCCCAACACAGGCTCATCCCCGATGTACTGAAGCATCGCCGACAGACCGGCCCTGACTTTTTCACCCCAGCGCCACTGGCGTTCGTATGCGGGACGGGCGACCGCGGCGATCCGCTCGACCGCCTCCTCGAACACGCTGAGGAAGCAGTCTTCGCGATCCTCGAACAGGTCATAGAAGGTGCGGCGCGAAACCCCGGCACGGTCGGTGACCCTCGCCACCGACATCCCGCCGTAGCCCAACTCGGATATGACCTCCACGGCGGCGGCGAGCATCCTCGTCCGCTGGAGCTCGACGACCTGGGTGTGTGCGGCGCCGGGCTCGGCCGTCGACGCCCCAGCCCCGCGCAGCGCCCGCGAGGATCTTTGACTCCGCCTAGTTGTCGACCCCGTCACCGCCATTCCCCACCCCGTCCGCAGACGGCCCTGCGAGCTACGGGTGCCACATGAAACCTCCGTTTGCCTTGAAGCCGACGATGGCCACTACGTGCCATTACACCGATTACATCGCGTAGTTGGAAGGTCCATTTTTTGGTTTCCTAGCACCAGCCGATGTTTCGCCCGCTGCTCGCTCCCGCGGCCGTCGACCCACGCGCTGAGCAGGCGACAGCTACCGCCGCGACGAGGCCGACGATCTCAGCAATGACCCTGGGGCCGGGGCCCACGGTGGTGGCCCCGGCCCGCTCAACGGGTCATCTCAGCGACGATCCGCTCGGGAGGTCCCTAGTCCTTCCAGATACCGGGCTTTTCACTTGCCGTGAAATCTGAAAACGGCGCCCATGTCGGCGCGGTTTTCGGAAATACCCAGTTATTCGCCGAAACGGCACAGATGAACGTGTTTTTCCCGGTCGTGCCATTATCGATTTCGGGTTCTTCGCCCACGCTGAGTTTAATCCCTGGCTGTTTGACCGCCAGTTCGACTCCGCCGGAGGGACACGGCGCCGTGGTGCCGCCCGTCGGCTGTACGTATTTGCCAGTGATCGTGCCCGTTGCGACAAGACCCAGAGTGGGAAAGAACAACGAGACGTTGCTGATCGTCACCTTGCCTCGTTCCGCTTCGGAGCACCCTGTGTTATCGCTGTTAATTGATCCTGCCACGGGCCGAGTCCACCGTTAGCGCCGACGGGCGCCGACCAGCCCTGGAGGTATCTAGTCCTTCCAGATACCGGGCTTTTCACTTTTCGTGAAGTCCGAGAACGGCGCCCAAGTCGGCGCTGTTTTCGGGAACACGTAGTTGTTCGACGAAACGAAACAAATAAACGCGTTTTTCCCAGTGGTACCGTTATCGAGTTCTGGTGTGGTTCCCAGAGTCAGGTTGATGCCCGGCTGTGAGATCGCTAGTTCGACTCCGCCGGCAGGACATGGCGCGACCGTGCCATCGGTCGGCTGCACGTACTTGCCAACGAACTGGCCTGTGGCAACGAGACCTGACAGGGTGGGGAAGTACAGCGAGACGTTGCTGATTGTTACTTTGCCTCGTTCCGCTTCCGAACACCCGGTGTTATCGCTGTTGATCTTGAGCAGCCAGGGACCTAAACCACCCCGCGCGCCAGTGGGAAGCGTTGGTTTGAACGGGCCCTCACCGCTATACGCAGGCGACGATACTTTGTCGCCTTTTTCATTCAAGGTCGTCGCGTCCTGAATGTCCACGAACGTAACGTATCCCGTTGCCGTTTCGCATTTGGTGGTCGAGGTGACCGAGTTTTTATCGAGCTTGAGCCCGAAGAACGCGTACCCCGCTGGATATTCGAAGAGATCCTCCGTAGCAGTCCCGAGTTTGGCTAGAAGTCGTAGCGGGCCGGCCGTGTTGACCGCGAGCAACGAAGTGCCGAAGCCGCCTTTTTCGACTTCCCCGAACGCACCAACTGTTTTTTGTCGGCGGTTCCGTAAAGTCATCACGCAGTGGTTCCCCACCGTTGTTGCCGCTACAGAGCACGTTCGTCGTGCACGCTTTACTTGTCACCGCCACCGCCGCCGGCGGGACCAGCGCATACAGGGTCACCGTCAGCAACGGAGCTAGGCCGACTAGAAATTTTCTGGACATTGTTGCCGCTCCTGACCGTATTAATTGAGCCTGCTCTTTGTTTTGCTGCTCGACCTAGATGGCTATTTCCTGCGCCTATTTTAGGTTAGGTTGTGGGCTATTTTGTCTTAGTTTTTGGCTTGGGCCTAGAAGTGTATTTGCGATTTACTTTTTCCTCGCAGGCCACGCGTTGCTTCTTACTTTTATCTTTTGTGCATTTCTCTAGGGCTTTCTCGCGTTTTTGGGACCTCGTTAACGGCTTTGAGCCCGTCTTTGTTTCTTTGGATCGTGGCGGAGGTGGAGGTGGGTTCAGGAGAGGCACCGTGGGAAACGGGATGGGAGTGCTCTGTCCCGGGCTGAAGGGGTTACCAGTCTGTTGAGGCACCGGGGCGTAGAGCGTGAATGTGGAGTCTGGGCTATCGCTTTCCGGGCCGCTACCGCCGGCCACGAGGCGGTAGTGGTAGACCACGTTGGGGGTTAGATTGCTCAGGCTTACACTCACGGCGATCGGGGTTGGGGTGGAGCCCCCACAGGCGGGTGGTGGGGTGGTGCCTTCGCATGCGTCGGTGAGCGGCGTGCTCTCTCCATATGCAGTGCTCGGGCCGTACTGGAAACTGTAATGTAAGTCGTGCCCGCCGGGGTTTACGTCGCCGTTCAACCGCACGCCAGTCTCGGTTAGTTCCGAGGGCTGGTCCAGTAGTGGTTCTGAGGCCGGTGTCGTGAACGTCTTGTCGATACCATCGGCGACCTGCGGGTCGGCGGGGGGATCTGCGTTAGCGTTGCTAGCGACTAGGCGGTAGTGATAGGTCGTATTCGGCGCGAGACCCCCTAGGATGGTTGATACCGCGACGGGGCTCGTGCCCATACCGGCATCGTCGGGTCTCACTGGAACGCTACCGGCGCTGTAGCTGGTGTCGATTCCGTACTGGAAGCTCCATGTGGTGTCTGAGTTTGGGCCGAAGCTGCCCGGGGTGACGCTTCCGGAGAGTGTCGCCGTGCTCTGCGTGACCTGCGAGGCGGAGCCGGTGCTCGCGCTGGGGTCGGGGGGAAGCTGCTGAGTCGTGAACGTCTGATCGGAGCCTGCGGCGGATCCAAAGGCGTTTTCCGCGACCAGCCGGTAATGGTAGGCCTTGTGCGGCTCGAGTGCTTCGAGGCCCGCTTTGGCTTCGACCTCGGTGGTTCCTTCGCCTGCGGGTTCGTGTCTCGTTTCGCTGCCGTAGGCTTCGGTCGGCCCGTACTGAAACCAGTATTCGGTCGGTAAGCCTTCGGGGTTGACTTTGCCGGTGACCGTGGCGGTCGTTGTGGTTTCTTCCTTCGCCGCGCCGGTGCTTGTCACGGGTTCCGGCTTGACGACGTCGGGCCCGAAGATGTCGACGGCCCCCGCTTCGCCGTCAGTGACGTACACCTCGCCCTTGGTCGGGCCCGCCAAGCTCTGGACCGCCACGCCCAACGGTTCTTTGAGCTCACCCTTGATCTTCGCCAGATACTTGCCCGTGGCGTTGAACTGATCGACGACGCGGTTGGACTTGTCGACGACGTAGAGCTCTTGTGTGGATTCGTCCACCCCCACGGCGATCGGATCGCCGAAAGCCTTTGCCGGTGTTTCAGAGCCATTCAAGGATCCCAAGAACACCCCGGAGCCATCGAACTCATCCACGAGGTTGTCGCCGTTGTTGGGAACGTACACCTTACCCGTGGCATCGACGGCGAGGCCCACGTTTTCCTTGAAAGAGAATCCTCCCGGTGATGCCAGTTCCCCTTCGGAGGCGCCTTCTTCTGCTTCTTTGGGGCCCACAGGATTTGGCCTCAAGATATCGACAGTCCCATTCGACGAGGACTCCACATAGACATCGCCCGCATGTGGATCGGATGGACTCGACGGATTGTTGTCGATCGCGACCGAAACATAGCCACCCCCAAACGATTTAGCCTGGGTATTATTACCCCGCCATAGCGAGATGTTTTCGTAGACGCCCGCGCCGAGAGGCCTGAAGACGTACACACCGTCGGGCCCTGAGTCGGCCACATATACGTCACCCGTGGCTCGATCGACCGCCATGTTGCGCACATACTTAGGATTGAGAGTGCGACCTTCGACGAGCGTGCCGAGGCCGATCTGCGGCTGCTCTTCACCTTTGGCGTTGAACACGTCCACTTCACCGACGCTGGCCAGCGTGTTATCGACGTACAGGCTGCCACCCGCGTCAAACGCCAAGCCCCATGGCTTGGCGAACCCGGTTATCTGCGAACGGTATTCATGCCCCACACCGCCGAACGCCGTCGCGACCGGAAACACGCACACTCCAGCCAATACACCAGCCCACACCAACCCCGCCACCGCCAGCATCTTGAGACGCGAACGCGGGCTTGTCGTGGCTGTCCTTCTGTTGGTAGTGATGTTCATGACTTGTGTGCTCCCGCGTTAGTCTTCGCCAGCTTGCCTTTGCGCTTGGGTTTGGGTTTTGCCACCTTGGCTTTGGAGCATCCGGTGACGATGATTGGTGTGCTCTGCTTGATCTGGGCGCCGTTCTGAGCGATGAACGCTGTCGGCATCACGAGTTTGCTCTTGCAGAGATTCCCGTTTGCGGCGAGCGCTGAGTACTTGCCCTGTGGAAGTGAGAGCTCAAAGGTGCTGACCGGGACGTCCGGAACGGTGTTGAAGGTTGAGCTTGTGATCCCCGCTTTGGAGATGAACGTCGCGCCGACCAAGTCGATCGTGACACCGTAGCCCTGCAGGACGACGATCAGGGATGGAAACGCTTCACCACCATGAGACACGAAGTACGCCGGGCCGCTCACGGGAACGGGCAGGATCGGTGTGGTCGCGGTCGCGTGTCCCACGACTGACGCCGCGGGACAGTTGGCTGGATTAGCTTCGAATACCGCGGCGGTGCACGCCTTCTGCAGCGTCGTCAGGCGGGAAGGAAGCTGCTTGGGGAGATCGACCTTGACCTTCGCGATGTTCGCCTGCGACCCACGAGGCGCCGTGGGATACAGAAGCTTGACATCCAGGCTCGCACCATTCGGCCTAGAGGCATGGCCTGAGCTTGAGACCGAGAACTTTGGGTGAAAGCCAAGCGACGCACAGCTCGTCACTTGGAACGGGCTGGAGAGCGCCGCGCTCGCGCCCTGGTTCGAGCTCAGCGCGCCACCCACCGCAGTGGGCGTGCAGTTCGTAGGGTTAAACGTGAACGCGGGACGGTTGACATCCACACTCACGCTCTGCAGATCGACGGGGATACCGCTATCGCCCTGAGAGGTATTGACCATCTGCGGCAACGGGTCGCTCACGACCACGAGATGCCCGTCGTGCGGATCGACGTAGATCGCGGAGCGCACTACGACGGTGCCGAGATTGAATGGGCCCGCGATCGCGGGCACCGCGATCGACAGTCCGAACGGCGCACCCCGGTACGGGCCCGTCAGGTACGCCGGTCCGGAGACAGTGAACGGTTCGGGGCCCGCACCAGCACCAGCCGTCGCCGTACCGATCTGCGAGGCCGCGGGACAGGTACCCTGCGCGGCCTGCGATTCCCCACACAACGGGACACCCGTGAGGACCCCCAACAGCCCTGGGGGAGTGGATAGCGAGATCCCTGAGAGGGCCTGCTGCCCATCGGGCCGCTCGACGTTCAACACAAACGGCGTGAAAGCACCCGCGGTCGTGCTCGTGCTCCCCGCGTCCGAGGACGGCGCGAACGGCAACGGCGACGGGCACGGCGCACCACTCCCGTCGAAGCTCGTCTGAAAGCTCGACGGCGGGGTCGCCGCGACAGAGCTCGAATACGGTACGAGCGATGAGCTCGTGGTATAGCTCCCACACGCCGGGGGAGTCGCGAGCGCCGCACGGGGCCCACCAAAGAATTCGAGCCTCAAATCATCAAACGGAAGCTGCGGGTTTTCCGTGAACGTCGCCGTCAATCGCCCCGTCACCGGATCGGGTTCAACGCTGCCCGCCAGCCGCACCGACAAGCCATACCCTTCGACAACTAGATAGATCGTGTACGGCGGACGCGTAACCGGGCCCGCCGCGGGAGCGCCTAGATAGACAGAGCCAGTGAGTTCGCCCTCACTACCATCCGCGTTGAGCGGCAGAGCAGAGGACCGCACCCGCGCAACAGCAAGCTTCGACGCATCCGGACACGCGACCGGCTTTTCCGTACCGACCCCCACCTCTTCCGGGGTACACCCCTCAAGACCGTTCGCCGCCGACGGCGAGATCGCCATCCCCGCCGGCAGCGCGACAGTCGCGTCCCTTAGCTCAGGGGTGGCCAAACCGTAGGGGTTTTCGTTCTGCGGGACATGCAAATCGAGATTCATGCCCGACGGCGTATCAACCGCACTCGTTTCCGGCACCACCGTCAGCGACGGGTCAAACACAAGCTTTTCACAGCCAGTCAAAGCAGGCGATTCATCCGCATAAGCCAGCCAGCTCGGGTCGCTCAGATCAGGTGAGCCCCCTTCGATCGTGCGTCCAGGACTCAGCCACGAGTCTGTGATCAACGTGCTCGTCGTCGGCTGCCCGTCACATAACGTGGGGTTCGTCAGCAACGCCCGCGGCGGTACATCGCTTGGACACGAGTGCACAGAGAGCCCAGTCAGTTCTTCCAGACAGCCGTTGGAAAACGCTGCTTCCCACACGCCGCGATAAGGATCGTGGCTAGGGTCCGCGGGGACCCCCCACAACACCACCCTGGTTTCCAACACCTGCGCCAGCTGGCTGATATCCGAGGCAGTCGCGCTCACCCCGTAATCCCCCGTGCTACGCACACGAACGTGAAGGAACGTCGTGATATCCAGCGAGTCACCCACATGGAAGGCAAACAGCGCTAGCTGCCCGCGACCCGGCTTCATATTATAAATCGGCGTGAAGAACGTCTCATATGCACGGTCTTCTTTTGTCACACCTACATAAGCCTCACCGATAACAGTGTCACTTGAGCAAAAATCAGGACCAGGGGTCCCTGAGCATTGAGGCACAGCGTTCGGGTCGCCGACAAAGCCCGCCGGCGAGTTAAGCACGACGTCCCTGACATCCTCATTGCCAACGGGAACAGATATGCCAGGCTCACCCGCGCCGGGCATCGTGTTCAGCTTGAACCCCGTGACCATCTCATACGGATGATCACCCGCCTGCGAATCGGGCATAGCGCCTTCATCAAGTGGACCATTACCATCCGCCTGAAACGCACCCGCGACGAGGCTACCCGGTTCCACACCAAAACCAGCGGCCGCTGCAGTCGGAGCCAACAACACCCCAGCCGCCAGCACAACCGAAGACAATCCCCACATCCACCTCACCAAAGAAAATACCCTCATGACCCGCCCCCTCGCTTCGTCGACCTCTTCGCCTTGGATCGCGGACCGTACCGCCCTCTGGCCTGCGCCTCGCAGGAGGCACGCTTTCTCTTCCTCTTACCCTTACACACCTTCAGTGCCTTTGCGAGCTTTTCGCTCCTCGACTCGACCTTTACCTTCAAGGGAGGCTGCGGTACCTGCGACCCCACAAACGCCACGTTACCCGCACCTGAAACACTGACACTCGCCGGCGCGACAACCACCGGAGGAACCGCGAGCATACTACGACACGCCACAAGCGAAACACACGGCGCTGGTACAAACGGCGCCGCGAAACCACCCTGCGTACGAGCATCATAAATATCTTCAGAATGGTCATCATCCTGCCCCACAAACTGACTAAAGCTCGTAAAGAACACATCAGCGCCACTCGGCGAAGCAGCAATCAACACGTCACTACTATTACTCAAACCAGAGGAAATCAACGACAACACACTATCCCGCCACTCATACACATCTCCTATCACTTCACCGGCCCTGCTTTCCGGTTCAGCGGAATTTACGGCAGCCGGCAGTCGCTGCCCCGTCGCGTCAAAGAAAACTGTCGAACCATCGCTACTCAATCCACCTACTTGTTCAACGGGCGTACCATCGCCCTCCGCTCCGTTTAGAAACGGATGGGCGTGAATAAAGGCGGCCCCTTCCGGGCGCCCGCCGGTAGGGCTGCACGACACGCACGAGATCGTAGAGTTCGTCGCGTCATATCGATAGATCTCAGAGCGGCCTTCGCTATCGTAGGCAGTCAAACTACGCTCAGTAGAAAAGACCAAATCCGCGCCGTCAGGGGTGACCTCTGCGATACTAGAATCCAGAGGAGATGCAACGTTCGCGGGTTCGTACCGCGGCGGCCCAGTACTGGTCTGCTGCGCTATCCCGACTGTCGCGATAAAGGATATGCGACCGCCCGTATACATATAGAGATTTGCGGTGCAGCTCGAACGCTCGCATTCTTCGATGTTTTCTTGCTCAGTCTTGCCCACGCCGGGCACCAGCTGCCCACGCGCGGTGAAATACGCATGCGATCCGTCGGCGGAGACGATCGCCGAGCTTTGCAGCGATTCCACTACCGCTCCTAGTCCTAGGTCGGCATCGTCATATCCGGGTGGCCCCACCGATAAACGCGTGAGCATACCCGAATCGGCATTGTACTCGTACAGGTCGGCATGACCCGGCCCCGACGTAGCCTTGTCCGGCGTGAGCTGCGTTTCGCTGACGAAGAACACCAGCGAGCCATCTGGCGTAGCCCCAACAAAACTCGCGCCGTAATCAGGCACGCCAGCCGGCGGCCTAGAGATGTCCACGGTCCTCGAGCCGTCTTCACGCAAGTACAGGTCCGAGACGTACAGTTTACTGCCGTTGATGACTGGCCCAAGCTTACATTCAGTTGGTGGAGGCTGGAGAGATGGAGGATTGTCGGGGCTTTGAAAGAAAACGCGCGAGCCATCAGCTGAAACATCGTGGCTGGAGAGCGTGCCTTCTTTCCCGTCAGCCAGCACCGCGCCGCAGGGACTCGTCTGATGGCCTTCGCTATCCACACCCGAGAGGCGCAAACCACCAGCCCGCGTCCATTCATAGACCTGGCGAGTTTCCGGTTCTCCCGTTTGCTGGGAAAGTGGTCCATGCTGATCTTCTGTGGGGCGCAGCCGTACATGCGTCTGGATGAAGACGTGATTGCCATCGGCACTTACGCGCGCCTCTTCAGCGGGTTCGTAGCCTCTCGCTGAGGAGGTTACGATACCGCTCGCGATCTTCGTGCAACAACCTTCCGAGCCAGACTCGAACAAACTGCGTGCCCCACCGGAGGAGACACCACTAACTTCGTTTATTTCGTTGAGCCTCTGGCCTTGAAGCAAAACGGTCGATAAGTCGCCCGACGCGGCCTTTGGCAAGAAAGATTCGATGCCATCGACGTTCGCCGGCGCCAGTGTTTGCGGCGACGACCACCCACTGGCCCCCCGCACCGCACTGACAACGTTTTGCTCACCATTGGTTGGCTGACCGTACGGCGAGAGGCTCTCCTGCCACAGCAGCGAGTCTCCATTACTGGAGACAAGCATCGAGCTTAGGGCGATACCACTAAGAGCTGCCTGGTTGTTTTCCTTCTCGCTCGAGACTACCTCGTACGCCCGACAGTCGGGAAGCCCAGCCGAATACGGCTGCGCCGATACGGGATTGACGCTGGATTCGGCGCGGAGGGCTTCGTTGGGGCACGACCCTTCGGCGAAGGTCGTCCCGGGCACAAGCGTGGCGCTCAATGCTGCTAAACAAAACGCGAGCACAAATATTACTCCCGAAATACCATGCGCACGGGACGGCCTGCAGAAGCTGGCCACGTCTGTCATGTTCTCATGTCCTCTCCAGTCGTCTTGCACGCGTGCCACTGAATCCGGTGGGCCGCACTAAAGAAAAGCTATCGCTCTCCTCTTCGTAAGGAAAGCGCATGTTTATGGTTCCCATCTATCTGTCGTGCCTGATCCCTGCGATCTCCTGATCGTGGCTACCTAAGCGGTAGGATGCTTGCCACATTCAGTCACCACATAGCCGGGTGCGCATAGCGTGCGTGCCCGCCAGCGTCGTTCGTATGCCGCCACAAACGTATCCAGTGCTTGTTGGCGTTGCTGTTCGGTGAGTGTCTGCTTTATCTGGGGGGCGACCTTTGCGAGTGGCTGGGATGAGGCCGGGTGGCTACCAGTGACCTTGAAGAGGTAGTACCTGGGGGTCGGTGGCCCGGCGACGGCGGGTGCCGGGATGGGGCCTACGATGGCTCCTTGCTTTGCCGCGATGGCTGCCCGCACGAGCTTCGCCGGTTGAATCCCTTCAACGATCGCATAGCCGCCACCACCGGCTGCGGAGGAGTCTTCTGACCAGTGCTTGGCGACTGTTGCCCAGTGCTCTCCGGCCGCAAGCGCGGCCCGTGCCGCGAGTGCTGATGTACGGCTGTGCGTGATGACCATCAGTGTTTCGTGTACTGCGGGATTATTGAACTGCGCGCGGCGGGCGGCATAGTAATGCGCAACCTGTGCTGTGCTGACGGACACTTTGCTGTGGCGGCTCTGTAGCGCTTCGGTGATGATATTCAGCCGCGCTTGAAGGGCGATGTCGGAGCGAGTTAGCCCGTGCTGTGATGGCTGCTGGGGGTGCGCGGTCTGCTGGGAGACGAGCTTGTTCAGTACCGACTTGTTGATGCTCTCCGCGGATGCCTCCTGTAGCAACCACTGCGCTTTGACAAGGAAGGAGACAGTACGCTGCACCGCCTGGTTGTGTGAGCGCGTCGTCGTGGCGCTTGTGCCTGGCTGCTCTTTGGAGAGGATCGCGAGCCAGTGCTCGAAGCTCGCCGCGGTAATCGGTGCGGCACCGACGACCGCGACCGCTCCGGGAGGCACGCGGTGCGGGGTAGGCGCCTGGGCAACGCCCACACTGCCGCAGCCGGCCAGCAGGGGGACGCCCCCTAGCAGCCAGACTCCTAAGCCCCACCGAGGCGAAGGGACATGGCGCAACATGCGATGAAGAGAATGGAAGCTCACGAGGGAGAATAAGCGAGGCCGGGACCCCACGGGTGGGGTCCCGGCCTGCGCTTCGACGGATCTTCTCAGCGAAGATCAGCCCTGGAGGTATCTAGTCCTTCCAGATACCGGGCTTTTCACTTTTCGTGAAGTCCGAGAACGGCGCCCAAGTCGGCGCTGTTTTCGGGAACAGGTAATTGTTCGACGAAACGAAACAAATAAACGCCTTTTTCCCAGTGGTACCGTTATCGAGTTCTGGCGTGGTTCCTAGAGTCAGGCTGATGCCCGGCTGTGAGATCGCTAGTTCGACTCCGCCGGCGGGACATGGCGCGACCGTGCCACCGGTCGGCTGCACGTACTGGCCAACGAACTGGCCTGTGGCAACGAGACCTGACAGCGTGGGGAAGTACAGCGAGACGTTGCTGATTGTTACTTTGCCTCGTTCCGCTTCCGAACACCCGGTGTTATCGCTGTTGATCTTGAGCAGCCAAGGACCTAAACCACCCCGCGCGCCAGTGGGAAGGGTCGGACTGAACGGCCCCTCACCACTATACACAGGCGACGATACTTCTTCGCCTTTTTCATTCAAGGTCGTCGCGTCCTGAATGTCCACGAACGTTACATACCCCGTCGCCGTTTCGCATTTGGTGGTCGAGGTGACCGAGTTTTTATCGAGCTTGACCCCGAAGAACGCGTACCCCGCCGGGTTTTTGTTGGCCACCGTAACAGTCCCGAGTTTGGCTAGAAGCCGCAGCGGGCCGGCCGTGTTGACCGCAAGCGCCGACGTGCCGAAGCCGCCTTTTACTGTCCCGAATGACCCTGTTGTGCTTGCTGGCGGTTCCGCGAAGTCATCACGCAATGGTTCTTTGCCTTCGTTGCCGCTACATAACACATTCGTCAAGCACGGTTTGCTTACTACCGCCAGCGCCGCCGACGGGACCAGCGCGAACGCGGCCACCGCCAGCAACGGGGCGAGACTGATTAGAAACTTCTTGGACATTGCTATCATTCCTTTGGTCGTATTGACTGATGGCCTCGGGGTGGCTCTGTTGAAAGTGGCCGCTCTGGGGCCGTTATGCTGCTCTCCTTTCCTGCCTTGCATCCCTCCGGCCGAGGCAACTGCCCACCCCCGGCGACGGGACAAGTGGAAGGTCTAGCACTTCCGATGCGCGTTTTGGGCCTCTCTGGACGGCTGTGCGATCCAGCTTGTTCGGACGGTTCCACAAAGAGTTGTGGCGGATGCGGCCCGTAGCCGCCCAGCAGAGCCGATCCAGATAGCGGGCAAGTTTTAGACTGCGCGGGAGTAGTCTCACAAGTTGTTTTGGGAAATCCTCGGTTTATGGTCATTCTCGGAGCGCTATGCATGCAGCGCTGTGCTCAGTGCATTGAAGACGGCCGTGATGAGCACGTGGTCACCGCTTGTAGTGATCATCGAGGGATCGCTACGAAATAGCGCCTCGCACAAGACCTCGGGAGTGGCGCGGGCCGCCGCCTGCGGCTCCACGATCGGCGCTGCGGCCAAGGCGGCGATCTTGCCCGACGAGGCCGTCAGATAGATATCCGCTTCCGGGGTCGCCTTCGACTCCAGGTGAAGCCGGCAGGTTCCGCTCGCGCTGAGCGCGATGCGGCCCACGGGCGCCAGCACGTGGACCAGACCCGGGAGGTCTCCACTGAGGGCCCTGTCGGACGGAGTTGCCCGCAGCCACTCGCAGCGAGCGGCGCGCAGCGCGACGATCGCGAGATGACGGGCGCTGTCGGCCAGCGCGTAGCGCACCTCTCTGCCGTGCTTTTCGCGCACGAGCACGCCATCTTCATGCAGGGTCCTCAGGCGCCGCAGGAGCGTCGAGCGCCCGAGATCCGGCAGGCGTACCAGCAGGTCGGTGGAGCGCAGCGGCGCATCGGCCAACGCGCGTGCGAGCTCGCGTGTGTGACGATCCGCGACGAGCTTGAGCACCCCCAATCCCGGCTCGACCGGTGGCTCTGGCGGTGAGCGCCATGCCTGTTCGCAGCGCACGGCGGCAGCGGAGACCTCGAGTAGGAGCTCTCGGCCCAAGCCGGTCAGCGCGAAGGGCGCCCGCGGGGAGATCGGTCGGGAGTGCTCACGAGCGACCCGGTTCTCCCGCTCGACGCTCACGAACCCGTTGCATACGAGCGATTGCAGACGCCGGAGCGCCGTCCAGCGGGCGAGGCCGGGGATGCGGAGCTCGATGTCGCCCGCGCGCACCGGGCCGCTCCGCAGCTCTCTCAGGATCGCCAGTGTGCCGTCGGCGGTGAGGAGGTCCAGCGTGGTGTCCCCAAGCTGGAGTCGTTCGCTCATGCCTGTGCTGGGTTCATTTGCTCTCCCCCCGCGCTGGGTGCCAGCCGCGGACGCCGAAATAGATTCAGTCCGGAGCATAGGACGAATCCGCTTATTTGCAACCCGGTCCTTCGCGACCGCGGGATGCGCTTGGCGCCTACCAGGCCTATATTCACGCTAATCGATTCTTACTTCGTGCTCCTCCAGAGTTTAATATTGTCAAGTTGAGGCATTCATGCTCAGGCCGCGCGGGACGAGGGCTCTCCTTCGCCCGCGCGGATTACCTGCATGGCGCGCTCGCCGCCGATCACGGGAGCGAGCGCGATGTAGGTCGCGTAGTTGGCGAGATCGGGCAACAGGCGCGTGGCGTCCCGCGCGGCGTGGTGGTCCACGATTCCCCAGATCGCGGCGGAGCTTGCCTCGGTCACCAGGCGTGAGGGTCGTCCTGCCTGCGGCAGGCCTTGCACGAGAAGGTCCGTGAACTGGCCGAACAGCCGTTCGCGGCACTGAATGCCGGCGGCTCCGACAGTGAGGGCCTCAATGAACATCAGACGCGCCAACACGGAATCACCCGCCAGATGGCCCATCAGCGCGGTGAGGCCGAGGTGCACGCCGGCCAGGCGGTCCTCGGTGCTCTTCGCGGCCGTGGCCATGCACACCAGCGCTTCGAGACCCGCGCGGTCCAACGCGTCCATGAAGCACTGCTCGGTGCTGCTGTACAGCGCTTGGAAGGTCTCTTCGGAGACGTTGGCCTCATGGGCGATCTGTCCAGCAGTGAGATGAGCGTAGCCTCCGCGGGCCACGATCTGCGCCGCGGCGCGCTGGACGCGCACGCGCTCACCCTGGGCGCGTGCCGATGGCCGGCTGGGCGTGAAGCTCCGGGGGGGAGGCACCGTGACGAGCAGCGCGGCGGCGGCCGGTGAGCGCTGGCGGAGAATCCAGGCGAGCAGCTCGTCGGTGAGCGCAGGGAGCTCCTCCACGCCACCGGCGAGCAGCCGCTGGCGCGTGACGCCCTCCACCCCGCGTACGATCCCCGTGAGGAGCAGCGGCGGCAGCGCCACCCCGTCGGGCCCCTCGCTGAGGCTCGCGCCGATCATCCGCTCAAAGCTCACACGCGCGCGCTGCAGCCGGGCCATGGCGGCTGGGCTCGCGCCGAGTGCCTCGACGAGCACAAGCCGCGCCGCCTTGGGCTCGTTGACGACCTCGGACGCGAACGCCCCCAGCGCCCGGTGCAGCCTCGCCTGCCCATCCCCCTCGGAGTGGTAAGCGATACAAACGTGCTTGACCGCTCGCGCGGAGATCGCGTCGAATGTCTCCAGGAAGTACGCCTCCTTGCCGGCAAACAGCTGATAGGCGGTTCGCGTCGAGACCCCCGCCAGCTTGCAGAGCTCCGTCATCGAGGTGGCGGCATACCCATGTCGCGCGAGGCTCTCGGTCATCGCGCCATACAGGCGTCCCCGCTGGTGACTGATCACCTCCTCACGTCCAGGGCCATTCGGTCGGGGCAGCAGCTTTGCGTACAGGGACTTGGACAAGGGGCGGGGCCGCGACGCCTCCATGGCTCTACTCATCGTGCACCCACAAGCAGATGGTCCGCGCACCGAGACGCAAGCCGCTGCAAAACCCGCCTCTCCCAAAAGCGCAATCCTTCATGGATGCCTCTCATCCGGCCTTTCCTCTCCGCTAACCGCTATCCCATACAAATCATAATCCGGAACGTTTCTAATAAGCAGGAACTTGTTCCCTATGCATATGGGGCGTGGTAGCCCAGGG
>Ga0209483_1001910_pt1 | contig 15185 bp, 15 predicted proteins | sample NGEPerA_FD_184508 | JGI IMG/M metagenome (GOLD analysis project Ga0209483, IMG submission 184508) | Arctic peat soil microbial communities from the Barrow Environmental Observatory site, Barrow, Alaska, USA - NGEE PermafrostL2-A... | ecosystem: Environmental > Terrestrial > Soil > Wetlands >... | reverse complement strand
GCAGCGGGCGACGCCGCATTCGCTGGCGCGCTGGCCGGGGCGGGCGCAGTGACCGCGGCTGGCGCGCTGGCCGTGGCGGGCGCGCTGGCCGCGGTCGGCGGCACGGTGCCGGGCGGTTGCCGTGCGGCACTGGCGGCGGCGGGCTGCGGCCGCGCGGCCGTCGGGACCGTCGCGACCGGCGCGGTGCGGTGCCACGTGTCGTTCCGGGTCTCGACGTGATTGCTGGCGTTGTTGGTCGTCGTCGTGATGCTGTCGTACCTCCGGGGATCGACGGCGATGTCGTGATGGCGCCAATCGGGATGTCCCCACCCCCAGAGCGGGGCGACGACCCCGACCCCGACGCTGTAGCCGATCTCGGGGCCGACCTCGCCGCGGTAGAAGCGCGGAGGCGGCGGCAGGTAGACCGGCGGCGCGTCGCTGTCCGGCCAGTCGCCGTAGACGATCGCGGGGTTGTAGACCGGCACGTAGACCATCGCTGGATCGGCCGGTTCGATCACCACATCGCTGGCCTCCTGCCGCACGGCGATCTGCTTGTTCGATTTCAGCTGGCCCGCGGTGACGGCGCGATCGCGCAGGAACTGGACCCGCGCCAGGGTTTCGACCTGCTGGTTGGCGAAGGCGATGCCGAGCGCCTCGGTCCAGTCGAAATGGTCGTTCATCATCGCGATGATCTGCGCGAAGGCGACCAGCGACTTGACGCTCGGGTCCCACGGCAGCGGTTGCAGCGCCGCGACGAGGTCGTCGCCCTTGAGGGCGGCGTTGCTGCTGTCCTGCAGCCATTTGCCGGCGTCGATCACCTGCTGCGGAAATGTCGCCGCCATCAACAATTCGGTCAGCAGCTGATCGGGGTAAAGCGCGATCGGCGCCAGCATCTGGTCGAGCTGCGCCTTGGTGAGCGGGGCCGGCGTCGAGGCGAGCGCCGCCTGCGCCTCGGCGGGGGTCGGCGTTTGCACCGGCTGAGCATGGCCGGCGCTGGGTACCGCCAACAGCAACGCAACCGCGGCGGCTCCGTGGTAAAGATGCTTCATCGGCGCTCCCTGGTGACCGGACGGCTCGGTCGCTGATGAACGTTTCGATCCGCGCCTCAATTCCCGGCAATTTGTCGGGAGCCCGTCCGGTCAGCGGTTGCACTCGTTGCCGCGTACCTTGCATTGGCCTGAAAACCGCTGCTGGCAATTCTTCATCGCGGCGAGCTCGGCCGGCGCGCGCTGATCCCGCTTGGCGCCGCCCCACACCTTGCCGTCTTCCGACATGGCGATGGCGCCGCATTCCTTTGGCCCGGTGCGGAACACCACTTTGCAATTGTCTGATTTGCAGCCCTTCAACGCGGCGGCGTCGGCGGCGCGCTGATCGTGCTCGTTGAAGCTGTACCCATATTTGCCGGTCGCCGCATCGTAGGCGAACGCGCCGAACTCGGCGTGCGCGGGAGCGGCCAGCACCAGCGCCCCGATCAAGCCGCCCGCCGCCGCCAATAGCCTTGCCTGCCGCATCGCAAATCTCCTTCCCTGCCAGCCGAAGAACCGGAAACTATGGCCAAGCCCCGCCCCGCGCAATCGGCGTGCTGGCGGGTGCGCGCTGCCGCGTGACGGATTATCTTCCTGCCGGCATGAGCGAAGTCCTCGACCTCTTGATCGTCGGCGGCGGCATCAACGGCGTCGGCATCGCGCGCGACGCCGCCGGCCGCGGCCTCAAGGTGCTGCTGTGCGAGCAGGGCGACCTCGCCGGCGCGACCTCCTCGGCATCGAGCAAGATGATCCACGGCGGCTTGCGCTATCTGGAGCAGTTCGCCTTTCGTCTGGTGCGCGAGTCGCTGGCCGAGCGCGAGGTGTTGCTGCGGACCGCGCCGCATCTGGTGCGGCCGATGCGCTTCGTGCTGCCGCACGGACCGGGTCTCCGGCCGCGCTGGGTGCTGCGCGCCGGCCTCTTCCTCTACGATCGGCTGGGCGGCGCGCGCTCGCTGCCGGAATCGGCCGCGGTCGACCTGCGCGACGGACCCCTCGCCGCGCCGTTGCGCGACGAGGTGCAAAGCGGCTTTGTCTACTCCGATTGCATCGTCGACGATGCCCGGCTGGTCGTCGCCAATGCCCGCGACGCGGCCCGGCACGGCGCCGAGATCCAGACCCGCACCGCGCTCACCTCGGCAAGCCGTGACGGCGGCGTCTGGCGCGCCGTGCTGCAGGCCGAGGACGGGACAGCGCGCGAGGCCGCCGCTCGCGTTCTCGTCAACGTCGCTGGCCCGTGGGTGCCCGAGGTGCTGCGCCGCGCCGGGCTGACGAGCCGCGCCCGGCTGCGCCTCGACAAGGGCAGCCACATCGTCGTCAAGCAACTCTATGCGCACGATCACGCCTATCTGCTGCAGAACGACGACCGCCGCGTCGTTTTCGCGATTCCCTACGAGCGCGACTACACGCTGATCGGCACGACCGAAACAGCGGCCGCCGCGCCGCCGGCCGAGGCGCCGACCGCGGAGGAGGTCCGCTATCTCTGCCGCGCGGTCGGCCGCTGGTTCAGGCGCGCGCCCGAGCCGGCGGAGGTGGTGTGGCAATTTTCCGGGCTGCGCCCGCTTTACGACGACGGCGCGAAGACCGCCCAGGCGGCGAGCCGGGACTATGTCTTCGAGTTCGACGCGGCAGGCGCGCCGGCGCTCTCGGTGTTCGGCGGCAAGCTCACCACCTATCGCCGTCTCGCCGAGCAGGCGCTGGCCCGGCTCGCGCCGCATCTGGACATGGGGCCGCCGTGGACCCACGCGGCGGTGCTGCCGAGCGACGATTTCGCCGCACCGGCCGGCGGCGAATTCGGCCCCGGCCTCGGCAAGGCCGAAGTCGAGTGGCTGATGCGCGAGGAATGGGCGCGTACCGCCGACGACATTCTGTGGCGGCGCTCCAAGCTCGGGCTCGCCGTGTCGCCCGAGCAGGCGGCGGCGCTGGCGCGCTTCGTCGCCGGCGCGCGATCCGTTTCGGGCGTCGCCTGAGATTAAGGGTTGCTCGCCCCAGGTGCGGCCAACGGCTCGGACAGCTTCCCGGCAATTACGCCGCAGGACCAGCCGAAGCGAGGGTCAGCCGCTCCGCGCGGGGCAGATGTATCGCAACCGACGTCCCCTTGCCGATCTCGCTTTCGATCGTCGCTGTCCCGCCGGACTGCGCGGCAAAGTCATGCACCATGCTGAGACCGAGGCCGGTGCCCGTGGCGGCGTCCTTTGTCGTGTAAAACGGCTCGAACGCGCGGACCAGAACTTCGGGGGTCATCCCCGACCCCGTATCCGTCACGACGATCGCCACACAGTCGCCCGCGGGCCCCGCCGCGGGACGGCCCTCCCCGGCCGCAATGTTGTACGCCGCGATCGTCAGCGTGCCGCTACCCGACATCGCGTCCCGCGCATTGAACGCCAGGTTGAGGATCGCCGATTCGAAGAGGCTTCGGTCGGCGACGACGCTCCAGAGATCGTCGGCGATCCGATTGTCGATCGCGAGTATCGGCAATGCCCGGCCGATCATCTCGGCGATATCCGGCAGCATCGAGCGCAGGTCGATGACCTCCTGCTTTATCGGCTGCTGCCGCGCGAAGGACATCAGATGCCGGACCAGCTTTTCTCCCTGCGATACCGAGCTAAGTCCCCGATCGACCATGGCAACCAATCTTTTCTCATCGACCCGGCCTTTGATGAGTTCAAGCTGACCCGACAGCACCGTGAGAACATTGTTGAAGTCATGCGCGATGCCGCCGGCCAGCTGTCCCAAGGCTTCCAATTTCGTCGTTTGGTATCGGGCTTGGGTGACGGCGGCCTGTCGATCCGCCAACCCTGAAATCAGGCTGAGAGCGAGACCGACGACGCTCGACATGTCGGCCAGGACGCGGGCGTCCTCGCCGTCGAACTGGTGTTCGTCGTGCGACATGACCCAAAGCGTCCCGAACTGGTCCGCGCCGTTGACGAACAACGGAACGAGAATGGCTTCGGTCAGCGGGAGGTCGGGCAGGTTGAGCCAGTCGTAATACCGGCCGGGGCGGTCCATCAGGATGATCTCGGCCCGGTCGAGGCAAATTCCGCACGGGCTGAAATCGCGCGGCGTCGTTTCCCCATTGAACTGCGCCGCTCGGCCGGTCAGCGCGGTCCAGCGGAAAATGCCCGGCCCCTCCGGCTCAGGTTCGTAGACGCTGATCCCGGCTGAGCCGCCGCCGCAAAGCTGCTGCGACAGCTCGACCAGACGTTGCAATGCCTCGGACGGGCGCCCGGCAATGTCGCGAGACAGGATTTGCAAGGCCGACACGGTCGCGCGGTCGCGCGACCGTTGCGCCGTCCGCTTTTCCAGTTCCGGCGTGATCAGCAGGTCATCGACCGTGAGCGCGGTCTGTGAGGATTGCGGCTCTGGCATGTCGGTCCCTCCGGGGGCGGCGAACGGTGCCGCCACGAGTCAGGCGATGCTTTGGTATGGGTTTTTGTTTAACACGCGGCGCTCCTTCCACACGGGGGAGAGCGCGGGGGTCTCTCGGCCGGCGTCATGCTCGGGGCAGGAGACGCCGATGGCCCATCCTACGTTATATCCAAAATTGGACCAAACGATATATCGAAAAGCGCGGAAAGCACCCGTGATGGTGGAACTAACCGAGGAATTGGTCGTGGGCCCGGTAGCACTCGTACGCCGCGGTCGCCAATCCCTGGTGGTCGAGGATCGTAACCAGTCCGCGGCCGTAGCGGATCAGCCCGGTGCGCTGCAATTCTCCGGCGGCTGTGATGTGGGGTGGCGCGCGGTCGTTTACACCGGCGCGGGAGGTTGCTTTAAGCGGGCGGCCGGAGCCGCCGCGCCAGCAGCGCGAACAGGAGATCGGTGACGATCGCGAACAGCGCCACCAGCACCGCGCCCTGCAGCACGTAGGGCAGCTTGTTGCCGGCGAGCCCGTCGAAGATCGGCGTGCCGAAGGTCAGCGCCCCGACGGTCGAGCCGATCGTCGCGGTGCCGATCCCGATCGTCACCGACACCCGCACCCCGGCGAGGATCACCGGCGCGGCGAGCGGCAGCTCGACGTCGCGCAGCATCTGCCAGCGCGACAGACCCATGCCGCGCGCCGCCTCGCGCAGCGCTTCCGGCACGCCCTCGATCCCGGCGATCGCGTTCTCGACGATCGGCAGGAGGCCATAGAGGAACAGCGCGACGATCGTCGGCAGCGGCCCGAACCCGACCGCCGGCACCGCCAGCGCCAGCACCGCCGCCGGCGGAAAGGTCTGGCCGATCGTCGCCCCGAGCGTGGCGATGGTGCGGAAATCGTGTCCCCCCGGCCGCGTCACGAAAATCGCCAGCAGGACCCCCGTCAGCATCGCCGCCCCGCTCGCGGCGGCGACGAGGCCGAGATGCGACAGGAACAGCTCGAAAAAGGAGGCGCGGTCGAAAATCTCCGGCCGCACGCCGGGGAACGCCCAGGCGAAGAGCGGCCGCAACTGGCGCATGTCGAACAGCAGCGCGGTGAACAGCACGCCGACCCACAGCGCCGGCGTCTTGCAGATTTCGCGCATCAGCGCACGAGGTCGGCGAGGCCGATCGCGCCGGCCACGCCGCCGCCTTCACCGGCGACCGGCAGCCGGCTCACGCGCCGCGCGACCATCGCCGCCAGCGCCTCGGCGAGCGTGGCGCCGGCGGCGATGGGGTCGCCCTCGGCGCTTTCGCCGGCGTGCATCCGCTCGGCCACCCGCCGCACCGACAGCAGCTTGAGCCCGAGTCCCTGCCCGCCGACAAAGTCGCGCACGAAATCGCTCGCCGGCCGCTCGACGATCTCGAGCGGCGTCCCGACCTGCGCCAGCCGGCCGCGATCCATGATCGCGATCACCGTCGCCAGACGCAGCGCCTCCTCGATGTCGTGGGTGACGAAGACGATGGTCTTGCCGGTCGCGCGGTGGATGCGCGCGATCTCGGCTTGCAGCGCGTCGCGGGTGATCGGGTCGACCGCGCCGAACGGTTCGTCCATCAGCAGGAGATCGGGGTCGGCGGCGAGCGCGCGGGCGACGCCGACGCGCTGCTGCTCGCCGCCCGAAAGCTGGTGCGGGAACTTGGCGCCATAGGTCGCGGGGTCGAGCCGCAACAGCGCCAGCAACTCGGCGACGCGGTCGCGCACCCGGGTTTCCGGCCAGCCCAAAAGCCGCGGCACCGTGGAGATGTTGTCCACGACCCGCCAGTGCGGAAAGAGCCCGGTCGATTGGATCACATAGCCGATCCGCCGCCGCAATTCCTCGGGCGGCGCCGTCAGCACATCTTCGCCGCCGACCCGAATCGCGCCGCTGTCGAACGGCACCAGCCGGTTGATCATCCGGAGCGTCGTAGACTTGCCGCAGCCCGACGGGCCGAGCAGCACGCAGAGCGCGCCCTTGGGCACGCCCAGCGTCAGGTCGGCGACGACCGCGCGGCCGTCGTACGACTTGCCGACGTTTTCAAGTTCGATCATCGGCTCGATCATGGCGCGAAGCGGCGCCGCAGCGCGCCGGCGAGCAGCCGCAACAGGAAATCGACCGCGAGCGCCATCGCGATCGCCGGCAGCGCGCCGAGCAGGACGAGGTCGGTCGCATACTGGCCCAGCCCTTCGAAAACGAAGCTGCCGAGCCCGCCGGCGCCGATCAGCGCCGCGACCACCGTGAGGCCGATCGCCTGCACCGTGACGATGCGTAGCCCGGCGAGCAGCACCGGCAGCGCGAGCGGCATTTCGACCTGCCAGAGTACCTGCCGCCGCGTCAGTCCCATGCCGCGCGCCGCATCGACGGTCGCCGGCGGCACGCCGCCGATCCCGGCCAGCGTGTTGCGCGCGATCGGCAGCAGCGCGTAGAGGATCAGCGCGATGATCGCCGGCGCCGGGCCGACCCCGCCGATGCCGAGCGCGCCCAGTGCCGGCAGCGCGCTCGCCAGCCCCGACAGCGGCGCGATCAGCAGCCCGAAAAGGGCGATCGACGGCACGGTCTGCAGCAGGTTCAGCACCGCGAAGAGCGGCGCCTCGAACCGCTTGCGGCGCAGCGCCGCAAGCCCCAGCGGCGCGCCGATCAGCAGGGCGGGCACTATCGCCGCGGCGACCAGCTCGACGTGTCTGACCACCGCCGCGGCGAACACCTCGCGCCGGCTTGCATATTCGCGCGCCAGCGACAGCGCGTCGAACCACCTGCCCTCGGCCATCGCGACAAACCCGGCGGCGATCAGCGCGACGGCAAGGAGCTGGACCCAGGCGGCCGCGCGCACCCGCCGCAGCGCGTCGATCAGGGCCAGCGCGGCGCAGGCGAAGATCGCCCAGAACCCGCCGCCAAGCGAGACCACGGCCGCCCGCGGCGCGCCGGCGACCAGGGCGGCGGCGGCGTTGCCGGCGATCGCCAGGGTCAGCAGCAGCCCGGCGCCGGCGCCGGCCGCCGCGGCGTAATGCACCGCGGGGCGCGGCGGCGCGGCGCCGAGCGCGGCGAGGATCGCGCCCGCCGCCGCGAGCGTAACGGTCAGCGGCAATCCCGCGGCCTGCCACAGCGGCACCGGGGTTCCCGACAGCAGCCGGTTCGGCGCCAATATCACAAAACCGGCGCCGATGCCGGCCGCCGCCGCGACCAGCATCAAGACCGGCAGCACGCGATCGTGCAGCCGCGATCCCGCGTGAGCCGGCACCCTGGCGTTGGCCGCGGTCACGGCGCGAAGTGGCCGGTTTTGAGGTAGTCGTCGGCGACCGCCCTGGCATCCTCGCCGTCGACCGCGATCCGCGCGTTGAGATGCTGCAAGGTCTCGCGGGTCAGCGTCGCGAACACCTTGTCGAGCGCCGGCGCGATGCCCGGGTTCTGGCTGAGGATCGGCGCGCGGACCACCGGCGCCGGGGCGTAGACCACCTGCGCATGCTTGTCGTCGCACAGCGCGACGAGGCCCAGCGCGGCGATCGCGCCGTCGGTGCCGTAAGCCATCGCTGCGTTGACCCCGGAAATACCCTGGCCGGCGGCGCGCAACGTCGCGGCGGTGTTGCCGCCGGAGAGGGTCAGCAGCTGCGCGCCGGAAAGATGAAACCCATAGGCCGCCTCGAACGCCGGCAGCGCCGCCGGGCTCTCGACGAACTCGGCCGAGGCGGCGAGGCGAAACCGGCCGCCGCCGTTCAGATACGCGGCGAGGTCGCCGACGCAGGGATGCGGCGGAAACCCGGCAAGATCCTTGCGGATGGTGATGACCCAGCTGTTGTCGGCCGGCGCGGGGGTCAGCCAGACGAGCCCGTTCCGCGCCTTGTCAAGCGCCGCCACCGCGGCGTAGCCGCGTGCCGCGTCCTTCCACGCGGGATCGTCCTCGCGGTGAAAGAACAGCGCGCCGTTGCCGGTGTATTCGGGGTAGATGTCGATCTGCCCGGCGAGGATCGCCGCGCGCAGGATGTTGGTCGGGCCGAGCTGGATGCGCCGCTCGACCGGAAGACCCTTTGCTTCCAGCATCCCCGCGATCAGCTGGCCGAGCAGCGCGCCCTCGGTGTCGATCTTCGAGGCGACGACGATCGCTCTCTGCGCGCTCCTTCCCGGCGCCACCGCGAGAAGCAGCGCCGCGACGATCCCGAGGAGGGAGGCCGCAAATCTGTGCGGGCGCGATCGGGGTGGCATGGAGCGCCAATGTGACAAAGTTTACAGCGGAATCGCCAGCAAGGTATCGATCCGGCGGCTGTCGAGCACCACGTCCTTCCGGGCGAACTTCCAACCGTCGCCGCGGCGCACGACGCGGTCGATGTAGCGCCCCGCGGCGAACAGCATCATCGCGCCGTCCTGCATGGTGCGCACGACGATGACATTGGCGGTGACCGCGAGCGCGCCCGCCGCCTCGTCGTCGTCCCAGGGGCCGATCCGGATCGCGCCGACCACGTGCCGGTAGCGCTGCGGCTCGTAGATATTGGCCTTGCGCAGCGCCATCACCCGGTCGACCAGCATCGCCTTCGAGGTCGCGTAGACGATGCCAAGCGGCAGCCCGGCCTCGAAATTCTCCGCCGAAATGATGCGGTAGCCGCAATCGTCGGTGAAGAATTTCGGCCATTCCTCGAGCGCGTCGTTGTCCAGGCAGTGCGCGTAATCGGCGTAGAGCGCGTCGAGCTCCAGCCGCCGGATGATCTCGGCTGGGGTCATCGTCGCTCTCAACACCGTCCCGGCGACGCTCAATACCCCATCAGCGGCCGGTAGGCCTGCCAGAAGCCGCGGATCGAGGCTTCGGTGGTGCGGGTTTCCTCGCTGCCATGGCCGCGCCCGCCCATCTCGATAACCGAGCATTCGTCCTCGGAGCCGACGATCGCGCGCTGCACGAAGCCGCCGACCGCGCCGTCCTCCATCGACACATACCCGGCCGGCCCCACCAGGTTGCTTTGCAGCAGGCGCCGTTCGGTCATCGCGTCGTCGTCCTCCTCGAAGCCGAGATAGATCCATTGCAGCTCGGTCTCGTCCGGCCCTTTCGGCAGCACCAGCCGCAGCGCGATCGAGTTGTTGACCTGCTGCAGGACGAAATTGGGGAACACGCTCAAGATCTGCACCGTGATGTCGTCGCCGAACTCGGCGACCGTTTCGAGCAGGCGCGGGTCGGTCAGGTGCAGTTCGTCCTTCTGCGACTGGATGCCGGCATAGAGCTTGTCGCTGTTCTCCTTGCTGACGGTTTCGACGCCGCCGCGGGTGTAGCTGGCATGGCTGGCGCCGCTCTCGGCAACCAGAACCCCGCCGCCGGTGGTCAGCCGGGTCACCCGGAAGGTCGCGAAGAAGCTGTGCAGCAGGCTCGCGTGATAGGTGTCCCGCACGTTTTCGAGATAGAGCTTCCAGTTGTTGTGCAGGATTTGCGAGGTGGTGCCAAGGACCTTCGGCTTGCCGTAGAGCACCCGGCCGAGCCGCGCCCCGACCATGTTGCCGATATATTCGGCGAGCGCCGGGGTCTGGTCCGACAGCGTGCCGAAGACGAGCCCGCCGAAATGGTCGGTGCGCAGTTTCCGCAGGCCGTGGTCTTCGAGCCGAAAATCTTCGGGCATGCCGCCCTTGCCGGCGATCCCGCGGCGGAACGCGACGCTTTTGAGGTTGCCTTCGAGGTCGTAGCTCCACGAATGGTAGACGCAGGTCAGGAGGTCGGCGTTGCCCTGCCGTTTGAGGCAGACGAGGTTGCCGCGATGGCCGCAGCGGTTGACCATCGCATGGATGTCGCCGTCCGCGCCGCGGGTGACGATGACCGGCGTCTCGCCGACGAATGTCGTCTTGTAGTCGCCGAGGTTGGGCAATTCGTGCGCCATCGCGAGGAATTGCCAGGTCGGCCCGAGAAACACCCGGTCGAGCTCGGCGCGGTAGATGCCGGGGTCGGAAAAAACCCGGTAGGGGACCCGCGAGTTGCCTTCTTTCGGCCAGGCGAGCGTGTGCTGGTCCATTCGGCTGATCCTTCCCTCAAATCGAAGGGCTGAGGCTCACAGTATCATGAAACCGCCGGTAATCGATGGCGCGGCGGCCGTCCTCGGTCCAGCCCATGATGTCGACGAAGCGGTGGTCCCACAGGATCTCCTGGGGCAGGTACGAGGCCCGCGCGTGAACCGGCTGGACCAGCGTCTCGTCGATGCCGCTGGCGGTGACGACGATCTCGGCGTTGAGTTCGCCCAGAGCCGCCGCGCTCAAGCCGCGCAGCGGGCTGTCCTCGTCGATCTCGTGCATCACGGTAAAGGTCAGCGCGAAGATCGGGGAGCGGTCGCGCCTCAACTTCAAATCGTAGAAGCGGCGGATCATCTCGCCTTCGGCTGTCTGCTCGTCGCGCACCAGCGTCATGCTGGCCTCGGCCGCCAAAATTTGATTGTGCCGCTGGTTGGCGACGCGCGCCGACAGGGTCGGCTTGCCGTTGTGTGGGCCGACGACCGCGACCCGGCTGAAGATCACCCGCGCCGTGGGCCGCGAGAAGCGGGCGAAGACCAGGCCGGTGGCGAGCGCTATCAGCATCAGCCCGACCGCGGTCTCCAGCGTCATCAGTAAATTGGCGTAGAGCGTCGCCGGCGACATCACGCCGTAGCCGATCGTCGCCATCGTCTGCACGCTGAAGAAGAACGCGTCGTTGAAGGCGCCAGGACGCGCGTTGAGGATCGATCCCGGCTGCAGCAGGTACAGCGCCGCGAAGCCGACATTCGCCGCGACGTAGACCCCTGAGCCCAGGGCGAAGAAACCGAGCCAGCCGATGGTCAGGGCGCGGTGGTAGAAATCGCCGAACCATTTGCGCTTGAGCCCGAGCGACATCACCTGGTCGGCGGTGCCGCGGGCGACGAGATGGTTGAGCCGCACCTTGCCGCCGTCGGGCGGCGCGCTGTGCAGCGGCGCTGCACGGGCGTGCGCGCGGGGCCGCTGTGCTCGCTTTTTGCCGGCGCTCCGCGGGGTCACCCGGCCTCGCGCGCTAGGATGACTCTCGCCATAATCGCCCGACATAGAGGACTGAGGTCATTCCTAAGCTTGGCTCAGAAAACCCGGCGAGCGCGCGACGCCCCGCCGCGATGAGGTTGCGGAATTCGACGCTGATCGCCCGCCAATCGACGAGATCGACTCGGTAGGGCAGGTCGCTTTCGCTGAAAGCCTCGGCGAGGCGTGCAGTTTCGTCGAGGGTCAGCCGCCGTCCGGCGTCGATCGCCAGATCGAGGTCGGAATAGTTTCGGGAACGTCCCGTCGCGCGCGACCCGAACACCCATGTCTTCGCCTGTTTCGGCAGATGCGCGGCAAGAATGTCGAGCACAATTCGCCGGTGCTCTGTCGTGAGATCGAGGCGAGCCGCCCGGTTCAAGCCAGCCTCCTTTCCAGCTCGGCTAGGAGGTGCTCGGCTTCCGCCAGAAAAGCCGGGATGGCCGCAACGATCTCGGCCGCCACTCCGGCGTCGTAGGTATGGCTGGAACGCGAGCGCATTTCGCGATAGCCGCGCCAAGCCTGCCAGTCGCCGCGCAACAATCCCAGCGCGTTCGCGGCGCGGATCAGGTCCGCGAACGCCAAGCCAGCCACTTCCTCGGGAGAGGGCGCGGTTTGCATCAGGTAGCGCCTGAGCATCCGGTGGCTCAGTTCGTAGGTGAATTCGAAGCGTTGAATGAGCCCGTCGCGAAGCTGCTCATCGCCCGCCGCCTGCGCGTGGCGGGCGAGGCCTTCGCGCAGGCGTTGCACAGCGTTGCCGAGTGAGGTGGTGTCCAGCTTCACGGCGCCGCCTCGCCCGACGGATGGCGCGGTCAGCCGCCGTAGTAGACGTTGTCGCCGAGGTCCCGCATCTCGAGGATGGCGCTGTCGAGGCGGCCGGAGAGCGGGTTCGGCACGTGCGCCTCGACGACTTCGGCGACGACGATGTGGTGGTCGCCCTGTTCGACGATGGCGGTGACCTTGCATTCGACCGCGGCGAGCGCGGCATCGAGGATCGGCGCGCCGTTCGACCCCTTGTGGATCGCCTGGCCGGAGAGCTTGCCGCCTTCCAATTGGGCCGGCTTGAAGAAGGTGAAGGCGAGGCCTTTGTGCTCCTTGCCGAGCATGTTGAGGGTGAAACTCTTGGTATTCTTGATCAGCGGGTAGGCATGGCTGTCGGTCTTGACCCCGACGACGACGAGCGGCGGGTTGAACGCGGTCTGCGTCACCCAGTTGACCGTCGCGGCCGAGACATTGCCCGCGCCGTCATCGGCGGTCAGCACGTAGATGCCGTAGGGGATCATGCGAAGCGCGGTCTTCTTGGCGTCGGCGTCCATGTCTCTTCTCCATCAGGGGGCCGGAACGGTCTCGCCCACTACATCGCTTCCGCCGACGCCTGGCAAGGACGGGACTGCTGCGTCCCGACCCCTCGATCCGATTTGTCCGGGTGCGGCATCCTCTAACCCGGGGGAGAGGAGCTGGGAATAATGTCCCTGCACTTGGGTCCGCCTCCCGGCGTCCCTTGCGCACAAGGGCTGGAGCCGTTGGCGTAAGGATCGTAATTCGACAATGCAGCCAAGGTCGCCGCAACAGTCGGCGGCGAAGCAAACAGTTGGTGGTCCAGCAATGGCAAAGATTGCGGCATCGCATAGGCAGCAAGCGGCCCTCCTATTATAAGGGCGGCACTCAAGATCGCAGATTTTGCAATGGCAGCCATCTATTCCTCCAGGTTTTTCCGCGCCGGCATCGAGCCGGCCGCGTCCTACTACACATTATATGAACGGGACGACTTGGAGGGCCGTTCCTTCGTCTGCGCTTGGGTGGGCATCGATTTTGACCGGCGGCGACACGGCCAGGGCGGCTGGGATCACTTTCTTCCGCTCGCCGCGAGGCCCTTCTGCAGGGCCGCGAACGATTGCGAGGGCGCCGGCATCAGCCAGCGGAAGCCCTTCTCGACCAGCGTCTCGACATTGTTAGCGTCGACGTGCGGATGGCCGCACGGCACACCGGCATCCTTGCAGATCGCCAGGATGTCGTCGATCGCGGCGGCGACCTCGGGGTGCTCGTATTGGCGCGGGTAGCCCATGTCCTGCGACAGATCGCCCTCGCCAACCAGTACGACGCCGACCCCCGGCACCTCCTTCAGCATCTGCGGCAGGTTGCGGATCGCCCGCTTCTCCTCGCACATGATGACGACCAGCACCTCGCCTTCGGGGTTCAAGGGCCAGGTGTCGGCGCGCTTGTAATAGGTCTGCTGGTCGATGCCCCAATAGCGCGCGGCGGTCCGCGGCGCGTCGCCGCGCTGGCCGGGCGGCTCGTAATAGGCGGCCTCCCGCGGCCGCGGGTAGCGGCAGGCTTGCACCGCGTTGCGCGCTTCCTCGACGGTCGAGACATGCGGCCAGACGATGCCGTAGACCCCGATGTCGAGCACCTGCTTGGCGATGAACTGGTTCATCTCGCCGCCATTGGGCGGGATGCGCACCATCGGCGCCACCGCCGGGGCGAGCGTGCCGGATTGCACAATCTGCGCGCGGTCGAGCATGTACTGCATGCAGTCGCGCAGCTGGCGGATGTCGTAGGGGTTGTGCTCCATCTCGAAGACGACGCCGTCATAGCCGGCGCCGCCGATCGACTGGGCCGCGCCGATCTCGGCCGGCGAGAAGGTGACGAAGGCGGGCTTGCCGCTATCGAGCGCGCGGATCGCCGGGTTGAGGCGGGGAAGTTCGGGCATGGGTTTCTCCTTCGGATCAGTGTTCGCGCAGCAACCGGCCATAGCCGGGGATTCTGGCGTCGATCCCGGCGAGCCGCATGACGTGCCACAGCACCGCCTGGGTCGAGCTGATCACCGGCTTGCCGATGCGCTGTTCGATCGCCTCGATCGCCAGATGCGAGCGGAAATTGAGGCAGGCGATCAGCAGCCCGTCGCTCGACGGGTCCCAGGCGCCGAGCGCCAGCTCGACGATCTCGTCCAGACCCGGTTCGGCGAGACGAAAGCCCTCGTCGATGTCGAGATGGGCTCCGGCGGCGATCTCGATGCCGGCCTCCTCGAAGAATTTATGTTCGAGGCTATCGATCGCCTCGGTGTAGGGCGAGACCGCGGTGACGCGCTTCATCCCCAGCGCGGCGCAAGCCGACAGCAGGCTGAACGTCGCGGTCGTCGCCGGCACCCCAGCGATCCGGGTGATCTCCTGGCGCAGATGCGCGTCGTAGTGGTGACCCTGCACGACGCTCGACGCGGTGCAGCCATAGGCGATCGCGTGCGGCCGGGCGCTCTTCAGCTGGTGGATCGCGCGCACCCCGTCGGTCTTGTCCATCTCGACGATTTTCTCGGGGCCGCCTTTGTCGGCGAGCAGCATGCGGGCGAAATGGACGCCGACCCCTGCCGGCGCTACGCTCGGATACCATTGCTCGACCACGATGTTGACGCTCGGCATGACGATCCCGAGCCGAATGTCTGTGGTCATGTTTCGTCCAATCCAAACGCGACCGACATGCAGGACAGCTTAGCGGCTTACTCGTCGTAACGCTTGTCATTGCGAGATCGCCGCAGGCGACGAAGCAATGTCGCGCGCAGGCGGCTCCACGGGAACGCGATTGCTCCGCTTCGCTCGCAATGACAGCATCGGCCGATGATTTCGGTCCGCGAGGAGCTCGTGTTCGGCGATCGTCTCGCGGGTGCGATCAGCGCCGCGATTGGCGGCCCGCGCTAAGTCCCTCGCTAATTGTCGAAGCTATGAAGGTTGTTCATCCGGGTCGGTGGTATGAGGCTGGGGTTGCGAGACCAGCCAACCCAATGCCGGAGCCCCGGATGAACATGCACAAGAATGCGCGGCTGACGCCGCAAGGTCGA